>Ga0209192_10000154_pt1 | contig 80390 bp, 80 predicted proteins | sample ArcticOcean_MG_C_11_FD_187433 | JGI IMG/M metagenome (GOLD analysis project Ga0209192, IMG submission 187433) | Marine microbial communities from western Arctic Ocean - ArcticOcean_MG_CB2_154 (SPAdes) (version 2) | ecosystem: Environmental > Aquatic > Marine > Oceanic | place: Arctic Ocean... | reverse complement strand
CTCGATCTGGCATCCAATCGACCTCATGCGATCCATTGTAGCCAGAACTAGTACAACTTGCTATAATAATACTTGCTAATATTAATTGTATTTTAGTCATTACCTGCAATCATTCTCTGAGCTTTAAGTTTATCAAATCCCTCGTCATCTAAATGAGTGATAGCTAACCAAGCATGGGTCATCTCATCACCAGTTCTTGAACCGCCCATTACATACATATCAGGATCTGGGTTATTTGGATTCTCTGCTGTATTGTCATACCATTGCTTGAGAATAATAACTGCCCCTGCTGGAATCAAAGGAGCGGCCTCAGGCGAATATAGATGACTGTGGTGCCATGTTGCACTCCACTTTGATATTTGACTGACTTGCTCAGTACGACCAGTCTCTGGGTAGAAGATTTCAAGGCTTGCTGCATTCATACGCAAGTGACCATGTGGCTGAAAACTATCTAGTCTTACTGGATGATCAAAACTGTGAAAGCCTTGAGTCATTGCATAACCATGAGGAGGAACTACTAGGTCGTCCTGATCTCCTAAGCGATACAGTGACAGATCTTGCTTGTATTTGAGTGCCTTGCTCTCTTCGTCAGAGTATAACCAAAGGCCAATTTCTACTACGTTATCTTTAATAACTGATCCCGGTGCCATCGCACCAATTCCACCTGGGAACATATGGATGTCCCAACTAATTTCTGCATTCCCCGGGATCGTGCGGCAGACGCCTTCTGGAACAATCTCTCCCCATTTTCCCATAGCATATTCGGTCAACATGCCCTCACGACCTTCTCCTGTAATAATAGTAGAGTTGGCGTGATGTACAACTGCTTTAGCATCGCCTCGTGGCTTAACCTGTACTGCTTTAATGCAACGATCTTCAGTGAGACCTGTTGGAACTAAATGCTTGTGCCATAAATCGTTACCGTTCGCCGGGATATCGATAGCTACTGACGGGATGATGGCATCCGGTGCACCGAAGTCACCTTCGAAACTCCAAGCTTCAGGGTCACCTAAGTCTGGAGCAGTTACCAATGTATCAGGATTGCCATACTTTGATCCGCTGTTTACCCATTCTACTATACTATCAATATCTTGTTGAGCTAGTCTCCAATCGCCTTGAAGGTCTTGAATACCAATTCCATGATCATAGGCGTAAGGGGGCATTTCTCTGCTTGCTACTTTCATAGCAATCAGCGGAGCCCACGGTCTTACTTGCTCGTATGTTTCAAAGCTCATTGGTCCAATGCCGCCTTGACGATGACACACTACACAGTTTTCATTAATGATATCTGCCACTTCTGCTGTATAGGTTTGTCCGTTGACTCCGCCGGCAACAAATCCTATCGCAAAGAATGTAATCATTGATAATATTTTTTTCATAATGCACCTTCGTTAGTTTAGTTTATGTTTACTATTTATAATACGAAAAATTCTTAAATATAGATTTACACAAATTGTTACACAGTTTTTAGGCCAAAAAAAGGACTCCGAAGAGCCCTTTCAAAATAGATTGCTTTGAGCAATTCTTTTTATTTTTGATGCTTACATCAAGTTTTGTACTTTGACTTTCCTGTAGTACTGGTTACGTGAAGCAGTGAATGTATCACCGTCAGTAGTACCATCAGTCTGTGTAACGTATGGGTTAGCAACCATGCCGTAACGAGTCTTGAAGCCGATCTTAGGCTGGAAGGTTTCAGGGTCAATCGCACGAACCATTTGTAATGGAACGTATGGGCAGTAGAAGATACCAGCGTCATAAGGTGAAGTACCTTTGTAGCCAGCAACATAGAACTGTGATGCTGAACCAGTGTTAGCACTGTATGGATCGATATAAACTTTGTAACGACCGTTAAGAACACCTGCGAAAGTGTTGCCAGTATCGTCAACGCTGAGATTAGTTTGTAGTGCAGGAGCGTAATCAAGTACACCTGACATTGCAAGCGCTGATGCTACGTCTGAAGAACAGATAATGAAGTTACCTTTCCCTCTACGAGTATCTTGTGCAATTACGTTAGCGTCACGCTCGATGTTGAACAACAAGCCTTTGAAACGCTCAACTGACCAACGACCGTTTGAGTCAACGTCAAGGTCGAAAGTACCAGGTGTTGCAGTAGATGCAGAACCAGCCTTAGCGACTTTGTAGATTGTACGAATAACTTCACGGTTAATTTCAGCAAGAATTTCTTGTGAAAGAATGTTAGAAAGCTCTGACTCAGCGTCAAGACCATGAATTGCTTTGAGATCTTGTGCGAGTTCTACAGTGTACTCAGCTTTCAATGCACGAGACTTAGCTGTAACAGTAGTCTTCTCGATTGAGAAAGCCATCTCGTTCAAAGTAGTTCCGTCACCGAAGCCTTCAGCAGTTGCAGTAGCAACGCCAGCACCAGTAGTGTAAGTACCATCAACTGGGTTTGAACCAGCATGAGTACCGCCACCTGAGAAATCAGTATCAGCTTCGTTGAACAAAGCTTCAGTGCCTGTCATATTAGTGTAGTGTGACTTCATGGCGAAGATAAGACCAGTAGGTCCAGTCATCGGCTGAACGCCAGCAACATCATATGCCATTAGATTGGGAAGCGCACGACGGACGAGGCTAATTAGGATTGGATCGTAGTTATCTACGCCGGCACCTGTTTGGTTAACGTGAGTTGCTTCCATGATGCCTTTTTCTTCAAAAAGGGCTCGTTCTTGGTTTTCGAGAACTACAGCAGTTACAGCCTTCTTGTACGGATCTGCAATAGGCTGCAGGTCAGCATGCTCGAGGACTGGTGCCCACTTGCTCTCAATTTGCTCTGAAAGATACATTTAAGTCTCCTTGGTTTTCAGTTTTATTATTAATAGTACTATTTATAAAAAGTTTACTTTCGGTTTAATTAAAATTTAGTTGTTTTTGAAATTGCCTGAGCATACTTAGACATAACTGTATTAGTTACTTCGTTGGTAGCCTCAAAAGTGTCTTCAAGTTGATCTTCCGGTGCTGCTTCTTTTGGAAAATAGTTTTCTTTAACCACTTGAAGTTTTTGCTCATAAGAATCCATACCAGTATAAGTAATGTCTTCAACTAATGTTGCAAATTTTTCTTTTTCAGTTGACGCTAGGTCTTCTGAAATATTAGCAAACGCTGCTTGCTTCTTCAAAGTAATAGCTTCGTGTTCCGCTGACATCTTAGACTCAACTTCTTCGTCTAGTTTAGCAGTAAGGCTATCAATCTGTGTTTGCATTTCAGTCATCACATCATACTTTTCTTCTGGGACATCTATATAATGCTCAGTGAAAACTTGCTGTAGACCTTTAATAAACGACTCAGTTACTTCAGTGCGAACACCGCTTTCGATGGCAATTTGATTATCCGCCATCCAGTTTTCAGTAACATATCCGAGATACTTATCAATGTTCTCTGTCATTTGCTCTAGCTGCGATTCAAATTCTTTGTTTGCAGCCTCAGTCAATTCTTCTTCTATCTCTGCAATTTCAGCAGTAACTCTTGAAGTAACAACAGCTTCAAATACTTCTGCTGCTTTTACTTTAAATTCTTCTGTAAGATGCTCTTCGTCAGCGAAGAGTGCATTAAGATCGGCTTCGAAAAGAGTTGCCTCTTCAATAGATTCTTCTTCAGTAATCTCTTCTGCTTCTGCAACTACTTCTTCTTCCTCAGCGATAACGTCTTCAACAACATCTGCTTCTTCTTCAGAAATAACTTCTTCTTCAGTTTCAACTTCTTCTGCTGCTAGACCAGATACTTTCTCTGCTTTGTCATCAAAGTTAGGAGCTTTACCAGCGCCTTGTCCTTTAGGTAAAGTAGTGTCTTTTCCTTTCTTAGCTGATGCCGCTTTGCCTACTTCTGAGGTTAAGCCGCCTTCTGCATTGCCAGTACCACTAAGGTCTTGCATTTCAGGGTTAGCGTCTGAACCACCTTGAGCAGGACTAGAAGCGTCACCCTGTGACTTATCCTTAGGACGATTTGCTGCGCCCTCCATAAGCTCTCGGATCTTGGATTCTACACCCATGTTTATTCTCCTATTAGATTGTATTTCTTTGTTCTAATGTATATTTATAAAAATTTAAATTTTAGATAATTTGTTTAAGAAACTTTCAAAGACTTCTAACTTAACTGCCTCAAGTTCACTTGCACTTGCAGCGTGAATCAGTTTTTTTGATTCTTCAAGTTCTTGTTCTTGCCAAATACCGTTCACAAATGTCCACTCTTTATTTTCCATGATACCTTGTACATAAGCATCAGGAGCAGAAGGGTCGGCAACAATATCAGCAGCAGTTGCTAACATGAAGTCTTCTTGCACTTCATTGACGCCGTTTCTTTCTTTAAGTGAACCCAATCCACGAGAGCTAACGCCTAAGCTTGCACCCTCGCCAATAAGTTCTTTTACAATACGACCCATAGGTGTATCAAGTATCTTTGCTCTGCCGATATAGTTATCGCCGTCTTCTTTAAGACCCACGATCATATGAGATACACGGTCAAGATTTACTGTAGGGCCATCTGGATGTCCTAACTCGCCGTATGCTCTTTTCTTATCGATAGATTCTGCTGTGTAACGAGCAACCTCTTTCTGCATCACCTCTTTAGGATACATTCTACCATTACGGTTCTTGAGGTTTGACTGCAAGAAAACACCTTCAATGAAGTGTGACTTCTTACCAGTCTCTTCGTTAAGCTCAGAAATGTATTGGATCTCTTCTGTAACTTCTTTAATTAGTCTCATTATCCTAATGCTCCGTCAGCGCCTTGATGCTGCTGTGATCCATATCCAGATATCTTTTTGCAATTAATTATAACAGTACCGGAACCGCCAGTCACTGCTACTACAATATCTGCATCGTTATTCTCATTGTCTGAAAAACCATAAAACTCTAACGTGCCTGCAAGCACTAAAGTATGCAGCAATTTGCTGTCTCGTGTAATAGTAGCTTTAGCGCCGTCGTCTAGTGACCACTGAATACTGCTTATGTCTGCAACAGGAGATGATTGAGTCTCAGATGATTTTTTAAGAGTAGTAGCAAGGGCAATAGTACCAGCTGCTGGAGTACTACCAGTTTCTCTGATAGCGATGACACCCTGTACTTGTGTTAGTTTTAGTGTATCTACTGATACTGCCATTTGCTTTCTCCGGTTAATTCTTTTTGTTTACTAACTTGTCGGTAGCTTTCATAATGCCAGCTCTTCTTTTCACAGCACCTTTTTGAAATCTGTCTGCCAAACTAGAGTTTGTATTTTTATCAGTAGCAGAACGAGTTTCTTTAGCATCTCTTTCAAACTCTTTGCCCATTCGTTCTCGACTACCATAACTAACAGTAGCTTTTTTAATGTAAGAACCTAAAGTCTTCTTAGAGACTTCTTCAATCTCTTCAACTTCTTCTTTCATTTTTTTCATATGGTTGGTGTGTTTTGATTCTCCAAGAACTGCAACACCTTCTTCGCCGACAGTTACAAGCTCAACGCCATGTTCAAACATAACCTTGTACCATGCAACATTGCCGTTTTCATCTGGTAGTGCGTGTTCGCCGATAATAGGAGTGCCTTCACCTAAGCCTTCTTTGAAGATTTTAGTTGCACACATATGTTGGTCATCTGGCAGTGAGCCTTTAGCTACACCATCCATAGGCTCTTCTTGAATGTCTGAGCCTTCTCTGAAATTTTTAAACGTCTTCATTCTCGTCTCCAATAGTTTCAGGTTCTGCGGCAGGATCTATTTCTAGTACATGCTCTTCGCCGTCTGCTAACCCCATCGCTTGCATATCTGGATTCTTAAAAACTGACTGTGCCAGTTCTTGTTTGTAGTCATTGATTGCATCACTTGCTCTATCAAGCATGATAGAATTGAATTTAGTTTGAACATCACTGCTATTACCTTTAGCCATGCTGTTCATCATGTCTCTAATCGCTGCTTCACGGTCCATTATTCTACATCCTCTTCTGATGGTTCCATTTCAGGCGCAGACTGTTCAGCCTCTTGCCCCTGCGAATTCATTTGAAATTGCTGATCTTGAGTTACAAACGGTGTTTCTAGTTGCAAATCTGTTTCAATAGTTTCGATTTCTTCATCAGTTAACATTAATACTTTTTTCTGTACATATGCTTTACTGAATAAAGTACCGATATAACTAGACATTCCATTCAAAACTTCTACCCTACTTCTTAGAAGCTCTTGATTTTTTGACTCTGTGTAGTAAGCATCTTGTGCAAAATCATACATTAAGTCATCTTTAATGTTTTTCCAATCTTCTTCTGTAATAATGTTTTTTAGGATCAACTGTGTTTTCAGTAAATCGTCAAACATTACTCCGAACTTTCTTCTTAGTCTAGAGACAAATTTTGAAAATTTTAATTCATCTCTATTAATTTCTGCTGATCTACCGAAATTAAGACCGCCTTGTTGTTCTAGTCTTGATACTGGAATGTTCAAAGACTGATATAGTTTCTTCTGAAAGTAAATTACATCTTCAATTTGACCTAGATTTTGCCCTGCAGGCAAAGTGTCTATTGAAGTGCCGCTGCTACCTTCTCTACGTGGAAGCCAAAAGTCTTCCAACATAGACATGAATTTTTTATCATCACGGACTTCGCCAGTATTAGCATCGTAAACTAACTTGTTACGATATCGGTCCATGATGTCTTTTAAGTACTGCTCTGCTTTGTTGGTTGGCAAATTACCTACATCAACATAGAAGATTCTTCTTTCTGGTGCCCTTGTAATTCTATAGATTACAACAGCATTCTCCATCATTCTAAGCTGATTTGCAGGTCTAATTGCCTTGTGCAAGTATGATAGAGATGAATTCTTGTCCTGGTCTACTAAACCAGAAGGCACATGTGTAATAGCATCTTTAGTTATTTTTAGAGCAGAATCATTAGTTTCTGCTTTGTACTGTCCTGGTCTAGACGCTAATCCTTTGTCGTTAAATAGATAAAATTCTTCAATATTTTTAACGAATTGTACACCTTGTTCATTCTTTTCTTTGTGTACTTCTTTGACCTTAGTTATTTTTCTAGGATCAATATAACGTATATCTCTGATACCTTTTTTAGGATTTGCGGTATCTATTACCTTGTGAAAATACAATCTTCCATCTACATACCAACGTCTAAAATAGTCGTGTGATCTGTTTTTGAAATCTAACATTTCGGTTATATTTTCAAACTCGTCTCTTATTTGTTTTTTAACAGAGTCAGAAACTTTTAAATTATCTGTTATCAAAGTTACTGGATCTTCATCACTTTGATTGGCAATAGCATCGTCTATGATGTCCTGAATTGCAGTATCAACATCAGCCATCATAGAAATATCTCTATAACGCTTAATTAACTCTGCTTCATTCTTAGCAACACCTTCGAGATCAAGGTAGGTACCGTAATGCCCACCCGCTCGTATGCTTTCTATACCGCCTTCATCAGATGGAGCCACAAAAGACTTTTCAGTCTCAGGTGGCTTTTCTCTGCTTATATTAAATCCAAAAATATTCATTCTATATAGTTACCCTTTTAATACTAGACTAAAAATTATCGTAGTTCTGGTATTGGAAAGTTACAGTAAATTCTTCAATTATATCATTTTGTGCGTACTGGAGCGCAATTTCAGACATTTGTATTGGGAATGCATTGCGTAGTATATAAGAACCACCTTGCAATACATCATCGTTACGATCTAAATGTTGAACTGTGACATCAGCTTGATAGTCAGCAGGAGTGAGAATTCCTGCATTTGTAGCTGTTCCATTCATTCCTTCCATCCATGCTTCGAAAGGACGGCGAAGAGACTGCTCTGTGTCGTTGACAATAGTAACTGTCCAAGGATCAAAAATCCTTTCGCCTGCTAATTTAACTTCACGACCTCTGTACTGAATGACTGCCGGGTTAACTGTTGAAGCTGGAATCGCAGCTCCAGACACCAACAAGCTGTAAGAAGTATCAACTCCTGTGACGTAGCTAGGGAAGCCTAGCAAGACTCTAAATTGATTAGGTCTTGCTCCTCCTGCGCCTAGTCGAGCTTTAAACTCTGTAATGTTCATTTATATCTCCTGATTACTTTTTTATTTATAAGCCTTAAGCACCGACTTCTTCGAAAGCAATTCCAGTGCGTGTAGCAACGAAATTGAGTTGAATGAAGTTGATTGACTTAGCAGGTTGAATGAAAATGTCCGCTACGAACGAGTTAGCATCAATCACTGCTGATGTATTGTTTGTTGTGTCACAAACTACTCTGAAGTCATAAACTCCCCTGCGGCCTTGAACGTCTCGCAAGAAAGGTTCAACCAAATTCTTAAATTGTGCCTGTGTAAACGCATCGTTGAACTCAAAGAGTTGGAACTTAGCTGCGGTTGCAATAGCTTTTTCAAGTGTAATAAACAGTCTGCGAACATTAATTCTATCAAATGCACTTGGTCTTTCAAGTAAAGTCTTATCACCAAATAATACAATACCTGATCCAGGGAATCCAACAACTGGATTGACACCTGCTTGATATAGAGTATTACGGTCAGTTTTGCTAGGGCTGTATGCTAATTTAATTGCATTCTTTATTGCACCTCGGTTATAACCAGCAGGAGAGAACCAAGGATCAGCTTGATCGTCAGTCTTAGCACATAGTCCAGCAATGTCACCATTACAAGGAACATAAAGGTACTGATCGTTATAGCGATTGTACATGTACTTGAAACCTGAATCAAATACTGCGAATGAGCTTCTAGTATATGAAGCTACTTCAGCAACAATTGTTGCAGCTTGTGTACCGTCAGAAACACCTACTACTGATGCAGCAGCAGGAGAAACAAATACCATACAGTCTTTTCTAACTTCTGCAATATTGTCGATAACATAATCACCAGTTGCTGCCGCAGCATCACCGACGAAGATTAAGTTGATATCGACTAGTTCGTCATTTGCAAACTTCAAAAATGCTGCTTGCTTATCTGCTTCAGATACAGTTCCGTCAGCGCCGGCAGCTAGTCGTACTTTAGTTTCAGTAAAAGTTGCATTAGCAAATGCTAATCCTGATGAAGCTAATCCGCCCCAGTTAGATCCAGCAGTTGAATGATCTGTCCACCAGATATACTTTGATCTAGTGTTAATTACATTTTTATAGTAGTTTGATTGACCTATTGAATCTTTAACATCACTTGCTTTTGATACGCTTGGAAACTTCTCTAGTACAGAACCAGCAGTACCTGTGAACAATCCTTCTTTATCTACAATAATGATATGCATTTCGTCATTAGTAGATGATCCAGAGGTAGCAGCAGTAGTAGCAGACGGTGCAAAATCAAACTGTGCAGCATATTCCCAACCTTTGCGTTTAGCCGCAGCACCTGAAACTGCAACAGCACCATTCGCTGCTAGATTCACTGAAGTATCTGAAGCGATAGAAAGAACTGTTCCTACCGTAGCGCCAGCAGCGTTTAATACGATAGAGCCAATTGCAAGCTCAGTAAGGAATGCAGTGCCAGATCCAGAAACGGAAGTAGAGCTTGTAGATGCAGTAATTGTGCCAGTCAATGAAACGTCAGCGTAAGTTGAAGAGTCTGCAAATGAAACCTCTAATGAGTTTCCGATTGCACCTGCATATTTTGCAGCCCACATACCATTTGAGCCTTGACCTGTACTGTGGTTATTATCATAGTCATCATCGTTTTCAATCAACACGCCAGCAGTTGCGCCAGCATTTAATGATGCAGAATTGATTGCTCTTACAATTTTCAATGTACTTGTATATGCTAAAAATGATGCAGCAGCAAACCAAGTTCTTTCAAACCCACTGGGCGGCCGACCAAATCGTTGCACTAGATCATTTTCAGAGCTAATGGTGATTGGATCATTCGCCGGTCCCCACGAGAATATTCCTGCAGTACCACCAATAGAGGTGCCAACCGCAGGAACAACCGAAGTGAGGTCTTTTTCTGTTACCTGAACGCCAGGTGATAGCTGAAAAGCCATATTTATTCTCCTCGTTAAAATCAGACAATATTTATTGTTTTTTTATATATAGTCTGAATATTTATAACAATTAATATTTGAACTCAGATTCCTTTAATTTTTTCTCATACTCATCACTGACTAACCAATAGTCTCCGCCTGCAACCCATGCGGCTGGACTGTCGGTTCCTTTTTGAATAACGAAAGGAGTTAAGTTTTGAGTGATGTGTTGCATCTGTTGATTGTAGATTACTTCTCTTGTATTTACATTTACTAACTCTTTAAAGAAAGGCATTGTAGATAGCCATCCGAAAAGAACCATACACATTACGCAATCATCATTGTAACCTTCATCTGCTTGATATGTGTTTCCTTTTTCGATAAAGGTTGATATTTCATTTATTATATCAGCGTCAAATACTAAAAGTTTTGACTCTTCCATAAGAGATTTTAAACTAAAACACCCTTGTCTCTTTACTTGTTTAGAAGTATTTACACCTAGTCTCGATGTTTTTCCGAATCCAGGTGAAACATACTGTCTTGATTTTTCTGTTACTGTACTAAAGATATTGTCATACTCAATTTCTTCGTGTAATATTTCTACTACCTGCCCTCCAATATCATTATTTTCAATAAGAATAAACGCTTTGTTGTAGTCTTCTCCTATTTTTGCTATTACATTAGGATACAGCATCGGTGCTATTTGATTATTTCTATACTTTGCTACTACTTTATACGGCATTTCAGTTATGTCAAATACAACAAACGCTGAGTAGTCTCCTCCTATTCCTCTAGCAGTATCTACGGTAATACAATAAAAATGATTTTTAATTGGAGCTTCATATATATCAACCCCAGTCCCATCATTTTCATATAATGATTCTTTAGAGCTTAATGCTCCTATGGTTCTTGCGTTAATCAGAGTATTGGATGAACCAAGAAACTCACATAATACTTCTTGATTAAACTTTAACTCACCTAAAAGTTTAAATTGTTCATCTGCCCACTTTTCATCTCTACCAGGAATTTCAGTATAATGGATGAACATATTTTTGAATCCATTAGTACCTTTCTCTGACTCATTCCAAAACTTCCAGAAATGATTATATCCTAACGGTGTTGATGTCAATAGAATTTTAGTAGTATCACCAGCAGAAATTGTTGGGTATACTGAAGCGAAAAACTCATCTGCAACATTGTTTGGAATGATTGCTGCTTCGTCAATGTATAGCCAGTTGACAGATTTACCACGAATGCCTGATGTAGTTGTCGCTGCTGTAAATACTCTACAGTTGTTTTCTAATTCAACATCTCCTTTGTTCCAAGTCTTTACACCTTGCTGCATCCATATAGGTAAACTCTCATACATTGTTTGATAACGTAAAAGAACTTCTCTTGCAGATGCAGTTTTATTTGCCATGATTGCAACAGTTTTGTCTGCATTGAATATAGTATAATGTAAAATACACGCTGCTGACGTTATAGTCTTACCTTGCTGTCGTCCTTCCATAAGAAGAGCTTTCCGCTCACTCATAATGAACTTGACTTTTTCTCGTTGACATGGATATAATATAAAAGGCTGCAATCCTCTATCCAAGGTCACAATCATGCAATACGTTTCAATAAAATATATAGGATCATCCTGACATTTCAAATATTCTTTAATTTGATCTTCAGTAAAATCGTGCTTATGTCCGATAGATTTTAAATTAGGATTGCCATGGTATGATGTTTCTTCATTCATGGTCTATTACTTGCTCATCTTTTAAAGCTCTGAGTAAGTCTTTAGTACTACCAACAAATAAGTTATTGTTTGTAACCGCACTTTTAGACTTAACCTCTTCGCCTTTGACTTTTTTTGCTTTGTCTTGTATTTCCATCATTGCATTCGCATTATCTTGCAACCCTTTAATCAACTGTCCTGCAACTTCATATGCTCTGGGTTGATCACTATTTCGTGCAATATGCATTATGCCTTTAATTGCTTCATCACTGTATTCAGCGGTTCTTTTTAGAATATCTCTAGCCTCTTGAAAATCGTCTTCAAGATTTTGATCTGCATCTGGTGCAGGCGTCGGCAAGTTATTTTCTTTTCTAACTTCCTTTAAGTTTGATTCTAATGCTTTTGTTTTTTCTTTTGTATCAAACGCATCATCTAAACTATCAAATGGACTTTTCACATCATTCACCAAAACTTTCTAATATTGTAGTTATAAAATCAAAATCATCTGCTGGAGTTAGTGTTGAATCTGTTACTCCATTTTTTCCTGCCGTAGTTGACACCTTAACACTAAGTGTATCTAATTTATTATTCTCGTATAATTGTGCAATTGATTCTTTGATAATCGCTTGATTGCTAACAAGACCATAAAAATTCAATCTCATGGTAAAGTTTAATGTCCATATAATACTTTGTCTATCAGCAAAGTCTCCTTCATAGTTATCATCATAATCTATTCCGTCGAGAGTTATTTTTATATCTCTTTTTATGTTTAAAGACGGCATTTCATTGACTGTTACATTGAAGTCAGGATTGAAGAACGGTAGAATTTGTTCTACTATTTGCAACCCATCTTCTTGATTCTTGGCAAAAACATAAAGTGAAACTGACATATTGTAAGGAGTAGACACAAATGATGATCTCACTGTGTTTGCATCATCTCCCACTCCTACAGCTTTATTCCGTTGTATCGGAGAAACCTTTCGTGCAGGATCATAAGTAAGTTGCTGTATTTCAAATCCCATTCTAGGAAGAACTATAGCGACTTCACCTCGAGAAGTTGCATCTGGTATCAATGCAATTCTTGATAAGAATTTTTGTTTGGTAGAGTATGCCAAAGGAACTCGCATCACCTGAGCAATATTTCCAGCGGTATCATCTCTAGCTATACGAATATTATTAAAGACCATTCCGAATGCTACTATAGCTTTTCTAATATGCTCATGGTAAAATTGTACATTTTTAAACATTATAGTTCACCAAACGGATTGACTTCAGAGAAATCTAAAATATCATATGCTTCATTTTCAGTAATAAAATTAGTATTGTCAGAAGTTGAATTTGACTTAGTAAGAGCGTAATCTTCTAAAATTAATGAAGTGCCATCTTCTTGTAATAATAATTCTCCGCTTTCCAAAAAGAACTGATACAAGAACATATCGATATTTTGTTCTGTGTAGATGTTATCAATTGCAGCAATTCCAGTATTAATAACTTCAGAGCTATACTCAAACAGTTCACACTGCAAGCTGAAAACATAAATTTTTGCTAACTGGTAGAAAGGATTTTGAAATTCTACTAATTTTATTTCAAACAATGATCCAGTTAATGGGAAGAATAATAAATCACCCTCAGCAGGACGAGCGGCTAGTGTAAATGTACCACCAGAATTCGCTGTTAAGTCTTCCCATCTTCTTTTTGCTAATATGAATGTAGCTGTATCTCTAATCTCAATGCCGAATTTACTAAATAAATCTCCTTGTCCTTCAAATCCTTCTATATTCTCTAAGTACATCTCTAGAGGATATGCTTGAGTGAATTGAGATAAAGTATCTTCATCAAAAATAGAATCTACATCTACTTGTGTTCTTGGGATGTAAAATATATCGTGGCCATATATTTTCAAACTTTCTATGGTCAGGTCTTCTACTAAAGTCTGCTCAGAAGTAGTCCCAGAAGTTTGTCCGCTTTGAAAATAGAAATTTGTTGGCATATGATATGTTACCCTACATAAAATGAAGGTGGAAGTTCATATCGTGATTGCATTTCATCTTCTATTGAATTGATTTCGGTAATTGCCTCTTCAAATATTTTATCACCGTTGAGAGTTACTCCGCCCGGTAATTGAATGCCCCCAAATTTTTTCATGTTTTCTCCCCACTGCCTCTTAATAAGAGCGGTGGCATATTTCTTTAAAAACATGTCATCATACACTTCAGCATATTCAGCTGGATCTAAAATCGCATATGCTTCAGCTACAACATAATCTCCGGGATTAAATGTCTTGTCCCAGTCAGTATCTATATAAAGTCTATTTGTTTTTCTATTCCATCTAATCTGTCTTTGGCTGACTAGCAACTGATTTAATGTTGACAGATGTGACTGAACAACACTATAATAAATCATGTCAGCGCCCATCAAATTATACAAGTCATTTTGTCTAAATTGATATTGCAAGTCAAACAGATTGCCATCTTTAGTATTTGATGTAGCAGCACCGCCAAAATTAAACAAACGAACAATTCCAGTAATTCCGTTGCTGATAGGGATATATTTGTTATCCATATCTCCTGCAACATAGGGAGTAGTATCTAAAATCGCAGTTGATCCTGAAGAAGATCCTGTAATAGTTTCGCCCGCTTGAAATGTTCCTTGAGTGTCTTCAATCGTAAGAGTAGTTCCAGTTCCAGTATGTACCGCAGCAGATGCTCCTGAGGTTCCACCAACAACTACATCAATAGAGGTGAAAGTTGCACCGACTGATGTAGTTAAGTTTAATGTTGATCCAGTAATCTTATGCTGCACATATGTTCGTTCCGTGCCGTCGAAGTGATATTCCTGCCACAGTTGCAGTGCATCATCAATCCGATCATTGACTTGATCATCGTCAACATTAATTTCTATTACAGGAAAGCCTAACCTGCGCTTACAGTAATCGATGAGTTGTTGTCTTGTTGATAATGCCATTAAGATGTCCTTATGGTGCCCATAGTGTTATTTATAATAAAAGTACTTATGGTGAATCTGGCCAATCACTTTCTTTTAAATATGGAAAATTTTTATGTTTAGTTATGTCTCTAAGACTTTGACGATATAACCGCCATTCTTCTGGTGCCTGATTAGAAGTTAATAGACCACTGTTGTCTAATGCTCTGATAGTTACCCAATCAGACGCTGTTAGCAATGCATTTCTTTTAATTCTAACTTCTTCAGCAGATGCAATTGCTGCATTGTTAGACACTTCTTGGTCTTCTAATTCAGTTCTTTCTGTTACAACAGTTTCTTTTGTTTGTAGATTAAATGTTTTATGACTCATACTTCACCTATAAATACGAAACGCCGATTTGCGAACCAGCATCAAAATTTCCACTAACGGCAGATATTTTTATTTGAGTTAAGGCAGATCCTATATCCCCGCCGCCTGTTGATATACACATCTCAGTATTAGATCCACCGCCTAAATTAGAATTCATTCCCCATCTATTATTAGCTGCATCTATTAAGCTTAAAATTATAGACCCTTCTTGGACTGAAGTCATTCCTCGCAAGATAAATCCGCTAGTACTAGATGCTGAAGATGAAATACTAGTGCCGTTAACTCTAATTCCAAAAGAGTCATAGCTTGAAGTTTCAATGCCATTCACATCTCCTAGCTGAATTAATATGTTACTAGTACCTGCTTGTCCTTTAAATCCGATAATAACTTGTCTTACCCCTGCAGGTATGCCAGTGACAGTGACAGAAGAGTTGCCAGCAAGAGAAACATCTTGAGAATCCCACTCGGCTGCTGCCTGTGATACAGTTTGAAACGAGAATCCACCCGCACCATTCGTAGTAAGAACTTGATTTGAAGTGCCGTCTGTAATTCCTACATCAGTCAGGGTTGCCGGTATACTGGGTGCGCCTGTCAATGAACTATATGCACCATCAAATAGTGACGGTAGATTAGATAACTCAGTATAGCTAGGTGCAATGTCATTCTTGGCAATTAGTAACTTAGTAGAACTTACAGCAACACCTGCAAATACTCTAGGAGTGCCTGGAGCAGTAGCAAGAGAGCCAGATGATTGTAAGAAGTACGCTTGACCTGCTGTTAGACCTGATTGTGCGTCATCTACTGCACCAGAAGTTTGAATAGTAGCAGTAGCACCAGAAGCATAAGCTCCGTCAGAAATACCTGCATAGTTCTCATTAGTTACGTTAGATGTAGTCTGTGGTGGCTTAATTGAAATTACAGACCAGTATCTTGTCTGGTCTCGGGTTGATACTACTATACGATCTTCGAATGGTGCAGCGAAGGCTACCATGCCAGCCTGTGCCGATGCAGTATCAAAATCATACTCAGCACTTTTTACTACTTCAGTTGTCACAGGATCATATGATAAATCTAATGCTTTATAGTGAGTTTCATTGCTCGATGCGCCTTGTCCTCGGCGAGCCAGTATTACGACTGTCTGATTAGTGGTTTCAGTTCTTCCTACATTGAAGTAACTCGTACCATAACCGGTAATACCTGATCCTGAAATAGTTATTCCTGTTTGACTTGGGCAACTAATATAACCGCTTGTAGCAGTAGCATATTTAACATTGAAGTCCTGGCCAGAAGAAGTGCCAGTGTAATAGATAATCATCAATTTTTGATTGGTTGTATCTAATGCAATGTATCCATGTTGAGCGGTTATGCCCTGACCACTTGCGCTATCGAAGGTGTGTATTTCATAAGGAGTGCCTATAGAGCCAGAAATCATTTGTACTTGAACTCTATTATATTTGGTGGTGTAGTAATTCCATTGTCTATGAGTCAGAAGTGCAAATGCATTTGCCCATGGAACATATGTCATCTGAGGATTATACCAACTCTCATTGCTCTCAATCGGAGTACCCAGGCGCCCCAAACTCGATGTCGTAGTAGCACCGTTAGTCAACTTATATATCAACTGATGTCTATTTTGCGATCCGTTCTGAAAAGTATATACTGAGAAACACACTTCATTGTTAGTAGGATTGTGTGCCATGGATGATATGTATGTACCGGAGCCATGATAACCAAAAATGCCACTTAGTTCTGTAGCTGATCCCCAAGAGATGCTGTCGCTATTTACGGTTGCCTTATTTATGAAAAGTTTTGCTTGACCGTCGTTGTTTAAGTCAAGATATCCAAAAACAAGCTTGTTTATTGAAGTATCGTAATACACAATAATTGATTCAACGTGATCGTCGGACTTTCGAACGTTGGCGCCATATGCTGCCATTACGTCCCACAAGTAGTCAGGGCTAATTTTTGTTACAACACCTGAAGCATCTACATTGACCAGATAAGAAACGTGCTGAGGTACATTGTTGATGCGAGCTTGATGAAGAACAACTGCTGTTGTTGTGCCTGGAATTCGAACAAAGTGTCCGTTAGTACCACCGTTCAGATCAGTTGAATTGATAGAACTTGAAAGTTTATTAGTAGTGGGTAGTCCAAGACTAATACCCGCTTTGACTACTGTGCCATCTGATTGAATTACAACAGGATCGCCGTCAGACATAGCACCACCTGTAGTGGCTTCAAATGACCGACCACCACCTGCCGTATCAGCAAAAGTGAATGCGCCGGATCCGTTAGTAGTGAGAACTTGATTTGCAGTGCCGTCTGATATACTTAAATCTGTGAGACTTGAAGGAATAGAAGGGCTTCCTGATAGTGAACTATATGCACCGTCAAATAAAGAGGGTTGTCCTGACAGTGAACTATATGCGCCATCAAAAGAACTAGATCCACTGTCTTGAAACGACAACACACCTAGTCCATTAGTAGTAAGAACTTGATTTGAAGTGCCATCTGCTGTTGGATATCCTATTCCGGCAACTTGTAATGTGTTTGTATTTACAGAAGTTGCGGTTATATTAGGATCAATTACAGCAGTGTCTAATATATAATCTAAAGATGTCCAAGCAGTAGTGCCGTCACCTATTTTAAATTTGTCTGTATCTGTTTCATATGCCAGTTCGCCTTGAGCAAGAACTGGGTTTACTGATGTCCAACTGGCAGCAGCATCTCTTCTTAGTTGTATTGTCCTAGACATTAGGCCGTCCCTCCATCTACTGCTTCAGCCGCAGTGTATGCGTTCATCGCCGAGCCTGCATCTACACTCTGTAAAGGAGTATAAATGGTCGCCGCCGATCCGCCATCAAAATTGTTTGCATATGTTGATAATAATATAGTATGTCCAACAATGTCTATTGTGTCTCCTGCGCTAGAAGGAACATTCAGTATTATATTTGTTCCTGTAGTAGCTGTGAAATGAGATGCTACTAATTTAGATCCGTTTACGAATACCTCAACATGCCCCACTGAATATCTTGCATCAAATGTAGTTTGACTTGCAGTTGCAATATAAGTGTTTTGTTGAGAAGCTGCGTTGTTAAACAGATCGGTGTGATATCCTATTCTGTTTTCTAATGCAGCAGCAGATACCAGTACTGTATCTGAGTTAGCAAAAGGTTCTGAACTTATTTGTATTGCGCTCGTAGCAAAGTCATCTGGGTGGATGCCTTCATTTGCTGTTCCTTTAATTACAGCAGAAGTATCGGTTAGAAGCTTTCCCCTAACATTATCAAAGAGAAATTTTCTCACTCGACGGGTCATTACTGTCCAACCTCAATAGTTTTAACAAGCGCTGTCCATCTAACTGTTTGGCTACCTGATCCTGTTACATACACGCTTAATGCGTTATAAGTATCACTTGCTCGTATATCAACTGCCCAATCTAAATTATCTTGTGCTACGGAAATTTCATAGATATCACCTACATCAGCTACACTGTCAGAAAAGTTATCAGCGCACCCTTTAAGATGCCATGATCCACTTTGTCCTGGTGTGTCGGTTCTTCTTGCTACAAGAGAAACCTCATAGAAGCAAGTAGTATCTAATGCCACTGGAATTCTCATAGCCCCAGTTAATAATAACTCGGTCTCTGCGTCAGTAGTAGTCGTGCCATGCAAGATATATTGTTTTGTATTGAATGATGGAATACCCTGAACATAAACTCCGTCATGGGTTATGTTCGATATATTAATATCACCAGCAGTACCACCTAATAGTTCTATGACAGAACCATTTGATCTTTTACTGTACAGCTTACCGTCAGTGAGATTTACAGCCAATTCGCCCACGTCAAGGTCGGCAGAGTTTGGCTGTTGTGATGCAACCTCAGTTCTCTTTAATTGTATAACTGCCATATAACTGTCCTATAAATAACTTATATAATATATATACAAAAAAACTCATCTCTGTCTATACCAGGAATTGCCCGGATTGCATAGACATAGATGAGTTTTTATGTGTTGAAAATTTCATTAACCTGTCCACAACGTAATAATAATTATTTATACTACCTAGAAACTCAGGTTCTTCTATTATGGACTTATATTATTGTATTTTTTTGTTAATCACATATATTTGATATAATTATGATTACTATACGTACAGGGTGTATTGATATATTTTACCTGCTCTGGTCTATAGATAGACTCCTAGGTAAAATTATTCTGTTGCTCAAAATCTCATTTCAAGTTTGAGCTGAATCATCCTAAGTATACCCTTTGCCATCATCTGGCATTGCTATAAGTGGTTCATATCTACATGTATCTTCATGGGAGACCAAGAGTAAAATATCCTAAACTATTCCAAGGAGTTGATCCATCTCCCATCTTCATTTTTTTGGTATCAATTTCATACCCCATTTCTCCCGCAGCTAGTACAGGATTAACAGATGTCCACGTACTGCTTTGATCTCGTCTTAATTGTATTGTGTTAGACATTTCATATTCCTAAATGTTTAAATCCTGTAAGAGGTGACAATTAGCTACTTAATATAAAGAATATTGATAAAGTGCCCCTTGATATGAATTGCTGCCAGTGTAACCAATGGTTAAATAATTTGCGTTAATAAATATATTTGAATCACCAGTCCAATCTGCTGCAGGGCTAGGTTGAAAGAAAGAATATTCCATAGAAGTATCGGTCCAATCACCAGAAGTAGTTTTAAAAATATAAACTATACCTATATTTGTCCCAGTATTGCTGTCTTCATACGGCGCATTAATTGCCATAATATTTCCATGTACAGTTATAGCGCTGCCAAAATAGTCATTAAGGTTGGTGGAGTTTGCATTAGGATTCACTATACGAGCAACTTGAGAAGCATCAGTCCAATTTCCGTTGGTTGTTTTATATATATAAACCGCACCTACGTTGTCAGTTGCTCCCTCTTGCTCTCTGTATGAGCCTATAAACAAATAATTTCCTAAAATATGCACTGCGGAACCAAATCTATCATCCTCTTGTGGCGTAGGATTATTTATTGTTGCAATGATAGAACTAGTAGTACAATTTACTATTTGCACTGCTCCCGATCTAATGACACCGCTGATATTTTGACCATAATCGCCTATCGCTGCGTAAATACCATCGATGGAAGTTGTTCTGCCAAAACTTGAGTAATCAGATCCCGCTACTGGAGGATCAATGCTACCTACATATACACCATCAGTCCAATCCCCTGCGGCAGTTGTAAACAAATGAACTTGACCTGCGCCGACATTGCCTGCAAAAATATTTTTATTCCTATCGCCTATGATACAGTAATTTGCTCCAATTGAATTACCATAGTTGCCGAAACCACTTTGATCGCCTGCACCAGTGAAGTGGCCGGCTGGTAATTCCATTGATTTAATAAGACTACCATCTGTAGCACTGAAAATATGTACTCTGCCATCCACAGGCTGACCACTTGCATTAGTCTGGCGCTGTGGTGCTGCTATATAATCTCCATATACGACTGGCGCATGTGAAAGATATTTCCAATTGACACCTGTAGGCATAGGGCTTGTTATGCTAAATGCAGCGGTACCATTAGCAGCATTTCTAACATAGATAGTTTCTCTACTATAATTTTCTCTTTCACCGATTACAAGATTACCAGAACTACTGATGTTTCCTGCACTTCCGAAAGATTGTGCGGTGTACCCTACTGCCGAATGTGTTCGGAGTAGAGTAGGGTTTAGAGACGGTGCGGGTGCATCAAAATAAGACAAAGAAGACCAAGCGGTTGATCCGTCGCCTATTTTTATTTTATTTACGTCTCTATCTAATCCAGGCTCACCTGAGGCAAGAACTGGATCGGTAGATGTCCAATTAGAACTGGTGTCGTTTCTAAGTATTATGGTTGCCATATTTCTTTCCTAATTTTTAATGTTATGCCCAACTTGCGAGTTTGACACATAACCTAGATCATGCGTCAAACTCATCTGCTTCTATTTATGCACCGCCGCCATCAATAACACTAGACGAGGTAAGTTTTGCATCAAGCTGTGTTTGTATTGCAGAAGTTACACCTGTAGTGTGGTTAATCTCAGCAACTGACGCTGAAGGAGAACCTGTAAGATCAGAGTAAGCACCTGATGTTGCCACAGTTGCTAAAGATGCAGACATATCTCTACCAATCATTAACTCAGTAGCACTTACAGCGACACCGGCAAATACTCTAGTAGAATCTGCTGTAGTAGCAATTGTACCATCTGCTTGAACAAAGTACGCTTGCCCTGCTGTTAGACCTGATTGAGCGTCATCTACTGAGCCAGCTGTTTGAATAGTAGCAGTTGCACCAGAAGCATAAGCTCCGTCAGCAATACCTACAAAGTTTTCAGCAGTAAGTGGGTGAGATGAAGCTGTTCCAGCTGAAACAGTCCTAATTCTTGCAGTACGACCGTTGTCTATCATGGAGTTGGTAATATACGAATACACAAACTTGCCAGAAACTGAGTCGTATGTAAGTGTATTAGAGCCGTTAGGCATTTCATTATTATCAGAAGTTGGAGCCGTTACAATAAATGATGTAGGATCAATAGTAATAGATGTACCAGATAATGAAGCTAAGTTTGCTCTAGCTCCTCTCGTTACAAAACCATCAGTGCTTCCTTCAGCAAGTAAGACTAGTTTTTGCATAGACTCATCATATGCGACTGATGTTGCGTTGAATGCGTAGCCACTTTCAGTGTAAGATACAGGAGTTCCTAAACTTACAGATCCTGAACCTATAGAACCTGCCACTACTTTTCTTGTACTATCATATAAATATGTGAAAACAACTTTATCTCCAGCTACTATCAAACCTGGTGAGCCGTAGGCCATGTTGCCCAAAGAAATGCTACCGTGTGCAGTAGGCGTAGACCCAGATAAAGAAATTACCTGGTAGTTCTGGCCGCCAGTGATTTGATACGATAGTATCGTTTGATTTGTTGTTGAATCATAAACAGAGTTATGATAACGGCCTCTTTCAGCGTGAGTAGATATTTGAACTAGCGAGCCAAATGTAATATTGTTACCTGAAACAGTACCGGCAGCCACAAACCTAGCCCGGTTGGTTGCGTTATCAGTACCAGGTGCTACTACAAGAATTTTATCTTCTGTAGAATTATACGACACAGAATCCAATGCGAGGCCATTAGTTGCATATGGCCATGTGATACCAGAACCCATACTTATAGAGCTGCCAGAGATTGTACCTACACTTAGTTTTGGAAGGCCAGTACCACCAGGACCAGTCCATGTCATGTAAGTTATGACAATTTTGTTAGCTGCTACTTTGTCTATCTCCACAGCACCGGAAGCATTGTAACTTTCAACTACTACTGTAGAACCAAACGTAATAGAGGATCCTGATATTGTACCTACCACCACTTTTACATATGTAGTATTAGCGTCTGTATACACCATAGCGAATCTGCTAGAATCTAGAGATACCAGCTTCATTGGGTAGCTCGCTGTACCATTAGACTCAAATGTGATCGCAGACCCTGAACCTTGAGAAGAAGTATCTATAATAGATGCTCCTGCCAAAGACACTGTTCCGTCAGAGTTTACAACAACCTTATCACCATTTGCTAGTGTTCCAGTTGCAGTAGCTGTGAATGAACCACTTGCAGCAACCGCTGCCGGTGTACCAGTAAGATCCGAATAAGCACCTGATGTTGCTACAGTTGCTAGAGATGGCGTACCAGTAACATCAGCATAAGCACCTGATGTTGCTACAGTTGCTAGTGTAGGTGTACCAGTAACATCAGCATAAGCACCTGATGTTGCTACAGTTGCTAAAGATGATGTATTTGCTTTCAGCGTTAGTGAACTAGTTACAGTAGATGCAAAGTTCGCATCATCGCCTAATGCAGCAGCAAGCTCGTTTAGTGTGTCCAATGTTCCTGGCGCACTATCAGTGATTGTTGAAATGATGTTAGTCGCAGTATCATATCCGTTACCAGATAAGTATGTTGAAACATCACTATCACTATATCCAGCCGCTATAGTAGCAGTCTGAGTAGTATACCCGTTACCAGATAAGTATGTAGCAACATCGCTGTCAGTATAAGTTACGACTGAAGAAGCAGACATATCTCTACCAATCATCAACTCGGTAGCACTTAGAGCGACACCTGCAAATACTCTAGTAGAATCTGCTGTAGTGCCTAGTGTACCGTCTGCTTGAACAAAGTAGGCTTGTCCTGCTGTTAGTCCTGATTGAGCGTCATCTACTGAGCCAGCTGTCTGAATAGTAGCAGTTGCACCAGAAGCATATGATCCGTCAGCAATACCTACAAAGTTCTCTGATGTTAGGTTTTTAATTGTAGCGGGAGTGTTGAAGACATATACTTTACCTGAATTATTACCATCTGCATCATCTTCGGCAGTAGCGCCAATAGCAATATGGCTATCTGACACCGCTAGATTAGCACCAAAGAAGTCACTTTGTTTTGTTCCATAAGCATTAGGATTATCTATCGTTTGTAACAATGCACCTGTAGTGACATTATAGATATATGCTCTACCTGAACCAGTAACACCAGCATCGTCTTCACCTGATGCCCCAACAACCGCATAGGTACCTGATATTGCAACAGACCTGCCAAAACCGTCTTGGTCAACTGTACCATAATCATTAGGATTATCTAGTGTATGTAACAATGCACCTGTAGTGACATTGAAGATATATGCTTTACCTACATTAATACCACCAGGCGCTTCTTCGGTTCTAACCCCGAAAATAGCATAGTTACCTGATATTGCACAGTTGACGCCAAACTGGTCTTGTTCATTTTTACCATAATCATTAGGATTATCTATTGTACGTACCAATGCACCTGAAGAAACGTTGAAGATATATGCTCTACCTGAAGAAGTACCGTCACCACTACCTTCAGCAGGAGCGTCTTCGTATGGTGTACCAACAATCGCATAGGTATCTGATATTGCTACCGAACCACCAAATTGGTCACTGTAACTTGTACCATAAGCATTAGGATTATCTAGTGTATGTACCAATGCACCTGAAGTAACGTTAAAGATATATGCTTTACCTGATTCAGCATTACTAGCATCGCTTTCGCCGTATGCGCTAATAATAGCATAGTTGCCTGATATCGCTACTGCACTACCAAACCGGTCCATAGCAGATACACTATCCGGATTAGGATTATCTAGTGTATGTAACAATGCACCTGAAGTAACGTTGTAGATATATGCTCGTCCTACAAAATTACCATTAGCATCGTCTTCATTATGAGCCCCAACAACCGCATAGTTACCTGATATTGCAACAGCATGGCCAAATTCGTCATCTGCACTTGTACCAAAAGCATTAGGATTAACTAGTGTATGTAACAATGCACCTGAAGTAATGTTGTGGATATATGCTTTACCTGACCAATCACCGCCTGCGTCTAATGCGCTCGATGCGCCAGTAATCATATAGTTGCCTGATATTGCAACTCGACCAAACCGGTCTCCGGAACTTGAACCATAAGCATTAGGATTATCTATCGTTCGTAGTAATGAAGAAGTAGATACTCCGGTAGCAACAACACTTACCGTGCCGTCAGTATTTACAACTACCTTATCACCATTTGCTAGTGTACCAGATGCTACTGCGTCAAACGAACCACCTGGAACAACCGCTGCCGGTGTACCAGTAAGATCCGAGTAAGCACCTGATGTTGCTACAGTTGATAGTGTAGGTGTACCAGTAACGTCAGCATAAGCACCTGATGTTGCTACAGTTGATAGTGTAGGTGTACCAGTAACATCAGCATACGCACCTGATGTTGCTACTGTTGACAACGAAGAAGTGTCTGCTTTGTTGCCAAGACTAGCGGTTACTGTAGATGCAAAGTTCGCATCATCACCTAACGCTGCTGCCAATTCGTTTAGTGTATCTAACGTAGCAGGAGCACTATCAGTAATAGCTGCTATTGTAGCAGTCTGAGTAGCGTAATCGTTACCAGTCAAATAAGTAGCAACATCGCCGTCAGTATAAGTTACAACTGAAGAAGCAGACATATCTCTACCAATCATTAACTCAGTAGCACTTAAAGCAACACCTGCAAATACTCTAGGAGTAGCAGGAGTAGTGCCTAGTGTACCGTCTCCTTGTAAGAAGTATGCTTGACCTGCTGTTAAGCTTGACTGTGCGTCATCTTTTGATCCTGCTGTCTGAATAGTAGCAGTTGCACCGTTAGAATAAGAAGCCTCAGAGATACCAACAAAGTTTTCAGCAGTAATATTAGACACTAACTCGCCAGGTTGTACTACAAAATATGAAGAGTTAGAAGCAGTGTCTTCATTAGTCCAGTTCAATACCATTCTGCTATCGTTTGTACTATTTCTTACTCCAGCTACAAAGAAATCTTGGCTACCAGCGCCGCTTGCTGTAGATATAACGTATTCTGTGCCTATACTTAACACACCATCTGTAACAGCTAAATCTGCTGCATACAAAACTCTATTGCTTTCAGAGCCTTTCTCATTATGCCAAAACGCTGTCACCTTGCCGTCAGCAGTAGACAATACATCAAAGTTGCTATCATAATGATTGTTAGGTAGTGAGTCTATTGAAACTGAGTTTCCGACAGTAATAGTTGATCCACTAACTGTAACAATAGTAAAGTGCAGGTGATCGACAGTGGCTTGACTTAAACTGTGTCTAACAATAACAGAGCTTGTTCCTACTATTGTATTGTTTTGAACTGTCAGATACTCTCCATTGTTAGCCGAAGTGAACTCTGTTCTAGCCCCTAAGGTTGTACCGTTAGCTGCCAATGTTCTAACAACATTAATTGATGCAGTTGGAGGTGAGTAATCGACTGCAGAATAAGAAATTACATAATTTCCTTGAGCAGGGACATAAGATACTGCCATTCTCGTTATACTATACGGTGCTGGTTCAAGGGAACTTGGGAAGAAATCAACAGGAGTTGTCTGACTCAGTGTGCTGCCCGATAAAGATATTATAGATGAAGAAGATCCAGTACCGCTGCCCTGAAAACCACTATGTAAAACCAACGAACGATTATTAGTTGAATCATACGCAACAGCAGTAATAAACACTCCCGGATTAGCTTCGATATGCAGAGTTTGTTCAGAACCCCAACTAAGAGTATTTCCACTAACTGTTCCTACCAGTCCATAGATGACTGGCTTGTAATCGTTAAATGAATTCCGTTTGTTGTATGCAATTACTGCTTTATCTGCTACGGGATCCCAATATGCAACTATGTCATCAATATTGGTATTTCTTTTAGCTTCAACACCGCCATTAGCTATGTCTGTATTGATAGAACCTAGCTGAGTCATAGTACCGTTAGCAGCTACATCAAACAATCCGGATTCTAGAGTTTCATTACCAGCATAATTTATTAGGATTATTTTAGTTGTACCTGGAATTGAAATACTAGTACCAAGACCTTTAGTTATTGAAAAGTTAGATACAAAAGAATCAATATCAGGAGCAGTAGGATACATACCTGCTGTACTGACAGTACCGTCAGCATTTACAACAACCTTGTCACCATTTGCTAGTGTACCAGATGCAACTGCGTCAAATGAACCACCTGGAACAACCGCTGCCGGTGTACCAGTAAGATCAGAGTAAGCGCCTGTAGTAGCAACCGTTGACAAAGATGAAGTATCAGCTTTGAGTGCAAGTGAACTATTTACGGTAGTTGTATCAGCTTTGAGTGCAAGCGAGCTATTTACGGTAGTTGTATCAGCTTTGAGTGCAAGCGAGCTAGTTACAGTACTAGCAAAGTTTGCATCATCACCTAATGCTGCTGCTAATTCATTTAATGTATCTAATGTAGCAGGAGCACTATCAGTGATTGTTGAAATAATAGTACTTGCATTATCATAGCCATTTCCAGCCAAGTATGTAGCAACATCACTATCAGTATAAGTTACGACTGAAGAAGCAGACATATCTCTACCAATCATCAACTCAGTAGCACTTAATGCAACACCGGCGAATACTCTAGGAGTATCAGGAGTAGTATTGAGTGTACCATCTTCTTGTAAGAAGTAGGCTTGTCCTGCTGTTAGTCCAGACTGTGCATCATCCACTGCACCAGAAGTTTGGATAGTAGCAGTTGCACCAGAAGCATATGATCCGTCAGATATACCTACAAAGTTTTCACTAGTTAGGTTGGATGCAGTCGTAGATGACAAGCTTATTACTGACACTTGTTCGTGATTGGTTGACTTATCTGTACGAACAAGAATAATTTGGTTTGTGCTTGTATCTACTGTTGTCGCAATCGCATAATTATACTCATTTACAATTATCGTAGGAGAAGTAAAACTAATTGAAGTACCAGAAACTGTTCCTGTCACAAAAGATATACGACCAGTGCCATCATCCCAAGCAGCATCAAACGCAGAGTAAGTAATAATGACCTTATTTGTATTTGGATTAAAGATAGCAGAGGAAATATGACCTACTTTTTTACCGACTTCAAGCTGTGAGGCAGAGCCAAAAGAAATACTATTACCAGAAACAGTACCTACACGAACAAATCCAGTATAATCGACATGTGCGTTAACATAAGTCATTACCATTTTATTTGTGTTTGAATCAAATGCAAGCCTAATATTTTGAGTAGTCACATCATTAAATTGAAGTTCACTGCCAAGAGTAATTGAATTGCCAGAAACTGTTCCTACTCTTACTCTACCATAGTAAGGCGTGTTGCTTACTCTTATATGATAAGCAAACACCATTTTGCCTGCGTTAGAATCAAATTCTACTGCCAGATGACCAAAAGTGCCAGTATGAGGTGCTATCTCTGTACTAGAACCAAAACTAATTGAATTGCCAGAAATTGTTCCTACAAACGCATGGACCCCGTTTCTCGTATGAGCAAGAACAACTTTGTTTGAGGTTGTGTCAATTGCAAGGACATGGTCAGAAATCATGCCATTATAAAATTCTACAACAGAGCCAAAACTAATTGAATTACCAGAAACTGTTCCGACCGCCGATGAGGCCCAGCTGTTGTTTGGGTTGAAGAAAGCTACAACAACTTTGTTTGAGGTTGGATCATATGCTAGAGATGGGGTCCAGGTAGAAACAGACAAAGCGACGGGAGTACCAAAAGTAATTGTTTTAGTACCAACAGTTCCTACAACAAATGTTATGTAATTACTGTTATCCGTATCGCCATACGTAATAATAACTTTGTTTGAGGTTGGATCATATAATGCAACATTATTGTAGTCTGATACAATGCCAGATGAGAGACGAGTTTCAGCACCTGGTCCAGGCCCTGTCGTTGTAAATGCTACAACACTCACAGTACCGTCAGCATTTACAACAACCTTATCACCATTTGCTAGTGTACCAGATGCAGTAGCTTCAAATGAACCACCACCTGATGTGTCATCAAAAGTAAATCCGCCAGATCCGTCAGTAGTAAGAACTTGTCCTACAGTACCATCAGTGATACTTAGGTCAGTAAGAACTCCTGGGATTGAAGGTCGGCCAGATAGTGAAGAATAATTGCCTGATGTTGCTACAGCCGCTAATGCAGGTGTGCCAGTAACGTCAGCATAAGCACCAGTAGTAGCAACTGTTGATAGTGTAGGTGTGCCTGTAACGTCAGCATAAGCACCAGTAGTAGCAACTGTTGATAGAGTTGATGCAGTCGCTTTCAAAGCTATCGCATCAGTGACTGTAGTAGCAAAATTAGCATCATCGCCTAGTGCCGCTGCTAACTCATTGAGAGTATCTAGTGCGCCAGGTGCAGCATCTACTAGATTGCTTACTGCTGCGGTTAATTCGGCAGATGTAGCATAGTTCCCAGTATCAATCAAATAGCTTAACTGATTCCAAGTGGAAGTGCTGTCACCCATTTTAATTTTAAGAGTATCTGTTTCTGCTCCTAACTCACCTTGTGATAGAACTGGATTTTGCGTACTCCAGTTGGAAGCGGTGTCTCTTCGTAGTTGAATCTTATCAGCCATTATGCTGATCCTCCGTCATAAGTTGATGTGAAAAATAGGGTTGTTGCGTTTCCGCCTGAGTGTACACTCGTGAATGTATTAGTTGATGCTGTTCCATTGTCGAGAACACGATCTAACTGACTTAATACACTAGCTTGTACTGTTGATACTTCTTGTGCTACTTGAGTAGTAGTAGCAAAACCAGCTACAGCTACACCAGCATATTTATTTGTACTATATTTATTAGCCATGTTATCTCTCTGTTAAGATCCAGCCTCGACTTGAGTTGTAATATACGATATTGAAAGCCGCTCCATTAACGTCAATGGTCATATCTTCAGCGGAGCCTTCTATCTTTCTAGTGTTTCTATTTATAGTGATATTATGTGTTTCAGCATTTGCCATTCCGTCAATGATAGTAATCTCATCACCAAAATTAGGGTTTGCAGGTAGCGTAATATTTATTGCTTTAGTGTATGAATTCACAATAATTTTATCAGAAGCCACTGCTGAGTAATCATCCGTCTTTTCTACCCAAGACGCTGCTGTTGCTGAGTTAATCCAAGATATTGCACCGGCACCATCTGTTGTAAGTACTTGTCCAGATACTCCGTCATATGTAGGGAAAGTCAATACTTGATTTAATATAAGTGATGCTGCTTGAAGCTCATTAAATCCTGCATTTTCGGGTGCATCATTTGGATCTGTAATGAGACCCATGTCATACTCATCACCGTCAGAATCGCTTATTGATCCCCAATCATATGGTAATGTTAAATTATTTGTTATGTTGTTTACATCGGGGTTGAGTGTTACAATATTGTCGTTATCATCTTTTGAAAATATCTTAGAATCAGCCAGGTTTACCGCAAGCTCGCCTCTTTGAAGCTCCGATTTCGCTGGTACTCTTCCGACAACACCACTTCTTTTTATTCTTATGACTGTATCTGTCATTTTAGTCTACCTTATAGTCCAGCGATTCGTGATTTGAAATCTGCAAAGTCTGTAGAAGCCGCCAATTCTGTTTTTATAGCATCCAAACTACTCTCCATAGCGACTTCAAAGCCGCCTGCGGTAAGTCCGTCGTGAAGAATTACACAGTCTTTAGTGGTATCAGCAGTAAGTTCACCTTCAACTCCAGTAAAAGAGATATGCTCACTAGTAGTGCCTCTTCTTAATTTTAATATAGATGGCATTTTAATCTCCTTTTATTAATAAGTGCCGGCATCAACTTCGGTGATGTTAGCTTTTGGGATAGCAGTTGATGGTGATAGGTTAGTAAGGTCTTCTCTCATTAATGGGAAACCACCGGCGGTTACATTATCATGGACGACAAGAGTGTCTTTATCCATGTCAACAGTTACTTCTCCTTCTTGTCCAGTAAAACTGGAGTGAGCTGAGGTGGTGCCTCGTCTAAATCTAATCTGAGTCGCCATTTAACTGAAACTCCTTATTATAGGTTTGATTATTAGCATATGATTTCCTGAAATAAAGAGTTCGTTCACCTGATATTTATACATATCATTTTCTTATTTTTTGGATTTCGTAGCTTTATTCTTTAATTCTTTTATTTTATTCTCGGCTGATCCTAAATCTCTCATCAGCTTTGAGTTCTGTATTTCCAGCTTAATAAAATCTTCTTGTAATTTTTTTGCATTCATACTAACTACATTAGAAACTGGTGCTGGTGCTGGTCGTTGTTTTAACTTTTCTTCTAATTCTTTTGCTTTCTGAAGAGCAACATTTCGGCTACTCTCTAAATCTTGTATTTTTTGAATAGCAATATTTCGGCTACTCTCTAGGTCTTTCACTTTTTGAAGATCACTATCTTGTTTATCCTTCAAATCTTTTAACTTCTGGAGGGCTTCGTCTCTGCTACCCTCAGCGTCAGCAATTACAGTATTGCCTTCTGCTATTCCTGCTTCTAATCTTACAATATATTCTTCTTGTTCGGCAGTAGAAGCCTTTAGCTTTTCTACTTGCCTAAATAAGTCTACTTCTATTGTAGACTTATTGCTTGAATCTGTTTGAGTTAATTCTTCAGTTTCTTCAACTACTTTTTCAGTTACTGGTTCAACATCATTTGCATAAGTAAAGTCATCTACTTCTTCAGCTACTGGTTCAACATCATTTCCATAAGTAAAGTCATCTACCTTTTCAGTTACTTCATCTCCGTAAGAGTATTCGTCTGTAGGAGTTTCTTGCACTTTTTCTGAAGTTTCTAAGTTTACAACTTTATCATTCAAACTAGTTATTATGCTATCACGTTCAGCTATGGCTGCATTGTTAGATGCAGTAAGTACTGTGCGCTGTGCTTTAGCTAATGCTGAATCCGCCGCCAACTCTGAAATACTTTTTTTTAATTCATTTATATATTCACTTATTACTGCTTGATTATCCATTATATTATCACCATAACTATATTGTTAAAAAAAGAAGAGAGGGGGTTACCCCCTCTTCTCTAAGTATCTAAGTATATATCTTAGAATGTACCACCGTCGAGATTTCCGAAAGAAGGAACACCATTAGCGTCACAGGTCATAATTTGACCTAGTGTACCATTAATGGTAGTCATTGCACTAGTACCGTTTCCGATCATAATACCATTTACAGAATGTGTAACTGCACCAGTACCACCGTCTGCAACGTCAATTGCTTGTGATAGACCAGAAACACGGCCGCCAGTCAATGAACCAGTGTATGATGCATTTGTGCCATCACCGTTCTCAAGAACTTTAGCGCCGTTAGATGCGTATATGTCACCAGTTACGTCACCAGTTACATTACCTGTCAAGTTACCAACTACGTTACCTTCCAGATTAGCAACCATCGTAGCGACAGCATAACCAGCGTTTGACTTGTCAACTGTAGTTGCAGTTGAAAGGTCTTCCTGAGTGTCTACGAACAAGTTAAACTTGCCATCAGACGCATCACGGAATAGACCAGCTGTTAAGTCATTAGAACCATCGTTATACTTACCGACAAAACCAATGTCTAGTGCGTCAGCGCCGTTGTCTCTTGCGAAACGTACCAAAGAATCAGCCACGTCCATGTCAGTACTATTTACTGTTGTAGTAGTACCAGCAACTGTAAGACCGCCAGAGATAGTAACGTCACCACTAAGTGTTGGGTTACTTACAATGCCGACTTGGATTTGATTATTAGTAACAGTAGTTTCAATTTCGTTCGCAGTACCAGCGATAGTAAGTTTCTCACCACCAGCTACAGTATCGTCTGAACCAATGTCTGCTCCGATTTGCAAAGCAGTTGCAATAGTTTGAGATGTAGCAGAAGTAATACGACCTTTAGCATCAATCGTTAGAACAGGAACTTCAGTAGTTGAACCAACGCTACCAGCAGTTACGGTCGTATCGCTTAGTACCATTGCTAACTCAACATTACCAGTACCGTCAAATCCTGTAGCTACTGCTGAAACGTCAGCGCCAGCTGCACTAAAGTTGCGGCTAGTTTCTAGAGCAGTTGCAGTAGAAGCATTACCGACTACAGCACCAGTATGAGTACCAGCAGAGTTACCAGTGAGATCACCAGTTACATTACCAGTATGAACACCTGCAGAGTTACCAGTGAGATCACCAGTTACATTACCAGTATGAGTACCAGCAGAGTCACCAGTGAGATCACCAGTTACGTCACCAGTAAATATTGCGTTAGAGCCGTCAGTACCATTTTCGAGAATTTTTACTAGACCGTCATTAGAAAGGACATCACCTTTGAATGTCGCATCAGAACCGTCTGCGGCAGTGCCGTTGTCAAGAATGCTGACTAGTCCACTGTCAGAAAGAACATTACCTTTCAATTCTGATGCTTCGGCTCCTGTTACTGACAATTCAGCAGTAATAGCCGAAGTACCATCGAATGAAATAGTACCTGATATGTCACCGTCTCCAGTGTCAACAAAGTTGATCACCTGAGGTGTTGCAAAACCAGTAGCAGTAGTGGCGTTACCAGTGAGAGCGCCAGTTACGTCTGCTGAGATTGCGCCCAAGCCATTACGCTCAACGAGTGTGTTAGGTGTAGCCGCTGAGGTTGCATCGTCAATCTGTTTGGTATAGTGATAACCACCAACTGCGTGTACTACTGCACCGTTTTGATCGGCTGATTCTATATAGAGTTTAGCCGATGCACCGTCATTTGAAGCATCCTGTGCATATGCCATTTCGCCCGGTGATAGCTGCGCCAGAGTTGGCTCTGTTGCACTTGGGGACCTTTTAATTTGAATTACTGTTGCCATTGAGATAAATCTCCCTTATTTAAAAAAAACAATATTGTTGTTATAATATAAAAGTTAAAGAATGGTGAGTTTCAATTTTAACTAGTATGTCCCACCATCCACGTTTGAACTGATATCTTGAGTTATCCACATTCCTGTGTCTTCATCGTATACTATACTATATCCGTCTTCCAATCCATTTGTTAGAACGTCAACATCCACTAATGTAGAAATCTTTTGTCTAGTATTTTTTTGTGATCCAGTGACGACGGTTGCAGCTAATCTACTATTACCTGCACTAGTGCTGGCTGTAGTCTGAGCTACATGCACTGAACGATTTGTAGAAGGTACTGAAACCTTAATAGCCATTATCGTGTCACCTCCGGGGTAACCGTTACGATTCCTTCTATTACTCTAACAGTCTCTGATGGGTCTTCTATTTCTATATCATATACATATCTTCCGGCTTTTAATGCAGTTGTCTGCGCTGCCGTTAGAGATATAGATATTTCACCAGTTAAGTTTACTTTGCTAGTAGTAAAAGCGGTAAAAGTATTGGTATAATAACTTTTTCTTAATTGTGATGCTACTGTGTAAGCTGTTAGATCCTTCGGGGTTTCATCGTCATTTGTCAATGTAACTGACAAGGAAAATGTTGTCCCTTGATCTATAACAATATTATTAACAGAAGCCATGTTTTATATTCCCCAAATAGTTTAATGCTAGGAGCAAGTATAAAACTGCGGCCTGCGTTGATAATTTCAATTTTTTATATTATATTTTATTGGCCAATAAAATATTTTATTGGATCTTCACTGCTTTTCCGTTTTATTTATACAAAGTAAAAACTTGACCCCCTGTATTTGGGGGTTAAGTTTCTATAAAAATGCAGAGTATTTTAGGGGTTAAGAGCATATATCGATAGTTACCTAAAATTATGCCAGCCGCTTGCTCCAGTTCTACTAGTATAGAACACCACATCAAAGAAGCCTGTGTATCGAGTTATACCTCAGGCCAATCTATTGTATTAGGAAATCCTGCTTGAGCGGGAACATCTCGTAAGGCTTGTCGATAAGCAACCATCTCAGCAGACATAGTAACGTCAGACATACCTGTCCAGTCAGTTGAGGATAGTTTAGCGTTACGCTCTGTGCGAACTTCCACGGCAACCTCTTCGTCCGTTTTGTCAGCCGGTGCAGTAAAAACACCATCAACATAAGACCAGCCGATGCCACCTTCTGTTGCTTCAACGAGGTTCGGCATAGCATCTAAAGAGTCAATCTCAATAGTATTAATAATCTTGCTGTTCTTGACCTGATGCGCTCTCATTATGCAATCCCCTCAATAGTACATTGTCCTGAACCGCCTGCTCCTGATGTGCCATTAAATGTAGCACCGCCGCCTCCTGATGGAACCGAGCCGCTTGTAGCAGTACCTGTACCGGCAACAGCAGCGCCTCCATCACCTCCAAAACTGGAAGTGCCTATGCCGTAAAGAGTACCGCCATTATCAATACCGCCACCGCCGCCACCACCATAGAGGGAACTACCTCCAAGAGCAGCAGGGCCACACCCGCCACCACCGCCATAGACGGAATTACCGTTACTTGATCCGGGCACTGTTGTTACAGTAGCGCCACCACCAAAAGTCTGATCTAACCAATCAGTTTCGTTAACAGGAGAAGCGAGAGAGATAAAAGGAGCGCCACCTTTAACAAGAGAGCCTGACCCGACTCCTACATTTCCTGCGCCTAAAGCACCACCACCACTGCCGCCACATCTATTATTTCCACCACCCCCACCACCGCCATAAACCGTAACGAGTGAGCCGATTGAGCTACTACCTCCTACACTGCCGTCTGCGCTCGATGTTGATTGAGCAGCACCACCCGCACCTATAGTAATCGACTGAGATGTGCCCATTTGCGTTGCAGTGAGTGAAAAGGGAACACAAGCTCCACCGCCACCGCCACCCGCTCTAGCGCCGCCGCCGTGTCCTCCGCTTCCACCACCACCCCAAAGCAAGCCAGAAAACTTAGAATAGCCCGGAGGAGTTGTAAAGGTTTCAGTAGAAGTAATGACTTTAACGAAAGGACTTACAACGATTGAGTTAAATGCAGTTCCAGTACACTGAATTAAGCGACACTCGTTTGGATACATCTTATAAGTAGAAAGACCGTCAATTAATTCAGCACCGTTAGGGTCTAATGTAATAGTTCCTGTGCCACTGTTCTTAATATAACAGAACCACCCATCACCAAGTGTTGCCGCTGCAGTAAATGTTTGCGTAAAGGTGCTAGAGGTAATATCTATCAACGTACTGTTATCGCCTGCGTCTAAGATTGTGTTAGATGTACGTGCAGACCTTACAAGTTCTGAGCCACCCGCAGGAGCAGTAGATGCCCACGTTGTACCGTCAGAAGTTAGGACGTTACCCGAAGTGCTTGGTGCGACAACCTGAACAGCAGAGGTTCCATTACCAAGAACAACATTGTTAGCAGTTAGTGCAGTTGCGCCAGTGCCTCCGTTTGCTATTGGAAGAGTACCAGTGACATTAGATGCTAAGTTAGCAAAAGTAGTGCTAGTCGATCCAGTGCCTCCGTTTGCTATTGGAAGAGTACCAGTGATTTGTGAAGTCAAATCTACATTAGCTAAAGTGCCACCTAAAGTAAGATTGCCAGAGGTACTAACAGTTCCTGTTAATGTGATACCGTTAACTGTGCCAGTAGTGCCTACGCTGGTAACTGTTCCTCCGCTTGCCCTAACAAGTATAGAGCCGCCCATTCCAGAGTGATTTGTACAATAGTAATATAGATTATCAGGTGCATCTTGTTCTAACGTTACTTTAGTATATGACCCTGCACTGCCAGGTGTTCCTACAGCAGTAACTCCTACTGTGTAAGCAGACCCTCCTCCATGTGTACCGTTTGCGGTAGTACTTAACCGTAGAGGATGTCCTGCATTTGAACTATCAGATTGATCAAATATATATGATACAGAAGGTACTAATCTAGCAATTTGCTGTTCAGTTCCGTCTAAATAAAACTTATTACCTGATCCACTATTTGCTACCGTAACTGCAATGCTTGAAGTTCCAGTTTTAGAATCAAGCTGTGTCTGAATTGCAGATGTGACACCTGTAGTAAAATTTATTTGTGCTGCTGTTGCAGTCACTCCTAAATTAGTTAGTGCAGTTGAGGCACTAGCTACGTCTGATAAGTTACTAGCCGCCGTCAATTTATTAGCAGTAGACAGTTCTACTTCGGTCTTTAGATTCGTAAAGTTAGTATCAACCTCATTGTTGGTTAGCGGACTACCCTTAGTGGATCTTAACGTAATATCTGCCATTTAATTACCCTTTGAAATTGAGTGCATCTAAGATTAGTTTTAAGGAATCTTTGATAGTTGACACTTCACATTTTAATGTATTTATATCATCTTCATATTGAAGAATTTTTTGATTTTTCGCATCTCTTATACTGCGAGCGTTTTTATATTCGGATAAAGCGGCATTGTCAGTAGTAACAATGCCTTTTGAATGTGCATCTCGATAAAGACTAGGAGTGTCTTCTACTTTTAAGTATTTAGGTGAAGACATTATTATACCTGCAACGCATATGCTCTAAGTCCAGAAGACTTAGGTATAACTGCTGTATCAGGGCTAAGATGTACAATCTTAACTGCAAAGTATTTGAATCCAGTATATGTTACAGTAGATTTAGTCACTGCCCCCAAGACTGCTGCGGATGAAGGAGACCCTCCAGATACAGTAGCAGTAACAGTTCCAGTGTAACCTCGTCCAGGGTTTAGTATGCGTATAGCAGTAACTACATTTGAAGCATTAAGAACTGCTTCTGCGGTTGCTCCGAATCCAGTGCCTGCTCCATCAGTCAATGTTACTGTGGGTGCGCTTGAGTAACCTGCACCGCCTGATGTTATAGCGACTGCTGATATACGAGATACATCATACTCAAGTATTCCTGATCCGTTTACTCCCCATCCAGATGCTTTTGCGGGTATTTTGTATGAGTACTCTGCAAATGCTTCTGTTCCTACAAAAGGAGTTTCATCGGCACCTAACTTCTTCCATGAGATTTCGTTTAAGAAATCGGCATCGTCTGCTGCGTTTAAAACTTTAGCATAAACTTCAACCGCTGTACCTGCAGGTATCTTATTATCAAGATAGACTTTCAAGTCTTCTGCATCTTGTCCTTCCGCAAGAATTACTTGCCTTGAGATATACTTAGAATCTGCATTGCCACCCACTGCAACTTCTTCTGCAACTGTTGGGCTGTTGATCTTGTTAACAAGTGCCAACATATCTAAACCAGCTAAATCTACCATTGGACCTACATTATTAGAAGTTGTAGATAATGTAAACTGAAGTCTACCTGTTTTACTTCCATTAAATGGTGAAACTTGCTCATTTGAATAGCTGTATATAGTTTTCTCTTCATCTAACTCTTCTGTTGATTGTATGCGTACATTAGAGTAAGTAGTGTTTGCGCTAGATGCTCCTGTTTTAGTAAATGCAATCTTAGGAGTTATAGTTCCTCTGTTATCAGGATTGACAGTTGCAGCTTTAATAACATGTGCGCTTATTGCACGATTATTGATTGATGCAATATCAACATAAGTAGTGCCATTGCCTATCATGTCACCTACAGTAAAGTATCCATTAGTAACTTCAAGCTCGTATGTAGAGTTGCCTCTATCAAAGAACTTGTGAATTGCACGATTTAGTACCGCAGTAATTACTGCAACTGTACTAGGACTTCCGCCGCCAGATAGTGTAATAGTAGGTGCTGATGTATATCCACTACCAGGATTAGTTAAAGTAATAGCTGTTACGGCTCCGCCAGATTCAGTAGCAGTTGCAGTAGCACCTGTGCCGCCGCCTCCACTAAATGCTATTGTAGGAGCTGAACTATATCCCGCACCAGCCGTGCCAATGGTAAACTTAAATCCATGTATCGCATCAGCTTTAGTAAACTTAGGCGTGGGGATTTTACCATTTGTCAAAGTAGTGTCCCATGTTGTGTGATCTACTTTGATCCAATCCGTGTTCTTATTAGTAGTATTAAGAACGAAGTTAGTATTCACATCAAACTTGGCTCGTCTCAATACAAACATTAAATCTTCTGACTGATGTGCTGACCAGCTTCTGTTATTTGCTGAAGTGAATAAAACACCAGTGTGTGCTTGCTTACTGACTCGTGAAGTTTTTCCTAGTTCAGTTCCGCCTAACTCAGCAACATAAACTTCGTAACCGGGATCATCTGCATCTGGGATTAGAACCATACAGTATTCAGTATTATTCTCAAGATGTACAGGGTTCTTAAACTTGAAATTTGTACTTTCATAATTTATAGTACCATCACCATTGATAGTAGAAGTATAACAATGAGACCTTCTCATATGAACTTCACCATTAGGGATAATAGTAGTACCAGGTACACCATTTACCATATTTCTAATTTGAAGTTTTATTCCGTTGTTATTTTCTTCTGCGGAAATTGATCTAAAGAATATATCAGCAGAAGTAATATACATGCCACCTGGCATATCTTCAACGAAGAATGTCTGTGCCGTTGGGTCTGAAGGCTCGCCATAAAGACCATAGTCTAAGCAGAACAAGTCAAAATCAGAGAAATCAAACTGGAATGCTTCTACTGCAACCGCAGCGAGAGTTGAGTCTGTAGTTGCATCATCTACAGTGTCAGTAAACGATGTTTTAGTGACCGGAACTGTAGCAGCAAGAGCATTGCCACCTGACAAGTTGCCAACAGTAAGTGACACTTTGTCAACAAAGTTGAAAGAATTAACCGCACTCGCAATTTCTGTATCGTCAAGCTCATCTCTAAACTTAGTTGCAGTAACCGTATGTACGCCGCCTGTATTACTATCAATATTGTTAGATACATCTTCAATTATAACTGAATTTACTGAAGCTTGTACAGTGGTAGTAGTCTTGGTTCCAGAATTATAAGTAGTCCCTTCTTCTGCAATTACAACTTTATTATTGATTGCCTTTGCTTGATCAAAAATGAAAGAATCTCTGTCATCATAATCAATTGTGTATTGAGTACCATCAAACCGTTTCATAAGAGTAGTAGTTACTCCGTTGGCTTGGCTAACCGAAACTTCAATGTCTTGTTTGTTGAGTTCAGACGCAGTGACGCCAGTAGCTATCACTTCACCAGTAGTTGTCACTACTTCGTGGCGCACTGATGTATCCGAAGTTGCAAGAGTGGACTTTTCAACATTTGCAGCAGTCTGCACTGAAGCTAAAGTTGCTGAATCGGTAGTAGTAGTTTCTATGTGTCTTACTTCTGGAAGTATTGGGTCTGACGGCATAGGTGTCTTAGTAGCACCTGGGAAATTTATTCTAATATTCTTAGTGTGATTCGCAGTAAATATTGCTTGTGCAAATGAAGTAGTAGAAGTTATTGATTCGGCATTTGAAACTTGAATTACCAAGTCTCCGGTTCTGAACTCACCGGTGTTTGCACTGATAGTAAAACTTCCTCTACCATTAGCATTAGATGTAAGTGATCCTTTTCTTACTCCATCCATCGTAATCATGTGCTGAGAATTTGGTAACAATCCTTCTACTGAACCACTAATAGAAACTGGTTGCATGAAAGTATCTGTCAAAGCATGGTGAACAACACTGGTGTCTTCTGCTACATAATATGGGACTCTTTTTTCCCATATAGAAGTAGAGTTGGCTGGAATTGCTCCTTCAGTTATCCAATTTACGCCGTATTCAGATTCCGTAGAAAAAGTACCTTGTCCGAAGTCAGGAGGATTTCCCCCAACAGTACTTGCTACTTGTTCCCAAGCTCCCCATTGTAGTTTCCAACCAGATGTAGTTCCGTCTGCCGCAAGTAAAGAACCTTGATTGAGGTGATCATACTCGCCGTTAATATTTTCGTAAGGCTCAGGCGAAGAGTTGAAATCATACCAACTATCTTGAGATGGTGTCAACGTAAGACTTCCATTGTAGCTACCAGTCGCAATAGGAGTTACTGCAGGTGTTACCGCAGTAGCATTAATAGTGACGGCAGTGGAAACTAGTCCATTATCCAGTGCAAGTGTGAAAGTTTCTGCTGCACTGTCAGCGTCTACTGTAGCAGCAAATGTAGCAAATGCATCACCGGCAGAATCAACTGTAAAGTTACCTGTCAATGAGACGCCGCCGATATCGGCTGTAGTAACCCCAGTGATGGTATAAGGCACAAGTGTACCGGCCGCTACGTTGTCTGTCTCAAGTGTTATAGTAAATGAACTGCCTTCGTTTACAGCAGTCTTTGATCTAACTAACGCATATGATGGTTGTCCTGCTGCAACTGGTACAGGAGGTGGAGATACTGCAACTGGAACTGTGGCAACTGCTGTTGGTGCAACGTCAGGCGTAGAGGGATCTGAAAACAGTAGTTCACTTACAACATTGCGATGCTTACTAGCTTGTAACTGACTTGTATATACTGATTCAAAAAATGGAACATGGAACATATCGCCAGTTTGACCAACAGTAGTTCCTGATGCATCTGCTTTGAATCCTATGATAGTTGTATCAAAAGCTGCACGGAGTTCACGATTTTTAATGTCAATAGAACACTTGTTATCTTGGTGTGTTACATTATTGATGCCGAAGCCAGTGAACGAATCTACCATGAATCCGTTTTTGAACCTGTCAACTCCACTAGCATTTAGTATTTTAACTTCGCCTGCTTGCTTTTCTAATAAAGTAAGTGTGGTGTAGTATTCTAGATTTGAAATTCTTTCCTCTAGTCCACCAATATCACTCATAGTGTATCTTTTGTTTTTCTCTAAACGAATAGATAATGCTAAGTCTTGTCGTCCGTATGTCTTTGCTGCGGATTTTGCTAAACAAGGATATGGGGGCAAGAATCCTCTTGCAAGTGTCATTGCCTTCGGAGGAGCTTCTGGGGTTTTAGGATTAATTTCTGGTATGCTTTTTAGTACTCTGATAATGCCTTCAGCAGTAATAATAACCCTGTACGCTTCTGCTAAGTAGTATTCTAAGTCAGTAGTAAAGCTCAATACAGGAACTGGATTGGTTAACCCATTTGACGGTCTGTCAATAGTTTCTATTATTGCTGGATTTACTGTTGCTCCTCCAATAGTAGTGGAGTTAGCGGCAGTATTTGCTATATAAGGTCTAAAGTCAATAGAGTTCTTTAGATCAAAAACCCCCCCAGTTGATGAAGAGTACAATGGAATTTCTTCAGTTTTAATTCCAGTTGAACCAGTATCGTCTACAGGATACGAATCTACACAAGTGAAAGTAGGTCCAGATACTGTACGGCTGAAATAGTCTAGTTTTACTGTGATATATCTGTAAGTTCCAGTGTTGAGTGTGCTGCCAATTCGTTTCTGAATAGAACCTAAGTTGTACGAGTTGTCTCGCTGGCCGTTATCTACAATAAAATCACGAGTAACGTCTCGGACACCTGTCTCATAGTCTGCATTATCTGTTGCTAATATTTGTTTGACATTAAAGATATCACTTATGCCAAGAGAGTATTTTCCGCTTGCTGAGTTTGCATTAGTAGTAGCATCAATCTTGACCAATCTATTTTCAAGTAAGGCTTTTGCAATGGGGGCGGTGTTAGCAACTTGCGTATTTACAAATAATCTAACGTCACGAGTTCCGCTTGCCGTAGTTCCGAGATCAATAGTTAGAGAAGTTCCGCTATTCTGAGTTACTTTCCCTGCGATTGGAATTATCTCGCCTTTCTTGAATGTAGTAGAATCTACAACAAACTCTGACCTTGCAACTAGAGTCATGTTAGCTTCTGTTACTGCATTTGAAACTACGCCGTTGCCGAAAAAGAATGTCTGATTTGTTATGCCAGCAGCTACGTTTATTACACCAGCAGTATCGGCAGACAAGTCATACTCTTTTGTGAACTTAAAGTTGTAATCATATGCAGATGAGTTTGCTTGCAAAGTTTTAATGTGTGAATACGGAAGAGTCCAAATTAGCTTGTTAAAATTTGAATCATATACCTGTGCTTTGCCTCCAACTAATACAATATCTGCAAATCCAGTTGCAGCAGTACTTTGGTAACTAATTCCTCTAACCGCAGTAAAGTCGCCGACAGACATTCTTATGTCGTATAAGTAAAGCTTATACACTGCTGCTGCTGATCCTACTGTACCAGAGTGCAGAGAAATATGTCTAGTTTTAGCAGTACCTACTTTAGCGCCTGCAATAGAAGTAGCAGAGAAATTTGTGCCTGATACACCGTTCTGTACAGTATCATATAAGTCTACGATGCCATTTCCTACAGCCCCGTCGCCTCCATCTATATCCCATGCGCCACATACATCATCTACTAACACATAGTTACCAAAAGATGTTGACTGTGTTACTGTATCTTCAATTCTAGTCGCCGACGGCTTGTTAAAAGGAATAAGTTTTTCAGCAAACAGTTCAATTGGATACCCTGCAACATTAGCTTTACCTGGTCTAATTGCTGCTATTAGCTTAGTTGAAAGGCCGCCTTGTCCTGTAGGAAGTTGACCATTATTTTTACCATCATCTAAATGCTCACGGAAATATGTATGTAAGCCTTCTATTGCATAGTTTCCGTTTGCATTATATGCTCTATCGGCTATTATAGCGCCTATCTTTCCTAATTGATCTGTCTTAATTCTAGATCGTATAATCTGTCCAAACTGCCAAGTGGCATATTGATAAAAGTTATCGGGTACAGTTTCTGTATTGTTGAATGATTTTAGAGACACTACAAAATTCAAACGATCTGCGCCGGGTGCATTATAATTAAACGAACCATTTGCAGGATCTAGTAGAGTATTGTCATCTGTAGAAGCAACAACTTTTTCTGTTACAACAAATCCTATTTTTCTATCCGCTAAAAGAGTTATAGGGTCTATAAAGGTAGAAATTTCAGTTGTTCGTATAAAAGACCCACGAGCATAAATGATGCCAGGAGATAAGGTTATATATGAAGTAAATCCAGAATATCTTGCACGATCACCTATAGCGGCTGACGAGGAATTATACGTGACAAAAGTATCGCCGTTTATGGTGGAGTTATCAGATTCTACTGTGAGTTTTTCACCTATTCCGAATTCGAGCAGGCCATTTGTGTTTGTAGCAGCAGCTTGATCTATATAAGAAATATATAGTATTTTAGTGTCAGGGGTTGCTCCAGTAGTACCAGTTTTTGCAGTAAGTACTTTTGCTTTGAGGCCAGTAGTTGCTCCAACTAAAGTAGCACCGATATAATTTACCAGAGAGGTATTATCTATCGCAGTGCCGCCAAAATCAACATCAGTAACTTTAATATAAGCAATGCGGGTAATTTTCTCTTCACATCCGCTTATGATACCACCTTCTTTGAGGTTGTAACTAGCCAATTGTCCAAGTTGATCTGCAAGAGCAGTTTGAAGCTGAGTCAGCTCTCTCGCTTGAACGGCAACCCCAGGTTTAAATAATACCCGGTTATAGTTTTTTGTGCCGTCAAAATCGTCATAGTACGGAGAAGCATTTAGATTGAGAGCCATTGATTTTTCCTAAAAATTGATTAGTGCTTTAATTGTTTCAACTTGATCTGCGGATCTGCTAATAGGTGATCTGTTCTCTATATACATGATATCACCGCTAGTCACGCTTATCTCTGGATTTATAACACTATTTATACTCAATCCTGTGAGACTTTTTGTTGTATTCGCTAAAGTACTTGTTGCTGTTATCAACCCGATGATCGGTTGTAGATGTATTTGAAATGTGCCTAGTCCGTCATCTGCTAACTGAACTACAGTAAATTGTCCGCCATCATCAGTTGTAATATTGTCGTCTACTGCATATTGTGCGTTATTAGCAACATCAATAATGAATGAAGCGGTTGCAGTGTTAGATGTCCAGATTGCAGAGTTGGTATAGTTATACAGATTCTTAATTAATCCTATCTGTCTAAAATCATTTCCTATAATCAGATCCTTATTAGAATTTTCTGAAACAGACGCTACTATTCCTATAGTACTAGCAAACAATTCTTTTACAGGATTTGAACCATGTCCGTTTATCGGAGACAGTATAGCACGAGCGATTGCTCCGGTACCAGAACCAACACTTTGAGTAAATGTAATATTAGCAAAACTGTATCCAGAGCCTCTATTTGTGACAGTTATTCCTGTTATTGCGCCAGTATCCGCAGCAATTGTTGCAGTAGCCACTGCACCAGAACCGTCTCCTGTTATCGTGATCGTAACATCGCCGACGGTATAGCCTTGTCCACTGTTTGAAAGTTTTATTTTATCTACAGTACCCTTAACCGCAGTGCTTTCTACTGCTGATTGTAATGCTGGTAATGCATCTGCATCGCCAAGAACAAAAGTAGCTGCTGCTCCACTGCCACCGCCGCCTGAGAAAGTTATGAGTGCAAAGGTATATCCTGATCCGGCTGTATCTATAGTTACGCTAGTTACTGCATTCCCTGTCAATACGGCTGTAGCAGAACCTCCAGTGCCGTCACCACTAATATTTACTGTAGGTACACTACTATAACCACTGCCGCCAGCAGTAACAGTGACGCTATCAAGCTCACCGTTCACATCATGGGTTGGGTTTCCAGTCAATTTTCTAACCGGAATATGTTCTACATCTAGGAACGCAGTTTCATCAGCAGATGATACTTGAAACAAGAATTTCCAAATATAACCATCGTCAGTAGAAAATGTAGCTGTACCTGTATTGCTAGGCTTATTTGCTACTGCTCCATTATTATTGTTGTCAATACACTTGTAAACTTTATTTTCATCAGTAATTACATAAAAGTTAGCGGCTGCTAAAGTAATAGCCTCTGTATAAGATGGCCTCGTAGATGAATAATCATCGTCATATGAATCGTAGACCGTGCCACTGACCCAATTAATTCTTCTAGCTAAGTGACATATATTAGCAGAAGTGATTAACTGGGTAAACATTATGTTTTTTCTGAAATCTTTAGTATTGGTTTCAGCATCAACTGGTACAGGAGGAGCTTCATCATCTGTCCAAGCAGAAGTCTTGCCTAAAGAAAAATGAAGGTAATCATTCTTGTTTTGAACATCTCTATAAAATGAACGAGCTAATTCAACCCGACCTGACTTAGGAAGTAGTAGTGACACTATTTTTTACCTTATTAAGATATTGTAATTGTCCAAGTTACTGTCATCGTATCGCCAGCACCTTTGTTAATAACCGAAAATACTGTACGACAAAGCATAGTGCCTGCAGAAGCTGCGTTTAAAATAGCAGCCTCAGTCAATGCACCAGTACCTGTTCCTGCAGCATAAGAAGCTACATACGCAATAGATTCTCCAGTTACAGTTGATGAGGTAAGAGCAACACGAGCTACTTCAGTTACTAGTGCAGTCTGGCCAGCTGCTGCTACGGTTGTACCGGAACCTACAGCCATATGTGTCATTGCTGTCGCTGTTGCATCTTTCATTCGTGAAGCAATATAGTCAAGACCAGTATCTACTACTAAATTAGGTATAGTAAAATCTTGCGTCACGTTTCCATCTTCGCCACGAACAACGATATTAACGCTGCCGGTAGCTTGTAATTTATCTTTATTAATCATTTCCGTCTCCGGGTTTATGTTATGTAATCTTAAACGGTCAATCGTTTAACGAGACCGAAGTATATAATTTTTAAGCTCTTATTATGACTAAGTTGCTGCATGTGTCAGCGGCTTAAACATATTTATAACAGTATTTTACCTGTTATGTGTCGTAATATAAAACAATATCACGATATTACTGCTGAGAATGTTTCTGCTGTAGATGCACTATCTGCAAATCCTTTTGACATATTCTTAACCATTCCAGCTCCAACATATCCTACTGGTAAGTAACCCTGTTCAACATAAGCGGCATCAAACCCATCAGTCATTGTAACTGTGTTTACAATTGGTTGAGGTGTGAAATCTATATTAATTACATTAGAAGTATTTAATGTTTCTGTGAATGCTCTCACATACGACATAGTTAATACAACAGTTTCTGTAGGAGTAATAAGGTCCTCGAACTTGAATATCTGTAAATTTACACCATCAGTTTTTATGCTAATAAACGGAGTGAAGTTTACATTATTAGTGATAATCAAATCACCAAAAACTTCCATACCAGCTGGATGTAATAGTTTTTTATAACTGGTCACCCATTCTGATTGTGGGCGAGATGACTTAATAATATATGAATATTTTTGATACTTAAAGTTGTCTTGTATTCGGTTTACGTCAGATAACTTACCTCGGTCATCTTTATATTTACCCTCTTTATTAAATAAGTAACCGGTATTGATTGTTATAATTAAACTTACGCCAGTTTTAGATGTAATTGGTAGCGTAGTAGTCTGTACAGTAAACCTAGAACCAGGATCGATAACAGTCCAACTAGTTGGAGTATTTGTAGAATCTACTGAAGCTACTCGTGCAAACGCATTATTAGAGCCACCTATGACGGTGTAATCTTCTAAGAAATATCCAGATAGTGCGTAAGGTGAGCCATCACCCCCTGCTTCGTTAATAGAGAACACATCACCTACAGAAAACCCTGCATTACTTCCACTATATGATCCTGAAACTATAGATGTGAGAGACCTTCCTAGATATGCCTTTGCATTCGCATTAGATCCAGCTTCGTCTCTGAGAACAATAAAAGACCTAACACTATCTGTATTTAAATCAATATCAACTGTTGCTTCGGTATAGTTAGAGCCGCCGGCAGTAACAGTAATTGCAGTCAACGCCCCATTTTCTACAGTTGCAGTTGCAGTTGCACCAGATCCGGTACCGCTATCGTTAATATCAATAATAGGAGCAGCTAGATATCCAACGCCGCCGTTAACGACTGTGATGGCTGTAATTGCACCGCCACTTATAGTTTTTGTAAATGTTGCTTGAGCCCCAGGTCCGGATATTGTTGTTACTGTTGGTGGCAATTCTACTACAGTTTCGTATTGCTGAGGTGCAGTATATGCAAGTTTCAATACACGAGAAATTGAGATCGGTATTGATTTCTGTACAGTAACGCTTCCAGTAGTTTCATAGTATTTTAAATCTGCTAACGTCCCTGAAAGATTAGAAACTTCATAATTATTAGCAGAGGTTACGCTTAATGTTTTTTCTTCAATCCATCTGCCATCAGAAGCTTTTAATATATCTTTGCTAGGATAGTATACATCAATATCTTCATTATATAATAATTTGAAAAAGGCTCGGATTGATCTTTCAGATCCTTTAGATTCAAATATAGATTTTATATTTTTGTATAGATATTTTCTATCAATCTGCATTACTTGTGGGAAGTCAACTGCTAAGAGTTTTGCCCACTTATTCAATTCTGCATCGTTTGCATCATCAATATCAAAGTAATGTTGGTTCATTAACAAATTGATAGGATTAGATGGTTGATCCATGTACTCGTAATATTTTTCAATAAATGTAACGAATAATGGGAAGTCTTCTCGTATAAACTCAGGTAGAACATATTTTATGTCTAAACTGCTTTTATTTGTATACTCCTGTGGAACGCCAGCTGCGGTAGATGTTAATGCAGAAAGAACCGCTCCAGACCCTCCGCCACCTGAAACAGTAACCGTAGGTGCAGAAGTATATCCAGAGCCAGAGTTAGATATAGTTACACTCTGAACTGCACCATTAAATATAGCTACTTGAGCGGTTGCACCAGTACCGCCGCCGCCTGTTATAGCTACAGTGGGCACAGAAGTATATCCACTACCAGCAGCGGATATTGTTATAGAGGATACATACCTATAAAAAGATGGTATTTGGTGTGACATTAGTAGCCTGCGTTATCTTCTGTTACTGTGATATCTAAGCCCGCCCTAGAGCCAACCGTTAGGTTAAGTGTAGTATCGTCTAAAGTCAAAATTGTATTATTAGAAGGAGTTGCTATTACTGCACTAGTAGAAACTGTAGAAGTTCTAGTAAGTATGCTAGTTGAAATATCTTTGGAATCATCGTGTGGGCGAGTTCGTACCCGAATTACAGTTTCAGTGCCAAATAATGTCATCACAGTAATAGCAGGAATATTCAGCTTCCCTGTTGTATAATCTATTGTCCCAACAGATGCTAGCCGTGTTCCTACCGTATCAACAAGATAAACAGTTCCAGTTCCATTATAATTAGGTGCTACTACAGATGCACCTGGCACATCTTGCAGTTTAACTTGATATGTTGCTCCCTCAATAGAAGCATTGAACCAAGTACTGTGCAATTCTCTTGGCTGAATTCTGCTGTTAAATGTAAAAGTATAGTTATCAACTACTCCGAGAGTAGTAGGCTTTAACCTCTCTTGTATCGTAGGTGTAACGTTAACAGATATTATAGAAGGTGACACCGCCTTGATAGCATCATGGATCTGCGAATAATAAAAGTTTTTGTTCAGTTCGTTTAGATTTGTAGAAAAATAATCTGAAATTGCTACTGACACTGCACCACTGACTTGTCCCGAGGTAAGATTTGTCAAGTCGCTGTTGAAAACTACGCCTACTTTTAATCCAATATATTTGAAGATAGGATCAACAAACTCCGGAAGAATTGCTACTGGAGCTTTCGGTCCAATAATTGTATTTACAATATTGTCCTTATCTACCTCTGTGATGATTTGTCCTGAAATAGGATTCAAAGAAATAAATACTTTACCGTATATCGGAGGATCGTTTTTTTCTCCTCCCCAGACAGCAACTGATTTAATGTTAGCATTGCTTGCTAGTATGAGACTTTTGTAGTCTGTTGCAGAAACTGCTCTTTCTTTTGTAGCATTGTAAAGCGGAGCATTTTTTCGTATGCTGTCAATACTTTCTCGTATTTGTCCACCGGATGCTGGTAATGTTTTTGTTGAATCAAAAGTTTTGACTTCATTGGATCCGGTCAATACACTTGTGCAAGTAAATGTCCTACATAGATTAGCATCTACTCCAGATGAGACGATATAGTCTATTATAACTATATTATCTTCAGATAGTTTTTGTCCTATCACACCGTCACCAAATCTAATTAAATATAGTCCGTCAACAGTTTCTTCTAAAAAATACGCCTTAGATGTATTTGTCAAATCTAACAAAGAAGAGTGTAGTAAAAATGTTTGTAAAGACAAATCAGTGGTAGATGTTTGAACCCGAACTCTGAGAGTAGAAGTATCTATGTTAATATTAGGTATTGTAATAGGACCTGATAAATTATTTGAATCAATTATAAAGCTGTTACTTACACGAGTGCCTTCCTTTAGTAATAAACCACTAAATTTAAATCCGTCTGTACCATTAATGTCTTCCAGTGTCGCTGTTTTTGTTTCACTTGGATAAAAATTGAACGTAGTATTGTTGATCTTAGAAGAAAACACAGTATCTCTGGGGAGAGAATAAGTAGCGTCTGCATATCCAGAAGCAGGTGTAATGATAAAATCTACACTAGCAGTGGCTGCTCGCCTTGATCTTGGTGTGTAACCAATGGATTTTGCTAATGATACAACAGAGCTTCTTTTAATAGCAGAATCTATGAAAGATTCATTTGCTAACATATGAGCCAGTACAGCATTATAGTGCGTATTGTATGCAAGAGTATCTAAAAGAACAGACAAAGCAGATCCTTCAAAATCATGGTCAGTAAACTCAGATTGAGCTTGCATAAATGTTTTTAAAGATTGTTTTATGTTGTCAAAATCTAGTTCTGTTACGTTTAATTGTGCCATTAGTTTATCTTAACCTTTTTAGATTGGCTGTTAGTTTTTGAGGCTTATCAATCCCTATAACGAAAAACATTATAGATACATCGTATGCATTTGTATCAAGATTTGCAATAACACTAATAGACTGTATTTTTACTCTAGGCTCGTAGCTTGCCACAACATTTTTAATTGTAGCAGAAATTGAATTTGCAGTCAACTTTGACATAGGCTCAAACAAATATCCTCTCAGATTAGCTGCTTTGCCTGGATCAAACGGTCTCTCATAAAAGTTAGTGTTTATTAAAATCCTCAACGCCTGTTTCGCTGCGTTGACATCAACTAATTTGGCTACATCACTTGGTCCTTGTTTAGAGCCAGGCCCTTCCTTGGGAGTAAAACTCAAGTCTAAGTCTTTGTATAGTCTAGATATTTTTAAAGATTCGTTTGCCATATTAGTATTTATAACAGGTTGAGTTATATTCCTATTGTATCTGGGAGTTGAACATCAACAAAATTAGTTGCTGCGTCTTTTGATTTCTTTACTGCATCAATTCGATATACGAAATCTTTTATTTCTGGTATTTGTATCCCCAACAAATCAGCAATAGCACTCTTTTTTGGAGTAGTGATTGGAGTACCCTTTAAAATAAATCCGGCGCCGTCTTCTTCAAAATTTGGTATCTTCTGGCACAGATTGTTTAAGTCTAATGCACCACTCTTTAACAAATTTGGAATATCATCGATTGCCACATTACCCAAATCTAACCCGCTGTATTTTGTTTTTAGATTTGACACTTCATTTTTTAAGTCATCTACTGCCAGCTTTGCTGTTAAGATGTCAGACGCAAAAGATTCTATATCAGCTTGCAATCCTTTTATTTCTTCTGGTAATTCAATCTCGGGTACATATTCTTTTAGCTTAGAAATAACTATAGACTGCAAAGCAGCGGCGTCTGTTGCAATAAGAGCAATTTCAATTGCGTCTTGAAGAGACTGTCCCTGCGCTGCCGTTATAGGTAACTTATCGATAGCTTTATCTATCAACTCATCTTTTGTTAAAAAACTGTCAGTAAGCTCTACTAATTTTTCTGTTGCGCCGCATAAACTCATATATTACTCCCTATACTGGTCTAGGTATGCCAGTGTACGGCGCTGCTGATCCGCCCACTATATGTGTGTGAGTTCCAAGATTAGTAGTGCCTTGCATTATTGATCCAGCTGCAACTGATCCAGCTGTTACTAATCCCGATACATTCAATGCACCTGTTATAGAATACAAACCAGTGTGTGTTGTAGCACCAGTTATAGTTCTAATAGGAGCACTGATAGTTTGTGCAGGAGTAATAAGCGATTGAGTTGCAACTCCCATTATTGTTTGTGCCGGCGCAACTATCGACTGTGCTACTACTCCAGATATAGTTTGCATCACAGCTCCTTCAATCAATTGAGTTGCTGCCGTAACTGTCTGCGCTGCCGTGGCCTTGAGTGACATGTTTAAACTCATAGCTTTAAATGTGCCAATAGGAGAAAGTAACTTCAAATTTCCGGTCGCACTCATTATCTTACAGCCTAGTATGGAAGTATAATTAGCAGATCCAACCGCTATGGATGTAAGATTTCCGCCAACTGTACCAAATCTATAGCCAGCAACAGTTTCTGTTTTATTTTTGATGATAGTGTCTGTCTGATTGCCGCCGACTCGCAAAGAATGGTCTCTAGAGATATTGGTACTTTGACCAGACAATACTTCAGTTAAATCGTTACCAACAATCTTTGTTATTCGATCACCACCAACAGAAGTGAAAAGATTTCCACCAACTTCTAGATACATATCTTTAGTGACGAGCATTCTTGCATCGCCGCCGATAGTGACATCACAAGACCCTTTGATATAAACTTTTTTGTCTTTTAGTGTTATCTCGTATTCGTCACCTACGACCTTTGTAGTCTTTGATCCATCTGCTTGTATTTCGTAAAAAGTGCCGGCAGTATGATATTCGTGTATTCTTTCATTGTTGGGCGTGTCATCTACTTCAAATACATGGCCGCTTTCAGTTTCATTTACTTTGTTGTAAGGATACACAGAGCAGTTGTTATCAAAATTAGGCTCTTGATTAGATTCATTATAAGTGAAGTTATCATCACCAAATCTAGGATGAGGTTCTTCCCAAGTTTCTCTAGTATAAACTGCACCTGGTATGTCAGATGAAACTGAGTCTACATGAGGAGCGGCTGCACGAGGAATCGCCTCTTGTCTTGCCGCTCTTTTGTTCACTAGACTAGAATGCTCTTCTGCTACTGCGTTTCTTGCTAATCTAGATAAATCTGATTCCTGTAGTCCGTTTAGACCTGTGCCTGTGTCACTTCTTGGATATATCCCCGCTGGATCTGAAAACCCTATCTTCGGATCTGTATTCTTATTTCTAGGTTTTCCTGCAAGACTGCCGACTATAACAGGCTGTTGTCCCTCATCTCCATCAGCAAAGAATCCTAAAACAGATGCTCCTTGTATAAAATTGGGTGTTTCTCCGATACCAGAGATGCCCGCAGATGTAGTAGGAGACACAGGAACTGCCCAAGGCAAATCAGCAGTAGGAAGTTCTTCTTTAATTTCAGTATGATATCCGACAATTCTTACTTTGCATCTGCCGAGCATAGCAGGATCTACACGATCTTCTACTACTCCTATCCACCAATTAAAACTAGGATACATTATCAACCTCTTCTTCCATTTCAACTTTCTCAGGGGCGTTGCTTATTCCGTTTTTGATTATCTCCATATTCATAGTATGTCTGTCAATCGTTATCCTATGATGTATTGCTGAAATAAGATACAGACCAGATAATAAAGGATCTAACACAGTAGACAAATCTTCATTAGGTGCCTCTGATGATGGATATAAAACACTAATAAGGCGACCAACTTCTATGTCAGTTCTACCGGGTACTAACATCTCTAATTTGTTATTCTCAAACGATTTTAAATAACTCGCTCTTTGTAATCTTCTTGTCTGTAATTTATTAGAAGTACTACCATCTGGCAAATCTTCTTCATCCGTTAGGCCGTAATCATTATATAATCCAGTATTATATGAGTTATAATTCTTTCTAGCTAAAGGATTTCTTTTCAGCGAAGCAGGTAAGGTGCTTACAGGGCCGGTTTTAGCAAACCTTTTCATGTCTTGTACAAAATCAAAATCAGCGTGAATAATTTTCTTAGTATAGAAATCGTACCCATCAACACTTGATGAAAATGCTCCATTGTTGTTGCCGGTTAGAGTATCTATAGTAGTTAACATTTTCAGATTTTCAATTGCTGTTATGTCATCTGGCAATACATTTCCAGTAAATTTCTGACTAGAAATTCTTCTAGGTATTTTTGCACCATTTCTTTCTAATACATATTCATCAAAAGGGCCGTTGACACGCTGTTGATAAATTATTGATTCAATACTGGCAAAATAAAAAGCTTTATTCGTTTCAAAAAACAAATAATCAGATCCCTCTAATGTAGCACCTTTTGATATCTTAGAAATGTAATTTAGATTTTTAAAAGGAGACCAATGATTAGAGGTGTATTTTATTGTGCTAACATGCGGAGTGTCTAATATAACTAAAGGACGGTCAAGCTCTATATGCTCTTTATATATTTTTGCAACAACTTCATCTGTAGTTCCTTTATATGATTTAGTTAATACAGTTGTTTGATCTTCATTTCCTTCAATAGACATGAAAGATATGTTATAGTATTGTGACCTATCATCATTCAAGATTCTATCAGAAATAGAATAAATTTGAAATGTTTTTTGTATTACATTAGATGGAGAATCTTCTAGTGTGGGAGTTCTCAATTTAATTCTGATATACTCATTTCCCATCAGAGGTAAATTTGATATTAAGTTTATAGCATCAGCAACAATAAGGTTGCCAGACATGCAAGAATAAAATATATTCTCATATAAATTAATTTCTAACATAAATTCTGATATATCAGATGTCTGTCCAGTATTAGGACTTATGATAGAAATATCTTCTATACGACAGTCACCAGCATGAATTAATACTTCATTCGATGGATCCATATTATTTTGACATCAATTCTTTATAATTAATTAGGAATCTCGCTAAAAGCTCTTTTTTCAACAAGAAAATTTGTCTTTTCTTTTCATTAATTTCAGATTCGTGCATGAAATTAGAAACTACTTCTACTGTTTTATTAGAAATGCCAACAGGATCATAATCTACAATTATGGTGTTATCGGAAGCTAATCTATAGTGATGGTCATTAATATGATTCCCTGCTCCATATTTATCGCTAGTATAATTATACATCTCAGCGTCTAGTTTAGGCCATTCATCGTGAAGACTGACGATATCATTAACAGTCAATATTACCCAATGATATCTTGAAGAGCCATAAATGTTATTTGCTAATATATCAGGAGTTTCGCCCTCTTTGATATAATAAGACTCAAGAGCCAGCGCACTAGTTAATTGTCTGTCTAGACCTACTCTTTGGAAGATGTCTTTAGTTACATTAATGTTATTATTGATTTTATATGAAAAATTAGGCATTGCTTTGAAAAACATTAGAATCCGTCCTGTATTCTTTTGCTGGTGAGTGTTTCGAGTTCGGTGAATGCTAACTCTATGTTTATTTCTGCTGGAGCGCCTGGGTGATTTGTACTTTTAACAGTAGTGAACGCATCTTGGTTGCCGTAAGTTATTTTCATATCGGTTAATGCACAAGTTGATATTTTACTTAATTCTTTATTTTCATCACCCCTATACAGATATTTAATATCAAACTCAGAAGGATATTCTAAAAAAAGTCCTGTAGGATCGTTTTCAGGATGCATATGATATTTAAATAGTTGTATTATTTTTTTTACATTATCATATTCGGTAGAGTTTCTAGGTGCAAACTTATAAGCAAATGCAAATTGTCTAAATCCTATGCTGTTAAACAATTGAGCTTTGTACGGATTGGCAACTTTACTTGATGCTAAATTTACAGCAGCCCCGATTTCTCCAGTGAGTCCCAATTGAGACGGTAACTGAGCAGCGGCTTGAATTGCACCACGAAAAGCTAATTCACCTACACCGCCTACGTTGGATTTTATCATATCCGCCATGCCGGTAGAAGACTGAGCTTTCGCCCCTAAGCCAGCAAGAGCGCCAAGTTCTTTGTTTTCCCAGTTGGCACTGTATTTTGCAACAGGAGGCTGTGAAATATATAGTTCTATCATACCTAAGGTACGAATAGTATTTACTGTTTCAATTACTCCCGTCCCCTCTGTCAATTTGTACGCTAAATAAGCAGCGCCGGCAGTGGCAAGTGCTGTGGCCATGACGCTTCCTTTGCCGCTGGTGATGCTTTTAATAACAGAAACCCCTGCGGCCGCACCTGCAAAGCCTGCCACTCCAGTAGAAACCAAAGAAAGTTGTTCTGAAGTTGGTTTATTCTGTTCGGTTTTGTTTGCAATGAACTCTTTACTGTCGGGGGCTAAATTTCCTCCCTGTTTAGCAGCGACTCTACTACTGTCTCTAGCGTTTATTTGAAACAAAACACTATGTAACTGCTCGGGATTCTCCGCAGAAGAATCCTCTGAGCTTAAATTTAGAGGATATCGATAAGTTTCCGCCGAAGTTAATTCAAACGGATTTTTAGCGGGAAAAAATCCATTTTCGCCGACATCGATTTCATCGGTGTTGTTATCTAAGTCAGCGTTTACTGTATCATTCATGTTTCGTATCCTGCTAAATGCATGTGTATGTATTATTTATAACAGGATTATCAATTAGACCTAGCTAAACTAAAGACCGTTTTGATTAACGCTATTCTTCTTTTGTGCTAACTATCTTATCCCACTTACCGATTGGACATGATGCCCAATTTAGTCTAGTTTTGGCTGGCATCCAACAACCACACTTTCTGCACTGACTGAGGAGTTTGTTTAGATGCTCACACTCATTGCATATTTTTGCTCTTTCTAAATGCTCTGGTTTCATTTTTTCTCCCCTTTTTTGTTGCCTCCAATATTTCCTCGGCCAGTAGATAGCGGGCGATAGAGTTCTCTCATTTCCAATGCTTTGTCAAAATAAAGTTTCAATCTTTCTTCATAATCTGGCATAAACTCAAACACTACACCTGACCAAGGACATGCCAAGATGTTAGCAATTGCTTTCTTTGCTGCTTCTTTCCCTTCTCTCTTCTGTATATATGTTATAATACGATGAAAAGGTTGATATACACCTGCACCAGATGCGCTCCAGAGTGACAGATCATACACCGTTTTGCCTAGTGCAGCTCCAGTTATAATCATCTCAGATGCAGTTGTACTGTAAACTGTTTCACATTGATCAAGCAGCTTGGCCCCTGAAATATTTTTAGGCAATACTTTTTGCCAACCACACTTGCTGCTAACCATTTTTAGTGCGTCATTGTGAGTTAGAGGGTGGGGTTTTACTCTGACATCATCTTCTTCTAATAAAAGTTTATCTAACGCAGAAGTGTCAATTAAGTCTAATAAGTTATGACCAGGAAGAAAAACAGCATGTTTTATATCATTATACTTGTCATCTAAGCTTTCTAGCTCGTATTTGTCAGCGAAAGAGGATACGAACTTTTCAAATAGCTCTTCACCTTCTTTTCCGGAATCTACTTTTGATGCAAAGTCAATTAAGCGACAGTTTACTTCTCTTGACTGTGTGGTGACCCATACACCACCGCCTGCAAATTCAGTATAAGTAAACTCACTAAAATTAGCACCTTGTATTGAACCAACATCATATGTTATTGGCCAAGGCGAAAGAGAGCGAACTGATTCCTCAATTTCTACTGCCCACTTGTTTCTACTGGACCTAGAAGCAAATGGGCCTATTTTGTTTCTCTGAGTAAACTTATCTGACATTTTGTTTTCTGCCAGTCTAGGTTTTGCTTCTTCGTCTTTCTTCGGAGTTAAGTCTGTTTCTTCTAACTCAGTCGGCATATTGTGAATGCCGTTGTACATTTCAAGATCCATTACATATTCTCATTATATAAAAAAATTATTTATACATCAAAAAATTCAAATAATTCTATTGCCCAAAGATTATCAAGATTAGTAACATCCCGCAGTTCTTGCGCTTTTGCATCTAAATCTTCAATATTATCAGTCGGAGTGATTCCTAGTCTGACTTCACTTGCATTCCTCAAAAATTTAGCGTCCAACTTAGCAAAGGCTTGTTTCCTTGCATTACGCAATTCTAAAATTCTATAATCTCTTCTACGTTCTATTTTTGCTTCTGGCACCTGAACCAACCCATATACTCTATCATATTGTCCAGTATCTTCATTGTAGATAGCGTCAACTGCTTCTATTGAGTGTGTGAGCGTCGGAACTAAATTTAAAGACTTTAGTGATTTAGGTTCAACACACCTATAAGGCGTCCCTACCAATGAAAAATCAGATATAACATTTGGGAGAGTTGTTCCTTTTAGATGCTTATTTCTCAAATCTTTTTCAAATATAGGAAACTCTAATGCTAGATTGGTCTCCATATCTACTTTAACATATAACATTTTTACTGTCTCCGGTTAATTAGTTGTCCAACCAGTGGTTCTACTAGTTGTAACATTGGTATTTTGAGATTCTTGCGTACTCCAAGATGTAGTGGTATTATTATTCCATCCTGTGCTTGTATTTCTAGAGTCAGACTCTTCACCATCCCATGAAGTAGAAGTGGTGTCATTAGTAGACCATTGAGTCGGAACAGTTCCTGACCATGCAGTAGATGTATTCCTAGACTCCGCAACATCTTTTACAGTATTTCTAACATTACTAGGATTAGCCCAGTAAGTAACGTAATATTGAGTAACATTAGTATTACGATTTGCGCTGGCACTAGCATAGTTATCCCAATATGTAGTCCAAGATGTTAAAGTTGTGCTACCAGTATTTGTATGAACTTCATAATCAGTAGGTTTAGGGCCAGAGACGTTCCAAATTCGGGTTGAGAGTCTCCACGTATTAATTTGGTTTGAGCCAATAAACCGATTGGAACAGGAACTTGTTGTTGTATTGGTATTTGTATTTGTATAAGTTGTGTTACAAGACGACCATGTCGAGGTGGTATTTGTGTTGCACACGTTATTACAAGTGAAACATTTTTGGGATATGTAAGACTGAGATGACAGTATGCAAGAGCCAAGACCTCTATCGTCTTCTTGGCAAGTTCCGTTCATAGATTCAAGAAACCCCATCACATGATAATACGAAGTAACCTGGCTAGACAGTACGCAGCTTGCATAGTCTATGGTGCATACTGGTGTATACGAGTAGATCATCGTACCCGCAGTATTAAAATTTTGACACCCGGTTTCAGTACCAGCAACATCACGGTTTTCTGTAGAACTCTGCTGAGTGCAAGTGGTATTTGGTACCTGAACAGTTATCGAACGATTGACATTGCTACACTCTGCCTGATACACCGGCTCATAATAAAAATAAGAAACTGAGTTAGTGCTGTTCGTGGACCATTGAGTTGTGGTTTGTCGGGAAGAATTTCGGACGAAGGTCGGCCAACTTGTAAGCGTTGAGCTGTTTGTATTTCTATCGTCAGAAGATACTACCCAATTAGAAACCCAGTAAGTAGCTTGTGTATAAGTTGTATGTGTGTTTCGTTGATCAAACCAGCTTGTGCTAGTTGTAACAGTAGAAGTCCAGTTGGTAGAAGTATTTCTAGTTACAGTTCCTGCAGTAGTACTGTTTGTGTTCCATGCTGTTGTGGTATTCCGGCTTGATAATCCTTCTGGATTAAAAGACCAAACAGTACTAGTTATTCTTGTTGTAGCAACGTCAGTATTAGAAGTAGTGTTTGTATTCCAAAAAGTAGACCACTCAGTAGAAAAACTGGTAGTTACCTCAGTGTTTTTAGACCCACCCTGAACAAATAATTTTCTAGTCCAACTCATTATATTATGTCCTTATGCGAAGTCTCGCCAAGCTTGAACACCCATAAACGTTACGCCGTCGTCTACAGTATCTAGGATGATCATGGTTTTACCAGTTGCATCTGTCTGTATTGCAGCGCCTGAATTGAACGTAGTTACTCCGGGCCAAGTTATAGATCCTGCGCCAGTGGCTTCTACTACTAGGTATAGGGTGTTGACAGATCCTGCGGCTAGACCTGAAGCTGTAAATGTAGTATTTCCGGCTATTTTACATATTACGGTGTCACCTAGAGCAGTATCTATATTAACAACACCTGCCACATCTCCGAGATTTTGAACTTTACCTCGGATTATAGTATTAACTAGATTATTTGCACTAATATCTTCTGCGGTTAAAGTACCAGTTGCAGTGCCATTCTGAGCTTCTAATTTATCGGAATTTAGATTGTTAAAATTGCCATCCATCTCAGAGGTAGTCAACGTTGATGCTTTATCGGTTCTTGTAACTATCGTAGCCATTGCTATTCCTATTAGATAAATAGTTTAAGTTTACTTTTTTACCTTTTATTTATAATACAAATACATTCAACATATGACTTATTCTAAACAGGTTTACTCGGGAAAATTCATCCCAAGAAATCCAAAAAAATACAAAGGAAACGTGACCGGTATAATATATCGTTCCAGTTACGAATTGAAGTTTATGAATTGGTGCGACATCAGTGACTCTGTAATAGAGTGGGGGTCTGAAGAAATAGTAATACCGTATATTTCACCACTAGACAACAGAGTACATAGATATTTTGTTGACTTTTATGTGAAAGTAAGTAGCAAAGATAAAATGAGATATTGCTTAGTAGAAGTAAAGCCTTTTAGATTCACACAAGAACCGAAAATACCTAAAAGAAAAACAAAAAGATTTCTAAATGAAGTTAAACAATGGGGTGTAAATATATCAAAATGGGAAGCAGCAAAAGAATTTTGTCTTGATAGAAATTGGGAGTTTATGATTATTACTGAGAAAGAACTCGGAATATAGTTATAAATAGTAACATGGCTAATCCTTTTACAGATATACAAACAAGCACCGGCGGCAATGATCGTAGTTTTAGATGGTATCAAGATGCTGTCCGTAAAGTTGCGGGTAACATAAGAAGTTTTGGTGACGCATCTAGAACAGATATAGGAGAGTTTACCTCACAGCTAGAGCCGGGTAATATGTACATGTACATGTATGACCCTAAAAATAAAGGATCTCTTCCTTATTGGGATCAGTTCCCCCTATGCTTACCATTTGATGATATGGCAGGTGGATTCGTTGGGTTGAACTTGCATTATATACCACCAATGCTTAGAGCTAAGTTATTGGGAGAATTGTTAAATTACACAGACAAAGAACTAACAGATAAAAGTAAGATAGAAGTTAAATGGAGTATGTTAAAGTCGTTCAGTAAGTTTCCTGGCGTACAACCTACAGTGAAGAAATACTTGTATAGTCAAGTAAATAGTAGAGTTCTAAAAGTAGATCCTGAACATTGGAAAGCATCTATATTTTTACCAACACAAAACTTCCAAGGTGCATCAGTACAGAAAGTGTACAAAGACAGCAGAGACATAATCAATGGCTAAATCGCTCACTAAACTAGAAAACTTCTTAACTCAAATACGAACTCAGCATACTCCTAGGTCTGACCGCTTTGAAGTTGAATTTAACTTGCCGCCCGGACTGTCAGAATCTCAAGAATTTATGCAGACACTGAGTGTTTATTGCGAAGAGGCTCAAATACCAGGATTAGCTGCTACTAATCTACCTGTTAAAATAGGAGCTTGGACTGAATATAGAACTCAGAATGTTGAATTTTTAACAACAGAACTTTCCTTCACGTTTTTATGTGATGAGTTTTGGTCTGGAAGAGATTTTTTTGAAAACTGGATAAACCTTGCTGCTGATGTCAATTCTAAAGAAGTTGAATATTACGATAATTATGTAGCAGATATAACAGTAAAATCATTAAGCACCAAAGATGATGTATTAGCGGCTTGGAAAATTATTGACGCAACGCCGAAACTAATCAATCTGACTCCTGTCTCTTGGAGTAATCAAGGATTTATCAGAATGTCGGTGTCTTTTGCTGCTAAGAAGTGGGAAAGAATTTATGACAAAGTAGGGACTCAGTATACTGACGAAGAAAAAGCTAAGTCTTTGTTTGATGTTCTATTAGGACCAAAAAAAGCAGGATAATATTTAAAATTAATTTATAGTGGTTGGAGAATATAATGGCATTACCAGTAATAGATACACCTACATTTGAGTTAGAAATCCCAGGAATGAAAGGCAAATTCAAATTTAGACCGTTCTTAGTCAAGGAAAATAAAATATTAACACTTGCCGCAGCATCTGAAAACTCGAAAGAAATGTATCTAGCGTGTTGTCAAGTAGTAGAGAATTGTGCGTTCGGAAAGATAACAGGCACAGATTTAGCTATGTATCAGTTACAGTGGATATTTTTAAAGCTAAGATCAAAGTCTATTGGTGATCTACAGTCCTTTACACTAAAATGTGGAGAGTGTAACGACATGTTAAATTATGAAATGGACATCAATGATTTTGAGCTGGTTGGAAATACTGAAACAGCAGAGAAAAAAATAGAACTTAGTGACGATACAGGAATTATGTTGAAGTACCCGTCGGCAGAAATACAAATGTTAGAAGAAGAAATAAGTGACACAGAAATACTGTTAAATTCTATATCGTATATTTACACCAGTGAAGAGATGATAAGACCTGAGGATGAAACAGTCGAAGAAATGGTAGAATTCATTGATAATTTACCAGTACATATGCTGAATGATGCTAAAGAGTTTTTTAGCAATATACCATCGTTAGTACACAAAGTACAATACACTTGTTCGAAGTGTGAAGCGAAGAATGAAATATTAATTAATGGATATGAGCATTTTTTCGCCTAACTCTTTCTCAGGATTCGCTTGAAAATTATTACAGGACGAATTTTTTGTTAATGCAAGAGCATCATTATAGTTTAACTGAATTAGAAAATATGATGCCTTGGGAAAGAGAAGTTTATATTGGTATGCTAATAACACATCTAAAAAAGAAAGCAGATAAACAACAGAGTAATCAATAATGCTAATAGTATCAGGCGGAATATCAGACGAGGGATTCAGTGGCTCTAGAGTTAGGGATACGGAAGACAAAAATCGGTTTACTAAAGAAGGAGCTGAATCTCTAATTAATTCTGTACGAGAAGCTACTAAGAAAACAAAAACAAACAATGCTGGTCTGAATAAGATTAGTGCTGCAAGCTCTATCATGGCAAAAGAAATTGCTAAAAATACAGAAGCAGTACAAAAAGTATTAGCAGATGACGAGAAATCTCAAGAACAACTTGTAAAAGTTATGGAGATGATGGCAGACGCCCAGGAAAAAACTGGCGAAGCTAGTGTTTCTGCAATCGAAGACTTGATGAAAGAAATCTCTATATTAAAAGAAATTGGTGGCACAGATTTAACTAACAATTTAGGACTAGATGAAGCTCAAAAATCATTAGCATCTGGAAACGGTAGTACGATATCAGGATCTTTATTTAGAAAATTCACAAATGTAGATGAAGGTGTAACAGGACTAGACGCAGTAAAACAAGCATTCTCTCGTGAAAAGCTATTTGGATTAAAGCCCACAGCAAACACACTAGAGAAAAGAGCAGATGCTAACGCTAAAATGTCACTGCAAGGTTCTGCCATCTCTAAATTAGTTAAAGGTGTGCTTGGAAACAAAAAAGAACAAGTTAAGGCCGTACAAAAAAATGCAGAAGGGTCGGCAGCATTTATAACTGGTACTGATAGAGCGTCTTTAGATAGCCAACAAGTAGATTTGTTGGAACAGATATTAAAACAACTGAAGAAAATGGAATCTTTTTCAGGTATGATATTACCGGGCTTACCGGGCGGTCTAGACCCGGGCGGCCCGGGCGGTAACGGCTCAGACGGCAAGAATAAGAAAAAGCCTGGTAGATTTGGAAGAGCTGCAAGAGCAGTAGGTAAAGGTATGATGACTGCTGCTACTTTTATGCTGAATCCTACTGTTCTAGCAGGAGTAGCCGCCACAGCAGCATTGGTCGCTACTCCATTTATATTTGCAAAGTTAATGAAAGAAAATCCGATAGGCAAAAACAGACGACCTGACGGACCGGAAAGAACTAGAAGAACTGCAGGAGGCAGAGAAACTACTACTACTGCGCCGCTTAATTATAATGAAACCCGGAATATGGAAGAATATGGTACTATAGACCGTGAAGAAATACAGAAAATACGAAGTGAAAGGGCGGGATACGCCATCCCTGAAGTGATAGACAGCGACCCTTTAACAGATTTATCACAAGAAAATACAGTCAAAGCACAAACAGAAAATCCTGCTTTTATACAAGCAGTTCAGGATATGCCAGAAGATCAAAAAGAGGTATTCTTGCAAGCTAATCCTCACATGAGACCTTATGTACAAACAGAAGGAGTACTTACGCCTAAAGTAGAAGCAGTAAGGGAAGCAGTAAGTACCCCTACAGTGGAAGCGGCCAATTATGATGATGAAAGTAGATTCGGTATTGATGATAAGGAAATTGTTGGACAGACTTCTGCTGAAGTAGCTCCTATCCCGACTGCCGATGCTGTTAGTAATGTGTCTGATTTCATGGAAAATATTATGAGCAGCATCACCAATAATATCCAGAATATAACAAATAATAATACAAGTGGCGGCAATACCGCACCTTCAATATTAGTATCACCGAGTGGTACAAAAAATACTGAATGGAACATGATAGACTATCATAAAAGCATACATTAAGAAAGGGGCGTTAAGCCCCTTTCTCTTTTACTGTCTGACTATTAATTAGTCATCCATTGCTAGTTTAGCAAAGTAAGACATTGTATCTTCTGTGTCAGATGCTGTTGGAGTAGCGGCAGCACGACTCTCTACTGCTGCGGTAACATCTTTCAAGAAACTATCATCAGAAGCATCACCTGTTACAGATGAAATACTTTCTGCTGTAGATACACGAGCGCCATTGCCTAGAACGAAGTCTAGCTTCTTCTTCAAATCATCGTATGACTTGAAGTTAGTAGGAGCAATGATTTCAGCGAGTGAATGTTGCTTGCCCCAAATAGCTTCAATAGCTGCATCGTCATCAGAGATAGCAGTAGTTGCTGAAAACTCTGACTTATCATAGTTACGATACCCTTCTACTTGACGGATCTTCAATTTGAAGTTAGCACCGTCCCAGAAATCAAAAGGATTCATCGGATCTTCATCTTGGAACTCAGGCTGCATAGCATCTTTGATTTTATCAAAAATCTTTTTTCCGAACTTGTATAAGAATACTTGTCCGTTGTTAGCAGGATTGCCTGAATCTTCAACAACAAGAATGTTAGCATAGTAAGAAAGGCGGCGCTTCTGCTTACGAGCAACATCTTTGTTTGATTCTACACCGCTGTTCCAAAGTTCTGAGTTCAACTCAGATACAGGATCAGTTTGCTTGAGTGTAGTTAGTGAGTTTTCGATATACCACTTACCAGTTGGTCCTTGAAATCCGTGATTCCAAAGTTGTGCCCAGGGCATATCTTCGCCTTGTGGAGCGGGGAGGAAGCGAATAACGGCATAGCCATTACCTGCTTGGTCTACGGTAGGCTTCCATTCTCGGTCATCACCTCTTTTACCTTGTTGAGGTGTATCGAGTTTTTCAACTTCTTTCATAAGTGAATCGAAGTTACCACGAGCTTTGCGTAGATCAGATAGTGTATTAAACGACATATGTTTCTCCTAATATTGCGTTATATTGCGATGTATGTACTGCGTTTTATTTTGTATAACTATTTTCAAAAATCTCATCCAATTTCGATGCATCTTGAATAGTGATACGTTTTAGTTCCCTAGCAATGTTCTTACCAGGCTTCTTTTCGACACGTTTAATGCGTCTTTCTTGCGGTTTGTAATTATTTGATTTACTCATTTCCGTAAATTAAATCCAACTGTTCCGTGTGCTTGAAGTTAATGTTATCTTTGTCAAATCTGACAAAGGGTCGGTATTTCGATACTAAAAGACAAACATCGTCAAGCACAAAATCATCATTAAATCTTTCAACAAAAGGTCGTAGTTTGTCTAACATAACTAATGTCTCTAAACTAATTTCACGACCCATGTACATCTTGAATATCAAAGGATGTGTGTCTTCGTATATCGCTGATTTGATATTGTTCATTTCCATTTTCAGAAGAACATTATCAAGGTCAGTATTAAAATTATACAACATTCTTTGCTTAGTTGTCAACCACTTTTTGTAAGTTTCTATAGCTGAGGTATCAAACATACCGCCCCATTTATCTCCACGTACAAAGTTTGCAACTAGAATGTCAATAATCTCTGACCTTTTGAAATCCCTTGCTAGTTTGCGAATAGATATTAAATCTTTGCGCCGTAGAAAGGTTTCTTTTTTACCACGAACAGCACCTTTAGTTTTAGTGATGTCATAGGATTTTGTTGTAAAGTGTAACTTCAGTGCTAAGTAAAGTTTGTAAACTTCAAATGGTTCCATATTAAAAGGGTAACTTATTTGCCTTAACTTTAAGAAGATTTAAATCTTGCGCTTCTGCTTCTAATTTGTCTTTGAGACTAGAGCTAAGGAGCTTGTTTACACTTTCTATTTCGATATCATTTTTACTACAATATTCTAACAGAATATCCAGGTAAGATGATTTGGTATGTATTGCTCTTCTTTCAATATGTTGTGAAAATTCAGAAGGCGTTTTAAACTTTTTGGTAATAATATAAACATCAGTCATCTTTTCTGGATTAGTCATAAATTCGTTTACCACTACTCTAGTTATCAATTGGATTCTCCTTTAACCAACTATTAATGTATTGTATTACATCAGTAGGACATTCTATGTACGGGTTTTCACATTCTATAATATCTGGCTCACTTGGTACATCAAACTTATGAACTATAGTAGTATCGAATGCTCTTGCAAGAGCCATTACACTCTTAGGTGACCCCTTACCTATATGAACTTCATCTGGTAATTCTTTTGCTAATAACAATTGTAGCATACCTTGTACTACATCGTCAACATGAGTAAAATCACGCTTTTTGTTTCCACTTCCATACACTGTGATAGGAAGCTGGTTTAAATAATTTGTTTTGAACTTTTTAATAACATTACTGAGAGAACCATGTTCAGGTTCTCGTTCTCCGTAAACATTGTATAGAATCATGTTAACCTGATACAATCCATACATCTTTTTATATAAATCAATTATTTCTTCAGATGCAATTTTACTCCAAATATACGAATTAGTTTCGTCATTAAATTTTTGTTCTGTATCTGTTGCAAAAAATAAAAATGTATCCCAATGTCTAGCCCATTCACATACGGCAGTTGTTGTTTGTATATTGCTATTTATTATCTCTTGTGGGTCTTCAGGAGAAGATGTAGCACGGGTAATGTTTGCGAAATGAAATATTCCAATAGGTCTGCTCATTTTTTCTGTCAAATTACAGGTTGCAACATCTTCATTAATATAAGTTACACTAGAAGATTCCCAGAAATGGTTGCCTTGTCTATTGTCATCTACTACTGTAACATCAAACCCTAAGTTATGTAGCTTTTCTACCAAATGAGAACCAATAAATCCGCAGCCTCCGGTAACTACTATTCGTGATTTAACTGCTTGATAATTGCCATCCATAATACTATTATATCATTTTAGTAGGTAATGTCAAGATATTAATTGACATAAAAAATATGTGAATCTATTTTTGCAATTCTGTTGTAATCTAAACGCCATGATGGTTGTACATGATCCGCATGATACCAAAGAGCGCCTTCTGTATTGTCTTTGTGGCGGCCTGTTATCACTTCTGCCGCAAGAGTATACAATCGCTGATAATCAGAAGAGTTTCTTATTCGGTCTGACTTGCCATCACAATACCAGCTAAACTGACATTTATTCCGAATAGGCACTGATTCAGACCAACCAGTTCTATATTTTGCTTGGTACACGACCGAACATATATCATCTGGGAACTTGTTGCTTTCTACCCGATTGAGTGTAACAAATGCAACTGCTTTTTGTCCCTCGTATGACTCACCACGAGCTTCAAAATAAATATTCGTTGCCAAACACTCAGTATTTTTTTGTGCAATATCATACCATGAAGACTTGTCTTCAACCTGTGGTATTACTTCTAATTCTATAGGTGTATCATCATCTTCATTATGAGCAAACATACTTGCTGATGTTACTACAAAAACTGCACCTAACATAGCAAGTGTATCTTCTAATATATACATGATTGTATTCCTTTAATTAAGGCCCGTTTTAAGGGTGGAACCCATACCCCACTAGCATTTTAACGAGTTTTGAAATACATGGTGATTTCAAAGCCGAGTCGTACATTTTCGTAAGTTGGCTTAGTCCACATAATTTTTCTCCATTGGTTAAAAAAAAGAAGGACTTGAGTAACAAGGCTCCTTCAAACCCCGATGAAGTTTACGCTGTTAGGCGTAGACCCTCATAGTAATCGTCATTAGCTGCGATTATATTATTGCTTCTAGTTTAACGACCTTCTGCGTTAGTCGATTCTCCACATGCCTTCAGTTGCCTGTCGAATCTAAAACGCCCCCATTAATAAGCACCCTCTAATCTGGTGTTACCATCTACTTTTCCTCAGTGAGGACGGAAGATGCTTATTGGTGGAGGCGAGAGGATTTGCACCCCTGTCCAAACTTCTTATTACATGCTTCAACGAATTAGTCTACTAAGATAGTATGAAGTTTTCCTTCGTACCTCATAGTCACATACTTACCACGCTGTACTTGAACTTGTACATCACGGCAAATCTGTCGTTGTTCTATTCTGCCATTATTCTCAGCACGAGTGCGGCCAACATTAGCACCCGTGATTGCACCGACTACAGTAGCAATCTTTCTACCTGAACCGCCGCCGATTTCATTGCCTATTGCTGCTCCGATTACACCGCCTACTATAGAACCACCGAGTGAGTTCTCAACATAGACTTCCTTTATCTCACACTCTGTTTGAGTGACCATGACATACTTTGGCTTCTCAGAAACAATTTCTATTTGAGCAAATGCAGTAGCACTAGCTAGTAACAATGAAGCACTGCAAAGTGCCATGTAAAGGTTTAGCATAAATGATCTCATATTTATCTCCTATTATAACTTTATACTACGCTCATAATCAAGTCTCAAATCTAGCAGTTGTTCGGCATAATTATCCCGCTTCTCTACAAACATCTGAGGTTCACTGCCTTCAACAGCAATCATCAATACTATTTGAGGAATTGGTATTTTAGTAATCTCCTCAAACATTATTGCATATGCGGTACATTGCATAAAATAGTTAGAAATCCATTCCTTCTTTTTAGGCTTACGAGAAGTTTTGAAATCAATAACTGATAAAGTTCCTTCATACTCTGCTATACAATCAACTCTTCCTGCTAGTCTCAAATGATGACTATATAAAGCAGTTTCAAGTGCGTGTATATTATCTATCCTATCTAAAAACGGTCTAAACTCATTAAACATTTGCTTATCCAGCAAACTGAGTTTATCTAGCGTTACGTCATTATTTAGTAAAATCTGTTCGCACAAATCATGTATTTTAGTACCACGAGTAGATGCTTGGTTGCTAATTTTATTAGCTTCCTCTTCCCCTACTCTTTCTCTCCAAGCCTTAATGCTATCTTTTGATAGATAAGACATTACCGTAGTTACTGAAGGATACGAAGCACCATCAGGTGTTTCATACATTCTACCGTTAGGCGTACTAACAGCGTTTGGTTCTACAATTTCAAGATTTACATGATTAAACAAATTTACTTCCTTCATAATATAATTGGTGCTGTTGCCGAATTATCATTTCGGACCTTCTAATTAGACAATTAGGGTAGCCATAATTAGACGCTCTAGGGATTGAGCTACAACAGCAAAAAACACAAATATCTGGGCACCACTTGCTCAATTATTTAATGTAGGGAACAAGACCTACTGCACCAAGCGCACCATTTGCTCAATTATTTTACAAGAAGAACAAAACCCTTGTGTATTGTTTGGCTGCCCAACGTGGACTCGAACCACGAACCAAGTGATTAACAGTCACCTACTCTACCATTGAGCTATTGGGCAATGTTAACTATTTATATCACCCATACCACTCAATCTCATTGCAGTTGAGTAGACCCATGGATCTCTTATAGGCAAATCAAATCCACTCGAACTATCCCATGATTTAAATGCAGAGTCAAATCTATCAGAATACACTCCTGGATTGTCTTTCATCAATTTTTCTAATTCAATTGCCCAAGTGTCATATTTATCATCACTAATAAGATTATTATTGAGTTCATAATACAGGCACGAGTGAACTAGTATCTGCAACCGGCGCCTTTTAATCAATTCTGCAACAGAGCCTTGTTTAGGATTAGGAAACTCTTCGTGATTTATTTTCATTATGTCACCGGTAAATAAGATACGCTGTACTGTGAGTGTTCGCCACTCATTACTGCGTTGAAATCAGACTCTCCAATAAAGTCGATGAGTTCCTCATAGCAAGAAAACATTTGCTGCGAGTATCCATTATTTAGGATAATCATTAGTCACGCATCCTTGTAATGTCTTTATGATGGATGATTATAACATCACCGGCTGGACGATTGAGACGACCTTCAACTGCGGTAAAGCCCTCATCAATTTCAACATGATGCTCAACACCGCCACCGTAAGCGACACGGCTGTGTGTTACTCTACCGGATACCTCTACTAAATCTAAGTAAGTACCCCAAACCTGCATTCCTTCTAAGTTCCACATAATCAGTCCTCACAACTGTTTTCTCATTTTATGTAACTATTATAGCACCGTTATTTCGTAATGTCAAGACAAAAAAACGCCTCTAAGTACTTGATTTCCTTAGAGGCGTTAAATTAATTTCAAAAAAATGTAAGTTATTGATTTTATTGGAGTTTTTTATCCAAAGAAATCAAGCACTTACTCCATAGTTGTCTTCATACCGCATTCTAGCCTCGATATACTCTTTGACTAGGGCGGATCTGACAATATCTTCAATCCCAAATTCAACTGATGCAAATGATGGCATTGATTCGGCCGTCATCATAAACTGCCGCAAACCTGATAAGTCATTGCGTTTGTGCAAGTCAGTTTGTCGGAAGTCACCGCAAAATAGAATTTTGGTATTGACTCCCACTCGGGTCATTATACTATTGATCTCCATATCTGTTAAGTTTTGACATTCATCGACAATTACAATTGCATGGTCGAGTGTAATACCACGAACATAAGAAGTTGACATAAACTCTAAATGCTTTTGCTCCATCAAGCGTTGATAAGGTTTATCCTTCGAAGGAAAAAACTCTTCACACATTGATTGATACGGCAAGCTAAAAATTTCTGTTTTCTCTGCTTCTGTTCCAGGTAGGTGTCCGATGTCTCTACTAGGTACTGCTGATCTGACAACAACCACTTTACCATATCCATTTCCTTTGTCTAATACTTCTTCTAAGGCTCGATATAAGGCAATGAAAGTTTTACCTGTTCCAGCACAACCGTGCAACAAAAAGGCCGGCTTATATCTATATTCAGACATAAACTGGCCTTGGGCTTCTGTTTTTGCTTCGATTGTGATCATGTCCTCAAGACGCATCTTGAGACTGTTGGAAGGGGCTCTTGCATTTTGCTCGTTGTGTTGTTGTACTAATTGAAGATTCTTTTTAGGCATACGATAATCCCTATTGGTTGGTTAAAGTTAAAGAATCATAATATAGATTTAATCTACTCCTCTTAGTTTACGATGTTTTTGGACGATGTTTCTCGTAGTGACAGACTTGTGGTCTTTTGATCCAAAGTCACCAGCTAAAGCACTTGTGGGGTTTGCTTCTGCAACTTTGGATAGTACTTCTTTGAAGCCGTTAGGCGCCTTAGTACGGTCGCCAGTGGATTTGACTGTACCAGGTGCGCTTAACATTACACTTTTGAGTTGTGGATTGTTTTCTAAAAATTCATCACGCTCAGAGATTTTCATACTCTCTTCTGTGATTTCACCAGTCTCAGTATTCTCAAAATTGTATGTTGGCATTAAATCTCGCCTCTCCTGACAAGTTCTTTCGCAATCTTGTCTCTCATTTTAGGCTTAGTTGAATTCGCATGTGCTGCTTCTTTGAGTACAGCAGTTGATGTACCAGACATGTATGAATGCTTGGCTACAACAATTCCAGTTTTTGCTCGTGTATATGTACTCGGTCTAAATTTCATTGGCATAATCATTCTCCGTTATTTCTTCAATGTTAGCAATAATCATATTTATCGCTTTGATTCCCAAAGTTGAAATTAGCCCAGACTCTACCATCAAAAGCAAACACTTTTTAATATAGAGAGGTTCTAATTTCAGTTCTTTGAAGGTGTATCGGGTATAGCGAACATTGTCATCCCCATAGACATTTAATGCCATTAGAGTGACATCTATCTCCTCTTCTGAATAAAAAGAAATACGATAACCTATAACTTTAGGTTGTACTTTCTTCTCAACATGTTTAAATTCTAGTATTTGTCCCATAGCTCTATTTATTTATCTTAGTATTTGTGTTGGCAAGTTTTTTCAAAAAAGTGACAACAAGTTTCTAATTATTTAGCGGCGCATACTAGCAATATCAATCGCTTCTTGCTGATTAATAATAGGGACAGCATTGGACTTATGCATAGTGGATATGCCAGTAACCAAGGTACCTGTGTAGGGTACACGCTCAGGCTTCGCACAGGACTCCGCAGAGGGCGCTGACGAGACGCTAGGATACTCTTTAGTCTCTCGCACATACACGGATCTAGTCTCTACATACTGCTCAAATTTGCGCTTTGAGGACTTCTTAGAAGGTATCTTTTTTCGCTTTCTTCCGGAAGTAGTATAGCTAAGAGATTTTCCTAGATTCAAATACATAATATATACCCTATTTAAATTATACCGTTATTATGACAGATAGAATACTGAATGTCAAGTATTTTGTTGATTAATAGGTGTCGTAAATACGACGGTATATAAATAGTTAATACTATGCTTACTGTGTCATATTAGTGACACGACGGAGAGGATAACGATGAAACGTTTGCTTCCTTTCATTATGCTTCTGATGATACCTATACTATCTAATACGGCTCAAGGCCAAGCTACTGGTACATGTACCACTGGAACTCAGTATTGTGAAGGCTCTACTGCGGCTACTGCTATCACATCGACTTCAACATCGACCTCGACTGCAACCACAACTAATACCAATAACAATACTAGCGCTAACACAAACACTAGTACTGCTACTAATACAAATAATAATACAAACGCAAATACTAACACTAATACAAATAACAGTACCAACACAAGTAGCAACACCAATGTCAACACTAACAACAACGTGATGAGTGGTGGCACCAGTAATACCAATGTGAATACTAATAACAATACATCTAATAATACAAGCAACAATACTAACAACAATACAAACACCAATACTAATACTAACACTAGTACCAATACAAATAATAACACTAATGTTAATACTAGCACCAACAATAACACAAATACTAATAGTAATACAAACAGCAATACTAATGTTAATACTTCCACTAGCAACAATTCTAGTACTAGTAATAACACTAATGTGTCATCGTCAACTAGTGACAACAAAAACGTTAACGTTTCTACATCTTCGTCATCTAGCAACAACAATAGTGTCAGTGAGGTGACAACTGATAACACAAACAATAACAACAATGTGAATCAGAACATTAACCAGACGCAATCAAATCAAACCGTAACTCAGAAAATAGAGTCACCTCCACCGTCTGCGATTGCTCCTTCTATAGGTGCTTCGTTCTCACAAGACTTGTGTACTACAGGTGTAGCAGGTGCTGTTCAAACTCAAATCTTTGGTTTGTCGGCAGGTAAGTCGGTTACAGATACAAACTGTGAACGTATCAAACTTGCGAAGACAATATACGATATGGGTATGCGAGTTGCTGCGGTGTCCTTAATGTGCCAAGACATGCGTGTATGGACTGCTATGAAGATGGCAGGTACTCCATGCCCATACGAAGGTATGATTGGCGAAGAGGCAGGTCTTGCGTGGGAAGATAATCTTACAGATGTTCCAGGTGTGTCTGCTCGCAAAGCTAAGAAGATGGATTCTTCTCCGAACATGCCTAACTAATGAAGAAGTTATTTCTAGTCTTAATGCTATTCAGCGGAATTGCTTACGGGCAATATCCGTCTGTGCTTGTAGACTTGAGAAATGATAACTCAGCAGTAGAGCTTCAGATTAATGACCTCCAACAAACTCAAGTTGACCTAGGGTTTGACTTTCCTTTCTATGACAACACATACGATAAAGCCTGGGTTACATATACCGGCGTATTGAACTTTCAAGATACTGGTGTTAATGGGCAAACTTTTTGTTGTAGTGGCTTCGACTTAGAAGCTGAAATGTACAATACCGAGCAATGGAGAAACGGTAACAAAGCAGATGCATTGAGTTATTCTATTTTCGGTCTTTGGACAGACTTAGCAGTAGCATATAACCCCAACCCTTGGTTTAAAACAACAAACAATACTGCTACGTTTGGCTGGTACGATATACCTGAGTTTTACAACATCAACAATTTAAATAGTTTTGAAATAAAACTTTTTGACACGGGCGACATTAAATTTAGATACGATGAAATAAACATAGATTCACACAACACTACAGTAGGCACGGCAGGTGATTTAAGTGCTGGTCAATATAACGTACTTCAATTTAAACAGAATGAATGGAACAAAGATGTTCCAATGGTGTGGACGTTTAATACACTGACAGGTGAGTTAAATCGAGGATCTGGAAGGAGTACATTCCTTGATACCGTCAACAGCACTCTATCCAATTATGTGACTGTAGACGAATGCGAAGCAGATCCAAAGTCATGTGGTATTTTTGATCCTGTAGCATCCTTTGATGGTACTGAAGTCTTCGGCGATAGTGTATTCGACTTCGTGGATGATCCTTCGCTTAATTTTGGCCCTGATCCGTTTGATACATATCAAGATACATTGACCACTGGTCAAGCTACCGAAGAGTTTTTTGACGGTACACCGCTTGATAACTTTGATGGAATGGTAGTTGACAACTTTGACGGAATGGTAGCTGATAACTTTGATGGATCTACACCTGATATCTTTAGTGGGGGGTCTTCTCTCCAAGACGGCGGGTCTCTTTCTCAAGATGGTGGTCCTCCTTTAGACAACTTCGACGGTACCTCCCCTGGCGGCTTTGCTGGAGGACCTGATCCAGAGATGTTGCAAGAATTAGATATGCTGGAGCAGGAGTTTGAAGAGTTCGTTGCAGAGAACGATTTACCGAAAGAGAGCTTCGAAGAGATACAAGAGGTGTATGAAGAATTTGTACCTGAGCAAGAACTAGAAGAAATAGAAAAGCAAATTGCAGAAGAGATTATGAAGGAAGAGTTTTCATCTGTAAAAAAAGAAGAAAATTACGCACAAACTGAAGATATGAGTAATTTTGATGACAATTTACTCATAACAGAAGACATTGTTGAAGTAGCCAATAATAATGTAGTCAAGGCAGGCCCTGTAGCTAACAATCCAGCAGGACCAGTATCAACAAGGCAAAACGCAGCTAGAAGAGTAGACGCTGTGGGCATTGCGATGAACCAGATACAATCTAGTGCAAACTTGATTCAATCATCGGTCACATCAAGCAACGAGTTCGCTTCAAATAGCATAACACAGACACAGCAACAAGCGCAAATTCAAAGCTTTAGTGGAGTCAGTGAGATAACCGAGGAAAGCATTGTTGAAGACTTGATGGAACAAAACTCTGGTAGTATGGGTATGAGTATGGACTTTAGCATGGGAGATACTGGTCAAACTTTTAACGGCGGTCAACAATCTTTCGGTGAAGAGACTAACTTTGATTTTAGCTTCGGAGGACCTTCTATAGTATTTTCAGCAGTATCAATTGAGGCGACTAATCAGCAATCCGATACTCAAGATTTTACAGATACCTCATCGTCATCTGGTGTAACAACTTCAGACCAGAACTTTGGTAGTCAAACTGATCAAGCCTTCTCTAGCGGAGGCTCAATATCTGACGCTCTTACAACAACAGCACCGCCTGACTTCTCACGGTTTAATGTTGCTCCTCCTAGTCAACAAGAGCAACAAACTACAGATAAGGCAGACGCACAGGCTACTAATATGTCTGAAGAGCAGCTAGAACAAAATTTAGATGAGTTCGCTAGTAACATGCAAGACTCTGGCGGATTCACAGACCAAAGCTTAACAGTATTTCTAATGGGAAGAAATAGTAACTTCTCGCAATATAGCGGACAGATGCAAGATGTCAGTTTCTATACTGATAGAGGAATGCCAGGAGGGTCTATCCGTAGTGACAGAAACTCGATGTTACGAATGATCGGTACAGACAACAAACATGAAAAACTTATTAGCTCACAGTACGGGAGATAGCAGAAATGGCTGAAGTAGAGATAGGAGAAATGAAAGTATCAGGTGGTAAGGCATTAATCCTTATTCCATTACTAGGTACTATCATAGGAGGTATGTGGGGAGGGTTTGAATTATACCAACGGTTATTAGACGCTGAACAAGCAGTAACGGAGTATGTTGCACCAGACATGACAGGAATAAACCAAGAACTCGCCGTACAGGAAGAGAAGTTAATAGCATTACAAGAAGAGGTTTCAATACAATTAGATACCTTAACTATTTTACTAGAAAACTTACAAGAAGACATTGATAGAATCAGAGAAGACACGGATGAAGTAGATACGTTCGTTCGTACTATCGATGAGGCTACTAACGAAACTCAGAGAGACTTGAGAAACGATGTGTATGGTATGGAAACAGAGTTGAACGACCGTCTTAGAGAATTAGACGGTGAGTTGCGTGAAATGCGTGATGACTTGGAAGAAAAGATTGAAAGGATTTTAGATAACCCTCTCAACGATTCTGAGTAACAAAGTGGTACGGCTACTAGGATTCGAACCTAGAATAAGAGCTTAGAAGGCTCCTGTGATATCCCTTTCACCATAGCCGCTCTATCCGGCTGAGCTAAAGGCGCATTACGGATTATTTTTATAGTATGAAATATATTCAGACCAGCTGAAAAAGTCTTGGCGCACATGACACCAAAATAATCCAATATGTTTCTCTTCACTCATAAGTATCTCCTAAAGAATAACTTTATTAAATTTTCGATAAGATTTACTAAAGCTAAGTGGCTTGTTGAAAATCTTCACCGAGGATTCTTCTCCGCTTTTAGCATATCCAACACACTTACCTGCTGCATTCAGATAGTAAGTATGTGGCTTAAAACCTACAGTTGTTTCTTTAAGAATCTCAACAACGCTTTCCACTTTAAAACTCCTCTGCTACACCTAAAACTTCGGCTATGATTAACAATATCCCTGCTAAGGGAATATTTCCACTTAGCAAAGACATGCCACTAGTCGCTCGTACAAAACTCTTTACCATACTAATGTAAAAGTGTTTCTTACTAACATCTTTCGGCTCAGCCATTAGATGATTCCGAGAGAGTTAAGTACAAATGCAGTAAAACCAAGAACAATTACAATGCCGAAGAGAACTGTACCAGTAATCATTTTATCATTGGCTTTGCGTTCTTCTGATGCTGCAAGTTGTCGTTCTATTGCCGCTTGGCGCTCTTCACGAAGTATCTCAGAAGCAGACTTAATAACAGCTTCTACGGGAATATCCGCTTCGGGGGCTGATAGTAGATCTTCCCCTTCCTCGCCACGTTCTCTATTACCTTCTCCGTTTAGTTCGGTTGAATCTTGTTGAACTTCCTTAAAATCCTTTTTAGGTGTAGGTGTTACTTTCTTCGGCGCCCTTTTCTTCTTAGCAGGTGCTTTAGATGTTTTTACTTTTTCTACTGTAGGTTTATCTTTAGTATTAGTTACTTTCTTAGCCATATCTAATTCACTCCTAGGTTTATAATTAATCCTATCACAAGTACCGATGTAAGTGTGAGGTTTGTTACAATTAATGCAGTGTCTTTCCATGTTATAGCTACTATGGTCCATAATACACCGCCTACTGCACTTACAACAGGCCCTATTGGATACATGCCTAAGCTATTAAACGCTGCGGCTGCTATTAACAATACTGTGCCTATCCATTTGGCACAATCTATCGGCTCTAATCTAATTGCTTGCATCTTTAAATCCACAATCTATCTCATCATTAATATAGTGGGACATCCATATAGATGTGGTCAACAAAGCACCAAATCCAAATCCTAATGATGCTCCGCCCGAATGCCCAAGAGCAGAACCAATTAGACTACCTGTATATATACTATAGCTAGTAGGACAAAAATCTTGCTCATAACTATTGGCATACTTTAAATTGAAGTTCTTGTCTAATACACTACCCGTGTTACAAGACGTTAACATACACAATAAAATAAGGTAAAAAAACTTGTTGACTATTTTACTCATTTTACTTCTCCTGATAGTCTCAGCTAATAATAAAGTATAGCAAAGGCAAATTAGTTTGTCAAGCTATTTATTACTGTTTACTAAGTGTTATCACCATCGGTGTATTTAAGCTTACTCTTATCAAAAAGCTTCTGCTTTCGTCTTCTACTGGCTAATAGCGATAATGCTAATCCCATATAACAGAACGACAGTAAGGCAAATGAACCTATTATTAACTCAAGCGTTTCTCTTTCCATTAACTATAGTCTCCCTTAAATGGACAATATCATTATAACACTAAACCAAAACCGTGTCAAGCAGTTTCTCACGTATTCGTTCAATAACTAAAGAAAACGGCTCTCCCTCAAAACGATGATCCGCTCCCGGTACTATTGTCATCGGAGATCCGGAAGTCATAATCTTACTATGATCCAAAATCTCATCCCTCTCAGCTAAGAACAACTCACCATTCTCCGGCATAACTAGTTCAGAATAAGAACCTCGAATGGAAGCAGGGACATCGTATCGCTCAAGGGAGACACTCGGAGTACAAGAAGGATTAATCAGAATACACGGCAAGCCGTAAAGGTTCGCTAGATGTCCTGCGTACCAGCCACCCAACGAAGTACCTACAAACAGTACAGAATCTTCGCTGTGTGGGGAATCTAACAATACTGACTCAATACGCTCACATAACTCAGGGATAGCGACACAAGGGTCTATATCAATAGGAAACGCATGGATCTCACTGTCCGGAAGAGATTCTCTCAGACGGGATACTTTACTAGACTCAGGGGAAGAACCGTAACCATGAAAATAAAACACTAACTTTGACACAAATAACCTCACATCTCAATAATATACAACTATTATAGCAAAACATCATAGTATTGTCAATAGCCGGATAAGTCACTGAATTATATCAGGTTTTTGGGTGGCCAACCATCTTCTTCGTGTGTGTGGTATCACCTATCTTACGGTCATAGTGTACACCGTCTTTATGTGGCTTAACATCCTTTCCGGTAAGTTCTTTCGCCCGTGAAGAAGGGATATCAGGTGTGCCAATCTTCTTGTGTAAAGCAGCAACTTTTCCGGAAACTTCTCCCCACGCTCTCTTATGCTCGTGGTCTTCTACCTTAGTCTTAACAAAGTCTTTTTTACCCTGCTCAGAACCGTTTGTAGCAGAAGCAATGGACTTACGACCGTGCTGCTTCTTATAGAGGGCTACTGCTGACAGCTTACCATTACGCTTCACTGCTTTAATGGCTGAATGTGTAATGTCGTGATGTATGGCTTTAGACTCTGCCTTAGAGCCAGACTTCTGCCCTGCGTAACCATCTAGGGACTTGTATGCTTTGTGCAGCATATCGTGCATCTCGTCTCTATGCTTCTCTCTGTGATGCTCATGGTCTTTATTAAAGCCAGGGGAGATTACTCGCTCTTCTAAGACTTCTTCTTCTAAGTATTCTTTGAATGATAGCATGTCGGTCCTCCCTTATCTGTGCAACTATTTATACAGCCACAGAGGGGCCACAGTAAAACCTCCTTTTTACCTTTACGTGTCTATGCATATCTACCCAGTCAGAACCATATTTTTCTTTTATTTTCTTGCCATTATTAATCTCGTACATAAAAGCTATAAGGAAACTCCTCTCAAATTCGTTACACCTTTCATATACTAGATATGCCGCTAAGTACTCGGTTCTGTCTATGTGCTTAATACAGTGTACGTGCCTCCGTATACGCTCTATATTAGCCGGGTCGTTGTTGTTTCTGTTTCCGTCTATGTGATGTAAGTCATACTGCTCTTCCATATTATATCTCCCACTAGTTAATGAACCACTAGTATGACAGATGTAATATAAAAACTCTCTAACAGTCGATATAGGTTATAGAGTGTTAGTAGTTTGTATGGACTTATTTAGGCGACTTTTTTGCTGCGAAAAATTTTCTGCGACTTTTTTGAAAAACTTTTTAGAGAAGAAATAGTGGTCGGTGCCATATAGCGTTATATAGGATGGGCCTCACTTAGAGACCCATACCTCACTTCCTGGGATCTGTCTCCCTAGCTCAGGATGAAGGTCAGTCCGAAGACCAGTGCCATAGTAGATCCGACTCCGATACATACTACAACGTCATAGAATAACTTTTCCATTATACTGTCTCCTCTGATAACTCGGGTAGATACCCTTTGAGAGCCTGAACAGCGACAACCGCCAAAAGCCCCTCGATCCATGCCCAATCGCCCGCAGCTATTTCGGACTTCATTTGCTCGATTACCTGGTCTATTAACTCTTGGTTATCATTCATTATACTGTCTCCTCGATGCCTTCTTCGAATGCTAGTTTAGCCCATGGACGAGCGAAGAGGCTTTCCTTGCCGTTGCCTTGATAGTAAGCACGAAGAGTGTTTTCCATCTCCTCGATAGCCTTACGACCTGTGACTGTATCTAAACGGTCAGCCTGTAGCTTGAGAAGTAATTCTCCAGCCATAAAAGCCATGCCGCCTAGTTCGCCAGCGAGTTCCGCTGAACGGTCCGATTGTTCCTGATAAAGCTCTTTATACATATCTAATGATGATTGTGACATAATGATTTCCTTTTTTCGTTTAATTTCTCAGTTTGTAAGTACATTATACATGGTGTTTCCGGAAAAGTCAAGCATTATTTTCACCAGTAACCTATTGATATCATTGGATTTGTTAAATTAGTTTTTCCAATGATATCAGTGACTTAGATCATCTCGTATTCAGTGTTCCAAGAACCGATGTTGATATTATAGTAATGGTCGCAGGAGAAATAGTCTATCATAGCATCCGTATCATCACGATACCCTTCGCCCTTCATAGCGTCAACCAGCTCGTTTAGGAATGACCGAGTCTGTCCGTTATAATGATCATCTATCCAGAAGGGGTTCACTTGGTAGT
>Ga0209192_10000151_pt1 | contig 81140 bp, 64 predicted proteins | sample ArcticOcean_MG_C_11_FD_187433 | JGI IMG/M metagenome (GOLD analysis project Ga0209192, IMG submission 187433) | Marine microbial communities from western Arctic Ocean - ArcticOcean_MG_CB2_154 (SPAdes) (version 2) | ecosystem: Environmental > Aquatic > Marine > Oceanic | place: Arctic Ocean... | reverse complement strand
AGGGGTCGAACCTGTGACCTACGGCTTGTAAGGCCGTCGCTCTACCAACTGAGCTAAACACCCGAGTATCAGCACTCTCTCGAGGTCGCGTATGTTACCTTTTCCAGCCTCCGTGTCAATTAGACTCGCACATACTCGGCACTTTTTTTGCAATAAGACGCCTAGGCGACTTAACAACAACAACTTACGCACTTAACACCACTCCAAGCTGCCTTAACATTCTAATCAAACTGGACATCCGGCATCGCAACCTTTGCCATCGCCGACTTCTACGGCTTGTATTAACAGCGACTAATGGGCTTTGGCCAGTTCAGCAGCACGCTCTCCAGGTAAATATAAACCGCTATATCTTTGTCTACGGCGCTTTTATCACGCCATCAATGGCGATCTGTAGGCTATTTAGATCAGTGGCGCCATCTTGTCAATCAACTTTGCTAGCTCGGGCTTATGCTGACGAATTTCATCAGCGCTTAGGCCATGAAGCTCGTGGGGAAACACCAACCATTCATCAGTTTCATGAAGGTAGTAATCAGGCGGGCCGTCTGTTTTGTTATTTTTAGGTTTGTAGTATGGGGTCGCTACGCGAATCTCTGGGGTATTCTTCTTACAGGCTGCTGCTAGGTCATCAATGGCTTGTTGAATGGACAAACCGGTATCATGCACATCGTCCACGATCAGCAGCGAATCTTCTGCCTCTAACTGGCGAATAATGTAGCTAAGACCATGCACCTTAACTTTTTTGCTGCGCTCACCAATGCCGGTATAGGAAGAGGTACGAATGGCAATATGGTCTGACTCAATACCCAGGACATCCAAAAATTCCTGTACCGCAATGCCTATAGGTGCTCCGCCACGCCACACACCAACAATATAATTAGGGCGGTAGCCGCTTTCATAAACTTGCCAAGCCAGACTAAATGAGTCTTTGAGCAGTTGTTGGGCTTGAATGTAATGTTTTTCCATTGATTATAAATCCGGGGTTGAACCTTGTAACGGGGGCCAATATTAGCTTAATCGTTGCTTGGCTAATATGTGCCTGCACAAGGATTAAGAGTCATTAGCGAATTAGGTTTTTAGTCTAGAAAGTAACAGACAATAAAAAACCCGGACCAAGATGCGCTCGGGTTTTTTGGCTAAACTCAGTGGCTTAATACCAGTGGTTTGAGTTTAGAATTCCATTAGGAATCGTGCCATAAACTGACGCGGTCCAATCAATTCATCGCCAGTTGCACCAACGCCAAACACGTCAGTGAAGCGTGCATTAACACCATCTTCATCCGTCAGGTTCTTAGCAATCAGCTCTACCCGCCAGTCTTTACCTTCTGGACGGAAACCAACAACTAGGTCGATTACATCGTAGCTTGGCACTGTGTCCGTTACGGCGTTATTAAAGATACGGTGCTTGAACTCGCCTCTATAGGTGTATTGCAAGCTGCTGTTCACTTCGCCCGCCGTAATATTTTTGTTCCAGTTCAGCGCAATATTACCGGTGAACTCTGGTGTTTTAGCCAGCTCATTACCGTTTACATTTTGCACTGCTGCAGAGCGCGCTATCTGAATTTCGTCACTGAAAAGGTTGAAGCCTTGTCCAATCAACGCGTTACCTGCGGCTTCTGACTGCACATTATCTAGTGCTAAATGATCGGCTGTAATTTCAGTGTCGAGCCAAGCCAGACGCACGTCTAGAATCACTGAGTCTGATAAGAATGCAGATAGCTCAAGCTCTGCACCGAAGATTTCCGACTCTGGAATGTTGCCCACACCACCTTGGAATACTTCTGGGTCAGTTGCCTGATACTGGAGACCTTCATAGTTATAAAAGAAGGCTGCTGCGTTGAAACGTACGCGGCCATCGGCCAAATCTGTCTTCAAACCAATCTCAAAGGAATCAACAATTTCTTCGTCGAAGGTCGGCAGTACGACAACTGGCGCCACAACAGATTCGAGACCGTAAGTCAGGTTTGAACCACCGGGCTTAAAGCCGCGGGTGTAAGAAGCAAAGCCCATGGTGCTTTCGTTGAAGTCATGTTCTACAACCAAACGTCCTGTCACCTTTTCGCTATCCATCTCAATGATGTCAGTGCCTGTTCGGCCAAAGAAGTTAGTCACAGAGCTATAAACTTCGTCTTGGGTATAACGCAGACCAAACACGCCGCGCCATTCATCGTTGAAGTTCCAAGTACCTTGGCCATAGACAGAAGTCGAATCACGCTCAGGCTTAGAGTCAGAAATAAAACCGATCTCAGCGGTGGGGTCAAAGGCAAAGACCTGGGCAAGGGTGTAGGGGGCAAAGGTGCCGTCGAAGCTAAAGTCCAGCAATTCGCGAATGCTGATCTCTACTTCTGTATCTAAATAAAATACGCCTGCTACCCAGTCCATTTTACCAAACAACGGCGCACCTGAAATCAGATTAATTTCTTGCGTAATGGTCTTCTGCTTGTTGGTCTCTGGAACGTATACGCTAGGCAACTGGGCGAACGGTGCAAGTACAGCAAGGTCGTTGCGATCGTTGTCTCGATTAATCAGCACGTCATCACTCTGATAGCTGGTCAGCGACTTAATTGAAAATGCCTCTAGGTCCCATTCCAAAACTACGCTGTAAAGCTCAGCAGTTAGCTCGTAGTCTGCGCGGGAGTCTTGACGCAGTTCGCGTGCATTTAGTGTTGGATCTAGCAGGCCTTTTTGTGCGGCGCCGTTACGGTCTTCGTCAAAAATTTGTGCGGTGAAGTTGGCGCGGAAGTTATCGCGTGGTTCGTACAACACACGAACACGAGCGGAGGTGCTGTTCGCGTCGTCCAGATCCTGGCCCAAGGTTAGGTTATCAGTGAAGCCATCGCGAGTATTTGAAATAACTGAAGCACGCACTGCCAAGGTATCGCTTAAAGGCAGGTTGTATGCAGCGCGTGCTTTGAACAAGCCATAATCGCCAAGGGTAAGGTCTGCTTTACCAAAAGAGTCATCTAGTGAAGGCGCTTGGGTAATGACGTTAATCGCACCACCCGTGGAGTTTTGGCCAAATAGCGTACCCTGAGGACCTCTCAGTACTTCGATGCGCTCCAAATCCAAAAAGTCGGTTTGTAGGGCGAAGGGTGAGGCGACATAGATACCGTCTAAATGATAGGACACTGAAGGGTTTGCAATGGCATTCTGGTTGGCTTCATTGCCCACACCCCGAATAGTAATCACTGTTTTAAAGCCTTCGTTCTTCGCAATATTCACACCTGGGGCAATGGCGCTGAGGTCTACAAAAGAGCTGATCTGTTGAGTGTCTAAATCACCGCCATCGAGTACGGTAATAGCCTGTGATAAATCTTGCAGACTTTCACTGCGTTTTTCAGCTGTGACCAACACTTCTTCAAAAACAAGCGTGGAACTTTCGGCGGAAACACCGCCAGAGAGCGTTGCAGCAATTAGAGTGGGGAGCAAAATACGCGAAGAAATCATACTAGTGCCTTATATATAGTTATGTATTACTAGGGGTTTTATTCGCTCGAAATGAGTCATCGACTACCTTTCTAACGAAAAAAAGCACCGTTGCGGCGCTTTGGAGCGCGGCATTTTAACGTTTTACTGTGTGATCTGACAATATTTATTGGAGCACAATTGGCTTACCGGCAGATTAAAAGTCGTTTTTGTGTGTTTGCTGAGATGCACTAGGAGCCTTAATTAGCCTAAGGGCAAATTATCCAAGCAAATATTAGGCCGTCAGTCTGATATTTATCGTTAGATTACTTTGATCACGGTAAATTCGCTAGACTCAATAAAACTAGAGTAAATATAACTGCGGATAAATGCCCGCAATCAAACCTATTCGCCAGACGAGGCTTTGTCGGTATGATAACGCGCTTAAATTTAGCTGACACAAACTAGAGCAGTACAAATTAGACTGTCAAAAGATCAACGCGTACAGCAAAGGGCCGTACCCTACAATTTACCCAGAACGGAAGTACTTCAATGAATGCATTGCTTGATCGAATATTTAAACTGCAGGCCCACGGCACCAAGGTAAGTACTGAGGTGATCGCCGGCATGACCACTTTCATTACCATGGTCTACATCATCTTTGTTAATCCGCAAATGATGGCGGCTAGCGGTATGGATCAAGGCGCAAGTTTTGTGGGGACCTGTTTAGCTGCAGCGCTTGCATGCTACGTGATGGGGCTGTATGCCAACTGGCCCGTGGGTATGGCACCAGGTATGGGGCTGAATGCATTTTTTACTTACACCGTTGTCGGCGAAATGGGTTACAGCTGGCAGGTGGCTTTAGGCGCTGTGTTTTTGGCCGGCATTCTATTTGTCATCATGAGCGTCACACGTATGCGGCGTTGGATGCTAGACAGTATTCCCTTCAACATGCGCATTGCCATGGGCGTCGGCGTGGGTCTGTTTGTGGGCTTTATTGGCCTTAAGACTGGAGGCATTATTGTGGCCAGTGACGCCACCTATTTGTCCCTAGGCGACCTCACCAAGCCCGAGACCTTTCTCGCCGCCTTCAGTTTTTTATCTATCGCCATTCTATCCATGCGCAGGATTCCGGGCGCCATCATTATTGGCATTCTGGGCACGACCATTATCGCTCTCGCACTGGGTCTTGTGCAGTTTAATGGCCTAGTTTCTGCGCCTCCCAGCCTTTCACCCACCTTTTTGCAACTAGATATTCTCGGCGCACTAGACGTCGCAATGGCCAGCATCATCATTGCTTTTTTATTCGTTAACTTGTTCGATACCGCAGGCACCCTTTTAGGCGTGGCTAGTCGCGCTGGTTTAATTGATGAAAACGGTGATGCCGAGAATATGGATCGCGCACTTAAGGCGGACAGTAGTTCCAGTGTAATGGGGGCATTTTTTGGTTGCGCGCCCGTGACCAGCTACGTGGAAAGCTCCGCCGGCGTTGAAGCAGGTGGCCGCACAGGACTTACAGCAGTGGTCGTGGGTACGCTGTTTCTTTTGGCTATCTTCTTTTCACCACTAGCGGCAATGGTCCCCGCCTATGCAACTGCGGGCGCGCTTATATATGTTGCTATCTTAATGCTGGGTGGCATGGAAACCCTTAACTGGTCAGACACCACCGAAGTGCTGCCCGCCATGGTGACCATTATTTTGATCCCACTAACGTTTTCTATTGCTAACGGCATAGCACTGGGTTTTATCACCTATGTAGCCGTCAAACTTTGTACGGGCAAGCGCACTGAGATCACCCTGGGCGCATGGTTTTTGGCAGCAATTTTTCTGGCAAAATTCGCCTTTATCTAAGCGTTAAAAGCATCGTTAGCAATCGAGCTTAAAAAAGCACAGCGTTGGCATTTGGGCGTGAGACTAATGCCCTCCCTCCTAGATAACCGATTTGGGCTTCCTTCAAGCTGGCTGGAAGCTGACTTTAAGCAAAACTTTTTGCACCAAGTTTTGTGTACACTGGGTTTTTAAACATTGTCTATACGAGAGCGGGATATGGGTTTTATTAGGTCGTTTTTTGTCTTAGCCATTAAGCTGATTCTTTTACTTGCATTGGGCATAGCGCTGTTTTTGTATGCTATGAAGTCCGCTGACGGCCCCTGGGAAATAGTTCAAGGTGGCCCGTTTACTAGTGGCGAGTTAGTCAGCGAAGAGCCTAGTTGGTCTTTTCTTAAAAACAAAGACACAGTGGAGTTTCAACTCCTTGAACCAGTGAGTTCAAGAACCACTTGGATCATGGAGCATGACAACCGCATATTCATACCGTCAGGTTATATGCTCACCAACTACGGCAAAATCTGGAAGCAATGGCCCATTCATGCTAACAAAGATGGTCGAGCAATTTTACGCGTTGACGGCAAACTCTATGAGCGCGATTTGGTGCGCATTAAAGATGATCCAATTTTGCCTTCGATACTGGCAGAACTGGGCCGTAAATATGCAGGTGGCGCGGCCATGTCGGCTGACGAAGTGACCAGCGGTTCGCTGTGGATCTTTGAACTAGTAGAGCGGTAAACATGAGCGCACAGCAGCAGGATCAAAAAGAAGCAGAAGAAACAGAGCAAAAACAACGCCAAGCCCTAACCGGCCTGCGTATCCTTGACTTTACCCAAGTCCTAGCCGGGCCTTTTGCTACTCAGCAGTTGGCGCAAATAGGTGCCCAGGTAATCAAGATTGAACAGCCTGTTACCGGAGACATGACCCGCGGGCTGATGTCTGCTTCTAGCGATGGCATGTCGCCCTCGTTTTTAACCTGCAACTTGGGTAAGCGCAGTTTGGCCATAGACCTAAAGCACCCCAAGGCTAAAGAGGTGATCTTTAAGTTGGTGAGTCAAGCAGATGCAGTGGTGGAGAACTTTAAGCCGGGCACAATGGAGCGCCTAGGTTTCGGTTATGAAGCAATTAAGGCCGCGAAGCCGGATATTGTTTACGCTTCTGTGTCTGGCTTTGGCCAAGAAGGACCTAGGGCAAGCCAGCCAGCATATGACGGCGCTATCCAAGCGTTCTCCGGCATGATGAGTATCAGCGGTCACCCTGAAACCGGCCCTGCCCGCTCGGGTTATTTCTCTGTAGATATGAGCACAGCGCTGAACGCGGCGTTTTCTATTACTGCGGCACTGTTTCGCCGTCATGTTACTGGCGAAGGCCAGCGCATAGACATTTCTATGCTGGATACCGCTATGATGATGCAGGCTCCACAGATGACCGCCTACACGGTCAATGGCGTATTGCCTGAACTGTTGGGTAATCAGTCGCCTACCAAACAGCCTACCTCTAACGTATTTGAAAGCTCGGACGGTTACGTGCAAATCATTGCCATGAAAGAGCCCCAGGTTGAAAAACTCTTCAAAGCGCTTGGTCATGCTGACCTTTACGCAAAGTACTCAGATCCTAGCATTCGATTGAAGTGCACGGACGAGATTAACGCTATTTTGCATCCGATTATCGCTGCACAAACTACCGCCCATTGGCTGGAAGTATTCAACGAGGTCGGCCTGCCCGTTTCGTCCATTCAGAATTTGGCAGAGGTTGCGGCGGAAGCCCAGTTTGATCACCGCCTCACCTTTACAGAGATAGATCGTCCAGGCGGCGAAGACAGTGAATGCGGTAAAGACAAGGTACGCGTAGTGAGCGCCAGCCATGTGGCTAATCCTGCTCCGCCAACTGTGCAATCGCCGCCGCCTAGGCTGGGTGCGGACACTCAGGATATTCTGGCTGAACTGGGTTATAGCGAGGCTGATATTCAAAATATGAGAAGTGAGCAGCTGATCTGAGCCGGCTTACTTTACCCGCGCCCTGTTAAGCCTCCCTGCCACCCCCTTCGCCTGGCACTTCATTAGCCCCCCCGCAAAGCAAAAAAAAAGCAGATCCAGCCTTACGGCTTGATCTGCTTTGCACAGCTAATGAGAACTCTTTTTCGCTCTCTTAGTTTTTTGTTTAGCTCTTTTTTAACTCTTCTTTATCCCTTTTTCAGGTCGGGCGCATGGTGGGCGGGAATTGCGCTTTGGGCATTGGCTTCTTCAGCCATTGCGGCAACAGCGCGCTCGTTACCCATAATCTTTGCCATAACCGCTTCACCAGCTCGGTCAAATACACCGCGATTTTCAGTAACAAATTTTTGCGACTCGCGGTATTGATCCAACATGCCGTTGATCTCTGGAATGACATATCGAGCAACCATATCCCAGCTTTCAAAGGTGTCTTGGCGGTTGGCCCAGTCGTGCACAAAGCCCACTACAGTACCGTAGCCCCCGGTTAGCTGAATCATCTCGCGCAACGCCGCAATTAAGTCATCGGGGGTTCCAATAATGGAGCCACTGCCTGGCTGAGACGCCATTTCTATAGCTTCATCGGGAGAGTTATAAGCGTCGACACCAGGGCGCATCAAGGTGCCCACGGTGTATTCGTTGTGCCAGCGGAACAGACCATTTTTTGCCTGCTCTTTAGCCTTCTCTTTTGTCTCTGCAATATGCCAGTTCATCACCACACGCCAATTATCGCGATTTACCGTGTTGCCAAACTTAGCAGCTGCGTCCTCGGCAAAGGCCCACTGAGTAGACAGCGCCTGTAAACCTGCTGTGGTGGTAGAACCAATTGACAGTACACCTGTGCCGTATTTACCGGCCAAGGTCATCCCGGACGGGCTAATCATGGAGGCAACAACCAACGGTAGGTCTTTTTGCAGTGGCAGCAATTGCAGCGCCGCATCGTTGAGTTCAAACCAATCTGACTTATGGCTGAAACGCTCCTCACCTCTTAAGAGTTTTTGAATGACACCAATGGCTTCATCTTGACGGTCGCGCTGCAGCATTGGGTCTATGCCCAGGGTATGTGCATCCGAGGGTAACGCCCCGGGACCAGAACCAAAGATGGCGCGGCCTTGGGTCATATGATCTAGCTGCACAAGTCGCTGGGCCACATTAAAAGGGTGATGGTACGGCAGTGAAATAACCCCTGTACCCAACTTAATGCGGTGAGTGCGTTGACCGGCTGCAGCGAGGAACATTTCTGGGCTGGCAATTGTTTCCCAACCGGTTGAGTGGTGCTCGCCACACCAAAATTCATCAAAGCCAAGCTTGTCTAAATGCTCGGCAAAATCCAAATCACGTTGAAATTGTAGCGTTGGATGTTCACCGATGGGATGATGGGGTGCGACAAAGGCACCAAATCGCATATTCGTCATAGCTCTCTCACTTTTAGTTCAGCAAATGAGTATAAACCATTTCAGCCAAACCTCGCCGTACCACCCGCCGAGTATCATTATCACTCGTAACAAAAATGCAGCGGTTCGTGAATTTATTGCAATTTCCGCATAGCACAGGGTTACCTTCTCAATCATATTGTCTAGAATAACCAGCAGTTCGCTAGATCAATTCAGATGACGCGAATATTTTACAAATTGAGTACGAGATATATATGGCTGATACGCAGCATCACAAACTTATCGTTTTGGGCTCTGGCCCTGCAGGCTACACAGCTGCCCTTTACGCAGCCCGAGCGAACCTTAAGCCAGCACTCATTACCGGTATAGAAGTGGGCGGTCAGTTGACAACAACCACTGAAGTTGAAAACTGGCCCGGTGGCCATGCAGAGCTACAAGGCCCAGAGCTAATGGTAGAAATGGCCGCGCACGTGGAGCGCTTTGACGCTATCACCATATCTGACCACATTCACACCACCACGCTGAGCAAAGACGGCTCACTGCATACGCTGATTGGCGACCAAGCCACTTATACCTGCGAAGCACTAATTATTTGCACCGGCGCATCTGCTCAGTATTTGGGTTTAGAAAGCGAAGAAGCGTTTAAGGGCAAAGGCGTCAGCGCTTGCGCTACCTGCGATGGCTTCTTTTATCGGAACCAAGACGTCGCTGTAGTGGGCGGTGGTAACACCGCGGTGGAGGAAGCCCTTTATTTGGCCAACATCGCCAAGACCGTATACTTGGTGCACCGCCGAGACGAATTACGCTCTGAAAAAATTCTCCAAGATCGCCTATTCGCCAAAGAGAACATTATTCCGGTTTGGAACCACCAGCTAGATGAAGTATTGGGCGACGACATGGGCGTAACCGGTATGCGCTTAAAGGGCAACGACGGCTCTGAGCAAAGTATTGATTTAACCGGCGTGTTTATCGCCATTGGCCACATCCCCAATACTGACTTGTTCAAAGACCAAGTGAATATGGAAAACGGCTACATCAGCATAGCCAGTGGTTTGACAGGTAATGTCACAGCCACCACAGCCCCCGGCGTATTTGCTGCCGGAGATGTTGCAGACCACATATATCGTCAGGCTATTACCAGTGCAGGCTTTGGCTGCATGGCAGCATTGGACGCTGAGAAGTATTTGGATGCTAAGGGTTGATTAGAACATTACGAAAAGGTTAGAACAGGTAAAACTTAAGCTTGGAGAATAGACATCTCCAAGCTGGGTTTCAGTTTTTGTACTAGCAGCCCTTGCAATAAAAGCTATACCTGTTTTACGGCAATCTGCTCAGCAATCTTCTTCGACCAAATCTTTGGACCCTCAATGTGCACAGACTCACCGGTGGAATCTACGCTCACTGTCACTGGCATATCTTTAACTTCAAACTCGTAAATGGCTTCCATGCCCAACTCTGGGAATGCCAGCAGGGTAGATTTGGTAATGGCCTTAGCCACCAAATATGCAGCGCCTCCCACAGCGATCATTGAAACCGCCTTGTTATCACGGATGGCATCTATGGCAATCTGCCCTCGCTCCGCCTTACCAATCATGCCGGCAAGACCCGCTTTCTCTAGCATGGTGCGTGTGAACTTATCCATGCGCGTTGCGGTAGTAGGTCCTGCTGGGCCAACAATTTCATCGCGCACGGGGTCTACTGGCCCAACGTAATAAATAATTCGATTGGTAAAATCTACCGGTAAGGGTTCGCCTCGATCAATCATGTCCACTAACTTCTTGTGCGCTGCATCGCGCCCGGTAAGCATTTTCCCGGACAGCAACAACGTATCCCCAGACTTCCAGGTATGTGTCTCTTCGGGGGTCAGCGTATCTAAATTCACCTTCTTAACATCACTGCCTAACTCAAACTCAATCTCGGGCCACTCAGTCATATCTGGGGGCGTGAACTCCGCTGGCCCTGAACCGTCTAAAGTGAAGTGAATGTGCCGTGTAGCAGAACAATTTGGAATAATCGCTACCGGCTTGTTCGCAGCATGAGTTGGGTAGTCTTTGACCTTCACATCCAACACAGTTGTTAAACCGCCCAAACCTTGGGCACCAATACCAAGACCGTTGACCTTCTCAAACAACTCCATACGCATCTCTTCAAGATGGTTGGACGCGCCGCGCTCCTGTAGCTCGTGCATATCCAAAGTTTCCATCAAGGACTCTTTGGCCATCAACATGGCTTTTTCCGGCGTGCCGCCAATGCCCACGCCCAGAATACCCGGTGGACACCAGCCAGCGCCCATTGTAGGTACAACGCTGAGGATCCAATCCACTACGGAATCTGAAGGGTTGAGCATGGCAAACTTCGCTTTCGCTTCGCTGCCACCGCCTTTAGCTGCTACTTCAATTTCTAGCTTATCGCCGGGGACAATTTTGGTGTGAATTACCGCAGGGGTATTATCCTTGGTATTCGCCCGCGCGCCATCTGGCTCAACCAATACAGAGCCACGTAAAACGTTGTCTGGATGGGTATAACCGCGACGCACGCCTTCATTAATCATGTCGTCTAAAGACAGCTCAGAGTCCCATTGCACGCCCATGCCAACAGACATCAGCACGTTAACAATACCGGTATCTTGGCAGATAGGCCGTTTACCCATCGCACACATGCGCGAGTTCACCAACACTTGAGTCAGCGCACCTTTCGCTGCTGGAGACTCCTCTCGTTCCCACGCACCGCGCATGGCTCGAATAAAATCGGTTGGGTGATAATAAGAAATGAACTGCAGCGCATCTGCAATGCTTTGAATAAGGTCTTCTTGCTTAATAATGGTCATCGATTACTCCGTACGATCCAAAAATAAATTGATGCCGACACTATTTTTGCCCTTAATCTAACAAGGCCACTAGCCCCGGCACTTCACAAAATTGTTCTACATCCGCTTTTTTGCTGACATATTGGTTGCGGTTGGCACCGGCGCACCAACTGGGCATGACCATAGAATAAAGGCCACTGCCTCCCGCCATGAGCAGCAGTATATCTTCTGGGTTGGTAAAGCACTGATAAGTATCGCTCTTTATGCGCGCGGCAAAGTTTGCTGAAAAATAGCTCAACTGCTCGGTTGGATAATGGGTCAGTTCCCACAGTTTGGTAATAATGGCCTGCCGATCCAAACCATTGTCATGCAGGATTTTTGCATGCTCTGGGTTAAGTACAACCACCGCGCCACCACCGGTTAACACCGCATTATTGGTCGCCATATTGGCTAAGCCGATGGCTAGCACTTCGAGCAATTTGTTAACGTCTTCTGGGTCGTCGGCGTCGCCACTGTACATGACTGAGTGAGGGGCTTCTGCGCCAATCACCGTGACTACAGTATCGTCCGGGGCAAAGCCTAAATCTGTATGCATAGGTGCAAAAGGTGAATGCTCTTCATCCTCTGCCAAGCAATAGGTGAACTTACCGGGATGGCCCAACAGCGCCATGTCCGATTCTCCCGGACGCGCACCACCAATGTTAATCATGCACAGACGCAGCGCACGACCGATGCTGGCGTTGGCTCTGTGCCCAGGACCCAGCGCACCAAAGCCTGAGGCCACTGGACCACAACTATGCCGACCAGGGCCGTTGACCAAAATCAGCGGCGCCGTGCAATGGGTTGTGGATTGCATTTCGGCTAAGTCAAATAGCGGATCAAGTACCGCATTAACCGCGCCCATAACAATGGGCATGTGGTCGGGCAAACAACCCGCCATAACTGCTGCGGTGGCTACCTTGCCCACTGTGGCCGCACCATTCCCGGGGCCCATATTGCCCAATTGTAAATCTGCATCCAGTCCTGTGGCCAAAACCAAAGCTTCAACCCTTTCCGGAGTTGGAATAACCACTGGCAGACCATCTGTGCAGCCTGCCTCGTGCAACATTTCTAACGCCGCACTCTCATCAATCGCTTGCATCAGTTCAGTCATTTTTTAGACCACCAATAATAGCTGCCACCATAGACTCGGCCACACTGCGCAAATGCGCGCTGCCAGTGCCCGCCAATGGATGGGGTAGTTGAACTCTTGGAAATGAGGGCATGCCCAAAGCTTGAGCAACGAAGTTGCCCTGGGGCCAAAAGTCTTCAGTCACTAAAGAGACCGCTGGGATGCCTAGTCGAGCTGTATTAATTCCGTCACGCACGGTGCCGGTAGTACAGCTGCCTCAGTGCCCGTAGGCCGCTACAACAGCCTGGCAACTTTTGCGTATGTCTTCCAGCATGCTCTGCGGAGCTGGGATAGAGGCATTGCCCTTGTTCCAAACCTTAATTTCAAGGCCCGGTAATTGTTCTTTAAACACGTCACCAATGTGACGCAAAAAGTTCTCCGAATCTGGAAAACCATTGGCCAACAAACCTAGTGTAATGCCCCGGCCTTCGTTGGCGGCTACATCGCAGCTGAGCTCATAGGTCTCTTCACTTTGAGATTTCTCCCCTCTTGGATCATGAAAACTAATCATAATTCGCCCCTAGTTCGAATGTGTGGATAAACCTTGTAAGGTCAATATCAACCCGCTTGGGGTCAAACTTTCCTCTGCAAACCTCCTGCTCAGAGAAATGACCGTATGCGACATAGTCTACTCAAGCTGACGCACTTTTGCTGCACAAACAGTACACTGAGGGTCACAGTGAATCAGCATTACGCAGAGGATAAATCATGTACAGAAAAGCCCTTTCTCACAGCCTATCTAAACTCGGATTTGGTCTCGTATCTAAGGTTGTATCCACCGGCACATTAAAAGCACCGCTATCTACCCGCTGCTGCGCAAACAAAGCGCTGATAAAACTTACCCTTGCGAGCTGTATTGTGGGCTTAAGTGCCTGCGCCGAGCCGCCAAAAACCGGCGCTGCACTGGCGCAATCCTTGCTCATTATAGACACCCACATTGACGTGCCCTACCGCCTAAAACTGTCCTACGCAGATGTCAGTCGCGCTACAGACAGCGGCGACTTTGACTACCCCCGAGCCATAGATGGCGGTTTGAACGCACCGTTCATGTCAATTTACATCCCGGCCAAAGTGGATGAAGCCGGTGGCGCATTCGCTTTGGCAGATGAGCTGATAGACGACATGGAAAGTTTGGCAGAGTCAGCACCAGACAAATTCGCCATTGCCACGTGTAGTGATGACCTACAAAACCACTTTGAGAATAACCTCATTTCTCTGCCGCTAGGCATGGAAAACGGCGGACCAGTGACTCAATCAGAAGAGGCCCTGAGACATTTTTTTAATCGAGGTATTCGCTACATTACGTTGGCGCACAGCAAGTCGAATAAGATCTCGGATTCGTCCTATGACACAAATGAAGCTTGGATGGGCCTTTCACCCTATGGCAAAGAATTGATCACGCGTATGAATGACCTCGGCGTGATGATTGATGTCTCACACATATCCGACGCGGCTTTTGAACAGGTTATCGAAATCAGCAAGGCACCGGTTATTGCCTCGCACTCCTCACTGCGCCACTACACCCCCGGATTTGTGCGCAATATGAGCGACGACATGGTGAAGACGCTGGGCGCAGCGAAAGGTGTGATCCAAATAAACTTCGGCACCAACTTCTTAACAGAAGAGGCGCAAATTTATTCCAAGCAGCGACGTGAAGTGGTGATGGCTTACATCGCCAGCGAAGGCTTGGCACAAGATGACCCAGCGGTGAAAGCTTTCGCCGAGCAATACAAAAAGGACAACCCCTACCCCTTTGCCACCACCAATGACGTGTTAGATCACATCGAGCGAGTGGTGGAGCTGGCAGGCATAGACTCGGTAGGCATTGGCTCAGACTACGACGGTGTAAGCGACTCATTGCCCCTAGAGTTGAAGGACGTCAGCACCTATCCAAACCTTATAGATGGTTTGTTAGGCCGAGGCTACAGCGAGGCAGACATAGCAAAGGTACTGGGCGGCAATGCGCTCAGAGTCTGGCGAGCAGTAGAAGCCTACGCCGCGAGCCAAGGCACTGCGAAGCAGTGCAGAACCTAAAAAACGCCACTGCGAAGCAGGGCAATGCCTAAAAGACCGCCTCTGGTTTCAAAAGTCGAACTTAAAAAATACCACTGAGAGGAGTGCAATGGTTTGTGAGGGGTGAAAGGCGAATTGTTGGCGCTACTCGGACACCCCACCACCATCCACCACCACCCCTTGAGTCAGCAGCTCTTGGATGTACGCCTCTTCTAGGTCAAAGCTGCGAAGCACTGCCAAACTGTCCGCGCCAATGTCCGGCGCTCGTTTGGGTGCCTTCTTGGTTTCCCCAGCAATATTAATGGGACTGCCAATGGTCAGCTTATAGTCTTCTCCGGCATCGCTTGTTTCAACAATTATGCCATTGGCCCGTAACTGCTCATCTTCCAGCACTTCGCTCATGGTTTGCACTGGGCCGTAGGTAATACCCTGAGCATCTAAACGACTACTCGCCTCCAAATAGGTCAGTTTGCTAAACGCCGTAGCAATAGCCGCTTTAAATTCTACTCGGTTGCGCATAGCCAAGCGCACTGATTCAAATCTCGGGTCAGACAACCACGCTTGGGTGCCTAATGCAGCGCACAACATTGGATACTCTCTGCCTGTATTGATCATGGTCAACACAACGTAGCGTCCATCTGCAGTTTCATAGCAACCAGCGAAGGGATTAACCCAGCCGGTTTCTTGCCTGTGGGTTGCCAGGTCATTGCCTGCAATGACACCTTGCAGAGCCATGCCGTTTGCCCACACGCCATTGGCCGCTAACGAAGTAGAGACTTTACTGCCCTTGCCCGTTTTCTCACGCCGATATAAGCCACTCATAATGGCAGCGAATAACGCTGTAGCAGTTGAGTGATCGCCCATTCCCGGCGCCGGTGAAAGTGGGGTTTGGCCGGGTTCGCGAACAAATTCCATCATGCCAGAGCGCGCCCACCAAGCGGTGACGTCAAATGCGCGGCGCTGACTCTCAACTCCCTGGTCGCCATAACCACTGATATGGGCAAAAATCAGGCGTGGGTTAATTTCTTTCAGACGTTCATATTCAAGCTGGTAACGGCTTAACTGGTTTTCTAAAAAATTGGTGGTCATCACGTCAGCGCCCGCAACCAGCTTGTGCATAAGGGCCTGCCCCGCATCACGACTAAGATCTAAGGCCAAACTTTGTTTATTGCGCGAGGTTAACTGCCAGTGGTAAGGCACGGGATAGAGCCCCACCAAACCGCGATAGCCGTCACCGGTAGGTGGTTCAATTTTGATCACGTTAGCGCCGTAGTCCGCCATGATGGTGGCAGCGCCGGGGCCGGCCAAAAATGTCGCTGCGTCTATGACGGTGATGTCGTCTAAAAAGTAATCCATAGCTCTTTCCCCTTTTCTCGTTACGCATTCACACTACGTGCTTGCCGATACTCTCTTCCCATAAAGAGTTATAACGCGTTATCAGCCGCTAAAACAAGCGCACGCGAGGTCACCCAACCACACTCAGCCAACCCGTCTTTGCGTAGAAAAGCCAATTCAAGCGCATTTGCCTGCGCCAAGCCATCGCCATATGGAACAAATGTAATGGACTTTTTAGCAGTCGTTTTCGTGCATGGCCAGCACGCTGAAATTACCTTGGCCATCAATCTGGATCGTAAAATTAATGGGTGCGCAGCAAACAAAGCAATCTTCTATGTAGTTTTGCTCGCCGCCACTGGTGTCCACTACCAACTCATAGGATTCGCCACAATAAGGGCAAGTGATATCGGTGGATTCAGTGTCATAGTGCATTGGCGAACGCCTGAGTAAAAGTGTGCTCGTAAGCTAAACAGAACTAAGCAACGAGTAAAAGAGACTTTGCTTGTTGAAGCGAGTTTTCTCATTTTATGGAGGCTAACGGTAATGTACGAGAAGATAAATAAAGTCGCCGTAGCACTTATAGAACTGACCTTTTGCGTGCTAACGTTGCGCTCTTTTTTCAGCGCGCTTTTTCAAGGCACTTTGAGAGGCATTCTTTTTAGATGCCTTTTGGACGCCTTTTTATAGCCAGCGTTTAACTTTTAGAATTATTAGAATTAACAGGTAGTACTCATGTCCGAATTACCCTTTTGGTATAACACCGCAATGGCGGAACCTTCAGAATATGCAACAGTTAAGGTAGATGACATAGACATTGCATACACCACCTGGGGCCAAGTCGGTAAGCCGGGCATTGTGTTAATCCACGGCAGTAATGCTCACATGGAATGGTGGCGCTTCACCGCCCCCTTCTTAACGGACAACTTTCGCATTGCGGCCTTGGACCTATCAGGTAACGGCAACAGTGGTTGGCGTGAGCGCTACAGTGGCCAGGCCTTTGCAAGAGAAATATGGGCCGTTTGCGAGGCCGCCGAACTGGGGTCTAAACCCATTGTTGTCGGACACAGTTTTGGTGGTTTTGCAGCATTAGAGGCCGCCCACTACTTTGGCGAACAGATGACCGGCGTGCTATTTATGGATTTCACCGTGGCGCCAAAAGCCGAATACATTGAGTGGGGTATGCGGGTTGAGCGCGAAGGCGTAGAAGCTGGTCGCAAGCTGCGTGTGTATGAAGACAAAGACACGGCCCTGGACCGCTTTCGCTTTATCCCTGAGCAACCCGGCGTGCATCCTGACGTACTTAGACACCTTGGTCAGTACGGATTAAAGGAAGTGGAAGGGGGCTGGACGTGGAAATTTGACCCGGGCATATTCGACTATATTGAAATGGGTAGCGATCAAGAGGAAAAGTTTCGTAAGCTCACCTGCAAAACCGGTCTTATGCTTGGGGAGCAAAGCGAAGATGAGGGCGCGTTCTACGGCGAACAGATGCTGGCTATGATCGACGGCAAAATGCCCAGCATTACCGTACCGGGCACCTATCATCACCTGATGTTCGACCAACCCATTGCCGTGGCTATGGCAATGAAAATTCTGTTCCTTGAATGGCTGGTGGCGTAAAACTTCAACGCGTATTCAGAGTCCTCTTGACGGGTCTTGGCGGGCCTTTAGACCACTTTTAAGAATAGTTCCTTAACAAAGGCCTTTGAGAAACAACTCTAAGGCACCTCAGTTTCTGATCCATAACGCTCAGCCAGTTCCGCGCGCATCTGGACGTGGGTCTCCCCGTCTAACTTATAAAGGCGTGCCAGCAAAATCATTGCCGCCATCAAGACTATTGGCACAACGGTCATCAAGTTCAAAATCATTTCTAAGGTTTCAGCGGACTGGGGTTGGTTGGCCACATAACCTACCGCTGCAAGCGCTGTAGCAACACCTGCGCCACCCAATGCCTTAGCCAACTTCTGAAAGAAGCTGGACATAGAATAAACCGCGCCGTCTGCACGTTTACCAAAACGCCACTGCGCATAATCTACAGTGTCGGGAATCATCGCCCAGCCCAAAACTGCAATTGGCGCTCCTCCTAAGGCCACAAGACAACCCCAAAAAATCACCCACATAGGTGTATCTACTGGCGTGAAATAAAAGCCAATACTGGCGAGTACAGTAAACAGCGCACCTATTTGAATGGCCCCTGCTTTGCTGAAACGTTCCGCCAATTTAGGCACAAAGACTAAGCCGATAAACATGGTGGCTAACGTGGCGCCAAAAAAAGTGCTAATCAGATCTGGCCTTCCCACATTGTAGGAAAAGTAATAAACCGTCACAGTTTGTCTAACGGTAAAACTCAGCATACCCAACGTAAAAAGCGCAATCACAATCATTAAGGGAGGATTATAAAAAACTGCACGAAAGCTGTCGTTAAGTGACAACTTCTCATCCACAGGCGGCTGAATAACCTCGCGCGTATTGAAAAAAGTTATCAACAGCAACAAAGTTGCTACCAACGCAAATGCAGTCATGACTGCCGCGTAACCGTCTGCCGGGCTTGCAAACCCTTGCACTAATTCGGCAACCCCCACCGAAACAATTACCGCGCCGGTAAAAGCAAACGCCATACGAAAAGTAGATAACTTTGTGCGTTCTTGGTAGTCGTCAGTTAGAGATGCCGTTAGTGCAGAATATGGAATGGTCACCACTGTGTATAAAATACCAAACAAGGTATAAGTGGCGTAAGCCCAAATCACTTTGCCGCTCTCATCTAAATCCGGCACGGTAAAGGTAGCAACGGTAATAACGCCTAATGGAATGGCACCAAACAAGAGATAGGGCCGCAGGCGTCCCCAACGAGTGCGGGTACGCTCGGCGATAGCGCCCATGAGTGGATCAGTAACCGCATCGACTAACCGCGCCACCAAGAATACCCCGGCGGCAGCGGCGGCGCTGATACCCAGCACATCAGTGTAGAAGTACAAAAGATAAGTCAATGTCGAAATAAAATACAAGTTGATGCCTAGATCACCTATGGCGTAACCCAAACTGGCTTTTAATTTCATTGAGCAATGATTCCTTCCTGTTTTAACTGTTGAATTTCTTCATCACTTACACCTAACGATTGCAGGACCGAGCGCGAATCCGCCCCAGGATCTGGTGCGCCATGATCTAATTGCGATGGATGCGGAAAACTAGATAAATTAATAGGGGAACGCACCAGACCTAAATCACCCATTTCGGAGTGCGGTGCGTTAACCGCCATAGCCAAGTGTTTAACTTGCACATCCTCAAACCCGTCCGCAATAGTGTTGATGGGACCACAGGGTACGCCTGCGTCATTCAACCGACTGACTAATTCTGCCACCGAGAACTGCTGGGTGAGCAAATTCATATCCGCTTTGATCTGCTCTCTGTGCCGAGTTCGAGCACCCACACTGGCATAGTCTGGATGCTCAAATAAGGCTTGAGCCTTTAGCGCATCGCAAAACCTTTGCCACATTTGTTCTCCAAAGGCGGCAATATTTACGTGGCCATCTTTAGCTGTAAAAGTACCCATAGGCACCTGAGTTGGATGATCGTTGCCCTGCTGGTCTGGCACCTCACCACTCATGGTGTAACGCGCGCCTTGGAAATCTAGTTTGGACATCATGGATTCTAGCAGTGACGTATGCACCCACTGCCCTTCACCAGTGCGCTCTCTGTGCAGCAGCGCAAGCAATATACCCTGACCTAAAAACATACCTGCCGAGGTATCTGAAATAGCCACTCCCACACGCATAGGCCCCTGACCAGGCTCGCCGGTCACAGACATAAGTCCGCTCATGCCCTGAATAATTTGATCTACCCCGGGGCGCTTGCTGTAAGGGCCATCTTGACCGAAGCCAGAAATGCTGGCGTAAATGATTTGGCCATTGATAGCTTTTAGGGTTTCGTAATCTACGCCAAGCCGATACTTCACATCGCTGCGAAAATTCTCCACCACCACGTCGGCATTTGCTGCGAGCTTATGAAACAGCCTTTTACCTTCGGAGGCTTTTAAGTCAATGGCTAATGAGCGTTTATTGCGATGCAGATTCTGCTCGTCAGGACCGCGCCGTCCACCCGTAACAGAACTGCCTTGAGCATCCTTACACGGTGGCGGTTCAATTTTAATGACATCCGCGCCCCAATCAGCAAGCAGGCGCACAGCCATGGGCCCGGCTCGCGCAATGGTTAAATCTAACACTCTAATATGTTTGAGCGGTCCATCCATGTCTACTGATCAACTCCCTGATCGTTGTGTTACCCAACCGTTAAAAACCAATAACCTGCTACTTACGAATTAGGCGGCCAGGCAGCGCATCTGTGGCTTCGCCGCGCACATAGGTGACTTCGCCAGAAACTATTGTGGCCTCATAGCCACGCGCCTTTTGTTGTAGGCGCGCACCACCCGCAGGAAGGTCGTTTACTATTTCAGGCAAGCCCGCGTGCAGATTGTCAAAATCGATAATATTCAAATCCGCTTTCATACCTAATTGCAAAGTACCGCGGTCATATAATTCTACGGCTCTGGCGGTGTCTTGGGTCTGACACTTAATCAGCGTGGGTAGGTCTATGCCCTCGCCCCTGCTACGGTCGCGGCCCCAATGGGTAATCAACGTAGTAATAAAACTGGCGTCACAAATAGTGCCTACATGGGCGCCACCGTCACCTAAGCCCATTACCGTGTCTTTGTGCAAAATCATATCCCGACAACAATCCAAGTTGTCGTCGGCATAATTGGCAAATGGTGTATACAGCAGACTATTGCCCTTGTCTTGCAACAGCGCATCGTAAATATAGGACCAAGGATCTAGGCCACGCTGGGTAGCCTGGGCATACAAACTGTCCTTGGGGTCTGGCTCATAGTTAGGCGGATCGCTCATAAGCCAAATTTTTCGCCCTTCATCCATCAAGTCATACAATCGAGCAAAACCGCGACCAGTTTCTTCGGCCAATATTTTTGCTTTGCGGGCCGGATCAGCAAGGGCCAAACATCGTTCGGCCAACGGCAGCTGACCTAGTTCAGTAAAGGAGGGCCTCGTAGTAAACGGCGCTAGCGTTGTGGTTAATCCTAACAATACTCCAATTGGGCGCGGTGCAACTTGGCCACGCATAACCAAGCCGCTGTCGCTGGCTTGCTCAATTTTACCCAGTATTTTGCGCCAGCCATGAGGACTCAGGCCTTGAGCCAAGGAAATAGACATAGGTCTACCCGAGGTGTTGACCATTTGCTTGAGCAGTGAAAATTCGCCCTCCAGGTCATCAAAATCCGAGATCATTTCCATCACCCCGCGCCCGGCTGTTTTTAACGCGCCGGCCATACCCAACAACTCGTCAACTTCAGCTTGCAGGGTTGGCGTAGGCTCGCCTCTAGAAGTACGGTGATTCAGCGTGCGCGAACTGGTAAAGCCTAACGCCCCGGCAGCCATGGCTTCTACCGTGAGCTGGCGCATCTGGGCTATGTCTTCAGGTGTAGCCGGGTCACGATCAGCACCGCGCTGACCCATAACATACACACGCAAAGCCGCGTGAGGTATCTGAGCGCCCACATCCATATCAAACTGGCGCTTCGACAAATAGTCCATATAGTCAGGGAAGCTTTCCCAGTCCCAGCTCAAGCCCTCATTCAGCGCCACACCGGGAATGTCTTCCACCCCTTCCATCAGCTCAATCAGTAAGTCGTGGTCTGTGGGCCGAACGGGTGCAAACCCCACACCACAATTGCCCATAACCACAGTGGTCACACCATGATGGCTAGACGGCGACATGCGGTTAGACCATGTGGCTTGGCCATCATAGTGGGTGTGAATATCAACAAAGCCAGGAGCGACAATGGCACCCTCTGCGGACAAGGTTTGCTTGGCCTGGGTGATAATGGGGCCATCAGTGCTAATCTCGGCGATTTTACCGTCGCGGACACCAATGTCTCCCGTAAATTCTGCTGCGCCAGTGCCATCAATCACCCGGCCACCGCGCACAATTAGATCTAACTCTCTCATATTTTTCCCGCTAACTCTTTTGCACTAGTTTTATCACACCTCCAACGGGATAAGTACTAGCCACATACACTTGTACGTCTGATCTTGGCCGGGAAACAACGCAATCGCCGTGAGGCTTAAAACCAACAGCTACAAACAACGCGGTCTTGCGTGAGAATTTTGTAGCGGCTGGCACTGGCAGATCGTCGGCCCGCTAACTCGAGTTAGACTGAAAATCATTAGGGCGCGGCCGAGATTTTACCCAGGACGCTTGAATCTTTTCCACGCCCAAATTTTGCGCAAACTTGGTCAGTGTTGGCCGCTCTCTGACCAACTGCATTTCAGATGCCGCCCAGCCACAAGGGGTTTGCGCCACTTCAATATCCATCACAAAAAATTGCCGAGTTCCCAATTGCTCTGGCATTAATACCCCATAGTCTGAAAAGGCGTCGTCACTTGGAAGAATGCGCTTGGCATTGCCATACACGCGCAAAATAAGAGGCTGTTCGGCAAAAGTGCACCACTTGAGGGTCACGCGCGGCTTACTTTGCAAGTGGGCGTAGGTTTCGTTACCCCTGCCAGTTAGGCTCATCCAAACCAGTCGTTTATCATCCAAAATTCGCAGGCTGTCCATGCCTTTGGGTGAAACATTGATAGGACTATCCGCATCGGCTGTAGGCACAAAGAACATTGACTGAGCGTCAATAAAAGCCACATGATCTGCGTTTAATGCCTTGAAATACTCGGCCATTATTATCACTTGGTTTGTATTTTATCTATGCCACCCAAGAAGCGGCATTGCCCCATAGTTACTGAGCAAGCAGTTGCCGCCCATGTACATCTCAACAAATATCAAGTTAACAATGCCCGTGATCTTCGGCTAGAATGCCGGGCCTGCCTAATCAGCCATTGACCCCTGGTTTACGCAAATCCAGTCAATGTGCGGCCTAGCGCAAACAATAAAACTTACAAATTGGTGTGCCGTGGGCCTCCGCCGACGACACCTAAATAACAGCTGGGGAGCGTTATTCATGAGCATTGAAGTTAAGCATTTTTTACCTTATTCACCTGCAACCATTTGGGCTATTGTTGGTTCGCCCGGCCGCGTAGATTGGGTTCCTGGAGTTGAATCCTGCGAGTTTGACGGCGAAGTAAGACGCTTCAAAATGGAAGGCGCTGGCGGCTTAGCAGAGCGCATTGTGAGCCATGACGATGCACAAATGTTTATGGAATATTCAGTCATAGAGTCCACTCCAGCACTAAAATCACACCTAGCCTCGATTAAGCTCAATGCTCAGAGCGAAGGTGAAGAAAAAGGCACTGAATTTATTTGGCGCACTGATGTCGCACCCGTTGAAGTGGCACCATTCATTAAGAAAGGTATGCGCGGCTCGCTGGCATTGCTTGAACAAATCTTGGCAGCTGAAAACTCAGCCTAGCGCTTATTGGTAAACGCAAATTAGGCGTTGCCAAAAATGGGCTCTCTGCAGACGAAGATTCACGGAAATCTGTCGGACGTCGCTTGTAACCGGCGGCCTATCCCTAACAAGCAAAAGTTGTTTTTGCTAAAAAGGCAAAATTGCCCAACTGAAATAGGCATGATGCTAAAAGGATCATCGACTGATGATTCTTTGTGTAAGCCACTCAGCAGAAAGCATAGAACGCAAATGAAAAGGCAATTAAAAAGACCATCAAACAAGACAGCTAAAACAGCTTTGCGACAAAACATAACGCCCGGTGCGGGGGCCACGAATGCGGCAACGAACCTATGTAGATAAGCTGGGGCGTGGGTGGCATGCAGAGCCTGGAGCTAGACACACCCGGCGAACAGTGCATCTTTATGGACAAAGAAATTGTTAGTCTTGCAAGCATCAAAGCCGAGCTAGCGGTGGACCCAACAATAGACGATGAAGCCGAGCGTTGTCGCCTATATACGCGCAACTCCCGCGGCGAGGAGTTTGTCAGAGCCGAATACGACGCATTGGGTGGTGGCGTTTGCACAGAAACAGATCCTAGTACCCCTTCTAAATTCTGAGTTCTGAGTTCTGAGTTCTGAGTTCTAGCCAATAGTTTTTAATTTTCACATTCAAAAAATAAAATTTTAGCTTTCGCTAAGCTAAAATCTTATTGTCATATGCTTAAGCCTCAGCGGGCACAGCCCCACCACTCACCGAAAGAGTTTCTTGCCCCGGTTTAGGCTCGTTAGGAATAAACTGCGACGCGATCAGCGACAGTAAGGCAAAGCCTGCGCCGCAATAAAAAACCAACTCTGGTGCTGTGATCCACACCATGCCTAAAGCAGCCGGTATGACTACGGCTGCAATGTGACTAATAGTGAAAGATACCCCAGCAGTACTGGCCATATCCTTTGGATCGGCAATTTTTTGGAAGTAGGTGCTGATGGCAATGGCCATGGCGAAGAACATATGATCAATGACATACAACGCAGCAGCCAAAGTTGCATTGTCTACCAAGCCATAGGCAATAAAGACAAAGATCAGGCCAATGTACTCGGCGGTTAATGCACGGCGCTCGCCAAAGTGATGAATAAGCTTGCCAATGCGCTCTGCAAAAAACCAGTTAAAGGCGTAGTTTATGAGAAAGAGTAGCGTCACTTCAGAAGCGCTGTAGCCAAATTTTTCTACCATCAAAAACGCGGCAAAAACGACAAATATCTGCCTGCGCGCGCCGGACAAAAAGGTCAGTACGTAATAAAGCCAGTAACGCTTACGCAGAATTAGAGTTTTGTGCTGTACGGTTTTTGAAGGAAAGTGCGGAAAGCCTAGCCACATGACTACCGCCAGTATCATGCAAACCCCACCGGCGAGTGCAAAGTTCCAAATATAATCTAGCTGAAAAATTTCTAGACACAGCCACAATATTGAATAGACAACGAGGGAAGTGATGGAACCCACAGCAATCAGCCTGCCCAACACCTGCGGTGCTTCCTCTTTAGTCAGCCACTGCAAACTCAAAGATTGCTTTACTGCCTCGAAATAATGAAAGCCAATGCTCATAACCACCGTTGTGAAATAAAGACCATACTCGCTAGGAAAAAACCCTGCTGCTGCAACTCCTACGCCAAGTAATGCCAAAGACAGCACGGCAAAGGTTTGTTCTTTAAGAATGAGCAATACAAATATGACGGTAAACGACAAGAAGCCTGGCACCTCGCGCAAGCTTTGCAAAATACCAATTTCCACACCGGTGAAGGCAGCGCGCTCAACGACAAAGTTATTCAGCAACGCTGACCAAACATTAAAAGCAATAGGCATAGCCACTGACATTAAAATCAGCAGCATGATGGGGGAGCGCCAAGTGGATTGCTGCATATGTTTCTACCTTGTTAGCGCCCTAGTAAAAGACTTTGGCGGCGTCAGCGCCAGTAAAATTTGCCCCATCATCGCTTTTCTACCAACTGAAAAACAAAGCTACCGTGAGCCAATAATCGTTCTTGGTCGTCTACTACTTCAGTGGTAAATGTCATGACTCGGCGGCTTTGACTGACCACCTTCGCGGTTGCACGCAGCCGTGCGCCCGCTTGGCTGCCGCGCACGTAAGTAACATTGCCACTGGTAGTTAGTCCCAGTACGTCGAGAGAACCACAGGCGTATGCACAAGCGCTGTCCATCATTGCGTAGGCCACACTGCCGTGAGTGAAGCCCGCGGCGTTCACCCAGGCGTCGGTCACAACCAGCGCCAATTCAGAATGACCGGCATCTGCACTGAGTAACTCAATACCGAAGTTTTCACGTATTGCTGTATCGCCCTGGATAAGCCGCTGGGCAAAGGCATTTGGTTTTTTCATTGCGATCAATCACTTGGGCTATTCATGAAACGGTCAAGTGAAAAAGTCACTTGCTACCAGCTTTTGCAATTCACTGGCCCCAACGTAGAGGGGAACTGGAATTACGCAAAGCGTGGGAGAATAGCCGAAAGACGGAAAAGACCCAAATGCCTCTTGTAGCGGTTTTGACTGCTTGCGGTTTTGATTGCTTGTAATCTGGATTGCTAGATTAATCACTCGTTCCACTATTGTGCAGGGCGTCTTGGCACAAGCATGGGAGTAGGCATAGGCATGCGCCGGTAACCAGCGCGGTTCTTCCTAGTAGTTTGCTCATTGAACACCTCTACACTTTCTAAAGTCAGAGAATACTTTATCCGGTTTCCGCACGCTAGACAGCTACTCCATACAAAGCTGAAAAAAATCTTTAAAAAGGGGTGAGGTAAATCTTGATGGGACTCGTTTACCTTAGTAGCTCGAGTAATTTTTCTGACCGCACTTAGCACGGCACATTCTGCGGAGAATCTGAAAATCCTCCGAGACAACTCCAACTATACGAGATAAATTAAAATATTAGGAACCGATAGACCAGCGGATAAATAGACGGACGGGGGATTTTAATTGGCGCGATGCCTGAAGAATATTCCGCAAAGTAACAATTTGCGGGAATCGTTTGTTAGGTGTCTTATAGAGCAGATTATGAGCAAAGCGAGCACAAAACTGTGTGCTAATATTGTGCCATGTTGAAGTACATTGAACGCACACGATCTTTTTACGGAGAATTAGGTTACAAGCCTTACTCTTGGATAACTCACAACGAAATACCTTTTTGCCACAGCACACGGCCTGTAAATGAACAACGTGTGACCTTGATCTCTACCGCCGCTCACCTGTTGGCAAATGCAGGCGATCAAGGTCCTAGGGCTGATTACAATGCTCAAGCCAAATTTTTCCACGTTTTTACAACTCCAGTAGCACCTACTCCTGATTTACGCATTTCTCACCTCAGCTACGATCGCAAACACTGCTTGGCAGATGATCCGAATACTTGGCTGCCTATACAGGCGCTGCAGCGAGCCGAGCAAACTGGTCTTATTGGCGAATTGTCCAAAGAAGTTATTGGGCTACCAACGAACCGCAACCAACGCGTAACTGTTGAGCAGGATTGCCCGGAAGTTGTTGCCCATTGCCAGAGGCTGAAAACGGATGTGGTGCTTTTAGTACCTAGCTGACCTATTTGTCACCAGTCGGTCAGTTTGGCTGCTAGGGCATTAGAAGAGGAGGGTATACCCACAGTGGTTATGGGTTGCGCGCGGGATATTGTTGAACATGTAGGGGTACCAAGATTTTATTTTAGCGACTTTCCGCTCGGGCATTCCGCCGGCAAACCCCATGATAAAGATTCGCAAATGCGAACGTTAGAGGGAGCCTTAAGTTTACTGAAAACAGCGACGCAACCGAGAACCACGCTTCAGTCATCTCAGGTATGGTCAGAGGAAGCTAGTTGGAAAGAGGACTTTTTAAATATTGCGCATTTGAGCCCAGAGGAAATAAATACATTGCGTAAGGAATACAACAAACAACGGGAGGCATCAGCTAAATTAAAAACTACCGCCGGCGGATGATTTGACCGAAGTGGGGTGCAATCGGCAGAGTTACTACGCTTGTAAATATTTTTGCCCAGCTGTTTTGGCTGCGCTATTCTTCTCGCAAATACATCATCGCGATGGCCGACGGCACCATTATTGATGCCAACACTATGTAAGCATAGTTGTAGCTACCAAACACGTCGTATACCCAACCCGCCATAATGGGGCTGGTTGATCCCGCCAAAATAGTCAGCGTGCCAAAACCCATGACTCTGCCAAATGAGGCCGTGCCAAAACGCGCGCTATAAATGAGGCCCATTAACGGCAGAATGCTGCCCCCGGACAAGCCCATAGCTATGGTGGCCAAAGTCAGGACGATTACATTGTCTGCCACCGCAATTAGCGCTAACGCCAGTAATCCAATCACGCTTGCTAACCAATACAGATAGCGGTGATCTATGCGATCGCCCAACATACCAAAAAATAACTTACCTAAAACCATTGAGACCGAACTCAGCGCAATGAGATTGGCGGTAACATCTGCCGCCAAGCCGATGTCTCGAGTAATAATGCCTAAGTTAAATTGCAAAGCGCCAAAGGCCATACTCAGTGGCGCTATGCCGCAGAAGGGTATCCAAAACAGCGAAGTTGTGAAGATTTCTTTGGTTGTCCACACACGCGTATCCGTGGCGTTAAATTGATCTGTCGCTTCACTTGCTTGAGGCTTGCGACGAAGCAGCAACCAAGTTGTGGGCAGAACAACTATCACCGCTAACACCAGCAAGTTTTGCATGACATCACGCCAGCCCATTTCTAGCAGCCAGCCGGCCACCAACAGCGGGAGAATAATGCCGCCTATATTGGTGCCCATTGACGAAATACCTAGCGCCAGACCACGTTGCTTTTTAAACCACCTTGTGACTAACGTTTGCGATGTGAGCGAACCCATTAGCGCCATCGCCAGCGGCATAAAGGTGGCATAAACCAGCCAAAGCTGAAACAGTGAGGTGACATGCTGCGCCAAGGTCAAACCTATGACCAGAGAAAGCAAGCCAATTGTCACCACCCACTGGGGTGGATAGGCGTCTAAGGCCCGACCAACAAATGGTGACACCAAACCCACACCAATTTGCAGCAGGGCCACCGTTAACATTAGGTCACGACGACTGCTAGAAAACTCTTCTAGCCAAGGCAGCGAAAACAATGCAAAACAATAAATCAGTGTGCCTACACTGACCGCTTGAATGGTGATGCCATAGGCCACCACTACCCAACGATAATAATCGTCGGACAACAGCGACTGATCTAAAGTAACGCTCACAAGCTACTTTGCACCTATTCTGGCAGTGCTAATACTCGCTTAGCGAGAATATTGAGTTGCACCTCTGATGTGCCGCCTTCGATTGAGTTAGCCTTAGATCTTAACCACGCTCGGGTGGTATTGAGTTCGTCCTCGGCAAAGGTGTCGCCACCCCAACCTAACGAAAGAGTGCCTAAGATAGACAACAACAACTCGTATTTGCCTTTGTTTTGCTCAGTGCCGTAATACTTGAACATTGAAGAGACTGCACCGGGCGCTGTACCAGTGGCAGATTCTTGCACACTGCGCTTCATTGTTAGCGCAAAGGCTGCATCATTCATACGATGACCCAGTATCTGTCCACGAAGAACCGCATCGTCTACTTTGCCCTCATCATCTAGGCCAACGTATTGCTTGGCATATTCTTCAATGGACGTGGTTTTTTGCGCCCCCCCAATGCCGCCAATAGATGCGCGCTCGTGTTGTAAAAGGCGCTTACCCACAGTCCAGCCCTTGTTCAATTCATAAACCAAATTTGCTTTGGGGACTCGAACGTCGTCTAAAAACGTTTCGCAAAAAGGCGAAAGCCCACTGATAAGCTTGATTGGCTTAACGCTTACGCCAGGTGTACGCATATCAAATAGCACAAAGGAAATACCCTCGTGCTTTAGCGCGTCAAAGTCGGTGCGTACTAAACAGAACATCCAGTCCGCATAGTCTGCGCCGGAGGTCCAAATTTTTTGTCCATTAACAATAAAGTCGTCGCCATCTTCTAGGGCTGATGTGCGCAGGCTGGCAAGGTCTGATCCTGATCCGGGTTCGCTATAACCCTGGCACCACCAGATATTCCCTCGAGCAATATTTGGCAAGTGTTGTTCTTTTTGTAAATCTGTACCGTACTCAAGTAGCGCTGGGCCAATCATGCTAATGCCCATACCAACTAACGGTGGGCGTGCATTAACACGGCGCATTTCAGATTGAAGTACCACAACCTGGTCTTTATCTAGGCCAGCACCGCCATATTCTTTGGGCCAGCTAGGTACGGTAAAACCGCGCTCTGCGCAGCGGTCTAACCATAACTTGGTATCTTGATTTCTGTATTTAGCGCGCTTGCCGCCGCCGGGCATTTCGTTTGCCACCATGGGGGTGCGCATTGACACTGGGCAAGACTTTTCTAGCCAGCCACGTACTTCTGATCTAAAACTACTTAATTCAGACATCTCTTTCCCTTACTCGTATCTTTAATATTATCTTTTTTCTTTTTTGGCCATAGCCATCGCCACTGCAGTGCCTCGCATTGAATGACTCTTTTTATTTAGGTTTGAATATTACAGCAAAATGACGGCTTAAGCTGCGAGGCTATTTGGGCCGCGAAGCGTACCGTCCATCCGCTTTCACGCCGAGCGCCACTAAAATTCTCGCAATACTCGGATACCTCGGTCATCGCTGCTACGACTGGAAGCATTGCGGTAACTGGAGGCCGCCTCTTCCGCAGTAGAATCCCAGGAACCGCCACGGTAGCCGTGACTTTCACAGCTGGCGCCCAATGTGGGGTCGCTGCCGATAATTGAGGCCTGGCTATACTCGGGTATACCGCATTCTTGAACCCACTCAGCCACATTGCCGTACATGTCATGCAAGCCAAATTTATTCGGCTTGTACTGGCCGCCAACGCCTGGTCTGACTTGACCATCGTCGCAATTGGTCACTGTCCAAGAGCGAAAATTTTGCTTAGTGGATAAATCGCTGATGTTTGCGTAACCACACATTTTTAATGGGTCATCGCCAAAAAAATAGGCGCTGCTGCTGCCGGCTCGGGCTGCATATTCCCATTCAGATTCGGTGAGCAGACGATAACGCTGACCGCTCTCTTGGCTTAACCATTGCGTATAAGCAACGGCGTCTTCATGGGTGACTTGGGCCACTGGTAGTTGCGGATCTAGCTTTAGTATCCGGCTGTCTACGTTGCGCTTTGTTAGGGCGACAAATTGCAAAAACTGCGCGACTGTGATTTCGTATTTAGACACGGCGAATGGCTGGGGCAGCGCCACTGTGTGCGCTGGCCGCTCGGAGGGTGGGCCGGCGTTGCTGCCCATCTGGAAGCGATTGGGGGCCAATACGACCATTTGTGGGCCCTGATTTTCTGAGGCGAGGGTGTCTGTGAATTCCCGACCCACCTTTGCATTGAGCACTGGCAGCGAGAAGTTAAGGCTGACGCCTTTGGCGCCTAGGTTAATGGACTTGCTTTGGGTGCGGTGTCCCATTGCGGCGGCTCGCACGTTCACCTTACCCACGGGCACGCGCATGTTAGGCCGGTAGGGTTTAGTGATCTTGTCACCACCGTCTCGATAACTGACATTCACTATGGCGTCCCGCTCTCTAACACTAACACTCAGCTTTATATACTGACGTTGCAACTTGATCGAACGTTGATTTTCACCGTACTTAACAACATGCCTGAACGCTTGGGGAACATAGCCGCGCTTGCTGACTTGAATTGCGTACTCACCAATGGGTAGGCGCATATTAGATTTGTAGGTCAACTGCTTGCCAACAAATTCTACCTCGGCGCCTGCTGGTCTAACTCGGAGTTTCAACGAGCCATGAGGGTCAATATTCATTGACAGGTTAACGGAAGCTGTCTCGCCCGCTTTTAGTTCAAAGGTTTTACTTTCTGTTCTCCGCTCGGCTTGGCCCATAAGAATTTCATGGGGGCCGGAGGGCAAAGTGAGTTCAGTTGGGGTTACCGCATCTAACCTTTGCCCATCTACTTCTATCCATGCGCCCTTGGGGTTGGAGAGTAATTTTACTGTGCCCTCTCCCAATTGGAGGGCGAGGCTTCTCACCACGCGCTCACCATACGCGACGTCTATTTGCTCGCTGTAGGGTGCGTAGTAGCTATGGGTAATGTCCAATTTATGGCGACCCGGAGAAATTTCAAAGCCGCTCACTGAGGTGCGCGCCACGGCTTTACCGTCAATTTTTACTAAAGCGCCGGCAGGAGTGGTTACCACAGTTAATGTTGCGACGACCAAAAAGTAATAGATGGCTGCTACTACGGCCAAACCAATACACACTCCTAAGCCTACTATTTTTCTTCTTTGCACAGTGTGCTCCAGTTCAAGTTTAATCATACTCCCTGTGAAAGAGGCATAATGCCAGCAAGAACTTTTGTAATTGGTTTGACGCAGATTTGAATGTAGAGGTATCGCGTTTATGAGTACACAACGACAGCAACCCGAGATTATTGCGGCGGCCCTTGGTGCATCGAGCATTGCCATTGTGGGTTTGTCCTCTAACCCTATGCGACCCAGTTACGGCGTGGCCGAGTACCTAATTAATGCCGGCTTTGAAGTGATTCCCGTTAACCCTAGGGAGCAAGAAGTATTGGGCTTACTCTGTTATGCAAGCCTTGCCGACGTACCAGTGGCCATTGATATGGTAGATGTATTTCGTGAATCCTCAGCTGTACCAGACATTGCCCAGCAAGCGCTTGCAGTTGGCGCAAAGTTTTTGTGGCTACAACTGGGCGTGATCAGCGATGAGGGTGTCACTATTGCTGAGGCGGGCGGCATGCAGTGCGTTGTGGATTTATGCACAAAGATTGAACATCAACGCCTTTTATAGAAGGACATAAAAGGACATAGAAGCCCCCAGGGCTAATCTTGCTGGAATACTCCCAAAAGGCGATACCTAAGACGATGCCTACAACAGGCTAATCAGTAATGCCCACCAGCATTTTGGCCGCTACACAGAACGCATGTATTGCCTCGCGCATATCGTCGCGCCGAGCTTGGCCCGTGCTTTCGCTGAAACAAAAGCTCAACCGCAATTGATTCATGCCCGCGCCAGTGTCTCTTTGCCGCGCATCAATGGGGTAGAAGTCGTACATGGGAATGACAACTAGACCGTGCTCCATGACCATTCGTTCAATCATCGCGTCGTCTGTAAGGACAGGCCCATTTACGCCGTCCGCCAAAAAGCTGAATACAGTAAAGAAGCCGCCATCAGGCAGTGTCCAGCCGAAATACTCGCGGTGTTGCCCGAGCTCTTGCTCCAACACTTCCAGCAATATCTCGCGATTTTCGCGATAGACCACTAACTTGCTCTCGGCCAAAGGCCACATGCTCTGTAATTCGGTAAAGCCACCTTGACCGTCGGACTCATGCAGCAGGGCCTCAAATCCGATCAACGCACCGGGGTTATGAAAGAGCAGCTCGCTGCTAGATTCCACCAGTGCCAGTTCAGATAATGGTACAGTTTGACCCTGACTGATCTCTAGCTCCGCCTCGCTATAAAGAAAGCCGACTCGAGGACCGGGAAAACCAATTTTTGAACCAGTAAACAGGTGCACTACTTGCTCTGGCGCCATACTGAAGAACGGCTTGGGGCGCTTTTCTGCATCGGCAAAATTGATGTACAAGTAAGGGGCGTCTTCAACGATGAGAATGCCTTCTTCTTTAACCACGGCCAAAATTTCTTCGCGGCGTTTTTGCGTGAAGGAAAACCCGCCTGGATTGTGTCCGTCTGGCACAGTGTAGTAAAAGGGCACAAAGTAGCCTTGTTCTCGAGCCGCTCTGATTTGCTTGCGCATTAACTCTGGCTGAGGCCCTTCGCCGTCCATGTCTACACTGAAAATACTGGCGTGCTGGCATAACGCCGCGCGCGCTGTGAAGCCTGCGTATGTGGGTGCGTCGGTAATATAGGCGACCCGTTCGCCGCTACGTTCAAACATGGAGCATATGAGGCTAATGCCGCCAGATGCACCAACCGTGGGAATGAGTTTGCTAGGGTCTAATGTGCGACCCCAGTCTTTGCCGTAGACCCGGGCGAATGTCTCACGCACGGAGACGGGACCTAGGGTGTCTGTGTAGGAATAGGACTCACGCAAATACTCTGGCAAAACATCCGGGTCGTTCACCCCTTCTTCTTCACGCAGGTGCGCAAAGTAGCTTTCTTGATGCTGCAAAAAGCCTCTAGGATCGGTGACTTCCGGATGCGGATAGCCTGCACCTAAGTGGTGTACTTTCAATCCGCGCTCGTTAGCGATTTCACGCAAGCCAGGCAGCGACGCGGCCATTTTCCGTGTGACCGAAACTGCTTGTTTTTGTACTTTTGGGGCGACTAAGTTAGCCAATCTACTTCCCTTTATTCACTGCTGAAAATTTCAATACTTACCTATTGCCTGCCGTTTGATGTAACACGGGGCGGGTTTAACTCTCTCAACCCAATAGACCCGCTATTAGGCGCTAAAAAAGCAGGCCATAATTCCGATATGAACTTTAGGAGCTTTACTGGGTGCTGTCGACAGGACAATTGCTTGTGGGGTAAAAAAGTCCATTAAACCCTAGACTGAGTTTTAGTCTTCTAAAGCCTTTTTTCGATGTTTATTCGCAGCCGCAGTTTTGACCTTTTTACCAAATTGGCGCTCACGATTATACCGCTGTGAGACAGACTCCCTGTTAACCGCCTCTTCGGTTTTAAGCTTGCTATAGCTTTCTAATCGGCGTGGATCTAGCCCCCCGTCCAATACTGCCTGACGCACAGCACAGCCTGGCTCGGCCTGGTGCGCGCAGTCGTTAAAACGGCACATCTGAGCCAGCTCATCGACATCTGCAAAGAGCAGATCTACGCCCTCTTCCGCTTCAGCAATTTGTAATTCACGCATACCCGGACTGTCCAATATTACCCCTCCTTGAGGCAACTTATGCAGCGAGCGATTAGTGGTGGTATGGCGGCCTTTGTCGTCCTCTTCGCGCACACTCTGAGTAAACTGCACTTGATGGCCTGTGAGCGTATTCACTAAGGTCGACTTACCCACGCCGGAAGACCCCAGTAAAGCAATCGTCTGGCCGCTGGCGCACCAAGGCAGCAATGGCGCCACGCTGTCTTCATCTAGCGCATTGACCACAAAGGAGGAGATATTTCTAAACTGCGCTTGCAGTTCATCTTGAAAGGCTTCTGCATCTTCGGCCAAATCGGACTTAGTCAAAATGAGCACTGGCTCTATACCCGAATCCATTACCACAGATAGATAGCGCTCTAAGCGCGCTGGGCTGAAGTCTGTATTACATGAGGTGACGATAAACGCGGCATCAACATTGGCGGCGATGAGCTGTACACCCCCACCTGATGGACTGAGCCTTTTAACCAAACTTAGGCGCGGCAAAATATGCGTCAGTGCGCCTGTGTGAGCATCTACTAACACCCAGTCGCCCACAGTAGGCCGGCTTTCTTCTGCGCCGCGAAACCATTTACCGCTTAACGGCACCTTGTCTGAGCCTGTGCTTAACACCGGCGCAACTTGCAGGCCAGTGCGCTGCACCGCAGTAACGCGCACCACGCGCAAAGATTTAGCTGGCGTTGCTTCGCTATGCGGCACATCAATTTGGATATCTGGATTTACGCTAATCAGTCCTTGCATGAACAAAGGCTTCCAGCCGAGAACGTTTAGAGTGGGTATGTCGGCGTAAATTGTCATAAACAGTTATAGAAGGTCCTTGTTCAGCTTCGGCCGGTTTAGGCGACAGCTTGTGGGTGGAGTCTACAAACTTACGCGGGGCATTACTCCACTAAATTATTCACTGGTAGGAACGTATTAAGTACATGGGTGACGATAAATTTTCGGAGAGTGATAATGTGCATAAGGGTTTTGCCAGAAAAATAGCCCAAGCCAAAGCTGTTTTCGAAAAGCAAGCATTCCGCTCGTGCACTGTGGGTATTGTCGATGACCACAGCGCCATGAATACGTGGGCGATTGACCATTGCTTTGAGTATTGCGTCTGAATCGACCTCGGTTAATCTACTGGGCGTACGCGGCTTCACTGACACATCAATTGAACTGGGGTCGATGGCGAACTCATTGGTATAAGCGCCAGTACCAAAACCCACTTTGTTGTAAAAGCCTTAGTCGAACATACCTAGGGCTGCAACTGCAGCGCCTTTTTTTGCGCCACGGGCCAGTTGCCACGCAGTTAAGTTTTACGCAAAACTCTGGCCTCGACCGATGCGACTGGTGGTTACCGCTGCGATCACGCACAACGGCAAATCTGTTTCATCTAAGCGCATGGTGCCAAATTGGGCAAGAACCGAGCATTCCGGGTTGCCGTTGATACACCCCGCTACGGTGTCGTCTTCGGCAAAAATTATGTCCCTGGCTTTTTCTGGCGCATCCTCAGCCACCCAGCCGACCTCTCGCCAAATGAGTTTAATGGCCTTGAGATCTTGTTTGAAATTGAGTTTTCGGTATTCGACTTTGGTCAGATCGCTGTCTAGGTGAGCTGGGGGTTTTGTTTTTTTGCTTCTTTTAGCTGTCTTTTTATCTGTCTTTTTTTCTAAATGGGCCATGCGGTGCTCCTAGCGTTCTCCAATATGCCAAAAGCTTATAAAGACCACTCCGCGCTGTACTGGTTAACCTCCTACCGGTGCGTTTTCCTTGACCTGCGGTCTTTCTCCCCTCTTCCCCTCAAATCTAGGTCTTGCGTGATACTAGGCCCCTGGGGGTAACACCGGGCGGCTTACCGGGAAATGCTGATTATTCAACGCCATATCTAATAACGCGGCTTTATTTGGATATTGCGCCAGTGCCTCCAACTGCATTCTGGTGACCGTCATCAGATCAAATTCTTTAGTTGCATGTCGGGCTAACGCTTCTTGTGGCGTAATCCAAGTGCTGGCCACGGTTTCTTGCTCATCATGGCTACCACGCTGACTTTCAGGTGCTCCAGCGATAAAGAAACAAGTGTCGAACCTGCGCGGACGCCCCAATGGCGTAACAAATCGGTTGTAATAATGCACATGATCTACCGCTAGCTTTAACGCTTCCTTTTGGCAAATATCTAACAGGGTCATCTGACCATCATGAAGGGGATCACGGTATGCTGAGAACCGTTGCTGCACCGCTTTTTCCGCGAATGATATTAGCTCGCCTTGGTTGTTATAAGCCAACATCAAGCCCGCTTCCTCGAATGTTTCACGAATGGCTGCTAGCCAAAAACCGCGCCAATCGTCACCCAGTGATGCGACCTGAAGGTCTTGGTCTTTTGACGGCCCAAATCGGTGCGCATCATATTCCAATTGGTGGTCATCAGCGTCTACCTTGCCCCCGGGGAAAACATACATACCAGAGGCGAAAACGGCACTACTGGTGCGCTTGAGCATAAATATTTCATAGCTGGTAGCGGCTTCGCGCACCAATATCACTGTTGCGGCTGGGCGAATTGGTTGCTCCGCATTGCTCTGCGGCTCAGCTGCAGGATTAGCTCCACCGTGGTTGGCACTAGACGACAAATGATTCTCCCCATTTATTTTTCTAAAACAGAATAAGAGGCTAACCCTTAGAACCGTCTATTTCCAAGACTAATTGGACAGAACAAATAAAAAGAATAAATAGGTTGGTGCAATAAATGGAAGGTCCATAAATGGCCAAGGAGGGAGGGATAACCCTGTGGAATGGCCAGCGAAAAACCCATAGGTCTGTTCTCCCTGCATACAATCTAGTAACGTCACGGGCGGGGAAACATGATCAGATACTGGCGGCATGAGCGGTTTGCTTATTCGGTTGGCGCTTCTATAAGCGCTACCTAAAAAGGTAATCAACTAGCCCGACCACTACTGACGGAAAGAGGAGAACAAGAAGATGAAACTCAGCGTAGAATTTCCAAGCGTCGCTTATCGAGAGGGGCCTGCTGCGGTTAAAAGGCTTGCCAAAGCCATTGAGGACATTGGTTTTGACCAACTAGATATGTTTGACCATGTGTTAATGGGCTATGGCACAGACCAGCGCTCTGCGCCCATGTACCCGCCTAAAATGCCGATTATGGAAGCGCTGATGGTGCTCTCCTACGCCGCGGCGGTGACCGACCGCATAGGCTTGGGCACCGAGGTGCTCATTCTGCCCCAGCGCCAACCGACTCTGGTGGCCAAACAAATCAGTACCTTAGATACGCTTTCCGGTGGCCGGGTGCGCCTGGGCGTTGGCGTAGGTTGGCAGGCGTCAGAGTACGAGGCTCTAAACGAGGACTTTGGTAATCGCGGTAAGCGGATGGATGAGAGTGTTAAACTGATTCGCGCCTACTGGACCGATGAAGAGGTGAATTTTCAAGGCGAGTTTTATACCGCCAATGCCATGGCAATGGAGCCTAAGTCTCCCCAAGGCAGCAAGTTGCCCATTTGGATTGGTGGCACATCAAAAGCTGCGTTACGCCGAGTGGCAGAACTGGGCGACGGTTGGTTGGCCACAGCTATAGAAGACGTAGATGTGGCGAAAAGTTTTATACAGCGCATACACGAGCACGCTGAAAGCATTGACCGCAATCCAAATGAGATAGGCATGCAAATGATGTTAGACGTGCCGCCGCGCGATGAAGCTGGCAAGCAATTTTATAAGCACGCAGATAACGTTTTGGCTCGAGCCGAAGCGGTGAAGTCTGCGGGCTTTGAGTGGGGGGCATTAAACGCCACCGCCATGTTCCAAGCTGGCTACAAAAGCGTAGATGCACTGATAGATCAGTTGGCCGTATTACACGACGCACTGCGCGCGCATTTAGGAAAATAATGATGAACGAAGAGAATAACGACGCTTATTGGAAGGCCAATATAAGGCTTACGCTGATCTTATTGAGCATCTGGTTTTTGGTTTCTTTTGTGTTTGGTATTTTGTTAGTCGACACATTGAATCAAATTCAGTTCTTTGGTTTCAAACTGGGATTTTGGTGGGCGCAACAGGGTTCCATTTATGTATTCATCATTTTAATTTTTACCTACACCGTGATGATGCAGCGTATTGATCGTAAGTTTGGTGTATCTGACGACGATGAAGATGACGCCGCAAAAAATGAGGAGGTGCAATAGCATGGATGCTCAAACACTGACTTATATTTTTGTTGCTTTCACCTTTTCGGTTTACATAGGCATCGCCATTTGGTCGCGCGCAGGCACCACCAACGAATTCTATGTTGCTGGCGGCGGCGTCCCCCCCGTACTTAATGGCATGGCCACAGCAGCAGATTGGATGAGCGCAGCGTCGTTTATCTCAATGGCCGGCATTATTGCCTTTGCAGGTTATGACGCCTCGGTCTACCTAATGGGCTGGACTGGCGGTTATGTGATTTTGGCCATGCTACTGGCCCCCTACTTGCGCAAGTTTGGCCAATTCACCGTGCCCGACTTTATTGGCACACGGTACTACTCATCCACCGCAAGAGTAGTTGCGGTGGTTTGCCTCATTCTAATTTCATTCACCTATGTTGCCGGTCAAATGCGCGGCGTAGGCATTGTGTTCTCACAATTCTTGAACATACCCATCTTTTGGGGTGTGATTGTGGGCATGGCTATTGTATTCGTCTATGCAGTGTTAGGCGGCATGAAGGGCATTACTTACACCCAGGTCGCACAATTTTGTGTACTGATGTTTGCCTATCTGGTGCCTGCTATCTTTATCTCAATGTTGGTCACCGGCATTCCCATACCGCAGATCGGTTTAGGTGCAGAAGTTCTAGATGGATCAGGGCTTTCGGTGTTAGAGAAACTTGACCGCACCCTCATTGACTTAGGCTTTGGCGCGTACACCGAAGGCAGCAAAAGCACCATTGATGTATTTGCCATTACTATGGCGCTAATGATTGGTACAGCGGGGTTACCCCATGTGATTGTGCGCTTCTTCACCGTACCTAAAGTGTCAGACGCGCGTAAATCCGCTGGTTACGCCCTACTGTTTATCGCCTTGATTTACACCACTGCACCGGCAGTGGGCGCGTTTGCAAGAATCAACTTTATAGACAACGTACACAACGCTGAGTACGCAGACATACCCGCGTGGTTTCAAAGCTGGGAAAACATTGGCCTAATTGGCTGGGAAGACAAAAACGGCGACGGTAAAATTCAATATGCGCCCGGCGCGCCCTTCCAAGGCAAGCCCATATTTTCGAACCAACGCCGGGCAGATGGTTCGCGCGAGATTACCAACGCAGCCACTGACAATACCAACGAAGTCTATGTAGACAGAGACATTATGGTGTTGGCGAACCCAGAAATTGCCGCGCTGCCAGCTTGGGTTATTGCCTTAGTTGCAGCAGGCGGGCTTGCCGCTGCCTTGTCTACAGCGGCAGGACTGTTGCTGGTTATTTCAACGGCAATATCACATGACTTATTAAAGAAGACCTTTGCGAAAGGTATCAGCGATAAACAGGAATTGTTTTATGCGCGAGTTGCCGCCGCCACAGCCATTGGCATTGCAGGATATCTGGGCATAGACCCTCCGGGGTTTGTGGCGCAAGTGGTCGCCTTTGCCTTTGGCCTAGCCGCTGCGTCGTTATTCCCAGCGATATTGCTGGGCATATTTGATCGACGCATGAATAAGGAAGGCGCCATAACCGGCATGTTAGCCGGCTTGATCTTTAGCTTTAGTTACATCGCTTTCTTCAAATTTGTCACACCGGAGATGAATACCGCAGAGCACTGGTGGTTTGGCATTTCACCAGAAGGCATTGGCAGCATTGGCGCGGTGGTTAACTTTACGTTGGCATTTGTGGTCTCTAGGCTGACACCGGATGTGCCTGCGGAAGTTGTTGCCATGGTAAATAACATTCGCATACCAAAGGGCGTGAACAAGCCTTCTATGCATTAGTGCAGTAGCGCGCTGGCGCAAAAGGACTAAGACATAACTAGCCAACTGAAAGGCAACTGCTACTTGAGACGCGGCACTTAACGGTATCGCGTAAGCTTACTTATCACCTGGCCACGTCTCATCCTAGGAACGCACGCCACCACTGGCTAGAATCACTTCACCAGTGATCCAGTTAGATTCTGGCGCGCACATCAAATAAATCGCATTTGCAGCGTCTTCTGCTGTACCAATACGCCCTAGCGGTGACGCCAAACTCGCTTGCTCAATCTGTTGATGACTCAAGCCCACTTTGCGTGGTTGACCTTTTACCATTGAGATATTTGGTTCCGTTTCGTAGGGACTGGTTAGGCGCGTGTCGATGGCGCCAAAGGCCACCGCGTTCACGGTGACATTAAAGCGACCCCACTCTTTTGCCAGAGTGCGAGTTAATCCCACTACAGCTGCCTTACCCGCTGAATAAGCGAGCTGAGTTGCACCACCGTGCAGACCCATTGTTGAGGAGATATTGACTACTTTACGTACGTGAGATGACGAATCAGCATTGCCGCGCAGCCAGCGTCCGTAGGCGCGCAACACTCTGAATTGTGCTGACACGTGGATATCTAACATTGCATCCCACTGCTCATCACTCATGTTGTGAATAGCACTGTGCCAAATGTAGCCGGCATTATTAACAATAATATCCAAGCCACCAAAAGCCTCAATACCGGCTTCAATGAGTCGGTCGCCCGCGTCTAGCTCAGTTAAATCTGCAGGGTAGGCAATGGCACCAGGCAGCTCGTCGGCTACTTGCTGGGCCACATCTGCATCCAGATCATTGACCAACACTCTGGCGCCAGCATCGGTGAGCTTCTTCGCCGTTGCCGCGCCAATGCCGCGACCTGCGCCTGTGACCAGTGCAAACTTACCCTGCAAATTACCCATAAAACTCCCCTAGCATTAACGCGGACTATTCTAGCTATTGGTAAGAGGCGCTGAAAACGAGGCGCATTCGCTCTTCGGCTTTATGAGCCGCCTAATTACCAAGCTATTTACCAAACTATTTACCGAATTTGGCTTTTGCTTCACGACGGCGTGCGTGCAATAGCGGTTCTGTATAACCACTGGGTTGCGCCATGCCTTTAAAGATCAAATCACAGGCGGCTTGGAAGGCTACGCTGTCATCAAAGTTAGACGCCATGCTGCGATACTCTGCATCATCCGCATTTTGCCCGTCTACAATGGCGGCCATGCGCTGCAAGGTTTCAGTGACTTGGGCTGCGCTACAGATGTCGTGGTGCAGCCAATTAGCAATGTGCTGGCTGGAAATACGCAACGTGGCACGATCTTCCATAAGGCCTACATCATTAATGTCTGGCACTTTCGAACAACCCACACCGTGATCAATCCAGCGCACCACATAACCCAAAATACCTTGAATGTTATTATCTAGCTCTGCTTGCACCTCTTCCGCAGCAAGGTTTTGGCCTGCCAACAGAGGAATCTTTAAAATATCGTCAACACTTGCTGGCGCGCGACTGATCATTTCTGATTGCACACTGGCAACACTGACTTCGTGGTAATGCAGTGCGTGTAGCGATGCCGCGGTCGGCGATGGCACCCATGCAGTGCTGGCACCGGCTTTAGGGTGTGCTGACTTAACGCTGAGCATTTCAGCCATTTCGTCTGGCTTAGGCCACATGCCTTTACCAATTTGCGCCTTTCCTTGGAAACCGGTAGCTAGCCCTACGTCTACGTTGTTGTCTTCATAAGCCTTGATCCAGGTTTGTGCCTTAATGACTTCTTTGGCCAAAACCGGCCCGGCCTGCATGCTGGTATGAATCTCGTCGCCCGTGCGATCCAAAAACCCTGTATTAATAAAAACAATGCGCTGACTGGCCTCTTTTACGCAGGCTCTCAGATTAATACTGGTGCGGCGCTCTTCATCCATAATGCCCATTTTTAGCGTATTCGCGGGCAAGCCCAAGGCGGTTTCAATACGTGTGAACAAAGCTACAGCCAAAGCTACTTCCTCTGGGCCATGCATTTTGGGTTTAACAATGTATACGCTGCCGGCTCTGGAGTTACGTAGGTCCGCTGCAGTCTTCGCCAAGTCATGCATAGCGCACAGAGACGTTACAAACCCATCTAAAAACCCTTCTGGCACTTCGTTGCCACCAGCATCTAATACCGCGTCTGATGTCATTAGGTGGCCCACATTACGCACTAACATCAAACTACGACCATGCATGCTCATAGCATCGCCATTGCGGGCGGTGTAATGCCGATCCGGATTTAGGCTACGCACAATTTCTCGATCACCCTTTTGCATGACTTCTTTTAAATCGCCTTTCATCAAACCCAGCCAGTTGCCATAAACTATGCATTTGTCTTCTGCATCTACTGCGGCAACTGAATCTTCACAATCTTGGATGGTGGTAATGGCGGACTCAATGGCAACGTCCTTTACCCGAGCTGGGTGCACTGCGCCCACTGGGTCGTTGGCATCAATCAAAATATCAAGGTGCAAGCCGTTGTGGGCCAAAAGTAGGCTGCTTGGATTATCTTCATTAATAAAACCAATGAACTGCTCAGGGTCTACCAGCGCTGTATTGCCGCCATCGGCTAGAATACAACGCAGGTGTCTAACGCCCTGTGCATCCGCGCCAATACCATAAGCGCTCACATCGCTGTGACTGGCACCTTGTAGTGGCACTAGCTGGTCGAGTACTTCAGCGACTTTAGCAACAACTAATTCGCCACGCGCTGGGTTGTAGCTTTTGCCTTTCTCGTTGCCCGGTGTTTCAGGAATAATGTCGGTGCCGTAAAACGCATCGTACAAACTGCCCCAGCGCGCATTCGCTGCATTGAGTGCATAACGAGCGTTCATTACCGGCACGACCAATTGCGGTCCAGCAATGCTGGCAATCTCAACATCTACATTCGCAACGTCAATTTTTACCCCTTTAGACTCGGGTAACAAATAACCAATAGCCTGCAGAAATTTTTTGTATTCGACTTCGTTAAAAACTTGGCCTTTGCGCTCTAAGTGCCAGGCGTCGAGTTTTTCCTGCATCTCGTCACGTACTTTTAGTAACTGCTTATTAACAGGACCTAGCTCGTTTAGGCAGGCTTCAAAACTTGCCCAAAAACCATCAAGGTCTACCCCAGTGCCAGGAATGACTTGATTGGCGACTAATTGATCTAACTCTTCTGCAACCTGAAGGCCACCACGCTGCACTCTGCTAATAGACATATTTATTTCCTGAGTCTTACCGAATTTAAGCCCAGCAGTATAACTTCAAATCATTCATCTGGGGTGAATGAAATTGAAATTCCCTCACCACTTATTAGACACATGGACCCGTACTAAAAACCGCTGACGCGGCTTGGTTATGTGACCAACCTGATACTCTGAGTTGCTGATACATATAATCAATTTAGATTTGTAGAAATCAAAAACAGCACACCATAAGGTAGCTGCACTACAAAGAAATTAGAAAGGAGTTAGATATGAGCGGACGAATTGAAGGCAAGCGCGTGTTGGTTACCCAAGCAGCGGATTACATGGGGCCAGCTACTGCAGAATTGTTCACCGCAGAAGGCGCACAGGTCACCACCGATACATCTGATCTGACTCAACCCGGTCGCTGCAAGGCGCTTATAGAATCTTGCGGCCAAATAGATATTTTGGTCGCCAACCTTGCCTCGCCAAATTTCAGCGGCATTGCCACTGCAGAGCTGTCGGACGATGACTGGCAAACTGCCTTCGATATGATGGTGCATCCGCTGCATAGACTTTGCCGCGCTGTACTGCCGCAAATGATTGAGCGCAAGAAAGGCAAAATTGTTGTCTTTGGTAGCGCGGCGGCGTTAAAGGGCATGAAGACTCTGGCCACCTACAGTGCGGCCCGCGCCGCCCAAGTGGGTTACGTGCAATCCTTAGGCGTAGAGGTTGCGCCCCGCAACGTTCAGGTGAATTTAATTGCTCAGAACTATGTGGAAAATTCTGTGTATTACCCGCCCGAACTACAGCAAAACGAAGGTTTTAAAAAATCCCTGCGCCGCCAGGTACCTCTTGGACGCTTAGCTACAGCGAAAGAAGATGCGCTATTCGCGTTGTTTTTAGCTTCGGAAGAAAGCGACTTTTTTGTCGGCCAAGCCATCCCATTCAGTGGCGGCTGGACGCAATAACCACCAGTTCGGCGTATGAACTGATTGCCGCAAACACATAATTTGGAGCAGCAGGCCGAGGCATCGCTCGGGCTGCTCGCCGACTTTTTCGACTCATAATTTAAAGAAAAGATTGTCTGCAAAGCCAGCAACGATATACTGATTATATATACAGACCCTTGCAAAAAAATAAGACATTCCTAAATGCGCAAACTCAGTGGCCGCAGCCATCGTCGAATTAGGCCCGCCAGCAAAAAAATTCTTGGCAGCGAAGAGCTCGCTCGACACTTTGATGTAAAAATTGAGGCGTTAGAAAACCACCTCAGCACCCAAAACATACCCTTTCACAAAGACAGCAACGGTGATTTATGGGCATCTGTTTTGGCGGCAACTCTGGCTTAGAGCGGGCCTTACAAAAAGGACCTCACAAAAAGAGCCATACAAAGGGCCTTAAAATAAGGGCAAAAATAGGGGCAAAAAATGAGCCTTAAAAAAGCACCAAAAACACAAGCCTAACCGCAGTTACCTAAGCACATACTGGGTTAAACTTTCTGGATTGCAGTCTGACACCGCTGGGGAGTGAATCATTGAACAACTCAACAAGCTCAAACCAGACACAATTATGCAGTCAGTTGCTGTAAGAAAGCTATCCAAAGCCAGAACCATATAAAAAGGCGTACAAAGAAATGAAATATCTACACACCATGGTCCGCATCACCGACCTAAAAGCCTCACTCGCATTCTATTGCGACGCTTTGGGGTTGACTGAGTTACGTCGTTACGAAAGCGAGCAAGGCCGCTTTACGCTGGTATTTTTAGCGGCCCCGGGAGATAAAAGCGCTCAGGTGGAACTGACCTACAACTGGGACCCTGAGGCCTACAGTGGCGGCAGAAATTTTGGCCACCTGGCCTATCATGTAGAAAATATCTATGCGACCTGCCAACGGTTGATGGACAACGGCGTGACCATAAACCGTCCACCAAGAGACGGTCACATGGCATTTGTGCGCTCACCAGATGGTATTTCTGTAGAACTATTACAGGAAGGCAAATCATTAGAGCCATCTGCACCTTGGTCGGAGATGGAAAATATTGGCGAGTGGTGAGCATTTCGCCCGCCGAGCAGAAAAAAGCAACGCGCTGACGGAGCACTCAATGACATGCTAAGAAGCTTGCTTCTAAGCCCAATGGGCGCTTACTTTATGCCCACGGTATTACGCTGAGATTTGAACTACACGTTTGAATCTACAGCTTCAGATTTATCAATTGAAAAACAAAAGAAGAGAGAGGGGATACGAAATGAAACTATTTAACTCAATGGGCCCAAACCCACACATTGTGCGCATGTATGCAACAGAGCTAGGGGTGACTTTTGATGAGGTCGAAGAGATTGACCTTATGGCTGGCGACAACCGTAAGCCAGGCTATCTGCAGCACAACCCAGCGGGCCAGCTACCTGCGTTAGTCCTGGACAACGGTGAGATCATTGCCGAAATCACCGCTATCTGCGAATACTTAGATGAAACTACCGATGGCCAAACCTTAATGGGCAATACGGCAGCTGAGCGGGCACACACGCGCATGTGGACACGCCGCGTAGATTTAGGCATTTGCGAACCCATGGTTAATGGTTTTCGTTATGCAGAAGGTATGGCAATTTTTAAGGATCGAATGGTCACAGTGCCAGAAGGTGCAGACGGCCTGAAGAGTGTCGCTCAAAGCAAGCTTGCTTGGTTAAACGAGCAAATGGCTGACGGCAGAGAATTTGTTGCTGGCAGTACTGTCAGCCTTGCAGACGTTCTACTGTTTGGCATGTTGGCCTTTGCCGCTAACGTTGGGCAACCGCTCAACCCTGAACACAAGCACGTATGCGCATGGTTTGATCGTATGGGCGCACGCCCAAGCGCGGCAGCTTAAATCCTGCCAACAAGGTAAGCGCGCACAAAGCACGCTACCACAAAATTAGACGGCGGCCCGGAAACATACCCATGCCGCCTCTGATTTTGTGTAATACCGCAGCTATATCACTCACTCAACTGCTCGACTCATCAACTGGCTACGTCACTGTCCAGCTCGGCCTTCTTTATAATCGGCAAAGCGCGTTTCATTGCGCGAGCTTCTGACACAGCCATAACCACTCAAGCTTCCAAATAATTTGTTAACAGCTCCATTTCGTCAAATAGACTAATAAATGGCAATTTCTTAAGCCATTCACAGAGTTTCATTTGGGAATTTTTGACCCATGAGAGCCTTTTATCAGGTAAATCAGCTATTACACCAATTTTTCACGTCTATTTGAGACTTAGGCCTCTATATTACAGAGGATTAACGAGTGGAAATCTTTATCGGGTGTTGATTTAACACTGTATAGGACTAAGATCCGCTCATTCGTTACTTTAGGTAACGACAAGTCCAGAACGCTCTGGAGACAACGATTTTCGTGAAGGGGAATTTAATGCGAGCTACGTACATTTGGGCCATAGCCATAGCTATTTTAATTATTGCTTGGCTGCTCTCTGGCGTTTTAACTGCCCAAGCACCGAAGATCAATCCTTCCATTGAAGAGCAACAATCTAATAATGCCAGCGTACGTAGCGACTTAGTGCCCACCCAAGTGCGCGTAACACGCCTTAATGCAGTGGAAAAAATTCGCTTCGAAACCATTCGCGGCAAAACGCAAAACAAACGCACGGTAGACGTACGAGCAGAAATAGCCGGAAAAATTGTTTCTCGCAGCGTTGAAAAGGGTGATGAGGTCACCGCAGGCCAGATACTTTGCGAACTGGCAATGGAAGACCGGCAATCTTCTCTAGTGGAGGCCAAAGAGGCAGTTACTCAGGCCCAACTGGAATACAAAGGCGCACAAAAACTCAAAGCCAAAGGCTACAACTCAGAAAATGCCATAGCCACAGCTCGGGCTAAGCTTGCCAGAACTTTGGCCGTTTTGGATCGCCGAGAATTAGACATCACCAAAACGCAGATTAGAGCGCCGTTTGATGGTTCGGTAGAGGACGTAGGGGTTGAAATAGGTGACTACGTTATGACTGGGGCAACCTGCGCAACTGTAGTTGACTTAAACCCCATGCTTATTGTTGGTAGAGTTTCCGAAAAGTCCATTCTTGATATCCAAACTGGGATAATCGCTGGAGGCATTTTAACCGACGGCCGCAAAGTCCAGGGGCCAATCATGTTTGTGGGCCAGCAAAGCGACGCGCAAACGCGCACCTATGCAGTTGAAATAGAAATAGATAACAGCGACCTAAGCCTCCGCTCGGGCATTACAACAGAGATTCTAATACCTGTTGAGCGCGTGCTAGCGCAAAAAATCAGCCCTGCCCTTTTCAGCTTGGATGACAGTGGTGGTTACGGCATTCGTCTGATTGATAAAGACAATATTGTTACTTTTTATACCGTGGAGCTTGTCGCTGAAGATGAAGATGGCGTATGGGTCACTGGCCTGCCGAATATCAGTGATGTCATTACCGTCGGACAAGAACTTGTCGTTCAAGGCGAGCGCGTCGATCCAGTCTTTCAAAATCGAAATATCGCAGAGAGATAGGTAATCGTTATGTTTAACTTTCTAGAAGCCGCCATTACAAGGTCTAGAACCAGTTTATTACTGATGTTCATGATCGTCTTAGCAGGACTAATTGCCAGAGCAGCTATACCCGTAGAGGGCGATCCGGAAATTGAAGTGCCGTTCTTTGTTATCACCGTGGTCAATGAAGGCATCTCCCCAGAAGACGCGGAACGATTGTTGGTCATGCCGCTTGAAATTGCGCTGCGTCAGGTAGAGGGCATCGAGGAACTCAATGCTTTTGCCGCAGAAAACGCTGCCACAATCCTTGTGGAGTTCGACGCCAGCTTTGATTTAGACCAAGCGCTAACAGACACGCGCGAAGCTGTGGACCGTGCAAAAGTGGAATTCCCTAGCACCACTGAAGAACCTATTATACAAGAGCAATCCACATCTGACTTCCCCATCATTCAGGTGAACTTAACCGGCGAAGTGCCAGAGCGTATGCTTTACAACACCGCTCTAGAATTGCGCGACGCCATTGAAGCACAAACTGGCATTCTTTCTGCGGACTTTATCGGCGACAGAGAAGAACTGCTAGAAGTGGTAATAGACCCTAAAGAGTTAGAAACCTATCAGCTCTCCTCAGAGCAAATCATCAATAGCATTTCCCGCAACAACCGCCTGATTCCCGCTGGCAGCATTGACGGCGGAGAAGGTAGATTTTCTGTCAAGGTGCCTAGCGTTATTGAAAACGCTGCGGACCTATTTGACCTGCCAATCAAAACCGACGGCGACACCGTTGTCGCTTTGTCTGACGTCGCAACCGTCAAGCGTACCTTTAAAGACCGCGCCAGCTACTCCAGAATTGACGGCAGTAATAGCATAGGCTTGGAGGTTATTAAGCGCGCAAACTACAACGTTTTGGACGCGATCAGTAACGCAAAAGCCGCCGTAGAAGCTCTTAGGCCAAATCTACCGGCCAAAGTTGAAGTCACTTATTCGCAAGACCAAGGCCCCTATGCCTCTAGCCAAGTAGTAGAACTGGAAGGCAATATTTTTACCGCTCTTGGTTTGGTCATGGTTATCGTGGTCGCGGCTATGGGTATTCGCAGTGGCATTATTGTCGGCTTGGGTATTCCAACATCCTTTCTGTTTTCGCTGATCTTTATTTATCTGCTGGGCTACTCGTTTAACTTCATGGTGATGTTCGGCATGTTACTGGGCTTGGGCATGCTGATTGACGGGGCCATTGTCGTCACCGAATACGCCGACCGAAAAATGACCGAAGGCTTTGGCAGCCAAGAAGCTTATTTATTGGCCGCCAAACGCATGTTCTGGCCGGTAACCGCATCTATTGCTACAACTCTTGCAGCATTCCTACCGCTGATGTTCTGGCCCGGCGTGTCGGGCAAATTTATGCGCTACTTACCGGTAACGGTATTTACCGTACTCAGTGGGTCACTGCTCTACGCGTTAGTTTTTGGACCAGTCATTGGCTCCATCATTGGCAAAGCCGGTAGCTTGAGCAAAACTGCCAAAGAAACGCTGACCACTCTTGAACACGGGGACCCACGGACCCTTAAATCACTAACCGGCGTCTACGCCCGCGTGCTGGGCTTTGCCACGCGCTACGCCATTGTCACACTAGCCTTAACCATAGGCGTATTGTTCACGACGTTTTGGGCTTATGGCCAATATGGCGCCGGGCTTATTTACTTCTCTCAAGGTGAAGCAAAATTCGCTCAGGTTAATGTGCGCGCACGCGGCAACTTAAGCGTAGAAGAAATATATTCGCTGGTGACTGAAGTTGAAGACCAAGTCATTGGTGTGGAAGGCATAGAGCATATCAACACCTTCACCAGGTTAGGTGGCCAACCAGGCAGAGACGGTGGCACTGACAGAGTGGGCGGTATGTTTTTAGAGCTTTACGACCAGCAATACCGTCGGTCAAGTAGCACCGAGATTTTGGAAGAGGTACGCGAAAGAACCAGAGGTATTGTTGGTATTCAGGTAGAAATCCAAGAGATGGAAATGGGTCCGCCAGTAGGCAAACCTTTAAATATTGAGTTCTCGTCGCATGACCGGAGCGTAATAGACCCGGCGGTGCAACGAGTTGTGGACTACATGAAGAACGACATTGAGGGATTACGTGATGTCGACGACACTAGGTCACTGCCCGGTGTTGAGTTTAAAATCAATGTAGACCGCGCTCAGGCAGCGATTTACGGCACGGACGTAAGCCAAGTTGGTGTGGCAGTACAACTGGTCACCAATGGCATAAAGGTTGGTGAATATAGACCGGACCGGGCCGACGATGCTGTAGATATTAGAGTGCGCTACCCAAGTGCTCAGCGCGGCATTATGGCTTTGAGTGAGTTGAATATTTCAACGCCCACAGGCCTCGTGCCGCTATCCAATTTCGTCACCCTAGAACCTGTGCCAAACGTAGATACAATTCAGCGCGTGAACAGTATCCCTATCAAGAAAGTGCTGGCAAATGTAGCGCCGGACGTTCTTGCGGATGACAAAGTGAAAGAAATCCAAGCATGGATCGACACCCAAGACTGGCCTCCAGGACTGAAAATAGAGTTCAGGGGCGCAAATGAGGAACAAGCTGAAACCTTGGCATTTGTTGGCGGCGCCTTCGGCATGTCGTTATTGCTAATGTTTGTACTGCTGGTCACCCAGTTTAATAGCTTCTACCAAAGCTCACTGATTCTATTTGCTGTGATCCTCTCAACTGCAGGTGTACTTATTGGCTTGTTAATTACTGGCAATCCTTTCAGCGCCATCTTGACCGGGGTTGGGGTCGTTGCATTGGCAGGCATTGTTGTAAACAACAATATTGTATTGATCGACACCTACAACCAGTTACGTCGTGAAGATCCAGACTTGCACTATGTCGACCTCATCATTCGTACAGGCTCCCAGCGTCTACGACCGGTGATGCTCACCACAATAACCACAGTTTTCGGCTTACTGCCACTGGCCAGTAACTACAGCATCGACTTGGTGAATAGAACCGTAACGTACGGCAGCATGCTGTCATCTTTCTGGGTGCCGCTGTCGCAAGCTATTGTTTCAGGCCTGACCTTTGCAACGCTGTTAACCTTGGTGACTACGCCTGCAATGTTGGCAATACCTCACCAGCTAAAATCGATAAAGAACAGATTACTCAAGAAACCTAAGACTGGCATTGTGAGCCGGCAAACCCCAGCGTATTCAGCAGATTAGGTTAGCGGACGCTGGTTGAGGATAGCCAAGCCCACTTCGGGTTTGGCTATTGCAGTCTTGGCTACGTTACGCTTTGCTGCTGCAACCAACTGACAATTTCTGGATAGGCTTGCTTGTCTTGAACCAAAAACAAATGACCACCATCAAATAGGCGCAGTTCACAATTAGCCAATTGCGCGTCCAGTGCCTGCATATTTGCTACCGGCGCAATATCATCGTAGCGACCGCCAGCCAACAAGATAGGCATTTTAAGTTCCGGCAACCGAGAAAAAGTGTCGTGACCTTTTCTTGCTTCTAACTGTTTTAACGCACCTTCTGGATCTCTTTGTGCGGCCCTTGCAGCTAGCGTAAGGTCCATCAACGTCTCCCAGCGATCTGGATTCTCAGCGATCCATGCATCATCGCGCCGGTTATCTGAAATTTGCAGGTGTTTTTTTGCACGCACAGTTTCTTCTAAAAACTCTAATTCATGCAGCGGATAAGACGGATTACCAACGCCGCCAGAGGACGTACACGCCAGCACCATGTGCTTTATTCTGCTTGGGTGACGAAGTGCAAATTCTTGAGCCACCATGCCACCGAATGACACGCCCATTACTGGGATCTGATCTACCTGCAAATAGTCTAAAAGCGCCGCCGCATCATCTGCGTATTCCGCCATTGTATAGTCGTGCGATGGCGTCTCAGTTTGGCCTAAGCCGCGCTGGTCGTAGCAAATCAAATCAAAATTGGCCCCAACGGGCGCATCAAATTGATTGGGTTTGTTACGCAAATCAGCGCCACTGCCACTGATAAATAGCAACGGTTCGCCCTCACCTTTACGCTCAAAATACAGATCTATACCATTAGCCATAATTATTGTCACAACCCCTCCAGCTATCTTTTGTTCGAGTTTATTAGATTTACCCAACCAAACATCATGCGCCGACATCACGCAAAGCAATGGCTTGAGCATAGGCGACAACCCGCTCGGCTTCCACGGCGTGAAGGTTTTCAATTAACTGTCCATCCAACACGCCAACGCCTTTACCTTCACTAAGGGCGTGACGCCATACTTCTAGCACTTTGTGGGCATGCACCACCTCTTCCGCTGAGTAACCAAATACAGCATTTGTGCTTTCAATCTGCCCCGGGTGAATGAGCGTTTTACCATCAAACCCCATGTCTTTGCCCTGAACGCAAACCTCGTGCAGGCTGTCCAAATTTCGAAAATCCAGATGCACGCCGTCAAATATTTCTTTCTTAAAATGCCGAGCCACCACCAGGCTACGCTGCAATACATAATCTAAATTCCGCCGCGACCGCGTGTGACTGGCTCTGAGATCCTTAACCAAATCACTGGTGCCCATAATTAACGCAGCCACTCTTTCATGGCCGACGAATGTTTCTAAGTGGAGGATGGCGGTAGGTGTTTCTATCATTATCCAAACAGGCAAATTACTCGCCTTCACCACTAGCGCGGCATCTATTTGCTGTACTTGCTGCAGGCTTTCTATCTTAGGAAAGACAAGGGCCCCAATGGGTTGATCAGCAAACACTGTTAGATCTTCCATACCCCAGGGCGTATCCAAGCCATTACAGCGCACGACTAATTCTCGATGACCGTAACCGCCAGACTGTACCGCTGCCAGCACCCGAAGACGCGCCGACTCCTTGGCATCTGGCGCTACCGCATCCTCTAAATCAAAAATTATGCTGTCGCAGTCTAGGCCTTTTGCTTTTTCCATGGCACGAGCGTTGGCACCAGGCATATAAAGTATCGAGCGTCTGGGTTGCATATCGCTCCCTCCTTTGGTTAGGGAAACTCTGATCAATTCGTTAATGCCTCAGCAGGTTCTCTAGCTTGCACCAGCAAGGAGCGTCATAAAGCTTGTTGTATCACTGATTGATCAGAGGTTAGCTAGATCATACGGACATCAAAGCCTGAGCAATAGTCAGCTGGCCCATTATGCTCGGATAGGCTCGAGTATGCGCGACGATGAACACAGTGAAATGTAGATTACTTAAATATGGCTGGCTGATTTCTCCTGTGCAAAGACACGCGCCGCCTATGATAGGATCTTGCGCATTCATGGAGAGTAAGAATTATGCAAAATACCTTTAATTTGAAAAACAAAGTCATCGCCATTACCGGTGCTTCTTCAGGCTTTGGACACCATTTTGCCGACGTTCTAGCAGCAAATGGGGCAACGGTTATTCTTGGCGCTCGACGCAGAGAAAAGCTAGATACCGCAGTTGAAGAAATTAAAGCAGCAGGCGGCAATGCTATGGCCGCCACGTTAGATGTAACAGACAAAGCCAGCATCGAAGGTTTTCTAGATGTTGCTTACACAGAATTTGGCCGACTCGATTGCGTAATCAACAACGCAGGGGTTGAAGCAGGTGCAAAAACATACCACACCACCGATGAAGAAGACTGGGACTTTGTCCTTGATACCAACCTAAAAGCAGCTTGGATGGTGTCTAAACTATATACCGATAGAGTAGTCGCCCATGAACAAGGCGGTGGCAATATCATAATGATCTCAAGCATCACCGACTCGCGCACCATCAAAGGTCAGTTTTCTTACGCGGTATCCAAAGGTGGTATGACGCGGATGACGCAGGTGATGGCCCTTGAAGCCTCTAAATACAATATTCGAGTTAATGCGTTGGCCCCCGGCTACTTCCTCACCGACGTCAGCCGCATTTTGCTGGAATCGCCAATGGCCGATACATTCGTTAAAGGCATTCCCATGCGCCGCGTTGGCCAATTTCCTGATTTAGACGGGCCGATACTATTGCTGGCCAGCGATGCGTCAAGTTTTATGACCGGCTCAACCTTGGTGGTTGATGGCGGCCATGTTTGCGCGTCGCTTTAAGGCTGCAAGAACAGTAAGAGAAAAATAAGAGAATATTATGAGCACCATTCGACCATTTACTGTTGAAGTAAAAGCTGAAGACGTAAAAGAGTTAAAGACCCGCTTAGCCGCCACCCGCTGGCCTGATGCAGAAACCCCAGATGACTGGAGCCAAGGCGCGCCGCTGGCTTACATACAAGAGGTAGTAGGTTATTGGTTAAACGACTATGACCACCAACGCTTGGCAACGCGCCTTAACGCCTTTGATAATTTCCTCACAGAGATTCAAGGCTTGGACATACACTTTTTGCATATTAAATCTAGCAACCCCAATGCCAGGCCACTCATCATGACACACGGCTGGCCGGGTTCAGTGGTCGAATTTTTAAAAGTTGCAGAGCCGCTGACAGAACCACAAGATCACGGCGGTAATGCTGACGATGCCTTTCATTTAGTTTTACCCTCCCTCCCAGGCTATGGCTTTTCCGGCAAACCCACCACTACTGGATGGGGTATCGAAAAAATAGCCGATGCTTGGGCTGAGTTAATGGCACGTCTGGGTTACGAAAAGTATTTTGCCCAGGGCGGCGACTGGGGCTCAGTGGTGACCTCTGCTATTGCTCGCCAAGATGCTGAGCATTGCTTAGGCATCCATTTGAATATGGTGGTTGTACCGCCAGATGCCACAGCGGAAGATTTAACCGATGTAGAAAAATCTGCTCTAGCCGGCTGGCAGTTCTATCAAGAGTGGGATTCTGGTTATTCCAAACAACAGGCCACGCGACCACAAACGCTGGGCTATGGATTAGTGGACTCACCCAGTGGCCAGGCCGCTTGGATCATTGAAAAGTTCTATACATGGACAGACTGTGACGGCCATCCAGAAAACGCCATAAGCCGCGATGAAATGTTGGACGACATTATGGTGTATTGGCTTAACGCCGCGGGCGCTTCATCAGCTCGGCTTTACTGGCAGAGCTTTGGCGGCAGTTCAGACGCAACGCCCATCACTGTGCCTATGGGCGCGACCATATTTCCGAAAGAGATCTTTCGCACCAGTAAGCGCTTCGCAGCGCAGCTGTATAAAAATATCGTGCACTGGACCGTGAAAGAAAGAGGCGGTCACTTCGCCGCCTTTGAACAACCCAGTGTTTTTGTTGACGAAGTTAGAACATGTTTTAGATCACTAAGATAACGCAAAAAGATAGTGCAATGAGGTAGTGCAAAGAGAATACAGGGATAAAGTGCGGCTAAAACCGCGCTGACAAGATGCAGGCTAAAAGCCCACTAAAGATCCGCTAAAGACCGCCTAGCGCTTCGCCTTCTATGGTGATTCTATGCATTAAACGACGGTGACCATGGTAGTCATTGATCGCCCAGTGCCAAGTTGCTCTGTTGTCCCAAAAGGCCATTGAGCCTTTACCCCACTGAAAACGGTAGCTGTGCTCTGGACGACCAACATGGGCATACAGGTAGTCAAGCAATGGCTTGGACTCTTGGTCTGTCCAACCTTCAAACCGGAGTGTAAATGCAGCGTTCACATACAGTGTTGGGCGACCAGAAAGTGGGTGTTTAACGATCACGGGATGCACAGCGTCTTGGGTGGCGTCGTCGCCATTACCCAACCTGCCGTTGAGAGCATCTGAATAACCAGTTGCATTACCAAAGACATGTCTCGATGAGTGCACAGCACGTAGTGTGGATAGGGTCGCCTTCATACCATCCGACAAACTGTCGTAGGCTTTGCTGCAATTAGCGAAGAGCGTATCGCCTCCAACAGTTGGCACTTCGTAGGCCAGGAGCATAGAACCCAATGCCGGGATTTGATCGTAAGAGTGATCTGTGTGCCAGTTACCGCCAATGTTAAATTCTTGATCAGGCTCTTTAGCCACTTCAGCAATTTCAGGATACCCGTCAACATGAGCAAAAAATCGATTAACATTGATTTCGCCCCAGCGCCGCGCAAAGCCCAAATGCGCCTCTGGACTGAGATTCTGATCGCGAAAAAACAGCACTCCGTGCTCCGCAAATGCTGACTGTAACGTTTGCATCTGGCTGTCGTTAACGTCGTTCAGATCAACATTAGCAACTACTGCTCCCACAGCGCCGGTAGATCTAATTTGTATATTTTGAGTCATACCACTCTCTCTAAACTGACTTAAAAAACAAAGGTTAATACTTTACCGCTGACAATAAAATGCCATTGAGCAGTGCAGGTGCACCACCGGCCGGATTCAAATTTATAGCGCTTTTCCACTGGACAGCTTCTGCGGCGGCGGCGCCAAAAAGATCAGCACCCCTGAAAAAACATTTAAACCCGCCACCACCATAAAAGGCACGCCATAATCTCCGTAAGCATCTCGATACAATGCAGAAAACCAAGGCGCCATTGCACTTATGGCCAAGGAAAATGGCATACCTGCACCGCGAATAGCGCCGAGGAATCGACGACCAAAGAAAGATGCCCATATCACTTCTTGCATGGGGATCATGCCACCCCAGCCAACGCCCAACAAAAAGAATGCGGCGTACACCCAAAACAACTGACCACTCATTGTGGAAAAAACGATACATGCCAGCGCCACCCCTGTTAAGGATGCGGACAACGCCGCCAAAGGTTTAGTCGGGCTGCGATCAATGAGGTAACCCCAAACCGGCTTGGTCAGCATGGCGGGGATAGACGCAACAACAATGGCATAGGCGGCCTCAGTACGAGTAAAACCGTTATCTGTTAAGTAAGGCACTGTCTGCAACAACATCACAACGATATTGATGGAAAAGAAACCAAAGGCGATGACCAATGCATAAAATGAAAATGTGCGTAATGCTTGAGATCGAGTAAACGAGCGTGCCAATTCATCCTTAGCGCGCTGACCTTGACCCTGAGCAATTTGCTCTGGGCTATGACCATCTGGATGCAGGCCATAATCTTCTGGTGAGCGACGTACTAAAAGCGCTACGGGCAATACAAACAATGCTGTCCCTGCACCCAACCACAGCCACGATTCGCGCCAACCAATTGCATCAATGAGCCATGTAGCTAATGGCGTGAGCACAATACCACCGAAAGAGATGCCCATAGCGGCAATGGCTATGGCTAATCCGCGCTGCTCAACAAACCACTTAGACAGCGTAACGTTGACAACCAAGTTGCCTAACATGGCACAGCCAGCGGTAACGATAACGCCGTTAAGTATCCACCACTGCCAAAGCGTCTGCACCCAGCTGTGTAGACACAGAGAAATAGAAAGTAGTACGCCACCGAACAGCATAATAGGCCGACCACCATAACGGTCTACCCGCACCCCCACAAAAACACCGACCAATGCCATAACGCACTGACCAATAGAGCGGGTTAAGGTGAAATCAGAGCGCGACCAACCCAGTTCGTTGAGCATTGGGTCCATGAACGACCCAAGTACATAGCTGTACATACCGATGGCTACAAATTGCGCAATGAAGGCAGCGCCGACAATGTAGTAGCCAAAATAAATACCGTTAGGGAAAATTTGTTGCTGTCGCAAAAGAGAAATACCTGAGCAAAAAAGGGTCTACGACCATGGAATTATTCGGCGCATTTTGTACGTCAAAGCATTTGCAAACGAACTAAAAAAACACGTTTGTCGGCTAAGGCCAAACCTTACCTAAAAGAAAGCGTTGGTTTTTGAATGCATGAAAATTGTGACTATCACTCACAAGGTCTGTCCAACATGTTAAAAGCAAAACGACGAGTGCCATTCCCTGAGGCCTCTTATCTTTCTCACTTATATTTAAGTGCTTTGTTAGACCTAAGTCAGTGATGGACTAGCGCCAAGCCATGGGACTGCTTTATTACGCAGCCCCATACTTACTTGATCAAATATTAGGTATTAGAACCTTCCATCTGGCTCAAGGCGGCTATGACTTTATCAATAATAGCATCTGTCTTAGCGCGCATTTCATCATCTGTTGCATCCTGGATAGGGTGCTGAACAAACACTCGCTCAGCATCAGGCATACCTAATGCCGTGGCTTGAGCGTCTGCTGCTGTGACAAATTCTGAAGAAGCGATAGAGACCGCGGGCGTGCCCTGAATCTCAAACCATACCGTGTCATGCAAACTGCACGTGGTACAGGATCCTCAGTCAGCCAGGGCCTCAATGACAAAATCACTATTTGCCTGAATCAACTGCCGCAGTTCTTCCGGCGCAGGCTTAGAAAATGTGGGCTTGGCGTAACGGGTGATATTTACGTCCGGTAGGCGCGCACTCAACGTTTCTTCTAAACGGTCGAGTAAAACATTGCCGCGAGGCTTAGAAATATCCAGCAACGCTACGTTGCCTGTAATCTGCTTTGGTCTCGGCGTAATTTGCCGTGACACTGGAACCCGCTCATCTGTGGGGTCCAAAATGGATAACATCGCCATATCCACAACTCTCCTTTTATTTTTTCAAGTCTATTTATAACTCATTCGGCTATACAACGCCGCATCAAATGTCTATTTTTCGCGATACTGGGATTGAACCTATGCTGCCAGTGACCCAGCCATGAAAGGCCGCTGAAAACTTGCCCGCCTCACCGCCTGCCACAACGATGTGAATATCATCTTCTGTCCTAAACTTAGGCATCATTCTGTCTAAAACCTCTTCACTCATGCCGGCAGCCGCGACGGGCTTAATGCCCGCACCTGAGACATCGTTGCCTACAAGCTCACGAGTTGGTCGGGATGAGGTTTCCTGTATACGTCTACGCAGGTCAGCTTTGCTATAGTTATCATGCATTAATGTATCTACATGCTCAGGCACAACCACCAGCAAGCAGTTGGTCGCAAAATGCGCCTTTGGATTGTAAATACCCTCAAGGGTCTGACCGATAGTACCGGCCAGCGCATCAGCGCTACGGGAATCTTGATCCACTATCAGTGAAGGACCACTGGTCATCGTAAACACACTGACCACCGAATCAGAGGCGTCAAAACCGCGCTCTACATGCAACGGTTGCCACGGATTGCGCTCTTCCCACTCAGCAAAGCACATGGTGAATTTCATTGGGTTACCTAATACTGAGCGCTCTGTTTCACCGGGCTTAGCGCCGCCAACGTTGCGGATCACAAGGCGCACAGCGCGCCCTATGGTCGCATTAGCGCGGTTACCTTGGCCTAGCGCACCCATGCCCATATTCATGCCTATTTGATGACGTATGGGGCCATTGACCACTATCACCGGGCTGGCGCCCATGGTTGTGGCCATAACGCCGTGAACGTTGTAGTCATCAGTGCTAATGGCCTCCACTGCGGCAATGACTACCGGCATATATTGTGGCTTACACCCGGCCATTACTGCATTGATGGCAATCTTCTCAATGGTTACCTCACCCAAATTTGGTGCCATGACGCCGACGATTTCTTGCGCATCGCGCCGAGTACCCTCGAGCATTCTTAACACTCTCTCCGGGGTTGGCGGAATGACTGGCAGGCCGTCTGAGAATCCCTGATCGAACATAAACTCGAACTCATCGTCCTGACTACCAATGACAATCTTGCGAGCGCGGATAGGGCTATTCTCAGCTTCAGCACGCAGACCGTCGGCATTGCTCGGATCTACCGAAAGAGAGCCACAACCAGGACGCCACTGGGGCAAGCTTAGCCAATCAACGTCTACCTCGGCGCGTGTGTATTCTGCGCTCATGCGTTGCAGCAGGTCTTGCCATTCGTCGCGAACAAAGCCAATAAGCGTGTCTGTGACCGCACCAGATACATCTGTTTTGAATAAGGTTGGCACTGTTTCTACATCAGCAGCAAAGGAGACCTTAAGTGCGCTGTCATCTAAAATTGAAAAGCCTGGCGCGAAAGTCTTATCCAAGGCTTTGTTGCCGCCTAGGGTTTGACCAATAATTTGTATATCAATTGCACCCGCAAATGCCTTATGCATGGCAACCAGTACCGGCATGACCTCTTTGCAGGTTGGACAATCTTCTTTAATAAAACACACCAAAGCATCACTGGTACCTGGAAAAACGACTTGCTTCCCACGTAGATTCTCCAATTCAAATGCTGCGATTACTTCACTCATTTAATCCTCCCAAGTCTATTTTTTTCATTTGCCTACAGCCTGCCCACAGCCGGCCTGGATTTTGCTGCAAAAAACGACAACAAAACTCACGTTATTTCTATATTGAGTTTAGTAGTCTATAACGAGTACAGTTTTGTAATACAAAAAACTTGAGACCGTTGATGAGTGAATTAGCAGAATTTCGTAGTGATGTGCGTGGATGGTTAACCGAGAATTGCCCTGAAGGCGCTAAAGGACCGGGGCAAATTGCCATTGGCAGCACCAAGATTGAATTGGAACCAGACGTTGCTTTATGGCTAGAGCGCTGCGCAGAAAAAGGTTTCACGGCACCCACATGGCCAACTGAATTTGGCGGGGGTGGACTCAGCACAGCTCAAGCAAAAGTTTTCTATGAGGAAATGGGCAATATTGGAGCGCGGATGCCTTTAGGCGGCATGGGCATGACGATGATTGGCCCAACCTTGCTCGAATACGGCACCCAGGCGCAGAAAGAACGCCACATGCCAAAGATCATTCGCGGTGAAATTCAATGGTGCCAAGGCTATTCCGAGCCTAATGCAGGGTCAGACTTAGCCGCACTAAACTCAAAGGCAGACGACAAAGGCGATCACTTCGTGATTAATGGCCAAAAGGTTTGGACCTCTGGCGCAGCCACAGCTGACTGGATGTTTGCACTGGTTAGAACTGACCCGGATGCACCTAAGCATGAAGGCATCAGCTTTGTCTTGCTGACCATGGACCAGCCGGGTGTAACGGTTAAACCTATTAGATTGATATCCGGTTCGTCACCTTTTGGCGAAACATTCTTTGATGACGCCATTGCCGACAAAGACAACTTGGTCGGTGAATTGAACAAAGGCTGGTCTGTAGGTAAGCGCCTACTTCAGTATGAACGCTCAGGTATTGGCGGCTTGAATGGCGGCGCACGCCCTGCACAACCCGGCAGTGGCTTGGTAGAAATTGCGAAAAACTATGTGGGTGAACGTGAAGGCAAAATAGACGATTCCGCCATCCGCGAAAAAGTCACTACGCTAAATATGAACAGGGCTGCATTTCGCCTAACCGCCCAACGCGCGAACGCAGAAAATAAGTCAGGTACGCCCGGCGCGGCCACTTCTATCTTTAAGCTCTACGGCGCAGCGCTGCAACAAGATGGCGCAGAACTTAAGCGTGAATTGATGGGCTTTAAAGGCTTAGGTGTAAGCGGTAACGAATTCAGCGAAATGGAAATCACCAGCGTGGAAGAATGGTTGCACACCAAGGCGACCACCATTTATGGCGGCAGCAACGAGATCCAAGCAAATATTATTTCTAAGCGTGTACTCGGCCTTCCTGAATAGGGCTACCTAAACAGGCTAGCCGGAACAGTAAGCTAGTGCACGAATGCGCTAGCGTTGGAGAATTAGCGTAGGCTGAGGAAATAGCAAAAGGATACGAGCATCTACATCTGGGGAGATAAGCATGGCAATGATCAGCGGATTCGAATCAATTGGGGTAGACAGTCTAACGCCGCACATTGGTGCACAAATATCTGGCGTGGACTTGTCTAGGGATTTGTCTAACGAACAATTCAGTGAAGTCTACCAAGCGTGGCTAGACTGGAAGGTCATTGTCTTTCGCGACCAAGACATTGATCGGGATCAGCATAAAGCTTTTGCGCGGAGATTTGGCACGCTACACGTGCACCCAATGCAGCATAGTTATGGCGGCGACCCAGAAATTCTGTCGGTCAAAACCACCAAAAACTCTGCCTATACTGCGGGCAATGCGTGGCATACAGATGTTACCTGCGACGAAATTCCACCCATGGCCTCGGCGCTTTACATAAAAGAGACACCGGAAAGTGGCGGCGGTGACACACTATTTGCCAACATGTATTTGGCCTACGACCTACTCAGTGCGACGATGAAAGAGGTGCTTGGCGGCCTCACGGCGATACACGATGGCGCGCTACCTTACCTGGGCAATTACAAAGTGGCTGCACCCGAGGGAGACGCCTACCCAAAGAATGAACACCCAATGATTATCGCTCACCCTGAAACAGGCAAAAAAGTACTGTTTGTGAACAGTGGCTTTACTTCGCACATTAAGGGCATGAGTGGTTGGGAGAGCAAAGCATTGCTTGGCGCACTGTTCGATCACATCACCAGAACGCACAGACTTACCTGTAGGGTGCAATGGCAGCCCAATACGCTGACCCTATGGGACAATCGTTGCACTCAGCATCACGCGGTTTGGGACTACTGGCCTGACAGTCGATATGGCGAGCGCGTCTCTATTTTGGGTAACGCGAGACCCAGCTCAGGGTAATTGTCATTACCTTTGCGATCCTGCGTTAACCTTAATTGAATGCTCTGGCTGATTGCTCTCCTGCATTCAGTCAGCGCAGTTTTTTATCAATAACTGATTTACAAAACTCACCCTCTGTCCCAGCATGACAGTTGCTTTTAACCCCCACAAAAATACCTAACCGCTCATCCACAATTGATGAATGAGAAGCTAACTGCGACTGCAATTAGCGAAATAAACTGGAACGCTCCGCGCACTTATGACTAAAGAACAGCAGCCCTCTTCAGCTAATAGCGCGAACACTGACTTGCTCCTGCCCAGCACAAATCTTCCTGGGCAGAAGCAGAGCTTCAGACAGAGCTTAGCGCCACTTTTTACCCTGGGCTGGCCCATGGTGCTGACCCAGTTTTTTATCATGGGCACGGGCTTTATAGACACCGCCATGGCCGGGCGTTATTCCGCCGCCGACCTTGCTGGTGTCTCTTTAGGTGGCAACGTTCTGTGGCCAGCATTTATGTTGCTCACCGGTGTCACCATGGCTTTAGCACCCATTACCTCACATTTGCGTGGGGCAAATAAAATGAGTGAAATCGGCCATCAAATCCGCCAAGGGCTATGGCTGTCTCTTGCCAGTAGTTGCCTAATGATTTTGCTATTGCATAACGCCGCCGTCATTTACGAATGGACGGGCATTGAACCGGCCATAGCCGACATTGCCAGCGACTACTTGTACGCAATTAGCTGGGGGGTGCCGCCAATCATCATTTATGTGGCGCTACGCCATACACTTGAGGGTCTGGGACAAACACGCCCCCCGATGCTTATTGCCGGTAGCGTGCTACCGCTCAACGGCTTTTTAAACTACGCACTGGTCTATGGTGAATTTGGCTTCCCTGAAATGGGCGGCGTGGGCTGCGGCTGGGCCACAGCCATCGTCTTTTGGGTACAGCTACTTCTCATGTTGTTACTGCTGCCTAAGCCTTACTTTAAGATCACCGGTTTGTTTAAGGTATTTGAGTTTCCAATACTCAGTACCTGTAGAGATATCCTCAAACTTGGTATCCCCATAGGCATCGCTATTTTCTTAGAAATGGCTTTATTTGGTGTAATAGGTTTTTTAGTGGCGCGCCTAGGTGTGGTTGATATGGCCGCCCACAGCATTGCTGGCAACCTAAACTGGATGACCTACGTTATTCCCATGAGTATTGGCAGCGCCGCCAGCATCCGCATTGGATTTTTGGTGGGCAGCGGCGACTTGGCCGCAGCAAGATCTACCGCCGGCGCCATCTTCAAATTTTCTATTGGCTATGCGCTGGTTATGAGCTTGGTGTTAATCGGACTGCGCTACCAGCTGGTTTCCATTTTCACCAACGACCCTGAAGTGATTGCTATTGCCATTGTGCTGATTTTGTTTATTGCGGTATATCAAACCATTGATGACGCTCAAGCTGTGATTATCGGCGCCCTACGCGGCTATAAAGACACCACCATACCTATGCTATTTGGTCTTATAGGCTATTGGTTTTTAGCCCTGCCAATAGGCTATATATTGGCAGAGGGGTTAATCACAGATCAGCCGCTCAGGGTCTATGGCTATTGGGCAGGCATTGCTTCGGGTATGTTTATCGTGGCCATTTGTGTGGGTATCAGGCTCCGCCATATCAGCAGCCACAAAGAGAAGATTTTGCTGTTGTCCGATGCAAAAGACTAATTGGGAATTGAGATACTCATGGTTTCTTTGACCTGTTCCATCACTACATAACTGGTCGACTCTTGCACTCCAGGCAAGGTCAGCAGTGTCTCGCCGAGAAATTTACGGTATGCATCCATATCCGGCACTCTGGCCTTAATCAGGTAATCAAAATTGCCTGACACCAGATAGCACTCCTGAACCTCGCTAAGGCCAATAGCAGATGCCTTAAACGCTTCAAATACATCCTGAGCGGTTCTCTGCAGCCTAATCTGCACAAATACCACGAGACCGGCATTCAGGTAGTTGGCGTCGAGCAAGGCGGTATAGCCCTTAATAATACCTTTGCGCTCCATACGCTTAACGCGCTCAAGACAAGGACTGGTGGACAAACCCACGCGCCTGGCCAGTTCTGCATAGGTAATCCGGCCCTCTTTTTGTAACTCTATAAGAATTTTTTTATCAATGTTACCAAGATCAGATAAGCCAACCATTTCAACACCAACCATTAAATATATCGAATCTGAAAACTTAACAGAATAATCAACTGAAATAGCCAGAAAAATTCCGATAAAAAGTAAATAATTTTGCGGCAAAGCATCCACACTTCAATACATATTTGAACCCACATCTCACCCACCCCTATGGATAAAAATATGCTGATCGGCGTACCCAAAGAAATCAAGAATCGAGAATATCGCATTGGTCTAACCCCAGCCGGTGTGCGGGAGTTTATTCAACGCGGACATCAAGTATTAGTTGAGCATGACAGCGGTGCAGCGATTGGATTCAGCAATGATCAATATCTAGATTCTGGCGCAGAGATCGTAAACACAGCGCAAGAGATCTTTGCGCGGGCTGACATGATCATCAAAGTGAAAGAACCACAGCCCATTGAGTGCGCGCAGCTCAGGCCGCAGCAGATCTTATTTACCTACCTGCACCTTGCTCCTGACCCAACACAAACCGATCTATTGATTAATTCTGGTGCCACCGCGATCGCTTATGAAACGGTCACCGATGACAATGGCGGCCTACCCTTGCTCGCGCCCATGTCGGAGGTAGCAGGCCGTTTATCCGTTCAAGCAGGCGCCCATTGTTTAGAAAAAACTCAGGGTGGCGCGGGCATCTTACTTGGTGGAATAACAGGGGTTAGCCCAGCCAATGTATGTGTTATTGGCGGCGGCGTTGTCGGTGTCAATGCGGCGCTTATGGCTATGGGCATGGGCGCGAAGGTCACCATACTTGACCGCTCTCTCTCGCGCCTTAAGCAACTTGATGAGCTTTATGGTGACCGTCTGAGTACCTTATACAGCACTACTGAAGCCATTGAAGCGCAGATAAAACAGGCCGACTTAGTCATTGGCGCAGTGCTTATTGCTGGCGCCACTGCGCCTAAGTTACTAACTCGAGAAATGCTTAAACTGATGAAGTCTGGCTCGGTGGTGGTTGATGTAGCCATTGATCAAGGTGGTTGCTTTGAGACGAGCAAAGCCACGACACACGATGACCCAACGTACATTGTCGACAACATAATCCATTACTGCGTTGCCAACATGCCCGGCGCTGTTGCCAGAACATCTACCTTCGCATTAACCAATGCAACTCTGCCTTACGCACTATCGTTAGCTGACAATGGACTGCAGGCACTGAAAACAAATGCACACCTCCGCGCCGGACTTAATGTGCATAATGGCATGGTTACAAACCAAGCCGTGGCAACAACACTAGGCTATAACTGCACGGACGCACTAAACGCGTTAGTTGCACAACACGCGGTATTGGAAGAGCCTCACCTTACACCCGCAAGTAATCTTTGAAGCGACGACATCGTTAACTCCAATCCCCTAAGCTAACCCAAGCTCGACCAACATTTTCGTTCCGCAAAATCTAGGCGACAATGCGAAGAAAAAATAGTCGAGTAGCTCGAGGCGAACTGCAGCTAACCTGCAATCACAGAGCTGTAATCGCTAACCTGCCATACTAACCTTCAATTAAGCTAACCCGAAGACTGACGCGACTGCACGTCAATCTCTCTCTGCCATGGCTCCACAGAATTAGGCTTTTCGTTAGCTGACAATCCATTGGCGGAAAAAACCAACGCACTGTCCGCCAGTGGCGCCTTGCGAATCATTTTTTTGTCTAAAGCAAAGTTCTGCGTATTCTTCCACGGACCTTCTCCCTGCTGTGGAAATAGATGCATAACACGCTGCATGTACCCTGCCGGAAAATCTGCGATCCAAGGAAGTGTTTGCATACCCTGATCTTCCTCGCGTAAAACGGGTGTCACCTGAGTCGCGCCACTTTTCTGCATATGCTCTATGAGACGGCAAACCCACTCGGAGGTTAAATCCGCGCGCAACGTCCAAGACGCATTCACATAACCGAAAGTGTTGGCGAGATTTGGCACATCCGAGTACATCATGCCTTTATAGGTAAATTGCTTCGAAAAATCTACCGCCTCGCCATCGACAGAAAACGGCACACCCGCCAGCACTTCAAGCTTCAGGCCTGTCGCTAGCACAATAATGTCTGCCGCCAATTCGTCGCCGTTCTTCAGGCGGATACCGCTCTCGGTAATTTGATCTATTTCAGCGGTCACCACTTCAACCTTGCCGGACTTAATAGATTCAAACAAATCTGCATTGGGCACTAAGCAAAGGCGTTGGTCCCAAGGGTTATAGCTAGGCGTGAAGTGCTTTTCCATATCGTAGCCGTCTGGCAGCATTTGCTTAACCATATCCAGCAACTGCTTTTTAACTTTCCCGGGTGCTGTACGTGTTTGGTAATAGAAATAGCGTTGCATCTCAATATTTTTGAATCGAGTTAAATTATAAGCCCACTTTTCGGGCAATATCTTGCGCAGAAAGTTGGCGAGTGCATCTTGATCTGGTCGAGCCACTACATAAGTTGGCGAGCGCTGTAGCATAGTCACTTGGGCACCATCTGCGGCCATATTCGGCACAAGGGTCATGGCAGTTGCACCGCTGCCCACAACTACCACGCGCTTACCTTTATGCTGCAAATCTTTTGGCCAGAACTGCGGATTAATCACCTGCCCGACAAATTTTTCTACGCCATCTATGCGCGGGTCGTGAACTTCATCGTGACTGTAATAACCACTGCACATAAACAAAAAGTTGCAACTGATCTGAACTTGGGTCCCGGCGTGGTCTACATCTAATGTCCAGTTAGCATCCTTGGATGACCACTGAGCATTGGTCAGTTTGTGGGAGAACTTTATCTTCTCGTCGATTCCGTACTCTTGGGTGGTTTCTTTGACGTATTGTAAAATTGCAGGACCATCCGCTATCGATTTGGATTCCTTCCACGGTTTGAAATTGAATCCCAGAGTGTGCATGTCGCTGTCTGAACGAATGCCAGGGTATTTAAACAAGTCCCATGTGCCACCTACGTTCTCCCTGCGTTCCAATACACAGTAACTTTGGTCCGGACATTCTCGACCCAAATGCACTGCTGCACTTACACCAGAAATCCCAGCACCTACAATAATTACGTCAAAATGTTCCATAACAATCAGCCTCTCAGATATTAATGAACCAAGACTAAATACTAGCAGGTCATTCTCTCGTAACAATCCCCAAGAAAATCCCGCGGCAACTGTAAAAGAACGAAAAACAGCAACTATTGATGAAAAGCGTAAAATTGCAAAATGTGAACTTTCTACCCACTATTTCGCGCGACCGAATCATCACTAATAACGAAAAGGTTGAGCGTACAAATCAAAAAAAGCATAAACGCCATAAAACTTAGCAAAAAGTGCGCAAAAAAACGTGAAAATATGCTGGCCATATCGAGTTTTTAAAAACTAACGAAATGACTCTTTTTTATCAGACTAAAAAAACTTGTTTTTTTGCTACTTAAACGCTTTTTTCAGTGCAAACAGCCATGTTACCCATCTACCCACAACCGCCCTATTCCGCATTGTTCACTAAGTTTGCGTCCAATTTTTGTATGTGGTAACTAAGAAGAATCAGAAAACTGGAGGGTAACTGATGATACGAAAAAACCGCCTCATTTCCGGGGCCGCGTTAACCGCAATTCTTGCGCCAAACTTACTGTTGGCTGAAGGAAGGCAAATTGAAGAGGTCATTGTGACCGCGGAACGACAAGAAGCTTCTATCCAAGACACGTCGATTTCCATCACTGCGTTTACAGGAGAGTTCATAGATGATTTCGGCATACGAAATCAAGAAGACTTGCAGAACTTTGTACCCGCCACAACAATTCAACCATACGACGCCACAGTGCGTGGTGTTGGTCGTAACTTCCGGGCCCTAGGTGGCGATCCAGGCGTAGCCACTTACATGAACGGTGTTTACTCTGAGGATTTGTTGACTGCGACCGCGGCAACTTTTTGGGACGTCGAGCGTATTGAGGTTCTTCGAGGACCACAGGGTACACTCTATGGTCGTAACGCCGTCGGTGGTGCGATTAACATTCTTTATAAAGAACCTACTGATGTTTTCGAAGGCGCTGTAAAAGCTATTGTTGGTAATTACGGAACTGAAGATTACTACGGTGCATTTTCAGGCCCTATATCCGATACTCTTTTGGGCCGCGTAAACTTTAGCTATCGCGACCGTGACGGTATTATCGAGGAAATCGGTGGCCCTAATGGACTCGGATCAGATGATTCGGATCTGGATGGTCTAGGTACAGAAAACGTAGCTGTCCAATTAAAGTGGCTCGTTTCAGACACCATTACAGTTGACCTAAGAACTACTTGGATGGGTATCAACCGCCCCTTCGGTGGCGCCAACGGTGGCGGACTGGTTGTATTAAACGAAGATGGTCAACCAAATCGATCCACCACATTGGTTCCCGGATATCGATTCATCGACAGGACTCAAACGGTTGCTACGAAAAATGATTTCTACAATCCAGCTACTCCTGTAGTCAACTTCACAAACCCAACAACAGGTGTAGTGCAGGAAGCTCAGACAAACCGTCCAGGACTTGATTATGTCGCAGCAGCGGGCTTCCAGAACGCTATGGCATCATTAGATGGTTGGAACAATACTTCAGCTGAAAGCTTAGCTGCGTATAACCGCTGTGTGTTTCCAGATGATATTGATGGCGACAAACTTTGTGCTTCGACCAACGGTTTGAATCGCGAAGAATTTGATACCAGCAACACTCAAGCGACGTTCACTTGGGATGCAAGTGATTCCCTTACTCTGAAATACATTTATGGATTCAATGAGCTTCAGTATCACCGTACAACAGACGATGACAACACTGCTAGCATGTACGAAGATCGTCAGTTCTACGTGAACCACGAAGCAAGGTACAGTTCGCATGAGGTGCAGGCGTTCTATGAAATCAATGACACTATGTCAGTGACTTCAGGTGTATTCTGGTACGACGCTGTTATCGATCAGCGAGGAGACTTTTACTCTGCAGTGGGTTCCGATCGTTTTCAAGACGCTTATACCCCAGGCGATGATAGCATTAGTTTTTACTTTGGTGGCGCCCCAATGGCCACACTATTCAGCGCAAAGAACGGCTGTATGGTTGAGAATCCCGCCGCTACCTGCGCGAGAAATTACTCCGCCGAGAACAGTGCTGAAAACTTGACTCTGTTTTCTGCTGGTAGAAACGATAACTTATACTTGTCTCAATGGCAGGGTGACGACGGAACAAGCAGAGACCTTGATGTAATTCACGGACCACGGACGGTTGGATCGGATTTACTTTATGCGACGCAAACTGAAAGAACCGCTTTTGCCGCATATACTCAGGGTGTATGGGACTTCGCGGAAGCCCTAACATTAACTGTCGGCCTTCGGTATGCGTGGGATGAAGTAGATGCGGAAGAGAATTTATTCCGCTACACAGAAAGCAACGGTCTTTTTGCATTCATGGCTGGGGGCGGAAACGGCGACCCAACAGATCCGACTGCAAGACCTAACCGGGTAGGCCAAAGTGATAATGTTTATACCATCAACCTACAGGATGGTAACTTCCAAACTGATGCAGATGGCAATGTGATGAACGATGCTTATGGGCAGCCTATTCCAACATCGAGAGTTGTTAATGGCGGACACCCTATTGCTGTAAGCGTTTATCGCCCTTTCACAAGAAAGGACGAAAAAGTTACTGGAAGAATTAACCTGGACTGGGATATAAATGAAGAAGTTATGCTTTACTTGTCCGCTACCTCTGGTTATCGATCAGGCGGTTATAACCTAGTATTCTTTAGTAATAGTGCCGCTTATGATCCTGAAGAATTGATTTCTTATGAACTTGGATACAAAGCACAGTTCCTAGACAACACTCTTCAGATCAACGGATCGTTCTACCTTTATGATTACGAAAATATTCATACAGTAGCAACTGAGGTTACAAGCTTGGGCGGCACTTCAACATCTGTTCTTGAGGCACCTGGGGCCGAAGTAATTGGCATTGAAGCTGAAGTGTTATGGCTAGCGACAGATGCACTAACCCTGGGCGGCAACTTCAGTTATACGCCTAACGAGTACACAGAAGACCTGAATCTCTTAGATCCAGCTCGACGTGACACTCCTGTAGGGCTCTATCCAGATGCTGCCACGAACACGGCCAACATTAATGGCAATCAGCTATTGCAAGTACCTGAGCTTAAGTACACAGCTTACGGCACTTATGCAATTCCGCTAGATGGTGGAGCGAACATCGACATATCGGGCGTATACAGCTGGACTGACGACGTTTATTACTCTCCGTTCGAGAACTCCAACGAAATGTCACAGTCATATGACCGTTTAGACGTTCGCGCTACTTGGAGAAACGCAGAGCAAAATATAATTGTCGCGGCATTTGTTAACAACGTTCTTGACGACGTTGCTGTACTTCAAGTGCTAAGGCATGGTGAAGATGAGCAATTCCGTCAGACTGGTGGTACAACATCGCCTCGTATGTTTGGCTTAGAACTTACATACAAGTTAGGCGCTTACTAGCGCTAACCGTTCCGGCAGAACTCCTTCTGCCGGTAAACGGAGACTTTATGGACTAGATAAAAAGCCACCGTAAGGTGGCTTTTTTGTTTTTCGGTTTAGTAAATTATTGAAGCAAAGATAGGAGCCACCGCCGAAAGCTAACCGGCCATCCAAAAGGTCTGCTTTAACAGCGCACGCCTAAACAGAACGCTTTTCCACTGCCTGCGCCAGCTGATCTAAGCAAGTCACAGTATCATCCCAGCCAATACAAGCATCCGTAATACTTTGGCCATAAGTCAATTCTGTGCCTAGACTTTGCTTTCCGGCCACCAGGTGACTTTCGATCATCACACCCATAACGCGCTCCTCACCCGCAGCAATCTGCTTCGATAGATCTGTGCAAACATCTAGTTGCCGCATATGGTCTTTCGCACTATTGGCATGACTCATGTCCACCATAAGGCGGTCGTTTAGATTATCGTCAGACAGCAATTTGGCTGCCTCTTGAACAGAGGCAGAATCGAAATTAGGTGTCCTACCACCACGCAAAATGACGTGACAGTCTTCGTTACCTGATGTGGAAAAAATGGCTGATTTGCCAGATTTCATCACAGATAAAAAGATATGGGGATGCTGGGCACTCTTTACCGCGTCCGCTGCAACCTGCACATCACCATAGGTACTATTCTTGAAGCCGATCGGGCAAGAAAGACCAGAGGCTAATTGCCGGTGAATCTGACTTTCCGTCGTTCTCGCTCCAATGGCACCCCAAGCAACGATGTCGCCAATATACTGAGGCGTAATAGGATCTAAGTATTCAGTGCCCGCGCCTATACCCAATTCAGCAATATCTTTGAGTACGGATCTAGCTGTTCGCAGCCCCTGATTAATGTCAAAGCTATTGTCTAAATGCGGATCGTTAATCAGCCCTTTCCAACCCACGGTAGTTCGCGGTTTCTCAAAGTACACTCGCATTAGGACGCACAGTTGGTCTGAATACTGTTCCGCTTGCGCTTGCAAGCGCGACGCATACTCTAAAGCAGCAGCGGGATCATGAATGGAACAAGGGCCAGCAATTACCAGTAAGCGCTTGTCTCGCCCAGCGACAATATCGCTGACTTGATTACGCACATTAAACACTAAGGTCGAAGCCTCATCTGACAATGGCAATTCTTTTAAAAGGTCTTCAGGAGGCAAAACTTCCGCCATCCCAGTTATACGCAGATCATCTGTATTAAATTTCATCGAGGAATGCTAACCAAGGACACAGGACTAAACAACAATAAAAAGGCAAAACTGGCACTTTGATGAATAGAAGACGTAATGCCAGTATCGGCTAGTTATCAAAAAGGAGTCGAAATGAAGCAAAATAGTTGGCACCTTTGTTATGGATAGCTCGTGAATAGGTGGTCAATAGGTCGTGGATAAGTAGCCGGTGGGAAAAGGGTAAGTCGTAGAAAGGTAGTGTATGGAACCCACAAAACTGTCGACGATTTTTGCAGGGGGTATTTTGCGACTGAACCAAGCCCGATGGATTTGAGCCTAGAGATAGACAATTTTCAAAATGGCTATTGAATCTCCAAAACGAAACAAGCCACCCAAAGGTGGCTTGTTATCAAATGCCATCATTACGCCGACAGGAAAATTACCTGCCGGTGTAGTGCGGTTTAGTAAGCACCCATCTTGTAGGTGAATTCTAGACCCATCATGCGTGGCAAAGTTGTACCAGCATTGACGCGGAAGTGCTCTTCTTCACCATTACGCAGTACCTGCAACACGGCAACGTCATCTAAGATGTTGTTAACGTAGGCAGAAACAATTACGTTCTGAGCTGTGTTAGTCCAAGTAGCACGGACATCTAGACGTCCGTAGGACTCAGACTTGTCTCTGTCATTCTCGAAAGGAGAATAAAAGACTTCGTCTGTCCAAGAGTAAACACTAGATAGATCTAGGTTTGCGCCTGAGCTCAACGGAATGCCATAAGTACCATATACGGTGTATTTAACTTCAGGTACCTGGAGCAACTGGTTACCATTGATGTTCTTCTCACTAACAAGCTGGTCTGGATACAACGATACAGGCGTTGAGACGTCTGCTGGATCCATAACGTTCAAGTCTTCAGTGTACTCACTAGGTGTGAAACTGAAGTTACCACCTAGAGTAAGAGCATCTGATGCTAACCATAGTACTTCAGCTTCCATACCCAGGATTTCTGCACCAGGTGCTTCTAATACCGACGTAGATGTGCCACCAAGGCTTGTCACTTCGGTACCGACTGTATGAATTGTTTCATAGTCATACATGTAGAACGAACCGTTGATCTGCAGGGTGTTGTCTAGGAATTGGCCTTTGTAGCCAATTTCGTAGGCAAGTAACTCTTCTGGATCGTAGTCTGCAGTGTTACTGAAGAATACTAGGTTGTAACCACCAGAGCGGAAACCTGAAGTCGCTGAGAAGTACATCATTAAATCATCGTTGATGTCCCAGTCTAAATTAATACGACCAGTTACTTTCTCATCTTTACGTACGAATGGGCGATACACGCTCACTGCTACAGGAATACCACCGTTAACCGCTAGGTTAGTACCAATTGGCTGGCCATACTGGTCAAGCGCAACGTCGCTATTAGCATCTAACTCGAAACCGCCGTTAGCAGCATTCAGTGCATATAGTGCACCAGAAGTTGCTGTGTCGATTGGATTTGCGAAGTCATCAGTAATGAAACGAGCCAATACCTGGTTGGTGCTGAAGATCTCTGTGTAGCGGAAGAGGTTTTCCTCTGCGGTCACTTCATCCCATGCGTAGCGAACACCTACTGTCAGAGTTAGGTCGTCGGCAAAGTCCCATACAGCTTGAGTATAAGCTGCAAACGCTTCACGTTGAGTCTGAGTTGCATAAAGCAAATCTGAACCCTGTGTGTTTGGCCCATTGATTACGTCTAGGTTTGGCGCAGTACCGTTGTCGCCTTCCCAAAGACCTAGCTGCAGATTGTCGTTTCTGCCTGCAGAAAGAATTGTCAAACTTTCAAGGCTATTGTTCGCCGAGTAGTTACGCGCGCAAGTTGCCGCGGGGTTTTCAACCATGCACGAATCTTTAGCACTGAATAGGTTAACGCCTGCCTGAGCACCTAAAATAGCGTTTACAGGTGCACCGGTTAAAGCAGCATTACCTAACACTGCACCAGCACCCACTGCGCCCAAGGCGATTGAACCGTCATAGGTACGCGCTTGAGTCATACGTGCTTCATTAACGGATGAGTAAAAGTCACCACGTTGATCGATCAGTGCGTCATACCAAAACACACCGGATGTCACAGAGATAGTGTCACTGAACTCATAGAACGCTTGTACCTCATGGGAACTGTAGTCGGCTTCGTGATTTACATAAAACTGACGGTCGTGGAATTGACTATAAGTATTGTCATCGTCTGTCGTACGTTGGTAAGACAACTGGTTTTGGCCGTAGATGTACTTAACAGTTAAAGAGTCTGAAGCATCCCATGTAAGCGTTGCCTGAGTACCCTGCTGGTTGAATTCTTCACGATTCAAGCCATTGGTTGCCGCACATAACTTATCGCCGTCGATGTCATTAGGGAATACGCAAGAATTCAGGTTGGCAAGACTTGATGCTGACGTTGAATTGAAACCATCCATAGATGCCGCAGCATTTTGGAAGCCATCGAAGTCTGCAAAGTCTAGTCCAAGTCGATTGGACTGCGCTTCTTGCACTACACCCGACACTGGATTGGTGAAACTGCGTACTGCAGAACTTGGATCATAGAAGTCATTCGACAAAGCATTCGTCTGATCACGATCTATGAAACGGTAGCCAGGTACAATTTCAGTGCTTCGAGAATCATTGCCGTCTTCGTTGAGTACGACTAGACCAGCACCATTAGCACCACCAAATGAACGGTCAATGTCCATCCAGTTTTGGCGCACGTCTAGCGTTACTGAGTCGCTGATGTTCCACTTCAATTGAATCGCTAGGTTATCAGTACCCAAGCCATCTAGATCTTCGCTCGGTCCAAGTTCTTCAATGGAGCCATCTCTTTCACGATAGCTGAAGTTAACTCGGCCTAGTAATTTGTCTTCGATGAGCGGTCCAGAGAACGCACCGTAATAGTCTTGAGTGCCAAAGTCGCCAACAATTGCCTTCATAGCACCTTCGAATTCTTCGGTAGGTTCTTTGTAAAGAATGTTGATAGCACCACCAACAGCGTTACGACCATAAAGTGTACCCTGTGGTCCGCGAAGAACCTCAATACGCTCTACGTCCCAAAAGGTTGCTGCAGTTGCAGTCAACAAATCTTCTGAGTAGACGCCGTTCATGTAGGTGGCTACGCCCGGGTCGCCGCCTAAGGCGCGGAAGTTACGACCAACACCACGCACTGTGGCGTCGTAGGGCTGAATCGTTGTAGCAGGTACAAAGTTCTGCAAGTCTTCCTGATTTCGAATACCGAAATCATCCATGAATTCACCAGTGAATGCGGTGATAGAAATAGAAGTGTCTTGGATCGACGCTTCTTGTCGTTCTGCGGTCACAATGACCTCTTCAATTTGACGACCTTCCGCCAAAAGCAAATTTGGTGCGAGTATTGCGGTTAATGCGGCTCCAGTAATGAGCCTATTTTTGCCTTTCATCTATTACCCTCCAGATTTCAAGATTTAGCGAAACGCTTTGTAACAGACTGAAATATTTTTATCAAAGACTATTACCCTAATTCCCAATTTAGTTAGTTTTTGGGCAAAAGTGTTACGTAAAGTTAATTTTAATCTAAGACAATTCGTTGAATGGACCTTGTCAAATCTAGCCGAAAATTAATGAAGGAGCTTTTTTAACAAATTCAATGGCTTAAAACCGGCAGCTACGGGCCAACTGTTGCCTCCATCTTCCAACAATTATTCGGTAGGCTGGTCGACAATAATTGATGGTGATGGTTAATTTCAGATTAGTGAAGAACCAGCATTATTTCATCACCTGCCTGCTCAATGGAGCAGATATTTTATGACCGACTTGATGCGCATCGCAGAATTTTTTCAGCTTCCCTTGATGTGGCCTTAGCTTGGTCCTGTGGGCCAATATAGAAGCCAGGATGGCAAGCCCTATGCCAACGAACACCAAACCTACATACATAGGCTGACCATGCTCGGCATTCTTCTCCAAGGGTAAGGTCAGGGAATCGAATTTGCCGATGAGATATCGCGACTCATTTGGTCCGGCACGGCAAACTGGCACAAAGGTGGACACCTCGCTGACGCAATACGACGGTGTAAACTAGATTTAGGCTCAATGGATGAACAGATACAAAGCGACCCGTTAGGACTAGAAGAAGCAATACAATTAAACCAAGCGGCCAATAGCACGGCCTGACTCAGAGGCGTGCCTACTTGTGGCTATAGGGGTAGAAAACTTCACAGCCCAAACGACTGAAGCCTTGTCTCAAAAGGAGGAGGCGATAGTACCAGCGCAAGAGGAAGCTCCCGCAGTCAACTAATCTTGGCTCACCCCAAGAAGCCCCGCCTGCACTTAAGCATCCAAAACCGTCGCAGAAGCCATTTTATCGTTTGTCGATAATAGTGTGTTCCTTTCCAAACAGAATCGTTGAACGTTCCATGTCGATGAAGTTATGTTCATCCTCGATGAAGGAAGCGTTGGCGCGACGAGCTTCATCCGTGTTCGGTGCTTTCCCCATATCGACCCACGCTTCCGCGTGACCAAGATAAGATTCAACCTTGGTGCCGCGTGCTTTTTGTATTCCTTTATCGAGTGGTGAGTTCGCGCGATGAACCTGTCGGTAACACAAAGTGCGAGTAGCCTCAGAATGTGATCGAACAATGGGTCCGTGATGGGTTAGCCAATAGTGTCTGGCTTCTTCCTCCGTCAGTTTTGATTGGTGCCGTAACGGGAAGAAGACGCGAAGAATGTTGCTTTTTACTTTTGCCGTGATGTCTTCCGGTGCTGGATTGACTTGAGGGTATTCATAAGCGAACCAGAGTGGCGAGTTTGACAAGTCTATAAACTTGGATTCGTCTTTAAGAAGAGCAGCACCCGCTTTCGCTGCCTTGCTCGATGCAGAGCCCATCTGCTCATTCAGTTCAGCTTCAGATGACCACCATAGTTCCGCAACACCATCATAATGAGGCTCCATTTTCCCGCGAGCTTTTTGTGCACCTTCATTCATTGGAGAGTCGATTGTGTGTGTTTGAACGTAACGGAGTATGTTGAGGTCTGTTGCGAAGCTGGCAACTAAAGGGGCATGTTGGTTTAACCAATAATCCTGAAACTCTGAGAGCGATAGGTGAGGTTGGCGTCTAAGCGCAAATACGAGTCTTATCACAAGCTCTCTCCGTTAGTTAGAGAGTTCATACTTCTATCGGAACTCTCTAAAGTCAAATTGAATTCATGGAGGGAGTAAAAGACATTCCCAGTATGGCGCTGAATGAGAGTTTAAGTTAGGACTGGGAGAGCTTCCCCGATTACATGGACCATTTGTCCAAGAGCCAGTTTGAAATGGGCTTGGGTGCTCAGACACATCACACGGCTTTGCGTGTGTATGCAAAGGGTTAGCGCGGCGCTGATCGTGAACCGGCTACACCTGAAGACATTGCCCAGATGCGCCAAATCACTTTAGAGACCATGGCTGCAGGAGCATTGAGCTTTGCCAGTCCCCGCTCGCTGACTCACCCTACCTTTCGTGGCGAGTCCATACCACCACCACCCTCTCTTCAACATAAGGCGCCTACAAACGACGTTCTATGTCATCTTCTGAGGTTGCTTCGCCATATTGAATTTCAATAATGTGGCATGGCGGATTATCTTTATCGTTGATTATTTGATGCCATTCTCCAACACCAATTCTTATCACTTCGTCAGTCTGTAAATCAATAACATCGAATAACTCTGGGTTGTCCGTATCTGCGCCATGTTTGACCGAGCATTGCCCCTTACTCACGAACCAGACTTCACTCCGCTTAAAATGACGCTGATAACTTATGCTCTTGCCAGGGTCGATTATCAGCTCTTTCACTTTCACAGCCGAATCGCGGAACAAGTCGCTGTATTTACCCCACAGTCTGGATTTAGTGGGTTGCTGCCACTCCTTCAAAATCCAACTACTAGAATTAGCCTTATTGTTGCCGCCAACACCAAAAACAAATTCAATGCCCTCTACATCCATTTCCGGAATATTATCTTTTTGCCTGTCCCCGCCATTCCCAAAGATAATAGTCGCGTCAGGAAAAGCAGCCTTGGCCCGAACAAGTGCTGCGCTGGCACTTTCATCGTCATCATTGAATTGCCAAACGTCATCCACCACCTGTAATCTAGATATGATCGCCGCCCTCTCGTGAAAAGGCATAAAGGGTTGGCCCTTTTTTCTAGCAAGCCAATCATCACTATTGAGTGCAATTATTAGCTTATCCCCCAGGCCTCTCGCCGCCTCGAAGTGATTAATGTGTCCAGAATGAAGTGGGTCAAAGCCACCACTTACAATGACTATTTTCACAATAGTTTCCTCAAATATTTTCTTCGCTAGCCCAACAAAACAGCACTACCAGAACCACTCTTTAGCAACTTTCAAGCCAAAATAAACCGAAGAGAATCAAGGAGCTGTGGCTCTTTAAATCACAGTCACAACCCATAGAGCGTAATGGTTATAAATTCAGACAGCCCTCGGGAGCGTCTATTTCTAAGTAATAAGTCCCCCATATATCGTGGGTTGCGCGATCAAAAACACCAGCCACGACTGACCCAGAGCCGGTTATTTTCTTCCAATATCCGTTAAGCGACGGGATGTAGGCACCATGCCATGCTACTCTTTCTACGCAGGAATAGATTCCGACACCCTTACCCTCTAAATAGTAATATTCACCAACGGTATAAGTAATTCCGTTGTCAGCGGTAAATGTATTAGGGTCACAATAATAGACTCCTGCATTAAAAGTACCTCTGTTAGAAAAAGCAAAAGCCCCTCTCAGATTACTCCATGTAACATTATAAAGAGTATCTCCACTGTCCCTCATCATTGTACTGCCGTCTGCGCAAGGTACGGGCGAGATTTCGGAATCGCCATCATCGTTATACGTTTTGCTCCTGTCAGATATATAACTCCATTCACCACGAAATGTACCCAAGGCGTTTATGACATATTCACTGCCTTTGCCTAAATATAGACGTGTATTTGTAGCGTCATACCTATTGTGACTACTATAGTCGCTCAATTCGTAAGCATAGAGTTTCGTTCTAACAAGACCGCTATCTAACGTTTCGGTGCTAAGAACTGAATAACTACTCTCAGGTTTAGATATAGCTTCAATTTTTGAGTTGAGGTCGGAAAAATTATCATTCACCTCAGAAGCTTTAGCTGGTGTACCACTTGTGAACTCGTTAGGCACTTTAGTTTCAGCCGCGAGTTGATTTGACCCCAAGACTCCCATAAACAGATAAATACCTATTTGGACTCCTTTAGACTTAAGTTTCCGCTTCAGTACCATTTAGATCGACCCTTCATAACATTATTCCGACAGTTGCTCACCTCTTCTAATTTCTTATTCAGATGTTGTGGGGGTTGTGGTGTTATCAGGTTCAACAGTAGGCTCAGGTGTAGGCGTTGGTTCAGCATCAGGACTATCTTCATCAGGTGCAGGCGTAGGTTCAACAGGTGCAGGACCGCTTAGCGTTATGCAACCCGCAGGAGCATCTATTTCAAGGTAATAAGTACCCCATTCGCCAATCGAAGTTCTATCGAAAGTCGAGATTGTTGTGTACGAATCGAAACCCGTTGCGTCCAGAGGAGCAGTTTTGTATGTGAATCCCCCGCCGCCTTTCGACCCATAGTAAGCAACTCTCGAAACACAGGAATAAACCCCGCTACCGAACCCCTCGAGATAATAGTAGGCTGTACTAAACCCGCTGAGGGGGTCGGGACAACCGGCAAAAACACCCGTGTTTATACCGCCTCGATTCGATAGTACGAAACCCCCTGCGAGACTTATAAAATTAAAGTTCAAAGCAATATCAGTTCCTACCCTCGGTATTTGACTACCATCAGGACAAGTCACGTGGGCAAAATAGGCTTCATCTGGATCGCTGTAATCCTGCAAAAATTTATTACGGTAAAACCAGTCAATCTGAAATTGCCCCAAAGCGTTAATAACCACCCCCAGCCCCGACGACTCAACAGCTGAGTCGGGTCCAAGACTTTCTGTGTTACGGAAGTTAACCTGCCTTGACGAGGAGTGCTGCTCATAAGCGTATAGCTTCGTTCTCACGAGACCGCTATCTAAAGTTTCGGTGCTAAGAACCGAATAACTACTCTCAGGTTTAGATATGGCTTCAATTTTTGAGTTGAGGTCGGAAAAATTCTCATTTACCTCAGAAGCTTTAGCAGGGGTACCACTGGTGAACTCGTTGGGCACTTTAGTTTCAGCCGACAGCTGATTTGCGCCAAATACCGTTATCATCAAGCCAATACCTATTCGCGCTACTTTTGATCTAAACATCTGATTTACTGCCATTTTGTCTCGCTCCAGTTTCCATTATCCCAATCTAGACTTGCCGGTTTCAGCGGGTCGGTCGGCGCAATATCATTTGTGTCAGGTATGCCGTCGTTATCGTCGTCATAATCCGCTGTCATGCCTTTCTGCGTACAGTTTGAATCACAATTGTCAGGGATCCCGTCTTGATCTGAGTCAAGCAATTCTCCTAGTGCGACCAAAGGGTATGTATCCTTAGTGTCTGCAACATTATCCCCATCATCATCTGCATCAGCAGTCATACCAGTGGATAGGCAAACGTCATTGCACTCATTTGGTTGACCGTCGCCATCAGTATCTGTCCTTTCACCAATCGCGATTTTTGAAAAGGCATCTAATCCATCGTCAACCCCATCACCGTCATCATCAGCATCGAACGCATCGGGCACACCATCTTCGTCTGTATCTAAAGCATCAACGGCGACCTCAATATGCGCGAACAACTCAGTGGTATCTGTAGCAGTAATAAAATCACTTACAGCAACATCACCAGAGATGACGTCAGCAACGGAAATCTGCAACGCCTCTTGCGCTGATTGAACGATGTCTATCGCCACATCCGATAACGGATCCAGCGTCGGATCTGAGACCACCGTATTAACCGAGGCTACCGATTGCGCCACTGCAGCTATTGCACCCACTTCAATCACAAGCTCT
>Ga0209192_10000146_pt1 | contig 82627 bp, 75 predicted proteins | sample ArcticOcean_MG_C_11_FD_187433 | JGI IMG/M metagenome (GOLD analysis project Ga0209192, IMG submission 187433) | Marine microbial communities from western Arctic Ocean - ArcticOcean_MG_CB2_154 (SPAdes) (version 2) | ecosystem: Environmental > Aquatic > Marine > Oceanic | place: Arctic Ocean... | reverse complement strand
TCATCTAGGGCCACAACGGTTTTTTGATCATCTGTCACGGTGCTCATGGTTTGATCCTTTTTGTTGGGTCTTGGTTTTATCCAATAGTGTAATGGCTTATGTGTTCAGGTTCAGCAACACCATCGGGCATTCGAACGCAGGCAATCGTCTTGTCCAGGGTTGTCGTGATAGGTACAACATAGGTACAACATAGGTACAACACCCGCCCAAATCGGCAAGTCAGAATCTTCTGCGTCGTCACCCGGCCCGCCTGTTCGTCTCTTTGCGGAAGCCTCGGTGATGGGTAACGCGAGTACGGTCGTGGCATTGCGTTCTTTGCGCGTCACTGCCCTGAGGTAATCCCAGCGATCGGGATAGAAATGATTGGCTAGCTGTTTCAGTCTCTCGGTCGTTTCTTCGATGCCTACGACAACACATCACCTGCAAAGGTCGAATTGATTTTAGCCTATGAGGCTGTATCACAAGGATTGATTGAACAGGGCATCAAACGACTTGAACGAGTCGTTGGTCAGATCGAAGCGGACGCCTCGATCTAATCGGTAGGTGATTGAGGTTGGACTAGAAACGGTAACCAAAGGCGATCATGAACCCCTGTGAAGTTTCCTTGAAGCCACGCTCGTCATCATAGTCAATATCTGAAAAACGATATGAGAACGTTGATGACCATTTTTCGCCAAAGGCCCATCTAACACCCGCATTTGCCAGTACTGTGTAGTCCGCCTTACCCGCGCTATAAAATAGTTGTGACTCTAAAGACCACTGATCGTTTAATGGATAGCGTGCTCGTACGCCAACAACTGGGTCAATCCAGTCAACGCTCGAAGATAAGCCGCGGTCAATAATGGCGCCGTTAAGATCAAGGTCTATTTCAACTTTGTCATAGCGTACGCCGAAGTAGATATCGAGCACTTCCAAATTCTTAGGCTTGTAGCCAGCCATCACTAAACTCACGGTTTGTTTCAGGTCAGATGAAATTTCAGTAACCGGTGTAAGGGATTGGTCATCCGCTAAATTAAAATAGACAAGATCTGAATAAACCGACCAACGCCCTTTTCTGGCCTCAAATTGACCCATGAGCCCCATCTCCAGCGTATCAACGATGTCACTAAACTCCAACGACGCACCAGCGCTGTATTCACCAACACGGACTTCTGAATCAAGTTGGGTGGCCCACAGGTAAGGCGTGATTTCGAATTCCCACTCTTGTTCAGCTTGGGCTGACTGTACGCAAGCGAGTAAGACCAGAGTCAGTAAAAGCGTTAGGTTAATATTCTTCAAGTAGACGTCCTATCTAAGGGGTGGTTTAGGGCGTATGTTAACACTGTCGATTGTAGAATTGCAGCCGGATAATATGTGGTGCTCGTTAGCAAGCGCCAAGAGCGAGTGTGCGTTTGGCGATTATTGTCGCCCCTTTGTGGTGGAATAAAGTTGTTGGTGCAAGGTGATAGGGTGTGGTGACAATTAGATTATGACAGGCGTCGATGCGTAAACTAGTCAGTTGAAAGCCTGAACGGTTGTTTCAAACCGGCCTCGGCAGTCTCATAGAGGACCGGGCTGATAAAGGTCTTCTTGCCTAAGTCGATGACCCGTTGATAGTTCTCAATGGCATCTTTGCGCTGTTGATTGAGGTCATGTAACTGCGCTTGTGTTAAGAATTGCCAAGCCATACTCCAGCCTGGAACGGGTTCAGCGTCACCCAAACCGTCGAGGTCTACTTGGTTAAAGGCCTGTGTAGCCTCATCCAACTCGCCGAGTCCCAATAATGATTGGGTCTTCCACAGTTCAAGCAAGCTTCGATCGAGGTTCGATATATCCTGCTGTGTTAGTGCCGCATTGGTCATCGCAAGTGCTAAGTCGAACTCCCTTTCCAGAACAAATACAGATATCAGTCGTAGCGTGAATCGCGTGTTTTCTGGATATCGATTAACCAGCACCTGCAGGGATCTTATGGCTTCTTGCTGTTCAGCACCGACCCCATCAATAAGTAATGTTGCGTAGATATACAAAGCAACATCCGCAAATTGCGAGTCAGACTCAATCACACCTTGCAGGTAAGGTAGACTTTTCTCAGAGCTGCCGGTGGGTATGAACCATAATAATCGGCTAATAACTTTTAGAAAGCTGGGTAAATTATCAGCATAGTAGTAGGAAACACCTAAATACATTTTGGCTTCGAGTAAATCGGGTTGTGCCTCAAGCGCTAGTTCAAAATAGTCTATGGCATTTGAGCCGTGTCGACCGGCGCGTATGTAATTGCCGCGTAATCCGTTAAAAAACGCCAGGGTAAAGTGGCTATGGCCGCAATAGAGGTTGGCTCTCATATCGCTCGAGTTTTCACACCATTGCAACACAGTGGCAGACAGTGTCAGTAATTCATCATCATATAGCGTCTGCGATTCTTCCCAGCTTAGGTGGGTGCTGAGGGTGTTTAGTCGAAACACGGCGTAGGTTGGGTCCTGCGGCGCGGTGTTACGGATCTTTTCAAAAATCTCATAAGAGGCATTGAAATCCCCTTTTAGGCGAAACTGAGTGCCGTTAGCCCTGAGGTCATCGAGTTGTTCGGCCGCAGCCAATGTCGTCGCCGGGAAGAGCAGAAGAAGAATGATTAGCAGGTGCAAAACAGATTACCGCGCAGAGGTGACTAGTGTTGGGGTGTTAGCTTGCGGCGGATGTTAGCAAAAATACCCTGCGAATAGATAGATTTGTCCTAATGCTATCGGTATCGGGAATACGCGATTATTAATTTGAGTTTTTGTTGTGATGTCATTTAAAGCCAGCAAGAATGGCCGAGATACAAACTTGGACGATAGCAATGAGTTATAAAAGCTCAATGAGTGTGCCTGCCGAAATGCAGGCAAATCAACTGGAAAACCTTCCACGACAGAGCTGGGATTCACCGCCATGGAATCGGTGGTCTTTTCAGCATGTGAGTGAGTTCTTGGCAACGGCGGTTGTTGCCAAGGGCGCAAGCGGAGAGGACAGTGCATTTGACTTGCGAAAAATGGCCAACACGCTTGATTCGGTAAAACTTGATTTGCCCTATCTTGGAAAGTGCGATCTGGATACGTTTCTAGACGAGACCTACACGGATGGTTTCCTGGTTATGCATAACGGCGTCCTTAAGCAGGAATCTTACTTTGGGTTTCTGGACGCTGCTAAACTACATTTGTCCCAATCTATGGCGAAATCCATTACGGCGGCGGTTTTAGGGATCTTAGTCGAGCAGCGTCTGATCGATCTGCAGCAACAGGTATGCCACTATCTACCTGAGCTGAAACAGACGGCCTATGTCGGCGCAACCGTTCAACATCTTTTGGATATGGCAAGTGGTGTCAGATATTCAGAAACCTACGTTGATGCAAGCTCTGACGTTGCTTTGACGGAGATCGCGTCAGGCTGGCGGCAGGCACCCGAAGGTGTGAATGCGCCAAAAAACGTATGGGAACAAATACGGGGGTTGAAATCGCTTGAGGCGCCACATGGTTCTCGTTGGTTATATCGGTCTATCGAAACCGATGTGCTGGCCTTTTGTATGGAAAAAGTTAGCGGTAAACGACTACCGCAACTTGTGTCCGAGCTGCTGTGGCAGCGAATGGGTGCGGAAAAGGATGCCAACTTTACCGTTGACTCCAGTGGTTATGGCATTGCTGATGGTGGTTTCAACGCTTGCCTGCGTGACTATGCTCGGTTTGGTTTACTGTATCTTAATGACGGTAAAAACCTTGCGGGTGAGCAAGTTGTACCGGCAGCATGGGTTGCCGCAACGCGCGCGGCCGATCATCAAATGTTTGCCGCGACAGGCAGTATAGGCTTGCCTGACGGCGCTTATAAAAACCAATTCTGGATAGAAGATTCAGTCGACAAAGCGATGATGTGCGTGGGTATTTATGGCCAGCTGATATATATAAACCCGGTGCAGGATTTTTTGGTGGTCAAGCTGTCAACCTGGCCATCGGCCCTTAATGCTGAGTTTAAAATTGATACCTTATCGGCTATGAATCAGATTGCGGATCATTTGGGTCTTTAACCTAGTGCGAATCATTGGCAGCCGGCATGTTTGCCGCACGGCAGGTATATTCATAGGCAGTGGTACCGGTTTGAGACGAAGCGTCTTCGCCACAAGTTTCAGACCAAATGGGCAGTTGGGATGGAAATATTTTATTCAAATCGATCGTCTTTTTGAGTCAAATATTTTCACGCGGGCACCCATTATTTAAGCCATTGCGATTAAAACGATCTCAGCAAGCCTATTTCAATAGGTGTATGTTCGTAAACAATAAGAATTCAGAGAAAATAACGATGAGAAAAAAACGCACACCGTACTTTAAAAAACATCTGATACAGAGCTTCACGCTACTGCTCGCCGGATTGACCTGCACCTTTGCATTGGCGGCTCCGGTAGAGCTCGAAATGCAGCAAGGCACATTAATAGGTGAGCAAGCAGGCACCGTCGCCTCCTTCAAAAGTATCCCCTTTGCTGTGCCGCCCATTGGCGATCGGCGTTGGAAAGAGCCCGTGGCAGCACCTGCGTGGCGTGGAAAAAGACTCGCAACCGCGTTTAGTCCGCAATGTTCACAGGAGCCCTACGCCCAGGGCTCAATGTTTACCAGTCCGTCACCACCTTCCAGTGAAGATTGTCTTTATCTGAATGTATGGAGTGCGAATGTTAATGCCGAAAAACCGGCCGCAGTGATGGTTTGGATACACGGCGGCGCATTGACCCGTGGCACCGGCGGATCGGCATTCTACGACGGTACCAAACTGGCCGAAAAAGGCGTTGTACTGGTGACCATAAACTACCGTTTGGGACCTTTTGGTTATCTAGCACATTCGGCGCTAACACAAGAATCCGAGCATGGTAGTTCCGGCAACTATGGCACGCTGGATCAAATCGCGGCACTACAGTGGGTGCAAAACAACATCGCGTCATTTGGCGGCGACCCGAGTAATGTCACGATTTTTGGTGAGTCAGCCGGTTCATGGAGTGTTAATCACTTGACGGCGTCACCCTTAGCAGCGGGGTTGTTTCAACGTGCGATCGGTGAGAGCGGCGCTAAGTTTGACCCGATGCCATTGCTGGCAACTGAATCTAATAGCGTGCCAAGTGCGCAGGCAACCGGTGAGCGCTTCGCAGAACATTTGGGGGCAAAAGAAATCGCGCAGCTACGAAGGATGACCAGCGATGAGATTCTTGACGGTTTTGCGACATTCAAATCGCAAGGATTTTCGCAGCCCAACGTTGATGGGTGGGTTTTTCCTGATCACATCGCGAAAATATACCGAGATGGTAAGCAAAATGTTGTCTCGCTGCTCATAGGTTCAAATGCCGACGAAGGCACCAATTTAATGGCGCCACCGAAAGAGGCTGAGTCCGCTGCGAAAATGTTCGAGCAGATGGGCGGAGACTTCACTGATCAGTTATTGGCTGTCTACAATTTCGAAGAAAATTTTGTATCGGCAAGCTATGCGATGTTCAGAGATATGATTTTCACCTGGAATATGTCGCGATGGGCAACACTGGCAAGTGATCGAAATAAGGACACATGGTTGTATTATTTCACGTTTGCTCCACCGGCGCCGATGCAAGGCAAGTTAGGCGCCTACCATGCCGCTGAAATTCGTTATGTCTTTAATAACGAATCGTTTACTTTTGATGGATCTAAAGCAACCCGCTCGGAGGCTAAGCTTGGTGATATGTTGTCCGATTATTGGGTGAACTTTGCGAAAACAGGTATCCCTTCGAGCGAAAAGGGTCCTGTATGGCCCCGTTATGATCGTGTAGATATGTCCTACATGACAATTGATAAGAAATTTGAAGTGAAACAAAATTTATTGCAGCGAGAGCTGAATATTGTCAATGCCATCATGGCGCGACGTTGGGACGACTGAGTCGCCGTCGCATAGTCATTGTACCCGGCGAATGATCAGAAGCTGGGTTGCAACGTCTTTGCGATACAGTGTCCAGCGGCATCGCTAGTGTTGATGATGGGTGTTGTTGGCCGGATCCTGCAGGTGATTCAAGTCAGCATGTGTTTCATATCTGTTAGGCTATCTTTGCAGGGATAAATAAGCCGTTGTCCAGTTGGTCGGTTCAGGTAGAAATATCGCGCCAAAATAATCCGGTTATTCGCGTATTCAATGCATTGCTTGGCGAAATCGTAGGGTAGCGCTGAATGTTGGCGTTAATGAGTCGATTAATACTTACAGCAACACGTACAACAACACGTACAACAATACGTGCAAGAAGACGTACAAGAAGACGTACAAGAAGCATGATCAAGGAAACAGTGTGACTTTTCTAAAGCAACACCCCATCTTTTTGGTTTTTCTCCTGGTTTTACTGGGTGTGGTCGGTTGGACAGCACAAACCTACATGGATAACCAAAAAGTGAGCGGCGGTTACGCCCGTGGTGGAGAGACCATTGTGGTGACCCAACCTGCAAAAATGATCACGTTTGTTGACGCCGTCGAGTCGATCGGTACAACACGAGCTAACGAATCCATTTCCATCACATCAAAGGTCACAGACCTGATTCAAAAAGTAAATTTTGATGACGGCATGTACGCGACGGCGGGCCAGATCCTCGTCGAGCTAACCAATTCTGAAGAGACCGCGCAATTGGCTGAAGCCCAAGCAGCGGTAGATGAGTCGACACGTCAGTTCGATCGAATGAAAAACATGATTGAGCAGCGATTGGCATCGCAGACACAGTTAGATTTTGAGCAGGCGCGCATGCAGACAGCCAAGGCGCGCTTTGAGGCGATTGTAGCGCGCCTGGATGAACGATTGATTAGGGCGCCCTTTAGCGGCGTGCTGGGGTTCAGGCAAGTCAGTCCGGGGTCATTGTTAACAACCAATACCGTCGTTACTACGCTCGATGATATTTCAATCATCAAGCTCGACTTTTCAGTGCCAGAGAATTTCCTATCTGCATTAAAGCCCGGCATGGAAATCAATGCGAAAAGTAGCGCCTATGAAAATGACATGTTTGTTGGGCAAGTTGAAACCATTAACTCAAGGGTTGATCCCGTCACCAGAACAGTCACGGTGCGCGCCCTGCTGAAGAATGATGATAGGCGTTTACGCCCCGGCATGCTGCTGACCGTCAACCTGATACGCAGTCGCAAAGAAGTGCTGGCAGTGCCTGAAGAGTCAGTCATTCCGGTTCAAGATAGAAAGTATGTGTATGTGGTTACTGACGGCGTAGCCAATAGAATTGAGATAACCGCAGGTCGTATTCAACCGGGGCTGATTGAAGTGCTTGATGGCATCAACGCCGGACAGCAAGTTGTCACGCAAGGGGCAATGAAGCTTCGGCCCGGCAGCAAGGTTGCAATCAAGGCTGCTGAAGTCGACGCAGCGGGTAAAGCTGGATAATGGGTTAAGGAGGGCGCGGCTATGATGATCTCAGATCTTTCGGTAAAAAGACCCGTGTTTGCGTCAGTGATTAGTTTGCTCATTCTGGCGATTGGCGTGCTTTCTTTCACAGACTTACCGCTTCGAGAGTATCCAGAAACGAACCCACCGATTGTCTCAATTTCAACTTCCTACCCCGGCGCATCCGCGCAAGTTATCGAGACGAAAGTCACCCAGGTTGTCGAAGATCAAATTAGTGGCATTGAAGGTGTTGAGTCGATTAGCTCATCCAGTCGAGATGGATCGTCACGCATTAGTGTTGAGTTTAGCGTTGAACGAGATATCGATCAGGCTGCAAATGACGTGCGCGATCGGGTATCCAGAATCCTTAATCGCTTGCCGGAAGACGCCCAGTCGCCGCGAATAGCGAAAGCGGATAGTGACGCAAGGCCTATCCAATGGTTTTCTCTGACCGGTGACAATCTCGATAGCATGGCATTAACCGACTATGCAGAACGGTATTTGGTTGATCAGTTTACGGTTGTGGATGGCGTCGCCAATGTCTCCCTCAGTGGCGCAGGTCGTTACTCCATGCGTATCTGGCTTGATCGAGTCTCCCTCGCCGCTAGAGGCTTAACCGTGACAGATGTCGAACGCGCACTGCGGGCGCAGAACGTCGAACTGCCGGCCGGTAGAATCGATTCTCAGCAGCGAGAGTTTACGGTGAGGGTAAAGCGTGTTTACGAGTCTGCCGAGGATTTCGCCGCTTTGACGATTGGCCGAGGCAGTGCCGGCCAGTTGATTCGGTTGGGGGATGTTGCGGATGTTGAGATCGGTCCTCGCACCTATCGCAACGAATTCCGCGGCAATGCCGTGCCGACCGTTGGCTTGGGCATGGTGAAACAATCGACAGCGAACACGCTGGAAGTACTGCGGGGCACCAACAAAACGGCTGCCGCGATTAATGCAAATTTGCCGCAAGGTATGCAGCTGGTCGCAAGCTCCGATGATTCGGTTTTCATCGAGGCCGCCATCAACTCCGTCTATAAAACATTGGCTATTACGATGTTGTTGGTATCGCTGGTGATCTACATGTTTCTCGGAACCGTTCGGGCGATGATTATTCCAGCAATAACGATTCCTGTGTGTTTGATTTCTTCCTTTATCGGCCTGTCCGTCTTCGGTTACTCCGTTAATCTCATTACATTATTGGGGCTCGTGCTTGCCATTGGGCTAGTGGTGGACGACTCAATCGTTGTGCTAGAGAACATCCAGCGTCGAATAGAAGAGGGCGAGCCGCCTCTATTGGCCGCGTTTCATGGTTCCAGACAAGTCGCGTTTGCCGTTATTGCGACCACCGCTGTGCTGATCGCGGTGTTTGTACCGATCGCATTTCTTGATGGGAATCTCGGCATAATTTTCTCGGAGTTGGCGGTCACCATTGGCACGGCTGTCATCTTCTCAAGTGTATTGGCCCTGTCGCTCACAACCATGATGTGTTCGAAACTGCTCACCAGTCATGCGCATGAGAGTTGGTTAACCCGCAAGGTGGATGACGTGTTTCACTCTGTGCAGCGCGCCTATGTCGAGGCGCTGCATTTTACATTGCAAAAGCCAAAGTGGATTGTCGCCGGTGTTTGCCTCGTTGTTTTAGCGACCATTGGGCTTGTTAAAGTTGTACCGACAGCCTTTGCGCCTCAGGAAGATCAGGGTGTTTTCTTTACCCGAGTCATCGGTCCGGAGGGTGCCAGTTTCAAATTCATGCAGGGCCAACTTAGACAATTAGAAAAAACGATCGATGTTTATGTCGAGTCAGGCGACGTTGTTAAGTATCTGGTTTTCTTGCCAGGTTGGGGCAGTTCTGATTCGGTTAATAGCGCTGTTGCATTGGTGACCATGTCCCCTTGGGAGGATCGTAAGCTATCGACGCAGGAAGTCATGACTAACTTGTCAGCTGAGTGGCGAAAGATTCCCGGTATTCGTGCTTTCCCCTTCATGCGTAGTGGTGTTCAAAAAGGCGGCGGCGGCCAATCGGTTCAGTTCGTTGTCGGCGGCAGTAACTATGAAGAATTGGCCGAGTGGCGCGACACGATATTAGCGCGGGCGCAAGCCAATCCAGGCTTTGCTAGAGTGCAGGCAGACTACAAGGAAACAAAACCACAATTGCTGGTTGAGGTCGACAAGACGCGCGCTGCTGATTTGGGTGTGTCTGTGCAGGAGATTGGTCGGACGCTACAGACCATGATGAGTGAGCGCGAGATAACAACCTTTGTTGATGATGGTGAGGAATACGACGTTGTTGTGCAGGCAAAAGTTGACCAGCGTGCAACGGCGTCTGACCTGACCAACATCTATGTCCGCTCAGATGTTACTGGAGAACTTATCTCGCTATCGAGTCTGACCAACGTCGTTAGCGGCGCTGATGCCGGTCGGCTTAATCGTTATAACCGCTTGCGAGCGATTACGATTTCAGCAAACCTTTCCCCAGGCTATTCGCTTAGTGAGGCGCTCGAATTCTTAGAAGATGTTGTCCGCACGGAATTGCCTTTGTCGGCTCAGATCGATTACAAAGGTGAGTCGCTGGAGTTAAAGGAGTCTGAAGGCGGGCTGTTGTTTGCCTTCGTGTTGGCGTTGTTGATCGTCTTTCTGGTTCTGGCGGCCCAATTCGAGAGTTTCATTCACCCCATTGTCATTATGATTACCGTTCCCTTGGCGACTTTTGGTGCTTTGTTAGGTCTATACCTCACTAACGGTACGCTGAACATCTACAGTGATATTGGCCTCATTATCTTGATTGGGATATCAACTAAAAATGGTATTTTGATTGTCGAATTTACCAATCAATTAAGAGACGAAGGTCTGGAGTTCCTTGCGGCGTTAGAAAAAGCGGCTGAGGTGCGTTTGCGTCCAGTGCTGATGACGGCCTTATCGACCATCATGGGTAGTATTCCACTCATTATGACCGCTGGCGCGGGCTCAGAAAGTCGCATCACGCTCGGCGTTGTTATCTTCTCCGGTGTCTGTATGGCAACACTGATGACCTTGTTCGTGGTGCCAGTGTTTTACAAATTACTCGCTAGAAATTCTGGTTCACCCGCAGCAGTTGCCAACGCGCTTGAAGCGATGCAGCTAAATGATGCGAAATAACTCGGCGTTTGGCCCGCGCGCTACGTGTTGACAATTTTTTGTAAAAAATCATCGTTAATTTCAGGCAACGCTATACCGACAGAATGGATTAGCAGCTGTTGTCGTTCCGTTAGTTACTATTAAAGCAATTAAGTGAGTAAACTAGTAACAGATCGTCTTCGTGGCATGAATTCAATTTTAATTGCAGCAGGCAGGTGACGTGATGTGTGTCGCTGCTAAGTGCTACCTGAGCCCACCCACGCATTAACTAAAAGAAATAGTCTATAACTGGAGCGTTATTTATGACCTTGATGCAGAAATTTTTCTGGTTTGTAGCAGCGATTGTTTATCCAATCAGTTTGTTTTTCTCTGCTACATTGACCGGGGGTGTTGTCGTCCTCGTAGATTTTTTCTCTGTCTTTCTGACCCTCTATGTTCTGCTAGGTCTTTATGATCTGAACTTCAGCCCGCATACGTTGAATCGTTTGTACCCGGTTGCGGCCTATATACGTTATGGACTCGAACATATTCGAACTGAAATTCAGCAGTATTTCATCGCGGGTGAAACGGAAGAATTGCCGTTTAATCGTGAACAACGAAATCTTGTTTATCGTCGCGCTCGCAACCTTGATGACACCATTCCGTTCGGTACAATCTTTGATATAACAGAGCCGGGCTGGTTAGGCGCCGCACACTCCATGCGCCCGGTTGATGTGCTCGAAGACAAACGCAGGGTTATGGTGGGTGGCGACGATTGTCTTAAACCCTATAACGCGGCAAGAATGAACTGCTCGGCGATGAGCTTTGGCTCATTGAGCGCCAATGCCATCATCGCCTTGAATAAAGCTGCTGCGGCGGAGAGCTTTTATCACAATACCGGCGAAGGTGGCTTTAGTCCTTACCATGAGCAGGGCGGCGATGTGGTGTGGCAAATCGGTACGGGATACTTTGGCTGTCGAACGCCTGACGGCGGTTTTGACTCGCAAGCATTCAAAGAACGTGCTGCCAGCGACCAGGTCAAGATGATCGAGATAAAAATATCTCAAGGCGCCAAGCCAGCGCATGGTGGTGTGTTACCCGCGGCCAAAGTGACGGAAGAGATCGCTCGGATTAGAACGGTCGAAATCGGCAAGGATGTCATTTCCCCAGCCGCGCACTCTGAGTTCGATACGCCCAAAGAGTTGTTGAATTTTATAACAAGACTCAGAGATCTTAGTGGCGGTAAGCCCGTCGGCTTCAAACTCTGTATCGGCAGCAAGTCTGAGTTTATGGCTGTTTGCAAAGCGATGTTGGAGACAGGCGTGTTGCCCGATTTTATTACCATTGATGGAGCCGAAGGCGGTACCGGCGCGGCGCCGGTCGAATTTTCGAGTCGTTTGGGTTTGCCCTGTATTGAGGGTTTAGATTTTGTTCATAATTGTCTTGTTGGCATTGGCGTGCGAGACAAGATTCGATTGATCGCATCCGGTAAAACGGCGACGGGTTTCGACATCGTTAGTAAGTTGGCCATTGGTGCCGATATTGTCAATGCCGCTAGAACGATGATGCTGGCGTTAGGCTGTATTCAATCCCGAGCCTGTAACACTAATAACTGCCCGACCGGTATTGCGACACAGGATCCGAATCGTGGCAAGGCGCTCAATGTACAGCAACGCCATCTGCGAGTTGCAAACTTTCAAAGGCGCACCCTTGATTCAGCGTTCCATCTAATAGGTGCCATGGGGTTAGATGATCCGGAAAAACTGACACCCAATATGATCTGGCGTCGCAGTGCTAATGAAACCAACCAGTACTTCGATGAAATTTACCCGAGTTTACGCGCCGGTGAATTACTCAGTAATGAAATTCATCCCGACTATGTTAGACATTGGCAGTCCGCAACAGCAGAGAGTTTTGTCGTTAGCACGGTAAATGTTGCCTAGCTGCCCTTGCCAGCGTCGACGAAGCAGAGTGCGTCGCTTGTCAGCTGAGTAGCGGTAACGACGTTCTTGCCTAAAGCCCCTTGGCTTTGACATTTTACGCGACCGCGAGATACCTCATCAGTATGCGCGTTGGGTACTAGTGATTTTCAGAGGGTCGTTTTTGTTCAATCCATTTAGGTAGTTTGATCTCAGGCGTTGAGTGGCCGGGGTGGTTGTCAATAAATTCGACGACGTTTTGACGACGCTGTTGCGTTAATGGGTGGGTACTGAGAAGTGTATTTAAGGGGTTTTTCTCAGAATTGCCAATGAGTTCAAACAGTCTGTCGGCACCGCCGACATGACCGTAGTGTCGCTGTAGTGTTTCAAGGGCGGTGTGATCAGCCTCTAATTCATGCTGTCGGCTGAAACTTAATTGTGTTGCAAGTCCAAAATAATTCAACACTTTATAGCTGATGTCGCTAGTGGATGCCCCTACAGCACTCAGCGTTGCGACGGCAATTGTGAAACCGCGACCGAGTGCGACAATGGGGTGTCGATGGTGTACGTGGGCGATTTCATGGCTGAGTATCATCGCCAAGGTGTTCTCATCATCGCAGCTGGCGAGTAATCCTGAGAACAGGTAAATATGGCCGCCGAGCGTCGCGTAGGCGTTTAGTTCTGGCGTTTCAATATAGTGAATGGTAATGGGCATGTCGCCGGGGAGTTGTTGGGCAATCGCCAGTTCGTCCGCGAGGGCTTGCAGATATTGCTCAATTTCTTCGTCACCTGGTTGGCCCATGACCTGCTCAAGGGCAGAGAACTGCTCGAGTTGGTCCATAAGTGTCTGTTCGAATGAAAAGGGAATATAACGGGTCGCATAGTCAGCCAAGAGGATGAGCATGTAGAACGTTGCGAGTGCGAAGGCCGCGACGCCGGTGAGTAAAATGACAAAGTCTTTAAGCGGATGTTCGGCTGGTAGATTAATTGTTTCGTCTATCTGTGGGTTTTCATATTCCACAATTTTAGATGAGTCCGGTGCCGTAGGCGAAAACCTCTACGGATCCAATTTGATTCGCCCCACCCTTTGAGATTGACGAGGTTTCGAGCTTTACATTAAATATTTGGCTGGCACCTTTTTCCTTTGCATCGGTTTTCATACGCAAGATGGCTTCTCTGCGGGCGCGATCCATCAGTGTCTCGTAAGCGATGACGCGGCCGCCAATCAGGTTCCGAAGTGCAGCGGAGATATGCTTGAAATAGTCGACAGAGATCACCACGTTGCCTGTGACCAAGACTGACTGCTTGTCAAAGTCTTCAGCGGGCGGAAGTTTCGCACTAAAAGTGAGGATGCCGATAAGCTGGGACTCCCTTTCCCTAATCGATCGGAAATGACGACGCTCAATGATCGAACCGGACAAGTAACCGATGATCGTCAGCACTAAAAGGGGTATAAGTTCCATCATGACCTAGTCGACGACCACGGCTGTACCATAGACAAACAACTCTGCAGCACCTGCAGATACCGAGGAGGTTGAGAAGCGGACATTCAGTACGGCGTTGGCGCCAATGCTTTTTGCTTGCTCAATCATTCGGTCGGTGGCTTCTTGGCGAGCATCGTTGAGCAGTTCTGTATAGCCTACCAACTCGCCGCCGACGATGTTTTTCAAAACCGCCATGATGTCTCGGCCAAGGTGCTTGGTTCTAACCGTGTTGCCTTGGACCATACCCAGATGTTTGGTTATGCGTTTGCCCGGGATTATTTCAATATTGCTGACGATCACATTACATGCCTTAAAGGGTTTTGAGTCAGTATCCTGACGTCAACATAGCGAGTCAACAACAAAAAGTCAGCTTAGGTGAATTCCAACTATTTGTGGATGCGAGGTATTTCAATAATGAAATTCTAAATCAGTAGAATCATTCCAATATCACTTTTTTTGCGAGTGACATTGGTTACGTTGAATGGTTGCGTTGAATGGTTTCGATTAGTTGTGATGGGCCAGCTGGAGGCGACATGACCGGAGAAAAGCAGAAAAGTCCGCAAAAAAGGTCCGGTAATAGTATTTGTAAAGAAGCTGGCCGTTTTTGTCAGTACAATAGATATTGACGCAATCATGCGTTTTATCAAGATGCCTTCAGGAATGTTATAAATGTCTAACGATAAGCTTGTTGTTGTTGATCAGCTGGCAAAGCAGATCAGAGATTGCAAGATCTGTGAGCCTCATCTACCGATGGGTGCGAATCCCGTTATCCAGTTCGATCCTCAAGCACGATTACTGATTGTGGGCCAGGCGCCGGGTATTCGTGCGCACAACAGTGGTATTGCTTTCAATGACCCTAGTGGTGATCGACTTAGGGATTGGCTCGGTGTCGACAAACAACAATTCTATGATGCACGTAAAATTGCGATCGTACCGATGGGTTTCTGCTATCCAGGCACGGGTAAAAACGGCGATTTACCGCCGCGCTTGGAATGTGCAACGGCTTGGCGGTCAAAACTGCTAGCACAGTTGGAGCAGGTTCAATTGACCTTGGTTATTGGCCAATACGCGATGCAATGGCACCTGCCTGATGAGAAGAAGCAGTCGGTTACATCGCTGGTTAAACAGTGGCATCGGTTTGCGCCCGACGTGTTTCCTATGCCACACCCGAGTCCAAGAAATAATCGCTGGCTAAAAAACAACCCCTGGTTTGAAGTCGAGCTTTTACCGCAGCTTAAGCAGCAGGTCCAAGCCGCATTGGCGTAAGCGGCAAATCTCAGCGCTGGCGTGTGAAGTTGGCTTTGGTATGCTTTTGCGCTGCGCGATGGCGGAAACTAACGTGGCTGTTTTCAACTTGTCGCACAATAACTTTACCTGCAGTCACAGCGACTTCGGCTACAAAGACGACGCTTGATTGGCGTGCTGTAGGCAATGTGGAATCCGTCTTATTCAGGGCTGTTGTGATTCTGATCTGGTGAGACGACGCGTTTGATGATAGCGTCTCGCTCTTCAGGTGTTCTGTGAAGAGCAATCGATATCCCCCGCATTCAAGCAGGTTGATTTACATGACAGCAATACTTTACGGAAATGGCCAATCGAGAAGTTTTCGATGTGTTTGGGCGCTAAATGAAGCGAACATAGCGTTTGAGTATCAAGGCATCGATAAAGCATCGCTCAGCGACGCATTCTTAAAGGTCAGTCCTCATATGAAAGTACCGGCGTTTACAGTCGGGGACTTACACATGTCCGAAAGTGCAGCCATCGTGAACTACGCAGGCAACGTGTCCAAGCACACAAGCTTGATACCCTCAGACGTTGAGCGTCGAGCCCAGTACGATGATATTTGCTACTTTGTGATGACGGAGCTAGAGCAGCCACTTTGGACCATTGGAAAACATCGCTTTGCTCTGCCTGAAGAATATCGGCACGAAGTCATGTTCGACACAGCGATGTTCGAGTTTGATAAAGCGCAGCAGGCGCTAGAATTCAAACTACAGGGCCGCGATTTTGCCGTTGGCGATGAATTTTCGATGGCCGATGTGCTACTCGCGCATACATTTAATTGGGCTGAACGCTTCAAAATGTCCATTAAGCCGAACTTTTTGGCCTATCGCGATCGGATGTATGCAAGACCGGCTTGTCAGCAAAGTCTGCGGCAGGTTGGTGCCTAGGCAGCCGCAAACGCTAGCCATAGGTGCACAGATAGGCAGTTTCAACAGTCACTTTTAAGTTGAAGGCGAGGTTTGCCTCGACCACAAAGCTGTCCCCTGCATTGAAATCTTGCCAAGTATCAGCGCCGGGAAGCTGAACGGTGAGCTTGCCGCTGACAACCTGCATGGTCTCTCGCTGACTCGTATCGAACGTATATTCGCCTAGGCTCATCACACCGATTGTAGCCGGTAAGCTTTCTGTCTGCAGTGCGATAGATTTTACTTTTCCATCGAAGTATTCATTTACCTGAAGCATTTTTTTTCCTGATAATTTAAAAGTGTAGATTTGAGGCACGCGAGTGTAACAGCCTCGCAGGAAGTCGATAAAGTATCGATTCGACAAGCTCTCTTCGAACACCGCCAAGATTTATTAACTTAACGCGTCGATGCGTGAATATTTGAGTCCAAACGGTTACTCTCGGTTATCAAAAAATAATGGGATATAACGCGCAACAATGTCGTCTTTTGATTTATCCGAGCATACGCATCGCAGGTTCAATCCTCTTACGGGCGATTGGGTTCTCGTATCGCCACATCGTGCCAAAAGACCCTGGCAGGGGCAATTGGAACCCGCCACAAAAGAGCGTATTGCTGCTTATGACCCAGACTGCTATTTGTGCCCTGGCAATAAACGTGTCAACGGCGATATCAACAAAGACTACCAAGGTGCCTATGTATTTAAGAATGATTTTTCTGCGCTTCAGGTAGATTCGCCACAGTTTGAACAATCGGTTGAAGAACCGGTTGAACAGCTCGACCCCTTGTTCCAATTCGAGACTGTCTCTGGCGTCAGTCGGGTCATCTGTTTTTCCGAATCACATAATCTTGGATTGTCCCGCCTGCCTGAAAAGGCCATCGTCAGTGTTATAGAGACTTGGTGTGAGCAATACCAGGAACTGTCTGAAACGTATTGCTGGGTTCAAATATTTGAGAACAAGGGTGCTGCCAACGGTAGCTCGAACCCTCACCCTCATGGTCAACTATGGGCAAGTGACAAACTACCGACACTGGTTTGCGAAGAAGACGATCAACAACGAGCTTATTATTCACAACACGGTTGTTCTTTATTGGTCGACTATGCACACAAAGAGATTGCAGCAAAGACCCGTGTTGTTTGTAGTAACGATGACTGGTTGGTTGTTGTGCCGTGGTGGGCAACCTGGCCGTTTGAGACGCTACTTTTACCCAAACGCGCAGTATCGCGCATGACTGATCTAAGCCGTGATGAAAAGGCGAGTTTGGCGCAAATTCTAAAAGAGCTAAATGTCCGTTATGACAATCTTTTTGACACGCCATTCCCCTATTCGATGGGCTGGCATGGCGCGCCTAATGCGGACACAACCGAGCCGCACTGGCAGCTACACTGTCATTTTTATCCACCGCTTTTAAGGTCGGCAAGTGTTAAGAAATTTATGGTGGGTTATGAAATGCTGGCAGAATCGCAAAGGGATATGACCCCTGAGCAAGCAGCTGAAAGACTTAGGCAGCAATCAACGACGCATTATCTTGATCAAGATCATAGAAGTCAGGATGCGTGATCATTCGCATCAGGCGGGATCCCTAATGGTCGATGCTCAATCGACTCAAGACAGCTTGTCTCAGGTGACGTGCAAATACTTTGAGTCGTATTACGGCGCACCCGCTGAGTTCCTTGTACGAGCGCCCGGTCGCGTCAACATTATTGGTGAACACACTGACTACAATGGCGGTTTTGTTTTCCCTGCGGCGATCAACTACTACACCTATGTTGCCGCATCAAAGCGGCAAGATGCGGTCATCAATGTTGTAGCGCGGGATTGGTCCGGGCAGGTCGATCGCATTGATCTATCCAAGCCGATGCACTTTGATGAAGCCCGCATGTGGCCAAACTATATAAGAGGCGTGGTAGAGCAGCTTCAAAAAAGAAACTATCCCCTTCGAGGCTGTGATCTTGTGGTGAGTGGCAATGTGCCCCAGGGTGCCGGTTTGAGTTCTTCCGCCGCATTAGAAGTCGGTATTGCAAAAGCCCTGACACATGCCTGCGGTCTCATTTTAACGCCGCTTGAGCTAGCCCAAATCGGCCAGGATGCAGAGAATCAATTTGTTAATTGCGCCTGTGGCATCATGGATCAGCTGATTTCTACCTCGGGGGTAGAGGGTCACGCGGTCATGATCGATTGTCGAAATTTTGAGACGCAAAGCGTTGCGTTACCCGCAGATTTCGAAATCATTATCATCAATTCCAGCGTGCAACGCGGACTTGTCGACAGTGAATACAACCTGCGTCGTGCGCAGTGTGAAACGGCAGCGGCGCATTATGGTGTCGAATTATTGCGGGAAGTATCTGTTGAGCAACTTCATGCGCAGCGCGGTCATTTGGACGACGTCTGTTTCAAGCGAGCTAGACACGTGGTTGAAGAGAATGCGCGGGTACTTGAAATGGTTGAGTGCTTGGCGTCCGGAGAGTTTGGCGGTTTATCTCAGCTTATGCACGATAGCCACGAGTCCATGCGTACCTTGTTTGAGATTACGGTGCCGGCAATTGATTACCTGGTTGCGCTTGTCGCAAAAACATTGGACGGCGAAGGCGGTGTTCGAATGACCGGCGGGGGATTCGGCGGTTGCGTCGTCGCACTGGTACCCGTTAACAAAGTTGCACAGGTGAAAGCTGCGGTCGAAGCGAATTATTTCAATGAAACGGGTCTCAAAGAAATCATCTACACAGCGCGTGCGTCTGCGGGTGTTGTTGTGCTTTCCACAGATTTTTCGGCTCACGGCACTGTATAGGCGCGTATAAAAACAATAAGACAAAACACAAGTCTGATGGCACAGATAGGCTAGAGCATAAGAGCACAGTAGATACTATGGATTACAAAACCCAGCGCGCCTGGCAAACACCGACAATTACATCACAGCATCGTAGCGCTGCACACACGCCGTTATGGAGTTGGCGCAGTGAACAAGATGCCCGCCTTGATTTGCCAAGTACCGCGGTGATGTCCCTTGATGGGTTGTGGCAGTTTAAGTTATTCGATTCGGTCGAGAAGGTTGAGGCGGCATGGCCAGCTCAACTTGAAGATATGCAAAATATTGATGTGCCCGGCAACTGGCAACTGCAAGGTCATGACTACCCAATTTATACCAATGTGAAATACCCCTTCCCCTGTACGCCGCCGATTGTGCCTGATGAAAATCCAACAGGATGCTACAGACGTTACTTTACGCTACCTAAAACCTGGGCATCGGATGAGCAGGTAAGCGTTCAATTCGACGGTGTTGATAGCGCTTTTCACCTTTGGTGCAATGATCAATGGGTGGGTTATTCGCAGGATAGTCGACTCATGGCTGAGTTCGATTTGTCCGACTTTATTGTCGACGGCGAAAACAGTCTGTCACTACTGGTGACTCGCCTTTGTGACGGTAGCTACATGGAAGATCAAGATATGTGGAACCTCAGCGGCATTTATCGCTCGGTTCGATTATTAGCAAAGCCTGCATCCAAAATCACTGATGTCCGTGTGACCGCCAGTCTGGACGATCGTTATGAAGCGGGGCAATTGCAACTCGATGTAAAAACAGAAAATGCGCAACACTGTCGAGTTGCGGTTTCTCTTTACAGTTCGCAACAGCACGGCGGGCAATGTCTGGATCAACAAAGCTATCCAATGGGTACGCATCGAATAGACGAAAAGGGCGGGTACGATGATCGGTGCTACATCTCGATGCCCGTTCAAAATCCAAAACAGTGGAGCGCCGAGATACCTAACCTGTATCGCGTCACAGTGACATTGTTGGACAAAGATGATCTGCCACTTGAAACCGAAGCTTACGATGTGGGTTTTAGAAACATCGAAGTCATCAATGGCCAGCTTTGTATTAACGGTCAAGCGCTATTGATTAGAGGCGTAAACAAGCACGAACACGATCCGAAAACAGGCCATGCTGAAACGCTGGAGCGCGTTGAACAAGACTTGAAGTTGATGAAGCAGCATAACTTTAATGCGGTGCGATGTTCCCATTATCCTCACCAGCCGGGGTTTTATCGTCTGTGTGATCAACTCGGTTTGTATGTTGTTGATGAAGCTAATATAGAAACCCATGGTGTCACCCCGATGAGTCGTCTTGCGGATGATCCGCTATGGGCCAATGCATTTTTGGAACGCATGATCAGAATGGTGTCGAGGGATTTTAACCATCCAAGCATTATTATTTGGTCCCTAGGTAATGAATCGGGTTACGGCGCCGCCCACGATGCGATGTATCAGTGGACTAAGCGCGTTGATCCGTCTCGGCCAATCCAATACGAAGGCGGCGGCTCGAATACTAACGCAACCGATATCATTTGCCCGATGTACGCTAGAACGCACGCGGATATGCCGCAAGGGCCTGGTCTCGAAGCCAAGCCGTCGCTGAACAAATGGGTCGGACAGAGCGATGAAAACCGGCCGATTATTCTTTGTGAATATGCGCATGCAATGGGCAATAGTCTGGGTAGCTTTTCCGACTACTGGGATATTTTTCGCGAGCATCCGAGACTGCAGGGCGGCTTTATATGGGATTGGGTTGATCAGGGCTTGGATAAAGTCAGCGAGGAAGGAAAGCACTATTGGGCTTATGGTGGTGACTTCGGTGACCAGATAAATGATCGCCAATTTTGTATTAACGGTCTTATCTTCCCCGATAGATCAATTCACCCCACGTTGCTTGAAGCAAAGCGGTGCCAGCAACCGTTTCAGGCAAAACTACATAAGCGCCAAGATTTAACGGTAACCCTGACCAGCGAGCATCTTTTTCAAAACACCCCCGACACACGATTGTGTTGGCAGGTGATCAGCCACAATGGTGTTCACGCCGAGGGTGAGATTGCATGTGAACTGGCGGCCGGACAGAGTAAAAAAATAACCTTGGAAAATAGTCTGTCTAAGCTCGCTGATGACAATTGGCTCAACCTTTGGCTGGTGCAGGATAAGCCAACCCATTGGTCACAAGCAGGGCTGGTGATCGCCAGGTGGCAGTTTTCTTTGCCCGCGACGGTTGCTCAGATTCCGCATCATGAAACACCGCCGGCTGATGAAAGTAAGCCAATCATTGATGAGTCGGGACAGGATCTGTTGGTGAATACCGGTCAGCATGTTTGGCAGCTAGATCGCGCTTCAGGAAAAATTTCTAGCTGGCGTAAAGCCGATGCTGAAATGTTGCTAGCGCCTATTGGCGATAACTTTTTTAGAGCGCCTTTGGACAATGACATAGGCACTAGCCAGGCAGATCACCCGGATCCTTTTTCATGGATATCGAGATGGCAGCAGGCAGGTATCTTCGATCTCGAACATCGATGCCTTGCTGTGAGAGTGGATAAGGCGTCCGCTAGCATTGACGTTGAGCACGGCTATTATCACGAAGGCGAGCAAAAAATTCGAACCTGTTGGCAGCATCGATTCGATCACAAAGGTCAATTATCACTGACAATTGACGTGTACGTCGATGGCGACATGCCGCCGATGCCGAGAATTGGTGCGAGCTTTAAAATCCCGCATGATGCGAGTCAAACAGCTCAAAACGTTTCTTGGTTTGGGCGTGGCCCGCATGAAAATTATCCCGACAGGTTGGTCAGTGCGGATATGGGTGCTTGGCAACAACCCATCGAGTCCATGCATACTAACTATATATTTCCCTCCGACAATGGTCTTCGATGTGATGTCCGTCAGGTTGCGTTAGGCGCTATTCAGATTCAAGGCGATTTTCATTTTAGTGTGAGTCCATACGGTCAAACAGCTTTAGCCAGAGCGCGGCACACGCATGAATTAATTCCGGATGAGGCTTTGCATGTTTGTGTCGATGGTTATCACATGGGTGTTGGTGGTGATGATTCATGGACCCCCAGTGTTAAGCCGCCATTCCGACTTGAAGCGTCCCATTACCGATGGGCATTTAAGTTAAGCTAGTCCTAAACCGCACTAAGGGCATTTCGCTCTCGATTGCGAATCAAAAACAACGATAATAAAGATGACACGGAGCGACAGTAATGTCCGAGCAGAGAGTGGAAGACAAAATCCTATTAGGTACCAAGGTGTCCTATGGTTTGGGGGCTTTGGGCAAGGATTTCGCGTATTCGATTACTGCGACCTTCCTGATGTTCTATTACACTGATGTTGCGGGTATTTCTGCTGCCTTTGTCGGTACATTATTTTTAGTTGCTAGAGCCATCGATGCCTTTACCGATCCTATAATGGGCATGATCGTCGATAACACGCGTTCAAAGTTCGGTAAATTTCGACCCTGGATATTGATTGGCACAATCGTTAACTCATTTGCATTGCTTGCCGTTTTCTACACGCACTCGTTCACCGGCACCACCCTTTATGTCTACGCAGCATTGACTTACATTCTTTGGGGTGTGACTTATACGATTATGGATATCCCATTTTGGTCAATGATTCCTGCGCTTTCTGCGCGGCGTGTCGAGCGAGAAAAGCTCGTCGTCTGGCCACGAACATTCGCGAGTATCGCGGGCCTGATCATGGGTGGCACAGGATTGTATCTGGTTGCTGAATTAGGTGATGGGGATCAAGGCAAAGGGTTCTTTTTGCTCTCGGTACTTGTCGTTATTAGCTTTATTCTCAGTGGCCTTATTACCTTCTTTAAAGTTAAAGAAAAAGTTGTGTTGGGTAATCAGGTTCAAAAGTTTACGTTAGCGGATGTCAAAAACATCATCTTTTCTAACGATCAGCTAAAGGCGCTAATTGGTAGTATTCTTACTTTCAGCATGGCGGCGCACTTGGTGGGTGGTTTTGCTATCTATTATTTCACCTACGCGATTGGCAGGGGCGACCTTTTTCCTATATTTGCCGCCGTATCCGGTGCCGCAGAGATTGCAGGTGTGTTGATCTTCCCGTGGTTGTGTCGATATTTACCTCGCCATTTGATGTGGTACGTGGCGGCCTTCTTCCCAGCCCTGGCTTGTTTGATTCTGTTTGTGACGGGAATTTTCTCGCCGGAAAGTGTCTGGCTTGCAGGTCTGGCAGGTGCAGCGCTTAGGTTTGGTACAGGTATTGGTAATGGCTTAGGTACTGTCATGTTGGCCGACGTTGTTGACTACGGGCATTATCGTTCCGGACAACGAAGCGAGAGTATTATTTTCTCTGTGCAAACTATGTTGGTGAAGTTTGCCGGTGCTTTTGCAGGTTTCTTCATTGGCATGGGCTTAACCTTTATTGGCTATGTACCTAATGTTGAACAAAGCGAAGAGACTATCTTTGGACTCAGAGCTTTGATGATCGGCTCGCCCATCATCTTTATTGCCATCAGTGTCTGGGTTTACAAGGCGTACTATCGTTTGAACGGCAGCCTGCGAGAAGAGGTCGAGGAAAACATTTCTTTAATGCAGATGAAAGGCAATGCATCATCTGAGACGGGCTTAACCTAACGTCTTTTTTATTAGTGGTTTGATGAAACTATTGTTGCGCGGTTACTAATGTCGCCCCGAATCGTCACGCGCAGCGATGTTTAGGCATTTGTAGGTGGCGAAGGGGCTTTGTAGCTCGCGCAATGTTTCATCGACTAATGCACTCGATTAATCTTCGTGGACAGTGACTTTTTTGCCAATCCACTGCATGAAAATCAATAGTACGCAGTAGACACCTGCGGCAAAGTAATAAGGCATGACCGGGTCAATCTGGTACATAAAGCCGCCAATCAACGGCCCAATCGTAAAGCCGAGTGGCCCACAGGACCCCGCCACGCCAGCAACTGCACCTTGTTCTTCCGATGATACTGCCAATGAGGCGCCGGCCATGAAGCCGGGTCCGGCTAAACCCATGCCGAAGCCGAGAATCATCATGGCGACCGTTAACATGAAAAGCGTTTCGTACAGTGCCATTAATGTGAACGCAACGATCAGCAGTGGGATGGCCAGCTTCAGTAAGGTGAAGGGCGCTAATTCTAAACGTTGCACGATAAGGCCTTGCGCGATAAGTGAACATCCAGCGGATAACATCATCGCGAAACCAAAGCTTCGAGCCGTTTCCCCTGCGGATAAACCCAGCGCATCCTGAAACCTGAACCCCATAGTTTGTTGAACTAACGCAAAACCCATAAACATCAAAACACCGACAACGATAAACGGCATGATTCTGGGGTCGGTATACCGCATGCGTGGTCGTTTACGCGCCACCAGTTGTTTGGGTGGTTCAGGCAGGAATTTCAGAATGAACAAGCCGTTTAGAAATGCCAGAACTGCCATCATCCAAAGCGGGGTCAATAAACTGATCACCGCCAATCCCGCCATGGCAGGTCCGATGATTGAGCCGAGATTGTTCGCTGCGCCGGTTGCGCCCATGCCTTTGGTTCGATTGCTGAGGTCAGTGATATCGGCCATATAGGCCGTTGATGCCGGCATGGTGGCTGACATCATACCGGCATGAAGTAGGCGCGCGGCGATCAGCGTAAGGTATAAAGGCATGCCAATAAGCCAGCCATTAAGACCGGCAGTCAGTACCGTATTGAAGATGACGGTGCCGAGAGTGAAGCCAAATAGACCGATTAGCATGACGCGTTTGCGTCCCCAGACATCACTCAACCTTCCCCAGATAGGTGCTGATATAAAGACCATGAGCGACGAAGCAGCAATAATGCTGGTTATCTGGAATTCTGTAAGGCCCATTTCTCTGCCCATGGGCGACAGAATAGGGAACAAAACGGAGAAACCCATACCCACAATCACAAGAGAGGCTAAGAGGGTTCGCTTGGCGTATTTTAAAGGAAAGTCCTGCACAGTTTTTCTTAGGTACGTTAGGTGATAAGTTCAGTCATAGGTTCAATCTGATCTAACGGGTTTGCGTTATATTGGTCACCCGGTTAGCGTTCAGATCGGAAAATTCGGTCGGCGTCATAGGCGGCGCAGTGTAACCGATAGAACTCATGAATACGTAGTTGACGTATTATCAACATGGCTTATTGAGGCGCGCAAACAGAAGCACTGCACAGGCACAAAACAAACGCTATGGTGAGCAAGCAAGCAAGATACATAGCCAATAATCGACAATAAAGAGGTGAATCGTGAAGACATATGCCCATCCTGAATACTTGATTTCAACAGATAGCCTGGCGGCAAAAATTGCAGCAGGGGATCAAGGCTTATCCGTTTTTGATGCGACGGTGAGTCTTGTTCCTGCAGAAACAGGCTACAAGGCAATTTCTGGATTAGCAGACTACGACAAGGGTCACATTCCGACCGCAAACTTTATGGATTTGATGGTCGATCTGGCGGACACCAGCAGCGGTTTCGGCTTCACGTTACCGACGGCTGACCAACTGCAGCAAAGTTATCGTCAGTTGGGCATTGATAATGAGAGTGAAATTGTCATCTACAGCAGTGGTCATATGATGTGGGCAACCAGAGCCTGGTGGATGCTACATTCCTGTGGCCACAAGAAGGTTGCCGTGCTCGATGGTGGTATTGCGAAATGGTTGACTGAAAACCGTGCTGTCACAACCGATAAGGCCGATGTTGCGCAGGGGGATTTTGAGGTCGATTTTGATAACAAGGTGTGGGCTGACAAATCACAGGTGCTTGCGGCCATCGGCGATGGTGACATTTGTACCATCAATGCGCTTGCACCCGATGTCCACAGTGGTGACGCAAAGATGAGCTATGGTCGCAAAGGGCATATCAAAGGCAGCCAAAATGTCTTTTACGATGACGTACTGCAGGACGGCTGCTTTCGAAATGCCGAACAACTCAATGAGGTCTTTTCTCAGCAGGGCATCTTGCAAAAACCTAAAGTGATTGCCTATTGCGGTGGTGGCATTTCAGCGACAATTGACGCCCTCGCGCTCAAATTGGTCGGGCATAAAGATATTGCTGTTTATGATGGTTCAATGAGCGAGTGGGTGGCGGATGAAAGCCTGCCAATGTCACAAGGCTCGGGTATCGAGTAGGCCCGATCTGTATTACCGGTTCAAAAAGTAGGCAAGTTGCGAGATGGCGTCAGGCAGACTAGGCTGCTGACGAGTGGTTTCGGTTATCTAACAGGTTTATTGGAGGTAATGTGAGCGAACAATATATCAGCGACAACAATGAGCAGAGGCAAGCTTTGCTTGCTCGGATGCGAACAGGCGATTTGACCGTCTCTAACAAAGAGGTCGCCGCGGCTTTCGAGATCGATCCAAACTACGATCCTTATGCCATTGATTTGGATCGACTTGATCCGTCTCATCCCGGCTTGTTTGCAGGCAACACGTTGTGGAAACATTTTGAACGTTTGCGTGCGGAAGACCCGGTGCACTTTCATGAACAAAGTATGTTTGGTCCCTATTGGTCAGTGACGCGTTACGAAGACATTATGTATGTTGATCGGCATCACGAACTTTTCTCATCGGACGGCAAGCTCGGTGGCATCGCCCTAGGTGGCGCGCCCGGTCAAGACGAACAGTTCACCTTGCCGATGTTTATTCAGGAAGATCCACCTAAGCACGACGCGCAGAGAAAGGTCGTCGCGCCCATGTTTACACCGAAAAACCTGGCGGATCTGGAGCCGCTGATACGTGAACGAGCCTGTCTCATACTCGATGGCCTACCCATCGATGAAGAGTTTAATTGGGTTCGTGAGGTCTCGGTTGAGCTTACGGCACAAATGCTCGCCACCCTATTTGATATTCCGCAAGAAGATCGAATGAAGCTCATTTATTGGTCGGACACAATTCAAGCTCTCTCTGATCCTGAGCAGTTTGAAAATCCGGAAGAGGGCTTCAAGATACTGTTTGAATGTCTGGCTTACTTCCAAGGTTTGTACGATTCTCGAAAAGACACGGCGGCTGAATTCAATTTAATATCAATGTTAGCCCATGACGAATCGACCAATGATATGACGCCGCAAGAGTTATTGGGCAATGTTATGTTGTTGATTGTCGGCGGAAATGACACGACCCGAAACTCCATCAGTGGTGGTGTGCTCGCGCTGAATCAATATCCGGCGGAGTATGAGAAGTTGCAACAGAACCCAGCGTTGATCCCCAAGATGGTGCCAGAGATGATTCGTTGGCAATCGCCGGTTGCACATATGGCCCGAACGGCAGTATGTGATACCGAACTGGGAGGCAAGCAAATTAAAAAAGGCGACCGTCTCGCCATGTGGTACATATCGGGCAACAGAGATGAATCCGCGATTGAAAATGCGAATAAATTCATCATCGACCGAACGAATCCGCGTCAGCACACCGCTTTTGGTTATGGTGTGCACCGGTGTGTTGGCAATCGGTTAGCGGAGATGCAGCTCCGCGTCCTGTGGGAAGAGATTATGAATCGATTTTCCAAGGTGGAAGTTGTTGGTGAACCGACCTACCTGGCGTCGAGTTTTATTCATGGCATTAAAGAATTGCCGGTGAAGGTCTTCAAGTAAAAAATGCTCGATAGCAGAAAACCCGCATTGCGCGGGTTTTTTTTGGATAAGATGCTTTTTTTACGAAAGCGTTGTTTATGTTCTTACTAATTTAGGGTCTTGATACATGAGATTGATGATAATACTCGGCTTTTTGCTGGTTGCGGGTTGTACAACCAAAACTGACAGAAAAATAGTCACCGCAGAAGTAGAGCCAGCGCCAGTATTGGTATGGTCTAAGGGTGCGATGGCCAGTATTGCCAATCCATATGCGACGCAAGCGGCCGTGATGATGTTGAAAAAAGGCGGTCATGCTGTTGATGCCGCGATCGCGGCGCATGCGGTGCTGGGCCTTGTTGAGCCGCAAAGCTCAGGCCTGGGTGGTGGTGCTTTCATGTTGGTTTACAACAGAGACAATCAGCAACTGATGTTCCATGATGGCAGAGAGATGTCGCCGCAGGGGGCGACTGTTGATATGTTCATGAAGGACGATGCCGTTATGGGCTTCATGGAAGCCTGGCAAAGTGGTAAATCTGTTGGCGTGCCAGGCGTTGTAGCGCTTTATAAACATGCCCACGACATGCACGGCAAGCTGCCTTGGGAAGACCTTTTTGAACCTGCGATTGGGTTGGCTTCTAACGGCTTTGAAGTATCGCCGCGTCTTGCGGGTTATCTTCCGAGGATGGCGCAGATGACCAATCTGGCGACCAATGCAGGCACTGCTGCGTATTTCTATCCTGCTGGAAAGCCTTTGCAGGCCGGACATCTGCTCATCAATAAAGACTATGCACGAACCTTGAAGCGGATCGCATTGCAAGGCCCGGATGCCTTTTACACGGGTGAGATCGCGCAGGCTATTGCTAGCGCCGCTCAGGCAGAACCCAATGGCGGTACGTTAACCGTTAGTGATATGGCGTCCTACAGGGTAATAGACAGAGATGTTATTTGTGGTGATTTTAGGCGCATGGACATCTGCACAACGTCACCACCTTCATCAGGTGGTGCGCAGATTATGGTGGCGAACCTTTATGATCACCTGTCAAAAGACGCCAAGTCGCAATCCGATAAAGTGGTGGCATTTGTTGATGCGCAACGATTGGCTTACGCCGATAGAGATCACTACTTTGGTGATCCCGATGAAGTTGATGTGCCATTGGATGATTTGATTAATCCTATCTATCTTGAACATCGCGCAAAACAGCGCATCGCGCCAGCTGACATGCCGACCCCAGGTGACCCAGGTCTTGTTCTCAGGGGTGATAGTTTGGCGAGCTTATGGTCCGCCGATTTGACCGAAGAGGCATCAGGCACAACGCATCTGTCGATCATCGACGGTGAAGGTAATGCCGTGGCGATGACCGCGACGATCGAGGCACCCTTTGGTTCTTCGCGTTGGGTTGGCGGTTTTCTATTGAATAACGAGATGACCGATTTTGCCCGTGCCGTACCCGCCGATGGCGGACGGTTGGCGAACGCTATTGCACCCAAGCGTCGACCGCGTTCATCAATGTCACCGACGATGGTGTTTGATGAGGCAGGCGATTTATTCATGGTGACGGGCTCGCCAGGTGGTAATTCGATCCCGGCCTACGTGGCTAAAACAATTATTGGCGTGCTCGACTGGCAACTAGACGCACAAGCTGCTGTTGATTTTACTAACATCATTGCCCGCGGTGAAAAAGTCAGAGTTGATGTGCAAGAACCCGCCGGAGAAATATTAGCGGCTGAATTAAAATCCCGCGGCTACATCGTTCAAGAGCGCGACGGTGAGAACTCAGGTCTGCACGTTATTGTCGTGCGTCCCGATGGTTTGGAAGGTGCGGCTGATAAGCGTCGCGAAGGTGTTGTCACCGCTATTCCTTAACGATCTCGTGCGGGCTACCGGTGCGGTCAACGCGAGTGATACAGAGATTTAGTTGAGTCTGTTGTGAGCACTAAACGTTTACATTGTTGACTGCACGATGTTCGTCACGCCGTGCGACCTCGGCTAGAATCGCTAGCTTTTCCTCTGAGCTGGCACCCATCCAGACGCGGATTTCGTCCAGGGTGCGGTTACAGCCGATACAAACGTCATCCTCAATTTTACAAATACGCACGCAAGGTGTTTGTACATAAGGCTCTTGAAGGTCTTCTTTCATATTTCTACTTATTTTGTTCGGGTGACGGGATGCGTTTATGCATGTCCCCTGACGATGTGGTTCAAAAGTTGTCGCAGGCAGCAGCGACCCTATTGGTAATTCAGCCAACTCACTACTCTGCGGTCAAGACTGATTTTACGCTTTGCTCGAACAGATCCGCGGCATCTTTACCGCCTTGGCTGTTCAGGAATTCACTGGTTAGGTCGATGTATTGAGGAATCTGTTCTGTACTAATGCCTAAAGATTGAAACTGAGAATAGGCTTGCGTTGCGCCCTGCAGTGCATTGGCGTACTTACCCGCATTGCCCATTAATGAAGATAGACCTTTAGCATTCTCTGAAATCGCCGGCGCAGCTTTTAGCAATGTATCCATTTCGGGAATGTATCCCTTTAGTGTGTCGAAGTCTGTGCTGGCGAGGCTCGTCTTCGCTAGACCCATCAGTGTGCCCAGCCCGCCCTGTGCTGTCTGCTTGGAAACACCAAGTTGATCGGTCACCATGGCCGTCAAGTCTGCCATTTTAGGCATGCTAGTCGGCAGTGATTTTGTAACGGCTTCTATCGATTCTTGGGTCGTCGCCGAATCTGCTTGCGCTTTTGACGTTGAGGGTTCTGCAGGGGCGGATTCTTCTTCACCGAAACCAAATAACGACAAAGCGCTGTCGAACCAGCTTTCCTCGGCTGCCTTTGCGACGGGGCTAACGAGAAACAAAATAGATAAGATGATCAAGTATTTAGACATAGAAGAATCTAGTTAATCCAAGTTGTTAGATCGCTACTGTAAGCAGAAATGAGCGCTTTTCATAGTGCACTTTCGTGAATTGTGATGTAGTGCCGTTTTTCCGACTTCTTGTCTGACGTTATGGCTGCTGACAAGATTCTGCCGGAGGTTGTTGCTATGGTCGCGCAATGGCGACAATAACCTGCTCTAGCGGGCTTGGATGCTCGCATTACTGACAGCACAGCCAAATACCCAGCGGTTGAAATGGTCGTTGCCAACCATGACCAGCCGCTTCTAACAATGATCTTGAAAATTTCCCTTAAATAACAGCTTATTCCTGTAAGATGCCGTCAACTTCGCTTCAAGGATTGGTTTGTTTTGGCCGATACACCTGCAGAAAACCCCACTGAAAAACCCAACTCACCTGAATCAGCTGAGGTTGTCTCTGAGTCGTCAGACTCGTTAACAGCGAGCTTATTAGAGGTTGATTCGGACAAGCATTCTAGGTCAGCTCAATCGATCGGGTCCTTTGCTGAATTTGCGCTTCATAAGCAACTTCATAAAGCGCTGGAGAAGATGGAGTTTAAGGCGGCAACCGAAGTGCAGAGTGCTGCAATCCCCATTGCTTTGTCCGGCAAGGACATCATGGTTTCCGCCAAAACCGGTAGCGGTAAGACCGCTGCGTTTTTATTGCCTATGCTTAATAGGATGCTTGCCGAAGACCAGCCGGGCACGGGTACACGGGGACTGATTTTATTGCCTACCCGAGAGCTCGCCCTACAAACTCAAAAAATGTTTGAGAAGCTGGCGCGATTTTGTCAAATTCGCTGTGGTTTGATTATCGGCGGTGAAGCATTTAAGTATCAGGTCGCGACGCTGCGAAAAAACCCAGAGGTTGTGATTGCAACACCAGGTCGACTCGTTGATCACATCGAGAAGGGATCAACGGATTTTAATGATCTTGAGTTTCTGGTCCTAGATGAAGCCGATCGAATGTTAGATATGGGCTTCTCTGAAGATATGGCGCTCATTGCCAGTCGGTGTCCGCCGAATCGACAGAGTTTGCTTTTTTCAGCAACGCTAAAGCACAAGGGTATTGACCGAGTGCTCGAGCTACTTAATGACCCCGTCTCCATTGAAGTGGACTCTTACAAAGAAGGTCATAGTAATATCGTTCAAGAAATGGTCTTGGCCGACGATGATCAGCACAAAGAAAAACTGGTTGCCGCTTTGGTTAAAGAAGAAGACGCAAAGAAGGTCTTTGTCTTTTGTCGTACCCGAAATCAATGTGAGCTGGTTGGTCAGCGTTTGGCTCAGATGGATATGAAAGTGGGTTACATTCACGGTGAGATTCCTCAAAGTGATCGTAAACAAGTATTGAACCGCTTTCGTGATGACAAGTTACAGATACTGGTTGCCACGGATGTGGCTGCCCGCGGTCTAGATGTGACTGATGTTGATCTCGTGATCAATTTTACAGTTGCCCATTCAGGCGACGATCATGTGCATCGTGTCGGCAGAACAGGCCGAGCAGGCAAAGAAGGCAAGGCAATTACATTAGTGTCGGCCTTGGAATGGAATAAAAATTCGAGCATCGAGCGTTATCTGAAAATCCGCTTCGAGCACCGAGAAGTCGGTAGTCTTAAAGCTAAGTACTCGGGTCCAAAGAAGCTTAAAAAATCCGGTAAAGCAGCAGGTCCGAAGAGAAAGCGGGATGATAAAAACGCGAAGTCTGGAAAGGCAAAACCGGCAGTAAAAAAACACCAAGCTAGAAAAAACAAAGCTTTGACCGCGCCAGAAGAAAAAAAGGCCAGCCCGCATGCTTACGGCAGTGCGAAGAAAATGAAAGTAGGTGGCGAGCCGTTGAAGAGAGGCGAGTCAACTAAAAGTGGCGATGCTAAAAAAAGTTATCCAAAAAATAAAGCTGCACCAACGTTGAATGCCTATAAATCAAAAGCTTCTTCTACAAAAGCTTCTTCAACAAAAGCTTCCTCAACAAAAGCGCCTTCATCCACAGCGGCTGAATCAAAAAGTTCAGAGTCCAAACCGGCCAGCCCTTGGCCCGGTAGGAAAAGCTAGTTGATTGCAGCGGTCGGTATTGATTTGTTACATCTAACAATCGATTGATCGAAACCGTTGCCCAGCATGCCGCGCCGCGCGCGTTGCGCCTTTGAATTCGAGGCGCCTAAGATTCCGGATGAATACGTCCATCGGCATCTGGTCAGGGTTCACCCATGACATGTCTGAAATAGGGGCAACCCCGACGCGTTCAAACCTGATCGATCTTCACCGCAACGCGTGGAAGATAACAGACACGCCCTAGCATGGCTGCCGATGCCCAAACCGAAAGACCGCTTGCGGATTATCTTGAAACGGATTTAGGGGCGAGGCAAAGTCTCAGTCGAAAAGAGGTTTTGGTGCATTGGTATTGCGAAGAGATTCCGCTAGCATAAGCACTCATAGTGATGTTCTCTGTGACTAAATGGGCGAATCAAAATGTTATTAAAGTCTCTCTCAGTTTCTAAAACTGATTTCGAGTTAGGCACAGGTTGGTCAATCAAACCTGAAGGTGCATGTAAGGGCGATATTTGTATTCCTCTGCCTGAAAGCAGTATTGATGCCGACTCTGGAATGCTCAACGTCAATGAAGTTGCTAGCGCCATGAATTTACCCTTAGCGCATGAACCGCAAGCGAAGCTTTGGGCTATGGGTCCCGATTCAATTGGTGGGCGTGCGCTGAGTTCGGCGAAAGCACCTGAACTACAACTGCCAGATATCGATGGCAATGAATTCAAGCTGTCCAGTTTGAAGGGTAAGAAAGTACTCGTTTATGCCTGGGCACCCTACTGAGGATGCTCTGGCGATTTGCCCGTGTGGCAAGCACTCAGACAAGAACTACACACTCAAGGTTTTGAACTCGTCACCGTTGGTCTAGATACGTTAGGCGCTGATGGTTGTCGTAATTTTATTGAAGCAGCGCAGCCGCAACACCCTTCATTGATTGACCAGCATCATGTTATGGCGGACTTATTTGGTGTGGTTAATATACCCAGCAGTATCTGGATTGATGAGCAAGGCAATATCGTGCGTCCTGCTGAAGCAGCACCCGCGCCACCCAAAGACGCGTCTGAAGACAGCGGGCCGAACATCGATCTGCCAGCGGTAATGCCGCCAAGGTTGGTTGAGATGATGGGTGAAGCGGTAAAGATTCCCAATAGTTCGGTTGACTACCATGCGGCGTTGCGAGATTGGGTTGCCCAGGGTAGTGAAAGTGAATACGCCATGGATGAAGCCAAGGTTGTGCAACGATCACGCCCCAGAAATGAAGATACTGCGCTTGGTCATGCCCATTTTGAGTTAGCAACGCAGCTAGAAATGGATGGCAATCACGTGCTTGCCATCAAGCACTTTCGGCTAGCCCACGAATTGGTGCCGGATAGCTGGACCTTTCGGCGTCAAGCCTGGTCATTGGAAAAGTTAGGTGACGGGCCCATTAGCCGCTTTTGGCAAGGCCCGAATCCGGAAAATCCAGAGGATTGGCCCTACGAAGGTGACTGGCTAGCGGACATCAAGCGCGAAGGTGCGGAGAACTACAACGAGGGTTTTAAGGGGTAGTAAAAATGACCGATGTCGTGACATACACGGAACAAAACAGCACTGCGATTATCTGTCTGAATCGACCTGAAAAACTCAACGCCCTGGATGAAGAAACAATCCAGGGTTTGCGTCGTGCGTTGCAAGCATTTGATGCAGGTGATGCTCGAAGCGCAATACTTTGCGCGCAGGGCGATCGTGCTTTTTCTGTTGGCGCTGACATCAAAAGCCCGCCAAAAGAAATGTGGCAGGGTGTGCCCGGCGTCGGTGTTGTCACAAACAAGCCAATCATTGCCTGCGTGCAAGGCTATTGTGTCGGTGGTGCCTATATTCTGGTACAAATGTGTGACTTGGTGGTTGCTGCCGACAACACGATCTTCAAGTACCCTGAAGCGCAGGTGGGTTTTACCGGCGGCTTGATCGCAGGTTGTGCGGCGAAAATTCCACATAAGATAGCGATGGAGTTTATGCTCCTAGGTCAGGATTTATCGGCGCAAAGAGCCTACGAAGTTGGCATGGTTAACAAAGTTGTGCCGTTGGGTGAGCAGCTTGCTGCCGCGCAGGCATACGCTGATATTTTTGCCATTAGTGCGCCTTTAGTTGTTGAGACGATCAAAGGTTTTGTATCTGAAACAGTGCCAAAAGGACCTGCTGAGATAGCCGCACTCGCCCGCGATCGACTGTTAGGGGTCAGTACCAGTGCTGACGGGGCAGAAGGTCGAGCAGCATTTAAAGAAAAGCGACCGCCGCAGTTTAAGGGCGAATAGTTCCTTTTGATTGTCGGACTAATCCCGCTCGTTGTCGGTTTGATCGACTGGGAGTGGGAAACGAGTTTTTAGCCAACTTCCAATGATCGGATAGAGAATTGTTGCGGTAACGATAGACAGGGCAAGGGTTCCAATGTGAATATCATCTCCCACAAAAATTGAAAGCCATGAGATAAAATCATCGCCGCCAAATACAATTGAAACATTACTGGAAACTGCAAAAGCCTTTGCGCACAACATAAAGTACGGTGATGATATTAGAAAACTTAGGAGCCAGTTTTCTCGAATCCAAAAAGCTGTTTTCACAGGGTTAGTTTCAGAAGTTATTACACTAGCAATGCACAGAGCGAATATTGCAAACGGTATTGGTGAGAAAAAAATAGTTGTTAACGAGCTTGTTTGAACCAATGGGTTGGTTTCATAAGCAATATTGTTGACCACAAGATAATACGTAGAGTAGGAATCTAGAATGTATAAGCTGACCAACAGTGCAATATAGAAAATCATGTGAGCTCTTCTTTTTATCTGATTCCCCAGTTCTTGTACGTTCGCCATCTCCATGGACGAGAGGCGAACATTCTATCAACTAGATCGTCTGACTAGCTGTTCTTCTTTTTATCGACCATTTTACTCAGTGTCCAGCCTCCCGCACCGCCCGCGAAGCCTTGATAGAAACCCTTAACGGCAGTGCGGAAGGTAGGACTCGCAGCAATCCTCCCCGCCAGCACAATCGCCCCATAAACCGCAGGACCAAAGCCGCCGTTAACCTGTTTAATCTCATCAATCGTCAGTTCTTTCATGTTGAATCTCCCGGTCTTTGTTCGTGATATTTGACCTTATTGATAGTTAAGTGATTTCAATAGCGCAAATCGCTCACTTGATTGTGAGATTTGTTGGCTTACCCATGTGGGTTGGATCTTCTTCATTGAAACCGCTTATTGAAAAGTCGGAATTGAAATATTAGATCTGAAAGCAGAAGATGTAAGTCAGCCAACATAACCAGAGGTGCAATGGCGATGTCTTTAGAAGGTACACCCCGTATGCAAGTGGCAAGCGAGCATGCAGCCAGTCTTTCCGCTTACGCCGAGGCCGGTAAAGCGCGCGCGTTAGCGTTAGGTAACCGTGGCCCGGTCAAATTTAAGGCAAACGGTAAACTGGTTGACGAGATTCTGGATGCTTACTGGGAAACGGGTTTTTACGTGTTTGAAGGTCTCGTTGCGCAGGCTGAAATCGAATTATTGCAATCTGCCATGGCAGATCTACTCGACAGAGCCCCCGTTGATAATGGTGCGACGGTCGATCATCAAGGTCGACCGGCATTTGGGCAGGAATTCGCCAGACCAGTTTATTCGCTTATTCGACCTTTGACAGATCCCTGGGGCGGTACTGATAAGTTAAACGGTCGACACGAAACGCAAATGAACCAGCCAACACCGGAAGCCTCTGTGCCCGAAAAAGTTGTGTTTATTATGGGTGGTATGTGTCAAATCATGGAGCCCGGCTTGCGACTCTATGGTCATCCAAAACTATTATCAATTGCGGCCTCTATAAATGGTGATGACTTTGTACCCTACAACGACGCCATCTTCGTGAAGCAGCCCGGTGTTGGCGGTTCGGTATCATGGCATCAAGATGGTGTGACCCATTGGGACTCGCCCGATTGGGATCACGGCATTCACGGTTTTAACTTCCAGGTTCAATTGTATGAGACGTCAGCCAGAAGCTGTCTTTGGGTCATGCCCGGTAGCCACAAACTTGGCAAGATGGATATTAAAAAATTGGTAGCGGACAATAATGGCTCAGAGCAACTGCCAGGTGCGGTGCCGCTTTTTTGTCAGCCCGGTGATGTGACGATCGTTAACCGACAGGCGTTGCATTGCTCTTTTGCGAATACTTCGCCCGATCAACGTATATCGCTGACCTTTGGTTTTCATCGCTATAATTCGGTGCTGGGAGCGAGCGGTGCGTTAAGCCAAACCGAAGCAGAGGTCTACGATGAGCAGCGAATTGAAGATCGTTCGAAGGTGATTAGTGTCGCTATTGATGCGCGCGCCCAGTGTTATCCGACCGAAACGCGTTACGATTACAAGCCATTAAGTGGCCGTGAGGACGAGTTTCGTTTTACTGACAAAAATTGGCAGGACATTATCCACGATTATAATCTAAAGGATCTGTCGATCTAAACTAGCCTTCGCTGGTTCGTTTCATTGACAGTAAATGGAACAAATAACCACCCACACCACCGGCCAATGCCTGTGCTATTAGTCCAATAACTGTTCGGGTTGGTGCGATGCCTGAAATCCCCAGTACCATTTTCATGATGAGATGAAGCGCGAATAACCCTACTGCGCCTGCAAGCACATAGCCAATCATGCGTAGGTGAGGCACGTACTTAATAATCAACGTGGCAACGGGCATAGCGATCAGAAAGCTCACAGCAATAACGGGCAAGTAGATATCGGTCATATGCGTCACATCGTGAATGGCCGCGTCGAACCGTTGTGCCATGCTGACCTCGAAGTCCATGGCGATGATGTTAGCGATGTTGCCCTGGCTGATAAATATTGCGCCCAAAACATAAGTAGCAATGACGGCGGCTAGAAAACTACCGATAGTTCGTACAATTGTATTGAGCATTAAAGACCCGCTTTTTCATCTGTGTTTGCTATGATGACCTGAATTAAGTTGAAGGGAAAGGGTTATGCGCGTTCTACTATTTGTCACCGTGACAATCTTTGCGATGGTTACCACCTCAGTCCGCACGGTGAATGCTGCTGAGGACCCAGCAACCCAGACGCAAACATCATCCGCTGCAGATTATGAAATTCAGACCGTTGCTGAAGGTTTGGACTTTCCCTGGTCGATCGCCTTCTTGCCGAACGGCGACTATTTGGTGGCTTTAAGAGTTGGTGAAGTTCGGCGCATCACCGCTGCAGGCGATATCGGTGAACCTCTCGCAGGCTTACCGTTGAGCTATGTTGCAGGCCAGGGTGGCTATTTCGACATCATGCTGGATCCAGAATTCAAATCCAATCAAACCGTTTATCTCTCTTTTGCGCATGGCACACCCGAGGCTAATGGCACGCGGATTGTGAAGGGTACGCTAACCGAAGACGCCGTTGAAAACCTGCAGACGATATATACCGTTTCGCCATTAAAGGACACGCCGGTTCATTACGGCGGCAAGATGATCTTTCTTAAAGACGGCACGTTGATGATGACCACCGGCGATGGTTTTGAATATCGTGAAGCTGCGCAGGACAAATTCAGCCAGTTAGGCAAGATCATTCGAATCAACAGTGACGGCACGGTACCTAAAGATAACCCCTATGCCGACGGCGCTAATGGCGACCCTAAGGTTTGGTCTTATGGTCATCGTAGCCCGCAGGGTTTGGTGCTCGACAGCAAAACCGACATGATCTATATGCATGAACACGGCCCAAAAGGCGGCGACGAATTGAACCTGGTATTACCCGCACGTAACTACGGCTGGTCCGCTGTCACCAAAGGCATCAACTATTCGGGTGCTTATGTATCGCCATTAAAGTCAGCGCCAAGCGTTGAAGAACCACTAACTTATTGGGTACCAAGCATTGCGCCGTCAGGTTTAGCGATATACGAAGGTGCCGCTTTTCCACAATGGCAGGGTGATTTGTTTGTTGGGGCTTTGGTCGATGAAGACGTGCGACAAATCAAAATGCAGGCTGGCAAAGTAGTCTCAGATAAATCGGTGTTCACCGAGATTGCAGCCCGTATTCGTGACGTACGCGTTGGGCCCGATGGCTATCTGTATATCCTTACCGACAGCGAGAGCGGTAAGGTATTGAGGGTGGTACCTAAATAGCGTCGAAATAGCGTCCGAATAGACGCTTAGCAAGACCTAACCGAAGTAAGACCTATGCTAAGTCCTTTCTCACAGAACGTGCTTAGCTAAGGTTGCCCCATGTGTTTTCGCTCATCATTGTATCAAGCGGTTTGCGGTTGATTGAGCCGTGGCCTCCCAGTACCGGATATCCTACCGGCACATGTGCGCAGGTATACCAGTCCTCGGGCATTTCGAGAATCTTCTTCACACTCGGCTCTTCAATACAAAGCAAGGTTGTCAGCACGCAACCTAAGCCTTCATTGCGACAAGCTAACAAAAAATTCTGCACCGCAGGATAAACAGAGCCGCCACCGACGACGCTGGCTCTTGGTTGATCTGCGTCGGTAATGGTCATGATGCTGGGGTTGTAGCAGAACACCGCGATCACAGGCACTTCATGTAGATGCCGCGCAAGGTAGGTGCCTGCTTCAAGAGCACGTCTCGAGGATGCTTGGACTGCCGCGGGCATCGATTCCATCTTCTTTTCATAGCCGGGAATATAGGATTCCCAATGCGGCCGATATAGATCTTCAAGCGCCTGTTTCTTGGCCGAGTCTGTGACTTTTATCATTCGCCAAGGCTGCATATTGCCGCCGGTCGGCGCCCAAGTTGCTGCGGTAAAAATACGCTCAATAATGTCGTCGTCAATGGGATCGGGTTTCAAGCGTCTGACCGCTCGTAACGTACTCATTGCCTCATAGATATCCATACAGCCAATCTCCTTTATTATTTTTCTGCCGGCTTTTTGCGCTTTATTTTGTTTGATAATTTAATCAGTGTACTTGTATTAGCTGAAGACTGGCTACAGGCAAAGCGACAAAATGAATCGCATTGGTTTTGTGCCTAAATGTCTGCAAAAGCCTAAGCATCCCTTTGACGAACGGTCGGTGGCCTATTAGGTTAACTATTCGTTTGGCGCTAAGATACGCGTACCAAAATGCGAATGAGGGTGACTGATATGAGCGAAGTGGTAGAACAATCTAATAAGGGCGCTTCCGGTATTGGACGCTTTATCGTCTTGGTCTACGGCGTCATAGGTTATTTTCTTGGGGTGGTCGGTCTGGTTGCCATCGTTGCGCTAGCGAGTGGCTTGTTGCCCATCGGCTATCTGGCAATGCCGAGCCTTGGCTCACCAATACTCGATAACGTTGTCCTTGTCGTTCTATGGGGTTTGGTGCATTCGGTCATGGCGCGTGATTCATTTAAGTCTGTGTTAACACGCTTCATACCAGAGCCTGCGGAGAGACCGACGTATGTGCTCATAGCCGGTGTCACCTCATTATTAATGGTCGGCTTGTGGCAGCAAGTGCCCGGTATCATCTGGTCTGCACAAGCGCCTGGCTTGGTCACGTTTTTGTGGATCATGTTTGGCTTTGGTTGGCTCTACACCTTGGCGTCAACCTTCGCGATTAACCACTTCGACCTGTTTGGCCTGCGACAGGTGTATCTGCATTTTCAAAAACAGCCTCGAGCACCACTGAATTTTGTCAAACGTGGCATGTATAAATTCTCTCGCCATCCGATTCAGACAGGTGTGCTGATCGGCGTATGGTTTATACCGACAATGACAGCGACACATTTAATACTGTCGATTGGCTTTACCGTGTATATCTTTATTGGTCTTTGGTTCGAAGAGAAAGATCTCGTGAAAGACATCGGTGAACCGTATGAACAGTATCGTCGGGAGGCGGGCATGTTTTTGCCGAAGTTCTTTAAATAAAGTTCTTTAAATAAAGTTCTTTAAATAAAGTTCTTTAAATAAAGTGCTTTAAATAGAGCTCTTCAAATAAAGTTTTTTAAATAAAGTGCTTCGCGTAGCGTTCTTTAAGTAGAACGCGCATCTTGGCAAGCATGCACAACACATTACATCATGGATTCTTTTTGCTGTGCCTGAAAGATAGTACCAACCTTGGTTGGTGGCACCTGACAAGGTCTTGGGTCATGTCTTGCCCACTTAGCGGCATGGCCACGTATCAATTCCTCACCGTGGGGCGACTTTCTGACAAGGTCAGTATAGGCAAACGCGTCAGCCGCCGTGTAAGTTTGTAATAGCAGGGGTCGCCACTTCGTAGAATGGTTGGGTTTGGAGCCGTGAATCATGCGACAGTTGTGAATGGTGATGGTGCCAGCTTTGCCCGTCGGGAATACCGCATTTTGGGTGTCAACATTTACCAGGTCTTGATCCTTGATATAACCTAACCAGCGCTCGCCGGTTTCATCATATTGGTCAAATAAATCATTTGAATGGCTCTTGGGAATAAAACCCATTTCGCCCTGACCTTGCTCAACATCCTCCAGATACACACCAATGGTGATCAAGTCGTAGTTGGTGTGCGGCCAGAATTGAATATCCTGATGCCACTTCACTTCTTCGCCACCCTGCGGATATTTGAAGTTCAGTTTACTGTGATGGAATTTAATATCGGGGCCAAGAATAGCCTCGGCTAAATCGACAATCTCGGAGGACGAAGCAAACGCCCAATAGGTTGGGTGTTGGTCTACCGGACTATTTAAACGGCGCAGTCGTGGTGTATCTGAGCAATGGTCCGGCTCGACGTCAAATTGTTTATCAGATTCGGATACGCTTCGACTCGCTTCGACGAAGCTTTGTGTCACTGCATTTAGTCTGTCGAGCCAGGCGTTTGAAAGCCAACCTTCAAGCACTAGGTAGCCTTGTGTTTGATAATGATCGATCTGCTCTGTCGTTAGGGTACTTGTCATAGTCGCAATCTCGAAAGATGTTGTCGGCAGGATAGCAATGATTGGCGTTGTACGAAAACTAACCGTTCGACCAATTTGGTCGCACGCAACATCAACCCTCTGCGGCGATGCGATCCGCTTCTGTTTGGTACTGCGGCTCTGTGGTTCTTTCGCTACGGCTGTCTAAGGTGTTTTTCTCTCGTTCGTTGACCATATCCCAACCCGCCTGCCATTCGAAATCCATTGGTTGAATGGTCGGCTTCGATATGGATTCAAAACCACGGAGTGCCTGCTGAACAACCGCAAATTGGTCTAATTTATCCTCGAAGCGGCCTGATTCAAACCCGAGCGGGTAGTTGACGAACATCGCCCGTGGCGGTCTGCCAGCCGTAAGGATGTCTAACGCGCTGCCTAAAATCAGCGTTGGCAGGCCATTGGATTCGAAGTGTCGGGCAATCAAACTCACGGTTTGATGGCAGACAGGTCACAAAGGTACGAGTAAGAGTAGATCGAGTCTTTCTTTTTCAACGGCCGCTTCTAATGCAGGGATAAGCTCGGTTAGGACTCTGTTTTTTGAGTAGATACCCCCCATGCAGGAGAAATAGTTGTCCGCTAGTTCACCAATTGTGCCGTCAGCGGCAAGCGCTGTTAGTGCTTCCGTTGGAAAAACAGTGCAAGGGTCCTGTCTCGCCTCTTGCAGATAATTTTGCATGATGTGGGAGAAACGTAGATCTTGCGTTGGCGTCTCGCGACGGATGCTGCGAATGCTGGTGTCGTCCTTGTAGTAATAGGCGGTCTGACCTGGCACATAGGTGCCCGCTGTCGAGATCATGCCCAATCGTGATGCTGAGAGTGGTTTGCGCAGCGGCGCGAAAGCAGGTTCACTGTCGGCTTCAAACCATTGGTAAGGCTCAAACCCGAGCTTTTCATAACTTTCGCGGGTTTGTCTTATGTATTGTTTAGGTTCTGGCTGCATGGCGTTTTCTTCTGCTAATGATGACCTTCAGTTGTCATGCTGAATCCTTGTTTACTCGGTAAACATGTGGATACATAATGGTATTTTCTAGGTAAAAATAATAGCAAAAACTAAGGGTGTTGTATGTCAGATAGGGGGGCTAGCCTCAAAGAAACACAATTACCCGAAGACATTCCGTTACTTATGAATGCTTTTTCCTCACGCCTTATTTCTGTCACTATCGGCCGCCGCCGACTTGCGTGCATTCGTAGTGGCGAGCAATAACAAACTCGGAGATAGAAACCCAATGATTGAATTTATGCTCAACGGCGTAAGTGTCCGAACTGACGATGATCCAAATACACCATTGCTATGGGTAATTCGCGATACCTTTAAACTCAAAGGCTCTAAATTTGGCTGTGGCGCGGGTTTGTGCGGTGCATGCACCATGCATGTTGATGGTGAAGCTAACCGAACCTGCATCCTGCCGATCAGTGCCGTTGCCGGACGTCATGTCACCACGATTGAAGGCCTAGGTACACCCGATAACTTGCATCCTCTGCAAGAAGAATGGGTTGCCCTTAGCGTGCCGCAGTGCGGTTATTGCCAATCAGGTCAAATCATGTCGGCTGCCGCATTGCTTGAAAATAATCCTAACCCAACGGCGGATGAAGTTGATGCTGCCATGTCGGGCAACATATGTCGGTGTGGTTGCTACGTTCGAATTAAAGACGCCATATTAAACGTGTCTGCGCAGAAACTTGCCTATAACGCGATGGATGAGGTGAATGCATGAGTGCGAAGACGACGACTAACAGCATGAATATGTCGCGAAGGAAATTTCTTAAAACAACCGGCATCGTTGGCGGAGGTTTGGTTGTTGGCTTTTCATTGGCGGGTTGTGCGCCCGGTGAGCTCCCCATCGATTTATCTGAAAACGGCTTTATACCCAACGCATTTTTACAAATAACACCAGACAACAACGTTCGTTTTTATTGCCCACGGGATGAAATGGGACAGGGCGTCACGACCGGTCTTGCAACATTGATTGGTGAAGAGCTTGATGTGCATCCCCAGCAAATGGATGTCAAATTTGCCGGTGTTCACGCTGACTACAATAACCCAGCAATGGGCGTGCAAGGCACGGGCGGTAGTAGTTCGCTCAGAGCACACTATATGCCGTTACGCCAGGTTGGTGCTAACACGCGATCTGTATTGGTGAGCGCAGCAGCAGCAGAACTTGGCGTTGCTGTTGAAGATATTACAACCGCAGATGGACATGTCATTGTTGCAGGCAAGCAGTATCCGTATGGCCAGTTTGTTAACGCCGCAGCGAAGCTTGAATCCCCTGAAGAAGCACCGATGAAAGCCAATGCCGATTTTCGCTACATCGGCAAAGCGTTTTCTCGTATCGATGCTATTGCAAAATCAACGGGCACGGCCGAATTTGCCATCGATATTGATATACCCGACATGCATCATGCCGTCGTCGTAAGATCACCGGTCGCTGGTGCAAAACTAAAATCCGTTGATAAGTCGGTGGCTCAAGCGATGCCCGGGGTTACGGACGTGATTGAAATATCGAGCGGCGTCGCGGTTGTTGCTGAAAAATATTGGCAGGCGAAAACGGCCGCAGCGAAGCTATCACCTAAGTGGCAAGACGTTGCACTGGGGCAAGTCGATACCCAAACTGTGAAAGATGATTATGCACGGGCAATGCAACAAGAAGAGGGCCTGACAGGCCCGGATGAAGGCGATATCGTCGCCGGCCTGGCAGCGGCAGAACATGTTGTAGAGGCGCAATACTGGGCGCCGTACCTTGCCCACGCACCGCTCGAACCGATGGATGCCGTCGTTCGTATTGAAGATGGCGAAGCCGATGTTTGGTCTGGTGTGCAGGGTGTTGGTGCTATGCAAGGATTGGTGTCACGCTTCTCTGGTATCCCTTTAGAAAAAGTGCGGGCGCACAATACCTATCTAGGCGGTGCGTTCGGTCGACGGGGTACCTTGACACATATCGTTGAGGCTACAGAACTCGCGGTGGCGTCAGGTAAACCAATTCATCTACTTTGGTCACGCGAAGACGATATTCGAAATGGTGTTTATCGGCCCGCCTCTCTCATGAAAATGAAAGCCGGTGTTGGCAGTGATGGCAAATTAACCGCATGGCAAGCTAAGCGTGTTGGCGGCAATATCACGCCAAAGATACTCGAAAACATGATTCCGGCATTGTTCCCCGGTTTAGGTGACAGCACGATAGAGTTTGTCGTAGGATTATCACGCGATGTCTTCTCTGGTTGGATGGTAGATCACTCTAGCATCGAAGGGATTTCTGACGACTACGACGCGCCTAACAAGGTCGTTAACCATGTCACGGTCGACCACAATGTACCCCTAACGTTCTGGCGATCTGTGGGTCATTCCTATACATCCTTTGCAAAGGAAGGCATCGTTGATGAGCTAGCGGAAAAAGCAAATATTGACCCGGTCGAATTTCGACTCAACAACACCGTTAATAATCCTCGCTTGAACAATGTCATTCGCGTCGCTCAACAGCATATGCAGGAGATGCAACCAGCCGAAGGCCACTATCTCGGCTTCGCTTCGCACAACTCGTTTATGACCGACGTTGCAGAGATTGCCGAAGTGTCTGTAAAAGACAACGTGATCACAGTGCACAAGGTTACCTGTGTTGTCGATTGCGGCATTGCTGTTAATCCAGACATCGTCCGTGGCCAGATGGAAGGGGCCGTTATGTACGGTTTAACAGCCACACTGCATGGCGATCTTGACCTGCAAGCCGGTGCATTTAAGCAAAGTAACTTTCACGATTATCCTATCTTGAGAATGCAAGAAGCGCCTGCTGTCGACGTGATTATTGTTGACAGTGGCACGGCGCCAACGGGTGTCGGCGAGCCAGGGTTGCCGCCGATTGCGCCTGCTGTCGCCAGTGCGGTATTCAAGGCGACGGGTCAACGACTGAGGTCGCTGCCACTGCGTTTATCTTAAACAATTCACGGTGGGTAACCGACAGACAAAAAAAAGAGTTCTAATTAACTTAGAACTCTTTTAGGTCTGATCCCGTAGCACGCTCTGAGACGTTTCAGACGGTGTGAATAGTCTGATTTTAACTTTTTGAAACTAGACAATCATCACTGCCGGTGAGGCCAGTGTTGATATCGAAGCCTCTACTTGCTCACCACCAGATTTTCAGTGCGGTTAAACTTTGCTTCTCGTTGTTCGTGTAAGACGGCGATCTGTTGTGCCAACTCAATTGATTGCTGCTTAAAGTATGCCGGTGTCATTTCATCTTCGGGTACTTCTAGAATCAAATGAACACCAGGGTCACCGAAAGAAAAAACGCTGGCGAGTAAGTAGGAATAGTAGTTGTCGATCAACTCACCCTCGTAGATGAAATACTCCACCATCCACTTGTCATCCCCCGTATAAACGGCGTCATGATCTTCGTGTTGCGTTAAAGTAACGCCGCGAAACTCCATGCAGGAAATCAGAGAATGATGCCTGCCATCGCCGAAGGGCCCATACCAAAATGAAGCGATGTCGGCTGCTTGGCCCGGTACCTTGATTTCATAACTATTGAACTCGACTTTCTTTGCTAGTACACCCATCGGCGGTGGCGTGAATTTGTGATCACGTTCAACTAACGATGGCAAAATGAAGGGAAAGGCTAATAGTAACGTTATACCGGCGGCTAAGCCGCGCGCGATGTGTGGCTCTGGGTCTATCGATGTCGATGGTTGACTGCTCTTCAAAAACAGAACGATGATGTGTACGGCGATAAAGCCGCAGACGACAATTTGGGCATCTGAATTTAAGGTGATCAGCGTCACAGTGCCAGCGAGGACAGGATACGCTGAAAATGTTTTGAATTGATTAATGTTAACGAAGCTCGGTGCGAGCAATAGCCAGGGAATCCATAAGCTTTCGCTGACAGATATGGCAATAGCAACGCCGGCAATGACCCAAGGAACAACCAGTAAGCGTCTTGCGCCCTGAAGTGGTTGGTAGCCGTTTTGTAACATGATCAGCAGTGCACAGATGACAACGATGATGCCGCCTGGGTTGGCCATTAAAGGTGCTAATAGCGATAACAATGTTGATAGATAGAGGGTGTTTATCCAGAAGCCGAGAGGTTTTTGAGTGAAGTTTTTAACCAATAAAGGCAAGCAGGGTAGTAACCAGAAAAAACCGATGAAGTAATGTAACTGCGGTGTCTCCCACTCGGGATAATAGACATAGCGGTAAGTCGCAATACTTGCAACTCTCAAAATATTCACGAACAGTGCAAGGGGTAATACCAGTAGTAATCTTGTGACAGAAAAAATCGAAAAAGGGTTGTTGCGATTAATCCAGAGACTTAAAGCTCCGAGTAAGATAAGTGAATTGATACCCGAGCAATCGTCAGTCCATGGTACGACCAGCGAGCCAAGTACAATCTCATAACCCCGATCCACAGAGGCGAGTCCTAACAGATTAGCAAAGCCAACAAGACCTTGCCTCGATAGGTCGCTGACAAAACCAGTTTCATCAAAGGTTTGGGCAATAATAAAGACAAGGCTCAGGGCTATAATGTTTTTTACTATAGGGACTGGTTCATCATGTGATTGATCCACGTCTTAACCTCCTTATCTTGAAAGCGGCGCTTTAGTTCGTGGCCCCAACGATTGGTTTCGTCGCTATTTTTGATTGCCACGGAGGAGAGAAACAGTAATAAATTCGCTTCGTCTGTAACCGACAGTGTGTCTTTGTCTTCATAGGAATAAACAAGCTCATAATATTCTTTTTGGACGAATTGGCTTCTCGTTTTGTAGACCGTCTTTAAAGCAGAGGCAAAGCTACGCTGAGCGTTAACATCACTACCAAGTGACTGCATTAGCTTGGTAATCTGCAGTTCGTCAGTTTCATTGTCTTGTAGCAGGCTGTTGAGTGATTTTTTAATATCGTCTCTCAAGCGCGTGCCCTTTGCTGCAGCAGTAAATATGGCTCTTGCTTCTCTTTTTAGGCCATCATGCAGCAGCATTAATTTGAATGTCTTTAAGTCGTATGTTGACCACGTGCTCGGGTCGCTCTTCAGGTACTCATTCAATGCTAAGGAAAGGTCGCCGATTTTTGCGCCGACTCTGGCGGTTTGAATCGGTGGTAAAAATCCATCTAACGCCGCATCTCGCAATGCAGTCTCGTATCTGTTGTCTGCGTTGCCCCTTGCTTCGGATAGACGAAAAGGTAGGTAGATGCGGCTAGGGGGCAGATCCGTCAATGCGATTGTGTCGAAGGTATCGATCGCCGCTGCAACATCTTGGTTTGATAAATACAGTAGGCCTTTAAGGTAGATTGAGGCCGGGTTCTCACTATCGATTGATGCGATAGCATTATCATTTGCTGAGTTAGAGGCTTGTGCAAGCTCAACAAAAGCCGGTATGTCCTGCCAAGTAGCGCTGTTAAGCGCTACCTTGGTCAGGGTTACAGGGGTTATTTCGGCTTCTACGAATTCAACTTCATCGTTTGGCGTGAAATGCCAAAAACCGAATGCGGAGATAACGCCTGCCGATAAGATGAATAATGACAATTTCACCGTACTATTCATTTTTTCGCCGCGCGGCTTTTGTAAAGTTGAATTGCCGGTATAAGTAGAACAAGGGCCCACCAAGGTTCAGGTGATCCGGGTGGAGAAGAAGCGGAAAATGAGACACCTTCGGGTGCAGTGTAAGACTTTAGATCGATCGCAGTAGCTTGGGCTTCTGTGACCAGCGCGAATTGCTCACTGCCGCCACTGAAATCGAAGAAGTCTTCATTGGCACCTGAGCCAGTGGGGTCGACAAATTCCAATCTAACGGTTGCTGAAATAATGTCTCCGGTGATAGACACATCTTGAATTTTTAGTACATCATCAAGGTCTGAAAAATCGGTAGAATTACCCGCAATCTCAGAACCACCGGCCGTGCCGAACAGTGTGTTGTAGGCGTCAGTACCCGCGCTATTCAGGATATCGGCGCTTGTATTCGTCAGAAGGTCTGAAAATGAAAAAGAACCGTCGCTGGTCACAATTTCAAGCACTGCGCTCTCAATTGCAATACCCGCAGATGTGCTCGATTCTAGACCGTTCGCGGCTTCATTCAAGTCAACCCCGAGGAATATCGAGCCGCTGTCAGTGATGTAACTTTGCAATGTTTCTGCCGTGACGTCGGCAAGCAGGTCTAGTGTGCCTGAGCCCTGGCTAATCGTGTTGGTGAGAATAGCGGGTATTGAGACGACCTCTGGTGGAACAACAACGACTTCGTCGTCGTCACTCTTACTACTCTTACTACTCTTACTACTCTTACTACTCTTACTACTCTTACTACTCTTACTACTCTTACTACTCTTACTACTCTTGTCACTCTTATTACTCTTATCACTACTCGCAGCGAGCGCATCGGCGCCGCCAAATAGGAAGAGCGACGCAATGACGAGAGTCATTATTGCTGAAGATTTCATTTTTGAGTCCTTTTTTAAATTGTAGTGTTGGAGTAGCAATGGAGGTGCCAACTAAACGTTTCTTACAAACCTTTACAAAATAGCCAAGTGCTTGATTTAAAGGAGCTTCAATGTTCGTCTGATACGTTGCTTGCCTAATAAGACATGTTCAAAACGCAACGTTGATTGCGTAACGCGAAAAAATTGAGCGCGCTGCAATTGTTTAGAACGTAAATTATTTTGTTATAAAAATGGCTAAAGCAGAATTATTTGGGGACGTTTAGCCGGCGTTAATCACCCGTCAGACTTAAATACGTAGGTTACGAATATCTGAGACAAATCCAGTAATGTCATGAAAATAGCGAAACCGTGGTTAATTGAAATTGCTTGCGCGAGGTTAACGAATGTCGATAACGACAGAGCCTTGCGATTGTTTTAGATACGTAAAATTAAAAAATAAAAAGAGTAGCGAGCCGAACATTTCCATGCCTTCTTCCGCGGCTGTTGCAAAGATGTATGTCATTGAGTCGGAGTCGATGTCACGGCTAAAAAACTCAATGACCAATGCGCCAGAAACAAAAATCGCGCCCGATGACACGTAGCCGAATAGGATGTGAGGCTGCAGGGACCTAAGGAAAGGTATGTATATGACAAACAAATCAGCAACCAGCACCGCGCCAACCAGCGTCCAGTTCATCTCGGAAACCGTGTTGAATGATTCATGGATACCGGCAACCTCGTCAATGGAAAGTATCAGGAAGCCGATCGTCAACAAGTGCCAGTGTAGTCGGTAAGACGTTGCTTTAATGGCAATAATGGCGAGTAAGAGCGCATTATTTGCCAGCATGAAGGATGAAAACCATGTGGGTAGATTATTTTCTTCATCGAGATGAAAAAACTCAATAATTAACCAATGGATGTTGTCATATCTAATGTCTGCATAATTTAGACTGATATGTGCCACGATAAAAAAAGCGACGACAGCCAGCAAAAACTGGCAATAGCGCTCTAGTGAAATATTGTAAGGGGCACGTTGTTGTGCAAGTTCTTTCACTCTAAAACCTCGTAGACGCTGCTGAAGTCATCAGTCCACAAGGGACCTGGTTCCGGCAGATAAGTGTGTTTGTTCGACGAGATAATTTGACTAAGAAATGCGGTGTTGTTTGTCATCAACATCCAAGTTGAACGACTCGTGTGTTTACTCGGCATTTTTTTATTCTTGACCAGAATCAACTTGTAGCCTAATTCCTTGGCAATTCGAGTCACAACAGGTGCGAGGTCAATAACCCGGTTCGAAATATGTAATGCCAGCACACCATCGGCACTTAGGTGCTGCCAATAAAGCTCAATGGCTTCTTGTGTAATGAGATGAACGGGGATGGCATCGCTGCTGAACGCATCGACGACAAATAAGTCAAAATCTTGAGCATTGCCTGTGTCGAATTCATGCTCAAGGACAATTCTCGCATCGCCTTCGATTGTGACGATGTCGGCGCCTCGGTTGCGCGCATCCTGCAAATAGCTAAATTTCGTTTCAGCCCAATCGTTAACCATTGGATTGAGTTCATAGAATCGAAATGTGTCTGGGTAAGTGGGCCGGTGTGGCACCACATAATTTTCTGGAAACTGCTCGGGCTGTATTTTGGCATTGCTATATGCGGCAAGCGTGCCGACGCCTAAGCCGATGATGCCGGCACGGAAACTTCGTTCTTCAACAATCAGCTGCTGCTGGATTGTCATGGCGATGCCAATACCGGTGGTCGGCGCAAAGTAGGCCGTTGGCCAGTGAGGGTTCGACGTTAATTGTTCGCCGTGTGAGATGTTGCCATGCCGTAAACCAAGGTAATGTTCCGGTGTACCCAATTCGTATTCACGGATAGACAGCGTGCCATAAAAATTCCTGTCCTTTATTATTTGTCTTCTCTCATCTTCGATCGTCACCCATGCCAGACTTTCGATTAACACGACGGTCGCGCCGGTAGTGAGGACAATGACCGCCAAGGGGGCACCATTGCGCGACAGCCAGTGCGCTAGCGACTGCTTTTGATAGCGCCGCATCAAGTCAGCACCGATCGTGAGTGCGACAAATGTCATCACTAACGTGGCAAGTGAATATTGGTACCACTGTGTAAAGAGCGCTTGCGTCATGCTACTTCGGCTAGCAATGTCCCAAGTAGATGGTGTGAATGTCGCAATGCAGCCGACAGCAACCGCGACTAAACCAATGGCTAAACAGGCGACGCGCCATTCGTTACCTTTGATTGTGGTTGTTAGAAATTGCTTAGCCAGCGTCTGTTTTAGCGCAATCGCGCCGACGATCATAAAGCACAGGACCAACAGTAAGGGGTACTCATAGAGCGCATCGAATGCGACGGGAGCAACAATGGCGACGAATATGCCGCCAACAGCGCCGCCAATCGATACCATCAAGTAGAACAGCGTCAAATGGTTTGTCTCGGGTCGCATCCGAGAGAGCTCGCCATGCAGACACATGCAAGCGACAAAGAGCACAAACAAGTAGCCAAAAATTTGGTCTGCAAAGCCCAGATCCAATCCGAAGTACAGAATGCGCACAACATTCACCACGGCTATCGGTAGCAATGCCCAGTAAACCTCGCGCACGTACCAACGATCGCTGTCAAAGCATAGGATAAAAGTGATCAGGTAGACGGCCAGTGGTAGTACCCAAAGGAAAGGGTCAATGGCAATGTTTATTGTCATTTGCGTGGTGGTTGAGAGTAATAACGCTGAGCCGCACGCGGATAAGAGGACCCATCGCGAAATAGCATTTGTGGAGATAGATTCGGTGTCTTGGTGGACAGGCGCGACGGCTGTGGGCTGAGTATTGGCGGTGCGCGAAACGATCCAAGCGCAGGCGATGCTAGGCAAGATAAACACGAGGTAGCCCAGTGACCAATACGAAGATTGGTCCTCTAATGTAAGTGTACGCTCGAAATAAAGCGGATAAGAGAGCAATCCAAGTAAAGAGCCAATATTGGATAGGGCGTAAAGACGGTAGGGTGAATACGCGGGTAGTTTTTGCGCGTACCAACTCTGGATCAGTGGACCCGTAGACGAAAGCATGAGGTACGGCGCGCCGACCGACATGGCCAGCACGCTTAAGATACCTAAAACCGGTGCGTCGGCGTTGACAGGCTTCCACGTAGGATCCGGTGCAATCGGAAGCATGATGGCGGCGATAATGAGCAGCGTAACGTGAAGACCGGCCTGTTGCATCGGTTTAAGCCATTTCGCGGTCATGTGCGCGTAGCCGTAGCCAACAATGAGCAGTAGTTGAAAGAATAATAAGCAGGTTGCCCACACGCCAGGTGTCGAACCGTACCAGGGCAAAATAAACTTGCCGATCACCGGCTGCACTTGAAAGAGTAGATATGCGCTGGCAAAAATTGTCAGACAGAAAGGTGCGACGATAAAAAGAGCTTGTTGCTTATTGAGTCGAATCTCAGTCGACTCTCTCGTGATATTGAAAGCGCTCAAAATGGTGTCCATTTAAGTGATGTACTGTCAGCTAGAGCAAGAGCCGTGCCAGTACAAAATGGCTTGTTTTTACGGGTTAAAACTGTGGTGCACGTTTGGCATTCGCAAATTGCAAATGTCGATCACTGTTATGCGAAAGAAAAACACAGCGCAGCCATGGTTCCAGGCGTCAAGGCAGCAGCGGCGTATTTTGCGCGCGCCACAGCGATTGCCATCACTGCGGGTCATCATTACGGCGAGCGCAATAAAAGATAAGGCAGGGTTTTGATCCACTGCGTATGCCGTCACGTAGTAGGGTTATGATCAAAATACTACTACTACTATTAGTCGCGAGTAATGCCATGGCGATTGAAGAGGCCGACTATCAAGTCATTGGCAACGATGGCGACCTTGAGATACGCCAGTACCCGCCGCACGTGGTGGCAGAGACACTTGTGCAAGGTGAGTTCAAAGACGTCGGTAACAACGCCTTCAGGCGACTCGCCGGCTACATATTTGGCAAGAACGACGCAGACCAAAATATATCGATGACGGCACCGGTGACTCAGCAAGAAACCGACGATGGCTACATTGTCAGGTTTTACATGCCGGCTGAACATAACCTCGACGATTTGCCTGGGCCGTTAGATGATTCAGTCAATATTTATGAGGCGGCCGGCGGCGTGTTTGCCGTGTTGCGCTATAGAGGCGGTTGGAAACAAGACAGTTATTTGAAACACAAAGATCAGTTGATCGCGCAACTTGAACAAAGCGCTGCGTGGCAAAAAAACGGTGAACCGACATGGGCGAGATACGATCCGCCCTTCATGCCGTCCTTTTTAAGAACAAACGAAGTATTGATTCCGGTAGAACCACGATGACATTTGAAGAAATGGTAGAAACACAATTTGTAAATCCGATCCAGGTGCTACTTCAGGCCTTCTCTAAAGAGGGCGCGGATGCGGAGCATGAATACTTCTCCGGCGTGCTGAGTATCGTCGAGGACAAATCCAGCGAGGCTCAAATGCTGGCGGCGATCATTGAATTGTCACGCTGTGCATTTCTCGGCTTCTACTACACTGATTCGGCGCAAAGTCAGATTAATGATCTGTTGGACTATTGGATCGAAGTTTCGCACACCATGTCGGCTGATTCAGAGCCGCATTGATCGCGCTCTTGTCGTTTTAAGAAAACCCTTTTTTGCGGCTTTCCAGGGCCGCTTTTTTATCTCGCTTTCAATCTCGACCTGATACGTGCGCAGCGAATATTGTCGTCATTGGCACCCAACCTATGTTCGTCGATAACCCTCATTAATGTCGCGTCTGAACACGAAAGCAAATGTGATCTATGTATCGATCTTTAAACGTATAACTGAGCATCTAATATGGAGACGTACCGTGATTTCAAGAAGGAAACTATTATCGTCCGCATCAATGCTTGCGCTGATACCTGTAGCAAATCTAATACCTGCAATTGCAAACGCTGCATCGAATGTTGATCTTAAAGACCCGTCTGCCGTTGCTCTGAAATACGTTGAGAATGCATCAGACGCGCAGCGTGCTGACAAAATGGGTACGGCTGCTGCTGATCAATTCTGTGATAACTGTCGTTTTTATAAAGTCGACAGTGGAAACGCGGCGCGCGGTGGATGTGCCTTGTTTAAAAATAACTTAGTCGCCGGTAAAGGCTGGTGCGCAGCATGGGTACCGACTGCCTAGGTCGCTGTGCCCGGCAGTCGAGCTACCGCTCGATTGTTTTGGCTTGGTGTTTAACATAAGGCGATAGGTCGCTGCGTCATTCGGACGACCTAGCTAAGTCTGTAATAGACTCTGTAATAGACCCTGTAATAGACTCTGCGATAGCATTATCAGTAGAATGTGGCCTTGTCCGCACTCACTGAGCCAATCATTGCTGTTAAGGAGTCTGCTAAGCCATGAGTACTGTTCCCACTGAATTTGACCCATCTTATATTGCGTCCAAATCCTCTCCCGCATCGCACATGTACCACGCCGAATTGTCATCCCAAGATCCGATGCAGTCAGTATTGGCCAACAACCCTGAAATCTATTTTGTGGCGCCAAAGCGTAGCAGCGACTGGGGCAACTGGGAGTTCCGGCCGGGCGCTTACTACGACACAACCTCAGGCGCGAAACACCCTTACTGGCAAGACAAAGATTTACCCAAGGCCAGCAAAGATATAGTACAACTGCGTAAAGACATGTTGCAGTGGGGTTACTGCAAAGTTGAAGATGCGGTAAGTGCAGAACAGGTCGCGCTGATTCGGCAGCGCGTGCTTGAACAAGCCGAAGGCGAGCGCATGGCCGGCATCGCACAGAGAACACCCAGTGGTCAAAACATTAACTGTTGCGTCAACAAAGGCCAATGTTTTGAAGGCCTCATAGAGCTGCGCCCTGACGTCGTTCAAGGTGGTGCATTAATGGAACAACTCATCACCGAAGCCTTGGGCGCAGGTTGGATTAGCACATCCTTAATTGCCGCGGTGTCATTAGAAGGTGGTGTGCCGCAAGCACTACATCAAGATCAAAACAACGCGCTGGATTCACTTAGCCCCATGTCGATCAACATCCTTACCCCCATCACCGATGTTGATGAAACTAACGGCGGCACGCTGGTGATCCCGGGTAGCCATTTGGTGCTGACCGAGGCCGTGAGGAATAAAACACCGGTAGGCAAATTGCCACCCGCGATCAACATCGATGCCAAAGCCGGCACCATGGTGATCACCGACGGCCGCTTATTACACGGCACCGGCATTAACCACACAAAATCACCCCGCGTCGTCATGCTAAACGGCATGGTAAGACCGGTTTTAAGACAGCAAGAAAATTGGATGTTGTCCGTGCGCCCCGAAGTGCTAAGACGAGCCAGCCCTAAGCTTTTGCATCGCATGGGTTATCAAGCAACCAATGGCGCCCAAACAAATGAAGGCCATGGCTTCGGTGCAACGGGACAGGTTGAAGAGTTGCCGGGCGCGCTGGTCGATTTTCGATTGGCGGCGGACGAGGGCGAATACATAAGGGTAGGTGAACTGAGACCAACGTCGACTAGCGAAGAGCTTAATGCGGCGTTCACGCTGCGAGATGTCGTCGGCAAAGCTAGGGCCGGTGGCAGAAGCGCACCGGTTGGCATCGGCGGTCTAAAAGGCGCTAAATAGCAGCAAAAGGTATATCGCGTTGCTTGGCTAGCTAAAATCGGTTCGCTTGTATAACCTTCCGCGTCGGTCACCCGCTAGTGCCTTGTTTATGGCATTGTTTATAGCATTGTTTGTAGCATTGTTTAGTGCATTGTTTAGCGAAGGGTTAAGCGTCCAGTGACCGCATGATCAAACAACAAGATTGAGCTAATGTGGGCTACTATGAGGCCTGCCAGTTAGACCTTCTACCAGTTAGACCTTCTAATTGAATCATCTAATCGAGCCATTTAACCGAGTATTGAGAACCACTATGTCTAAAAGTCATGAGATCCAAGGCGCCATCCACTCCATGGGAGAAACCACAGAATATGGTGCAAATGGTTTCACGAAGCGAGAGTTTGTTATCAAGCTGTCAGGCGAAGGCGAGAACCCTACGTACCCTAACTACATCGCGTTAGAGTTAATTAAAGATAAATGTTCACTGATCGATGGCATGCCCGTCGGCACAGAGATTGTGGCGCACTGTAACTTATCAGGCCGGCTCTGGACCTCTAAAGACAATGTCGAAAAATGCTTCAACAGCCTGCAGGTTTGGCGAATAGAAGGCGCGACTGCGAACGCAAGCCCGGACGCGATGAACCAAGATAACGGTGCCCCCGAGTGGAACGAAAGTGATATTCCTGCGGACGATATTCCGTTTTAAAGATTTTTTATTCGAAGTAGACGTCGTGTTAGAGAGACGTTGGGGTGTGAATTCGCCCCAATTCAAATAGCCGACAGCGTCAGTGAACTAACTAAACTTAAACCCCGGTCCACATTCCACCAGCATTTGGCCGATAAGCGCGGCGGCTCGATGTTGCTGCGCTTTTTGGTATTCGGTGTTCCTGAACATATCCAGCATCACCTGCGTTGACGGGTATTCAATCACGGCAACCGCATCCCAGGCATCTTCGCCTTGGCCAATCAGAAAGCCGCGAACCTCACCCGTATAGATAACGCGTGCACCTTTAGGACCCATGATTTCTTCAAAGGCTTTGCCGTACAATTGGTACGCGGCTTCACCGCTCAAGTCGGATGCGCGACCGTCTTCGTACACGGCTTTATCCCTGAACCGAAGCAGGTTCAACATCGACACGGGTTTACCCGTCGCCCTGTCACGAAAAGCGCGCACCTGATCGCCGGTTGGTTGTAGCGCGATGTCAGTCATGGGTTATCTCCTGATGATGGGTTAGTGACATTGGGTCCAGGCTTTATTCGCAAACAAAAACCGGAATGTTTCGATCGGTGCGCGTTTGGTAGTCCTGATAGGGCGGATAGTATTCACAACAAACGGGCCACAGCTGTGCTTTTTCTTCATCCGACACACGTCTTACACGCATGGCTTTAGTTTGTCCGCCGAAGGTAATGCGCACATCCGGGTAGGCGACGAGGTTGTTGTACCAGACCGGGTTTTTCGGCGCGCCGCCCTGCGATGCAACCAGTACAAAGCCATCATCATTAGGCACATACATCAGCGGTATCGTGCGCTGCTTGCCAGACTTGGCGCCTTTCATCTCAACCAGCAGAATCGGCATACCTGCCATCTTGTTCATCAAACGGCCGCCGCTCAATTTGTAGACGACCACGTTAACTTTGGTGAACAGTTTTAACAGCCAGCGTGGCGGCAGTGGCGCGTTTTTGGTGCTGGTTTCTTCGCTCATAGTTTCTCTCTGTTGTGCTGTTGGTGGTTTTAGAAACTGCCTCTTGCGAGGTGCCTTTGAACCTTAGTTTACCTGCATCATCAGGCATCAGGTCAATGGTCAACGCGATGATTACCGTGATCTTAGCATTGGATTGGATGGAATCTTAAAGCAATTTCTGACGATGTTTTACAAGCCTTAACTATGTCGTTAAATAGCTGTTGAGAGGGTCGGTTATTGTCTCTATAAACGATGTTCAGAACTTCGCGCAAGGTAAACAGTTCGGAACGTCAAATTAATCCGCGGTTCCATCACCTTCTTGGTTCGTGCCACTTGATGGCTCCACGCCGCTTGTGTTCGACCCGCCATGACGAGTGCAGAGCCTGAGCCAAGCGCGACTTTAACTGTGTCTTTGGTTTGCTTGTGTCGAAGATCGAAGCGACGTGTTGCACCTAGACTCACGGAAACGATGGTGGGGTTGCGCCCTAGCACGGGCTCATCGTCACTGTGCCAGCCTACCGTATCGTTGCCGTCGCGGTAGAGGTTTAGCAGCACGCTGTTGAACTTAGTGCCTGCCAATTGTTCACAAACCGCTTTGATCTCAAGGATTGGGTTGGTCCAAGTGCTGGGTTCAAGTGTGAGTCCAGCATAGGTGTAAGGTTTGCCCGCATCACCGAACCATGCGACCAGGCGAGGTTGAAGGTGTTTTTTGCCGTAGACGATGACGTCGCGCTGCTGCCATTGAACCTCTTCGTGCAGCTTAAGAAACAGCCGATGACTGGCATCGCCAGACAGCGCCTTTCGGTGCAATGTGGCTGTACAACCCTGGCCCGAATGCCCGGTTAGTAGTTCCTCTACTTCAGGCTCAGCATCCGAAAGCAGATCGTCAAACAAGTCCAATGCGTTTCTCCAAATTTCCCAAACGGGCGAAAATTAATTTCTGTTCATTTGCCAGGCTATGTTTACCCAGTAACGTTTAGCAAGCGAGCGTTAACGCGCCAGAGGCAAGCGCAGCTGGATCTTCGGCGCGTTCTCTGGTGCGCTCTTTCTCGCTCTCTCGCACTCTCTTCCAAGCTGATTATGTATACAGTATTATCATGCGATGTTCAGCTACCCCTGCATGTAACGGCCGATGAAGCTCTATATTGCTGAAAAACCCAGCCTTGGCCGCGCCATTGCTGAAGTTTTGCCAAAGCCCCACAGGAAAGGCGACGGATTTATCACCGTGGGTAATGGCGATTGTGTCAGCTGGTGTGTGGGTCATTTGCTCGAGCAGGCTGAACCTGACGCCTATGATGCCAAATTCAAAAAATGGCAGTTGGAACACCTGCCCATTGTGCCTGAAAAATGGCAACTCAAACCCAAGCCCACCAGCAGCAAACAACTGGCGGTGCTGAGCCGTTTGGTGAAAGAAGCCGATGAACTTGTGCACGCCGGTGACCCGGATCGAGAAGGCCAGCTATTGGTTGATCAGGTCATCAACTATCTCGGCGTCAACGGCGCGAAGCGCAACACCATTCAACGCTGTCTGATCAACGACTTGAACCCAATCGCCGTTACCCGCGCGCTGGCGCAGTTGCGGGATAACCGGGAATTTATTCCCTTGTCCACGTCCGCTTTGGCGCGATCAAGAGCCGACTGGCTGTATGGCATTAATATGACCCGGGCTTTTACCCTGCAGGGTCGCAAAGTCGGTTATCAGGGCGTGTTGTCTGTCGGCCGCGTCCAAACGCCGTTGTTAGGTCTGGTGGTGAATCGCGATGCCGAGATCGAAAACTTTGTCTCGAAACCCTTTTTCCAGGTCATCGCTAATCTGCTGACAAAAGACGGCGACCGGTTCAAGGCTCGCTGGCAACCCAGCGAAGAATGTCTGCCTTGGCAAGATGAAGAGGGCAGGGTGCTATCACGGTCGCTGGTCGAAAATGTCGCCGCGCGCATCACCAATCAACCGGCCACAGTGACCAGCAGTAAAGTTAAGAAACGGCTTCAAGCACCGCCCCTGCCTTACAACCTCAGTAGCCTGCAGATTGATGCGGCGAAACGATTTGGTATGAGCGCCAAGGCAGTATTGGATACTTGCCAGAGCCTTTACGAGCGGCATAAATTGCTGACCTATCCGCGCTCTGACTCGCGTTATTTACCGGTCGAACATCTAAAAGAAAGTAGTGCCGTGTTAGCGGCGATTAAAAATAACAGTACCGCGCTGGCGAGCGCCGTGTCCGATGCCGACACGAGTCTGGTCAGCAAAGCTTGGAACGACAAAAAAGTTCAAGCCCACCACGCTATCATTCCAACCGCGCGAAAAATGGACATCAGCAAACTCAACCAGGCCGAGCGCAACGTTTACGAATTAGCGGCGCGGCAATATCTGATCCAATTTTATCCGCATCATGAAACCCAAGAGAGTCAGATTGAACTGACCATCGCCGGCGGTCTCTTTATTGCTAAAGCCAGCGAATCGCTGAAGCTAGGTTGGAAACAATTGTTTCCCACAAAGAATACAGGCAAGAACTCGAACAAGAACTCCCAGCAAGACGCGGCGCTTAACAGTCATCTGCCGGTGTTGAAAAAAGGTGATATCTGCAGCAGTGAAGCTGCCGAGATTTTGTCGAAAGAAACCTCACCACCTAAACCCTTTGACGATGCCAGCCTGCTGGCGGCCATGACCGGCATCGCCCGCTACGTCAAAGATGCGGAGATTCGAAAGGTACTCAAAGAAACAGACGGCCTGGGTACAGAGGCGACACGGGCTAGCATTATTGAACTGTTATTTACCCGCGCGTTTTTGCAACGCCAAGGCAAAACCATTCGATCAACGCCAGCCGGTAAAGGCTTAATCAACAGTCTGCCGGCAATGGCGACAACACCCGACATGACCGCCCAGTGGGAAACGCTGCTGAGTGCCATTAGCCTCAAAGAAGCCAGTTATCAGGCCTTTATGACGCCGTTGGAAGCAACGTTGCGTGACCTCATCACCCAGAGCCAAGTAAAACTGCCAACAGGCTTGAAAGATGTTCAGTCGGCAAAACCCGCCTTCAAAAAATCAGCCAAGAAAAAGAAGCCGGCCGCCAAGAAGAAGACTAAAGCGCCTGCGTCGTAAGCTCTAAATTCAGGGGCTCTGGCCACTTATATGACGAAAGCCTGCCTGCTCCCCCATCCCTAAAAAAGTGGCTGCGACCGCATAAGTTCGTGCTCGACGAACAGGACGACTCACTATAGTATTGTTCCCATCCTGTTAGATTGCAGGTGTAGCGAGTCAACTAACCCTTATTTGAATTAGGTAGGCTGGTATGAAGCAAGCGAAGCAAGTAGAGATCTTGAAAGAGTTGATGAGACAAGTCGATGAAGGCAAGAACATTGATGCTGGCGTGCAATACAAAATGCCGACCTCTGCCTATGTTTGCCCAGAAATCGCGGCAAAAGAATGGGACATATTGTTTCAGAATCATCCCCAGTTAATTGGCTTATCCGGCGATCTTGCCGAACCTGGCAGCTTCCTGACGATCGATGACTTTGGTACGCCAGTATTAGCGACGCGTGATAGGAATGGTGTTTTTCATGCTTTCTTGAATGCTTGTCGACATCGTGGTGTGCGTGTTGCACAGGATACCCGCGGCAGGAAAAACGTTTTTACTTGTCCGTTCCATGCCTGGAGTTATTCGAACACCGGTGATCTGGTGGCGATTCCCGATGAAGATCATTTTGGTCCGATCGACAAAAGTTGTAACGGTTTGATCGAGTTACCCGCGGTCGAGCGCGATGGGCTACTTTGGGTGCATCCGCAGCCAGACGGTTGTTTAGACATTGACGAACTGCTGGGTAAACCACTCGCGGAGGAGCTCGCGTCCTACAATCTTGGCGACTTGGCGCATGGCGGGGTTAAGACCATCACCATGAACCTGAATTGGAAATTGGCGAACGATACCTTTGGTGAGACGTATCACTTTGCCAAACTTCATAAAAATACGTTGGCGAAAATTATCCCGGGCAACACATTGCACCTCGAAGAGTTTGGTCCCCATCACCGGTTTGTTACCGCTGCCGCAAACCTGCAGGATTACAAACAAGTGCCGGAAGATGAATGGGACATCCATGTGGGCTCAGCGTTCATACTTTATTACCTTTTCCCCAACATTACGTTGATTGCTGGCAAGGATAATTGCACCATCGTCAAAATGTATCCAGACCCAGAGAATGCCGGACGTTCAACATCACAGGTTTTTGCCTATTACTCACAAGAACTGATCGATATGGAAAAAGCGGCGAGAGAGGCGGGTACATTACCGGCGTCCAACGCCGATACAGCTTATGACCCAGAGCACAGATCGATACCAACGCTGGCAGCCACCATGGAAGTCTTTACCAGCACAATTGAGCAGGAAGACTATTTGATGGGTGAGTTTCAGCAGAAAACTGCTCAAAACGGCTTGTTAGAGTATGTGACCTTCGGGCGAAATGAGCCGCCACTGCACCATTTTCACAAAACCTTTAGGGAAGTGTTGGGGCTGTCGCCTTTAGAAAAAATAACGTGATGCATAAGACGCGACAAAAAGTGAAATGTGATTAATCGATTTAGGGGGATATAAGCACCCCCTAAACCTGATTTTTTCTATCCTTCCCAGTAAAAAGGATAATCTAAGTACAATCGAAACGCTGAACAATCCATCACGCGGCTAACACCGGCCTCTACCTTCGCCATGTCACCATTCTCGTACGCCATTGAAGAATCGCCCCAAGCTTCAACGCTTGGAAACCATCGCGTTATTAGGAAGGAATCTTCCATGGAAGGTGCGGCGCCAGGCCCAGGATTCCAAAAGTAAGTTCCGCCCTTAGATCCACCAGCCTTCAATTTTTCAGACATTGCCAGCATCGCTTTTTTAGCATTACCCATCGTTTGCTTAGCGTTTAATTTACAGGTTCTGAACAGTACGACGCCAGTTTCGCCCATAGGCGCCAGCTCCCCACTAAAAATGGTTTCTCCGCGCGAAAGATTAGTACCGACATTAGTTCTCACGGCCTCAAAATCCGCATTAAATGCATCGCCATTTTTTAAGTAGTAACTTAAAGTGTTGGCGTAGTCTCTTGTGTTGGGAGAAAACCCCACCCAAAGCGCATCCCAATCTTGACTACTAGGCAGCGCCGCGTTGTTGACAGCCCAGGGTATCAAAACGCGCGAACTGTATTTGAGTTCACCTGATTTCGCAAAGTCCGCAAATTTCTGTCTAAGCTCCATTAAGTCGTCTAAACCCTTGTCGGCTTTGAACTTCAATTGAATTGTTTCAATTTGAAATCTATCCGGGTCGGCTGCTCGCTCAGCAAGTACCGTACCCGATAGCAACAGACTCAGTGCTATTGATAAAAGTTTGTACATTTTCATTTTTATGACCTCTCTTGATTACTATTTACCACCGTCTACAGTGACTGGTGTCTCAATATTTCGACGTCACACACTGAGCAGGGTCAAGCATCAACCCCGCGTTGCACGGGCGTAAAAATTTATAAGCTGATTGCTGGAACAGGGCCTCGCCCTGTTCCAGTTTTATTAGGGGATTTAGCTGCGCGGCGCGCCAGTTCTAATGAACCAACCGTCCCAAGCTTGTGCCACTTCAGGCACACAAGTTGCCACTTCATTGAAAGCCGCTTGCACAGATTTGCCGGCGTCCGATGATGCAAAGGCAGCGTTGGATGCTTCACCTTCTTCGGCGTTTTGCCAGATATTTACCCAGTTAAAATCATGGCGGTATTCGGTAAGCGGCGTGTAATCAGGGCGGCCAATTCGAAACCAATAGGTAGATTCGGGGTTAGCGATGTTAATTGCTTCTACCGCAGGTAAAAACTCGCCCCTTATTATATTGCGTACATCATCGGCAGACTTGCCCGGATTAAAAGAGCACAGCTGATTCGTGATGTAGTAGGGTGATTGCGAAGAATCAAAACTCGCTGGTATAGCTTTTGGTGTGTAGGATATTTCAGGAAAGCGGTCAACACCGGTTTTAGCGCCACAAGATATGACGCCAGGATTTTTGCTGTCGACCTTAGTCTGTACGTCGTTCGCAGCATACTCCGCCCAACCCGCAGTCATCACCTCTTTACTAGGCCAGTTAATTACCCACAACGCATCAAAATTATCATCTTCCCAACCCCTAGGGACATATCCAAATGCAGCAGTAGGCTTGGCACCAAGCTGGTCTATTTCGGCATTCCAATCTGCAATCAAAGTGGTCATCGCTTCATTGGACCAATTTTCACCATTTTGGCACCACAAGTATTCGTAGTAGCCGGAAGGCTGAATAGCAGTCGCAGCATCTGTCGCTGCCAGTTCTTGCTGTTGTTCAGCGGTTTCGTTGGTAGGTTGCGAGCAGCCCGCAATAAGCAGGAGTGACATCATTAAGACATAGGGTGTTTTCATTATTGAACTCATAAGAGTAGGTGGACAAAAACTATAGGCAGATTTGGGTTAGGTTTAAATGATAGTTCGGTTTTGGTTTGGGTTATCAACATCGCCACCCGTGCACACTTCCTGAAACAATTGTTCCTGCAAACCAGTCGTGCCCAGCTAGTTTAGACGTCCTTTTCTGTGAAGTCAGGGGTGCTGCTGGGTCGCAAATGCAAGCGGGTTCGGTGAGGAATGCGGAATCACCTCTGCAGTTCACTGCCGCGTATGCCGCTTAGGGGGCTTAATTTATTTGCAGGTGATCGTCATACGCTAGCGCTGCTTGGCTATTGCGGGTTTGGCGGAAGGTGCGGCTGAAAATTATAAAAAAGGCGTAAAGCGGCATGCTGCCGCGCAGGGACATGCCAATGCCAATGCCAATGCTTAGGCGCGTTAATCGCAGGTGGACGAGTACCGTGAAAATAAATTATGAACGGTCGCTCTAAAATCATCTGGCAGCGTTAGCGACAGTACATGATTACGTTCATCAAGAGGGTCGTGCTGGCGATCTATATATCCGACGCTGTGGAGATGGTCCACAATGTTGCTAATTGTACTCTTGCTAAAGCCTGTTTTCTCCGCCAAGAGTGTTGCTGTCAATGGACCGTTATGTGTCATTTCAAGCATCATCAGCCAAATAATCACCGCGCAGTGGGTTGCATTTTCGGCAGGGCAATATTTGCCCACCAATGACATGAAGTTTGCTATGAACCGCCAGCTTCGCGACTCTGTTTTGATCAGAAACCGATTGGATTGCAGGGTGAAAGGTGCAGAGCCTTGCTGAAACCAATTTGCCATAGCATCGGCTAACCCGAATGATGGCAGATACTCAGTCCCACTTTTTACATATCGACCCTGGTCAACACCTTTGCGCAGGAGCCTAAGAATAAACTCACTTGGCTCGCCCGTCTCCGTCACCAATGTCGCAACGCCAACCGGTCGGTTGAGACGAAACCAATAATCATGACATAGCGATTTAAGCACGCTGTATCTGCGGCTGGTTTTACTAATTTGCTGACCATTAAAGGCGATGGTAGTAACGTTTAAATATTGATATAGCCGCGTAAAATCGAAATTGTTTGTCGTTGTCATCGGACCAGAATGTTTGAGTTTTTTATCCTGCGGTTTGGTGCTCAAATTCAATGGTTTCTGCCTTGTTACTTAACTATAGCTAACTAGTACTAAAGATAGCATACAGCGTTTAACCACTACTAGTCATACGGTCTGGTCCAGACCAAGATGCTTCAATATCTTTTCGATAGCGTCAGCGACACGAAGCGCTGACTGTGGGGTAATGGATAAATATAAAATTTACCCCGACCTTGTTATAAAAAAGCATCAAGCGAATATTTTTCTAACCTCGACAAATTACCCTCACATGAGGTTTAGTCGTGATACGCTGAAAACCCAAAAAAAACTGAAGGAAATTAATGATGAGAAACCTATTTTTAGCTACATGCCTTATTCTACTTTCACAATTTACATTCGCTGATGGTCACACCGAAATTGTCATACCGAGCGAATCTTTTAGCGTTAAAGGAAAGCTGCTAAATGTCGAACTCTCAGATACTGGGGGCGTCGTAACGGTATCAGGCAAGGCCGGTAAGTATGGCATGGTATACCTTACCTACAACATGAAGCTCAACCCAAATAGTACTTCGCAAGGTTCTTTTACCGGCAGAGGTATGGCTATTGATGATGAAGGAAATCGCTCTGGCGCGGTTAGAAATGGTGTTTGGACGCGTGAAGGTACAACCTTCACCATGCACTCATTAGATGATCTCAGTGGCGGCGATCAAAACCTTTGCAAGTCCGTTCTGGACATTGAATCCGGCGAGTTCGAGATGACGTTTTACCCCATTTAAAGACAATTAGAACGGTCTGACGTTCAGGCCGTTCTACCGTTTTCACGTTTAAAAACGCCGTTCAGGAAGACAATTAAAACACGCTAGCAAGAATTAATGGCGGCCGGGTAAAATTCACATCTGCTTTATGCGTTGTGATGGTATTGGCACCCGTGAAGGTTAGTCGCGGCCATACGATAGGCTTGCGCTGCGTCAGCAACATGATGAGCTAACCGTAGTTTGATGGATAAATGTGAAGATTACGCCGAATTAATTCTCAGATGGCAAAGGGGTTTTTGAACCCAAGTACGAAGCCAGCATTCTGCTGTCATCTTGCGGGGAAGGGGTGGATCCTCTGCGCCAGTAAAACCGCCGCCTTCAAGTTTTATCGTTACAGCAACCGCGGGGTCCAATTGGCAATCACGCCTGCAAGCGCGACCGTCGCTTCAAATCAAACAACAACATTCACAGTGACGCCTGATGCAGGATTTGTCGTTGCTTCAGCCTCTGGCTGTGACGGCTGTCTGATCGGTGCAGCGTATACGCGCACGGTGTTTGGTGCCGCGGCTTATGAATTCCCTTATTCAGGTGATAGTTAGGGCTCTGGGGCGGATTGCAGGAACAATTATTTTAGGATGTACGCACGGGCGGCGATATGGATAACCAAAACCGAACTATCGTTTTCACCTCACCCTAATTTGTCTATGGTTTGTGACGACCCAAACTTATGAGTTCAATTATAAAAAGGATAGAAAATGAAAAGGATACTTTTGTGCCTCCTGGCTTTCACCGGGATAAACGTTAGCGTAGCAATGGCTGAAGAAACGTCAGTGCCAGAGTTCGCAACGATGTTTCAACTTTCTACTTCAGACCAGGCTAGTGTGGCTGCAGCATTTACCCGATTTTCTCAGTCTGATTGCAGAAAAAACCTACCCACCGCTATACGTATTATGAACGAAAGTTTTAACGGCCCGGAAAAAATAACGCACTCCGTTATCTGGAACTTTGCTGATGCCGCAGCGATGTCGTCAACATTTGGTGCGCTAGGAGAGTGTCGCGCTTGGGCTGATACATTTAATACCTTATCTAAAAATGTTGAATGGCAATCTCAGCAACTACTGCGCACTTTGGCAACAGGTGGGGACTACACGAAGGATACCGCTTACATCGTTTGGCAGACTAATGTGTCAGATGAAGCAGCGTACGTAAAAGCCTATAAAAAACTGATGGCTGCGCAAACCAAGAATGGCCTCGTTAATGGTGCTTGGGGTCTGTGGAGAGTTCAAGGCGGCTTGACGAGTGACGTTACACATATAGCTTTCGCCGGCGCAGCAAATATGGAAGAACTGCTTGCAACGAGCAATCCTTCCAAAGCATTTTTGACTTTCCAGAAAGAGGTAGCAGGCATTCGCACTGTGCACACGCAAAACATTAACACTGTACTTGCCGATCTATGATTAGACGGGAACACGTAGTCTAAAAAATTAAGCTAAAGAAAAGAGGCGGCCTAGATTTCCTAGGCCGCTTTGTCTAACTTGATACAAGGAAAAGATTAATGAAAAAATTATTATTTATACTAGGCTGCCTTTTGCCTATTAGTGTTGTAGCCGACGACCATGTGCCAGCCGAACCGATTATATCCGCATTATATGAATGCACGCTAAATGATGGCGTTTCGGTTGCCGATGTTGTTGCATTCGGCAGTGGCGCTGTCAAAAAATTCGCGACAAAAAACGAACTCGTAATGAACAGCTACCTATGGGAGGCCGTTGCAGTAAACGAGCCTTATAATGAAGCCGACGTTCGATGGGTTAATTATTTTCCTACATGGACTGACTACTATGCTACTAGTGCTACCTTTGCCGATAAAGGCAGTAATTTAGTCCGCAAATTCAACGAGCTACTATCATGCGAAAAGCCGGTAATAATGGCTGCTCAAAACCTTATGAGTGACCAAATAGTTGCCCAGCAGAAGCCGCTTGTTGGTTCTGTTTGCAACCTTAACGAAGGTAAAACGATGCAAGATGCAATGATGGCATCCTCACAGTTGTTCGGCGTGATGAACGAAAGCACCGGTGCCAATATTGCCGGGAGCATATTAACGCCAGCTTTTGGCATCTCTGGCTTTGATTACGTTGCCACGTTCTATGGTGAGCTTAAGGACATGGCCACGCTGATGGATAGCGTCAGAGATCGTTCGCTGCCCACAGCATTGGCGAAAGCAGGCTTTCAGCCTGCAGCGACCTGCGTTAACGACTTGCACATGTCACATTTGATGGTCCATCAAGGACAGTAAAATTCGAAGTGACGTGAAAATTAAACCGGCCCTGTGGTCGGTTTTTTTTTGCCCGTTGCTTTTGACGCGCAAAAAAATGCACGCTATTGGCTTGCCCAAATTTAGCTGTCACAGCGATGGTTATGATGATGTCGTGTTACTACAAAATGCAGGATCCGGTGGCGAGCCAACAAACACCCGAGCAGAACCGATTGTTTATTTGAATGATCAGGAAAATCATTTGGTGCGACTTGATCTTACGGGCATACCGTTGGTTGATAAGCGCGATGATTACCTTGTGCATGGATTTTTGGCAGACATGAATGGCGATGCGATAGAAGATTTAATCTGGTTTAGGCAGAGCCGACCGCGCATCAACGCAACGGATCTAGATCCGAACACGAGAAACTTTATTCGCGTGCATTTTGGTTTGAAAAACCTGCAAGAATTGGGGTCGCAGTAAAGCGACAGATTGCTGTTTAGAATAAGTAGAAGTAGTGACATCAAGTTTATTGTCTAATAGTTACTAGCCTCTCCTCGTAGTCACAACACTTAAACGCATTGCGCGCAGGTGTCGCAGCGAACGCATGCACATAATCTTAGACTGCCCCACCCCACGTAAGCGGTTATCTCTTAATAGCTTGTAAGACATCGTTACCTCCGCAAAAACCAACTAATAACAGATGGCGCATCGTTGATTATCGACGGCGTATCGTTGATTTAAGTTATGTTGTAATCAAAAAAAATTGTTATCGTGGCTTTAAAGTTAGGAGGCGATTGTTGCTCGGCTGCGGTGTCTATGTGGTCAAACAAATACAGCTTAATTTTTCAGTAAAAAAGTATTGTTTCGACGGAGCGAAATGAAGAAAGGAAAAGGATTTCCGCTTTTATAAATAAATGGGGTCGGAGTAAAATTTACATCATGCTTTATGAGATTTGATGTTATTGGCATCGGTGAACGTTTGTCGCGGTGATGTTATAGGCTTGGCTGCGTTAGCAACACGGTGAGCTGACCGTCAGTTGATCGATAAATGTAAATTTTACCCTGACCGCATTTGTTCGCTACTCGCCTTGAATAGCTGATGGCATTTCTTCTAATAGAAAATCAACCAGGGCGCGTGTTTTTGCGGGTATAAATTCTCGTTCGGGGTAAACGACGTACATAGGTAAGTTCTGGATAGATCGGTATCCTGGCAGTATGGGGACCAACTGCCCATCTTGAATGGTGTCACCCAGCAAACCCTTGTCTATAAGTAAAACACCGGCGTGTGCAAGCGCAGCTGATATCAATGCACCTGGGTCGTTGATCGACAATGGTCCCGAAACCGTCACACTCTCTTCACCCTCATCGCTGATAAACGACCAGGCATTCATTGCCAGTTTCGAATTTCGATAAAACAAACAACGGTGGTGCAGTAGATCGGCGGGTGTTTGTAGCGGGGGTGCATTGCTTAAATACTTCGGACTGGCGCAAAGCACGCCTGATAAGTCACCGAGTTTCCGAGCGATCAACGTGGAATCTGGCAAATAGCCAATACGAATGGAAACATCCAGGTTCGCAGCAACCATATCGACGAATCGGTCATCTAACTGCAGGTTCACATTGACCTTGGGGTAGTGCGCCAGAAACTTAGTGATTAACGGGACGAGATGAACGCGCCCCTGCGCGCTGGCACATGTAACATTCAGATCCCCTGCTATTACCGACTGAGAATCTTCACTAATGTGTTCAATGGTTTGAAGCGCCAGTTCAACTTTATACGCCTCCTGAAGAACCTGCCGACCCACTTCCGTAAGTACGATTTTACGGGTAGTCCGATTGAATAACCTTGAACCGATTTTTCCTTCTAAGGCTGCTAATTGTTTACTGACCGACGATCGACTTATGCCAAGCAACTGCGCTGCAGCCGATAAACTGCCTAGCCTATTTATATGGGAAAAGAGGACCAATCCATGCATATTTTGACTTTCAAGGGCCATTTTTAGTCTATTGTTTCGAATTTGGAAACAATATAGTGCGTATTCTATGGCTAATCAAGCTGGGTATCGAGGCGTATCCTAGGCCTGCATTTTCGATCAACTGACTAACTGACCGTGGTGCAATCCAATTTTTTTGGAGACCGACGCGTATTGGCGCTGAAGAACATCGCCCTTGCGAAGACATCCTTTTCTTTCATCTTATGGCCATTTAAAGAACATTAATATGTTAAAAAAATTGTTAGGAATTGCACCACATCTAGAGTCGGATGGATCCTACTCTCCATCTAAACTTGCGTTGAAATTGGCAACGGTTGATAAAACTGATTTTGAAAGTATTTCATACACGAAATACGAGGGAAACAAGTCGAAGATTTTGGTGATCTTCACTGAACAAAAAAACATGGCAATGCAGAATGGCAAATTGTTTTCTACAGGCAATCACCCCGTAGAAACATTAGTGCCGATGTTGCATCTTAAAAATGCAGGCTTTGACTTTGAGATAGCGACACCAACGGGTAAACCTGTTGTGCTTGAAATGTGGGCGTTCCCGGAAAAAGATGAACAGGTAAAATCACTTTATAACGAGTACAAATCAAGTTTTGAGCAACCGAAAAACCTGCAAGATTTCGTTGATACTTCGCTATCAGCCCCGGAATCTTATGCGGCAGTATTTGTGCCCGGTGGTCATGGCGCAATGCTCGGTATTCCGGAAGATCAAAATGTACGGAAAATACTGAACTGGGCACATGAAAACGAATTGTTTACTGTCAGCCTTTGTCACGGACCGGCAGCATTGCTGGCCACCACACTCAATGATCAGGCATTTCTTTACGCGGGTTACAATATGGCGGTGTTCCCTCATTCAGTCGATAAGATGACGCCGAAGATTGGATATTTACCCGGTCAAGTTCCCTGGGAACTAAGCGAAAAACTCGCTAGCCTGGGCGCTAAGATCGTCAATACCAAGGCAGACAAAACTGTCTGTTTGGATAGAAAACTGATTACAGGCGCAAGTCCTTTGGCAGCTAACGAATTAGGAAAGCTGGTAGCCGAAACCTTATTGAAAGAGCTGAAATAAAAACAACCGTGGCTCAGTGAGCAAGACCCAACGCCCATATCAAACCAGCAGAGAATTGTAATGAACACAGCAGCGCCAAAACTGTTTCAACCACTCACGTTTCCCAACGGTAAAACCGTACCCAACCGGCTTTGCAAAGCAGCGATGGAAGAGAATCTTAGCGATGAAGGTCAGATCCCGGGGGATCGCCTGCATCGGCTATACAGAAGTTGGGTAGAAGGCGGCGTCGGACTGATACTCACTGGAAATGTGATGGTAGCCCCTGATGCTCTGACGGGTCCTGGCGGTGTGGTACTGCAGGAGAGTACCGATATTGAACCGTTCAAGCGGTGGGCAGAAGCCGGTAAGTCGGAAGATGGCCAATTCTGGATGCAGATAAATCATCCGGGGCGTCAGGTGTATGCCGCAATGGGTGAAACCGCGCTTTCGCCATCAGATAAAACAATGGATATGGGCAATTTTTCTAAAATGTTTGCCCAACCCCGGGCCATGACAGAGGAAGAAATAGAAGTCTTGATTCAACGCTTCACGGCTACCAGTAAACAGGCTGAATTGGCAGGATTTACAGGGGTTCAGGTTCATGCCGCGCATGGCTATCTGATCAGCCAGTTTTTATCACCACTGACTAATCTGCGCTCCGACCAATGGGGCGGCGACATCAATAATCGCGCCCGTGTATTAATCGAGATCGTAAAGCGAATACGCCAGTCTGTTAAGCCGGAATTCTGCGTTTCAGTAAAATTGAATTCGGCTGATTTTCAAAGAGGTGGATTCGAGCTGCACGATGCCAAAGCCGTCATTCAACTGTTAAATGAGCTGAATGTCGATTTGGTGGAGCTATCTGGCGGCAGTTATGAAAGCCCCGCCATGCAAGGCCGAGTCACAGAGAAAGACGCGGAAAAACCCGAAACAACTTTGAGAAGAGAAGCCTATTTTGTTGATTTCGCAAGGGAGATAGCCTCAGTTGCGAAAATGCCCATTATGGTGACCGGTGGAATTTTGCGCCGCGTTGTAGCTGAGCAAGCGCTGGAAAAAGATAGCGCAGGTTTCGGCGTAGAAATGTTAGGGCTAGCACAAGCTATGGCCTTCCGGCCAGATCTGCCCAATCAATGGCGGGAACATGAACTGGAAATAAAACTGCCGCAGGTTAATTGGAAAAACAAAACATTTGCCGCACTTGCCGTTATGGCCGTCACCAAGGTTCAATTGAAAAGACTTGCGCAGGGTAAATCACCCAAGGCCAATGTAAGTCCTTTTTTCTCGCTTATAGGTGATCAGATCGAAACCAATAAACGGACTAAGCGCTACAGACGTTGGCGTGAAAATACTGCGCAGGCCGTGTAATTTTCAACAGGAGAATGAGGCCAGGTCTTGAATGATGAATTGGCCGCAACGCAATCATGCAGATCGCTCCGACATATGGCTTCTCACAGGGAGATGAATAGATGAAAGAACACTTTGGCCGGCGCGCGTGGTTCGTCGCGATATTGCTTACGATCATGACGGGCTGCACCGATGATCGGATTTCGATCATTGAGGATTCGGATGCGCGGCGCATCGTTCGACTCGACGTCGAGTCGGCAAACGTCTACGTGATAGAAGAGAACGAACGTCGCCTGATGATCGATGCCGGGAACCCGGGCGACGAAGACCGCTACGAAGCGCTTATGCACAAAGCGGGCATCGATCCCGCCACGATCGATTACGCGATTCTGACCCACGGCCACATCGACCATGCCGGAACAGCGGCATCTTTCCAAGAACGTCATGGCATCCAGGTGATCGGCGGTGCCGACGATCAGACGATGATCGCAGCAGGCGGTGAAGTCGACCTTTGCCCAACTTCGATGACAGCGCGCTTCCTCAAAATGACGCTCGAAGGTTCGCGCTATCCGGTGTTCAAACTGGACCGTGCGATCGAGATGGACGGGCCGGTAATCGATCTGGCTGAACTCGGTATGTCGGGGAGGATTCTGCCACACTCGGGCCACACGCCAGGATCAATGGTAATCCTGATCGGTAGACACGCGTTCGTCGGGGACTTGATCCGAGGTGGGACTATCGCGAACGAGACGCCAACGACACATTTCTTCATGTGCGATCTGCAAGAGAACCAGCGAAGGATCGGGGAAATTCTTGCGCTGAATGGAATTGAATACTGGCACCCGGGACACTTCGGGCCGTTTCCAGCAGAGGCTGTGGGCGTGTATCTGGCGAAGGAGGTCGGCGACTAGGTAGGGGACAAATAAAAGGGCTGTCCTGAGAAAAAATCAGCACATATAGCGTAACGTAGCAAAGGAACGGTCCGGTACTCACTAGGGCCTTGCTACTAAGCATGAGAAGCTCAAGCGGCATATTGCCCATCATCTCAGTGGGCATCGCCGAAAAGATAAAGAAGGTCTTAACGATCAGTGCGCCAGACATCAACAAGCGATAGCTACCTTAACCAAGACTGCTGAGCCCCATGGCGTTTATGGGTCGCCCGGCTGCATTAGTGTCGAAGCCAAGCGTGAACCTTATGCGGCTTAACGGGGATTTATCTCGGGGCGGCTTTTCTGCCGCGGCGCAGATTGCGAGGGCATGTTGTACTCGCTACACGCGCCATACGCGACAACAAAGCGATACGCATATATCAAAGAAAAACGAAGGGTATAGAAGCCTGGAAAAGGCTATTTCTGTACAAGTCCATAGATGTGGTACCGAGGGCCGGAATCGAACCGGCACATCCGTGAAGATACCGGATTTTGAATCCGGCGCGTCTACCAGTTCCGCCACCCCGGCACATCTATATAAAGCAACTTGCGTTGATCCGATCATGGCTGTGATCGGCAGGCCGCGATTATAGCCATGTCTTATGTTGATGTGAACTGTTGTGTGAGCTCAGGTGAACAAATTCTTTGTGGATGCGCCGATTGCGATCAAAAATCCCGTTTTTGATGTTGGTTGGGCGTGAATCAACGGGGCGATATCCGCTTTTGCGTCTATTTACGCAAAAAGCCTTAATTTATTAGGGTTTAAGCTTGTTGGTATTTCATAGTTTGATAGAATCCGCCCGTTACAAGAAAGTGAACCGCGCTGATAACTCAAGGATTGACGGCTAGGCGGAACAACAAGGGACTACTTAGGCTGTTTAAATGCGCTTAGATCGAATAGAACGAGACGAAGAAGTGTTGGTCGATGTCATTGACTGCATAAGTCAGCCAGGCTTGAACGATACTTCTTTCGCATGTCGTACTGTTGATGTATCTGAGACGGGCATAAAAATGTCGTCGAATATGTCCATTCCGGTGAATACCATCGTTGCGTTGCGGCTAGATTTACCAACCCAGCTTTATCGTCTTGAAGCCGAGGTGCGCTGGAATCAAGTCAATGGCGAGAACACTCTGGGCTTGCTGATCAAAAAGGACAGCCAAGATATTGGTGCCTGTTCTAAGATGTTTCAGTTGGATTTTTAGGTTTCATTTGAACCCAGACTGCTTTTTCTTTTTTATTTCCACTGCCACTGCCACTGCCACCTCTTTTTAGACCTATCTTTATGAACCTAATAATATGGACGTAAGCGACTTCGAATTTGAGCTGCCCGCACATCTGATTGCCAAGTATCCGGCAGAAGATCGCACGGCGAGTCGGCTGCTGCATTTGAATGCCAGCACTGGTGAAATTAAGCATTATCACTTTCGTGATTTGTTGGGCCTGCTCGACCCTAAAGATCTTATGGTCTTCAATGATACGAAGGTGATTCCTGCCCGCATGTTTGGCGTGAAAGCAACCGGCGGCAAGGTGGAGATATTGTTAGAACGCGTGCTCGACGAGCATCGTGCCGTCGTGCAGATGCGTAGCAGTAAACCGTTAAAATCCGCTGCTAAAATCGCGCTGACCGGTTCTGACTACAGCGTCGAAGTGATTGAAAAGCAAGCGGGTTTTTATGAAGTGCGTTTTTCTGATCCGGGCGTTTTAAAGATCGCCGATGCACTCGGTCACATGCCGTTACCCCCTTATATCGACCGCGCCGATGAGTTGGCGGACCAAAGTCGGTATCAAACCGTGTATGCGGATCAGCCGGGCGCGGTTGCCGCGCCGACCGCGGGCCTACATTTCGATGCACCGCTGTTGGACGCCATTGCGGATAAAGGTATCGCGTCATCGCGCCTTACGCTACATGTTGGTGCCGGCACCTTTCAGCCGGTTCGGGTTGATAAGGTTGAAGAGCATCAGATGCATTCAGAACAAATTATTGTGCCTGCGCCGGTCTGCGAGGCGGTTAATGCTTGTCGAGATCGCGCCGGTCGTGTCGTGGCCGTGGGTACAACCTCTGTCAGATCGTTAGAATCGGCATCACGACAGGGCAGTATCGAACCCTTCGAGGGTGACACCGATATTTTTATCTATCCTGGATACACGTTTCGGTCTGTCGATGCGATGGTGACTAATTTTCACCTGTCGGGCTCAACTCTGATGATGTTGGTGAGTGCTTTCGCTGGCGTTGAAAATATCAAGCGGGCGTATCAGGTGGCGATTGACGAAGAATATCGCTTCTTCAGTTACGGCGATGCCATGTTGATCACGCGCTAGCAACAACAGCTGCTGCGAGTCTTAGCTGCACGATGCCAGTTGGCAAGATGCAAGCTGCAATCGACAGCAGCAACTAGATGTCCATCAGTACCGGAAATCGATCAAGCACGCTCGACCAATTGGGTATGCGTTCTCCTACCGAATAAACGGTGACCATTCTTGGCTGCGTGCCGATTGTCCCCAGGGTCAACCTGTTGACAGCAGACTCAAACAGATAGCGACTGAAGGCGGTGTAACGCTGCTCTCCGTTGGAAAACCAAAATGCCACTTTTTGTTTGGCAGCGCCTTTGGCTAGCGAGATCAACTCGCCGTGACCATTGATAATGGGAAACGCTGTCTGGTCCGTGATTTCAAAACCCGCCCCCCTTAAACAAAACATCGGGTCGTGAACCGCATGGCGGTTGTTGCTGCCGTCAACCACGACGACGACGAGTCGGAGATTTGCCTGGCTGTACTCATGTTTGATTGCCTCGGCGTCGCCGAGAAAAGTGCGCTCTGCTTCACTAAAAGCAAGCACACGGCCGTCGAAACCATAACCACTGATAGGGATATCGCTAAGAGCGTCTTGCGATTGGCCGGTTGCATTGACTTTAAAAGCAAAGGTTGCGGCCACAACGAATAATACGATAAGCCACTGTAAAACTTTCCCGTTAGCGCTATCCATGATGCATTGCTACCTTGCGTGTGGTCAGTAACATGACAATGGGTGCCGCGGCTAGAAGTGCGAGCAAGACGCGTACAGCGGCTGCATTAGCCTCGTCCACGCCGGCCATCGCCATTACATAGCCAAAGCTCGGTAGCCATGCGATGCCCGCCAGCAGGAGAGGCAAGCAAACGATATCTCGTCGCACAAACTGCAACGCGGCAATTAATAATGCCGCGTGTATGACCACGTTTAGATCCGTCATCATGCCGACAACCAGGCCAAGCCCTGCCGCCAAAGACAAATAGATTGACGGTTTAACATTGGGTTTTAGCAGAACAAGCCAAAGCACAAACCAGACCGCGAAAGCGATATGACCACCGGCGTCAAAGGGGCTGTGCCGCCATTCGTTAGTGATACTCGACGTCAAAAATGCCGCGTGCATCACAATGATGATGCCGGGCAGTCGCTCAACGAGCTTGTTCATTTTCATGACCATTGCCTAAAGACATACCCAGTGTAAGAAAAGCAAATAGTAGGAACATCAGAGCAACCGTTATCGTGCCGCCCCAGTCGTGAAATGTGCCCATGGCAAAATCCGCGCCGTAGAGTAGCCCTACAATAGAGACCAGCAGGATGCGCAGGGTATTGGCCAGCCATGCAAAGACAATAATCATGGGCCAGATGTACCAGTACTGCGAGTCTCTGTTGCCCAAAATGAGAAAGCCGAGGACGCCACCAGACATGAGCATGGTTTGAAGCGTATCGATGCCATCGCACTCTGCGAGCACATTAATCGTAAGCCCACTGACAATCAGACTCACGCCTTGCCGTTCGACATCGAGTCCGAGCGCGGCCAGTACATGTTCGTTGACAATCGCGCCGCTCAGTCTGAAGTACCAGCCAATGCTATCGCCGTCTAGAACGATCCACGGAAAGGCCAGCAGGGCAAAAGGCAGTAGTTTCAATACGTCGTTTGCACGACCTGATGCGAGGTTTTGATACATGGCAATGTAAAAAATGGCTGTCCAGCTGAGTGCAAAAGGAAACACAAAGCCGGTCCCAAGGCCTGCTAACCAAGAAAGTGCCGCCGCCGCCAGTAATAGTTGGTGGCGCCGCGACAGCGGCAAGGGTTCGGATCGTAATCGCCATGGACGGCACAGATATGCTGGAATCAGCGGTACAAAAATCAATAGTAGAATTAACGGCTGGCTGTCCCACCAAGTCAAATCATGCAGCCATATATAAACGGCCCCGGCAGCAAGCACAATCAGCCAGATCGAGGCGTTACCTTTCATTAAAGGTCTGCCTTCTGCTGTGCTTTTGCAACCTGCAGTAAACTTACGCGAAGGTCACTTCGCTCCGGTTGGTCGAATATCATTGCGGCGAGGATATCGCTGGCATTTTTGTAGTCGCCGCTTTGATAAGACTCGATGGCAATAAACTCGCGCGCAAATGTTGAGTGTTCGGTGATGCGCGACAGTACCGCCAGCGCGCGTTCGTTCGCGCCTGCAGCGATGTAGATTCGGCCAACAAGTTCGTGGCCTGCAACGGTCATACTAAATGACGGGTTAGCAATGATGGTTTCAAGCGCGGGGTTATAGGCTTTGCGCTCTAACTGTAACCTCGCGTAGAGATCGGCCGCGCGCGTACCGGCGATCGTTTCCGAGGTTGCGTGTTGGCGCAAAATTGCCTCGCCCTCTACCACTCTGTCCGTCTTCAGATAGAGCTCAGCGGCGATGACTTGAATCTGCTGGTCCCATGGTTGTAACGATTCGACGTATGCCAGCGTGTCCTTAGCTGAACGGTTTGCCCTCAGAGCAGCAACCCATTGCAACTGCAGCCAACGTGGTGATGTCGCCGTAGGCTTGGGGAGGTTTAGGGCGGCTTCCGTCCAGCCACCTGCGAGCGCGATGGCTGTAAAAATTTGATCTGAACTCAGCAAGGCTGTTACGGCTTGGTTAGTCTCGTTTCCAGCCTCGGGGTTTTCGTTGGTGCTCTGAAGTTGTGCTAGCTGCTTCGTTATAAGCGGTAGTTGGCTGGGTTTTAGTGCCAACGTTACCGGTGACGCTTGGCTATCAAGTTTGTTGTGAACCCGAAAATTCAGCACCTGGTAAAAGCCATCGAAGATGACGGGGTTCAGCGTTGTGCTGTCGAGTTGCAGCGCTTGCATTAGAGCGAGTGCATCCGCGTAGCGCGCGGTCGAAATTTTATTCAGTAGCGTGATCCAGAATATTTCTTCTAGGTCCGCTAGGCCGTCGAGCACAGAAGAATCAAAGAACGGCTCGGTATGGCTGGTGAGGGTCGCAACAATCAGCTCCAGATCCGGTTCAATGACCCGTGGTACGTTTGGCGTTGCCTGCATTGGACGTATTAATCGACTCCACAGTGCAGCACGAATATAGGCCAGCTGATCTTTTTCCGCCCAAGTCTCCCAGATATCTAACGCAGCGCGACTTTGCCTGTTCCTGACAAGAAACTCGGCCAGCGCATGAGCGCGTTCTGGATTTTCTGGATCAGACTTAAGGGCCTGCTTATATTCGTAAAGGGCATACCGAATTTGACTGTCTGATTCCATTTGAAGGGCGCGTGCATGTCTCACATCGGGCTCGAAAGGCTGCAATGCTAAGGCTGCGTCCAGGTGTTCAATCCTTGCCGCCGGGTGATCTGACAGTTGGGCCAACAGTAGCTGGCGGTGTACTTCATCTTCTGCTTTGAGTTCTGCAGACCTTGCAATGCTGCGAGCGCGTGCCAGCTCGTCGACCCGAACGTGCGCGATGACCGTAGCATTCAGCCAGCCTAATTGATCAGTCTCACGGTCACGCCAGTGATCACGCAGAGCGTTGGCGGCCTCATACCGACCTGTCGAACTCAGGAAACGATAGACAGGAATACTAAAAGTCTCCTCCTTTTGAATCAGTTCAGGGTTCCTTCGATAAACTTCCGCCAGTTCGGCGATGCGTTTGCTTTTCAGCAGGGCGGTGGCATGGACATGCGCCCACGCAGATTCGTTTTTGGCGGGAAAGCCATTGCCTCTTGTTTCGTAGTACCTTTTTAGCGCCTCGCCAGGTGCCTCTTCAAGCACATCAATGGCTTGCTGCAGCGACGCATATTCGGCAGCCAGTCGGTCGCGTTCCCTTTCCTGCAGTGCGATCGCTGCGACCCCCAAAGAGACCGCAATGATGCCAACGAACCCGATGAGGATATGCCGAGACTTTTTGTTGATTAGCGCCTTCATTTAAACTTGTCTTTTGCGATAAGCAAAAAAGCTGATAAACCCAAAGCATGACAACATGGCCCAGAACTGGGGTTCTGGCGCGCCGACGCTGGCCGTCGATGTTGCGAAATTGTTAAAACCAAGTGGAGAAAGATTGGTGGTGCCAGTAAATTCCATGGCGATTTTCATAATCTGCGGTGTGCCAGTCGTATCGAACGACCATGCCCAGGGCTTCGAGTCCAGTGACCCCTCAACCGTGTTGTGCAACCCTATTGGCGTTTCGACGCTGCTGACAAGGTTATTTGAGTCATCGTAGGCCGATATTTTCCACCGCTCGTAGTTGCCATTAGTGCGACCATCGAGATCCCAAATCTCTCCTGAAGCCGCATTGACCGGGTTGTCATACTGAATCAAAAGGTCTTCAGATGTACTTACCCCATTGTTTGTCAGAAACCAGTCTCCAAGCTGGCTCTCAAAGCCAACTGCAGCGTTGTTGTAGTCTGCGTCAGCATTAGTTGAAACGTAGCCCCAAACATCACTGCTGTTAGCGGTATCCTCTAACCTTAATGCAGACCCCAGATCGATTTCTAAATTTGAATCACTGTCAACGCCAAAGCTCACACCATATTGGGCGCGATACTGCGTGTTGATTGCCAGGTTGTCCGCGGCCAAGGTGCCGTCAGGTAGATATCCGCCGACGGGTTCAAACGTGATGAGATCGCTTGCTTGTGCCATGGCCTGACCATTGACTGTCGCTAGAGCCAGAAGTAACGCGAATCTCGCAGGTGATTGAGTTATCGCGCGGGGTCGTTTGTCAGTGTCTAATTTTTCTCGTCTTTGCATTGTGCAAGACAAAATGCGAATTTTTTCTGATATTGCAAACTTCTTTAGCACGATTACGTCCTTGTAGTGTTTAACATTTAGCGGAATTTAAGTCTCGGCAGTCGGCTGTAACCAACTGCCTCCATAGGAAAAGCAATTGGCATGCCAATCAGAAAGTGTTTGCGGGTATTGAGAATAAGGCTCGTCAATTTTTGCGACAGGCACGGCTGCGACCACGCCAAAGGTCAAGTCCAAGTCCAAGTCCAAGTGCAAGTGGAAGTGGAAGTGGAAGTCTAAGTCGAAGTTAAAGTCGACATTAAAGTAGAAGGCAAAAGGGTGGCGCGGTTTTCTTAGCGCTACCCGGGGCTGAGGAAGTGCAGGCGTAAACTAAGCCTAAGCCTAAGCCGGCTCAGCCCCTGTTATCTTAATCCAAGGTGTCGGACTGCAGGCGAGGTTAAGGCAAGAACGTTCTGCCCAATCGAGTCGAGTTTAAAAAGCCGGCCATTCTGCATAAAAACCCCTGCGATTCAGGTATTATGCGCTCCTCGTTTTTGTCAGAAGATCAGCCATTTTGGAATTTCAAGTTTCTCATACCGATGGAAACGCCCGTCGAGGTGAATTAAAGCTCGCGCATGGTGTGGTGCAGACCCCTGTTTTTATGCCCTGCGGCACATATGGCACGGTTAAAGGTTTGTTACCGTCGACGCTGGATGAGATTGGCACGCAGATACTGTTAGGCAATACTTTTCACTTGATGCTGCGACCCGGCATGGAGGCGATTGAGGCCCACGACGGTCTGCATCGGTTTATGAACTGGGACAAACCTATCTTGACCGACTCGGGTGGCTTTCAGGTTTTTTCACTTGGCGAGATGCGCAAGATCACCGAGAAGGGCGTGAAATTCCGCTCGCCGGTTGATGGCAGCGAAGTGTATCTTGACCCTGAAGTGTCGATGAAGATTCAAACCAGCTTGAATTCCGACATTGTCATGGTTTTTGATGAGTGCACGCCGTATCCGGGTACCCATAAAGAAGTGAAGGATTCGATGGAAATGTCTTTGCGTTGGGCCAAGCGCAGCAAAGACGCATTTAAAGAATATGAAAACCCCAATGCCCTGTTTGGCATTGTTCAGGGTGGTGTACACAACGATCTGCGAGATATCTCAAGAGATGGTCTGGCGGATATTGGCTTTGATGGTTATGCGATAGGCGGTTTATCCGTCGGTGAGCCAAAAGATGAAATGCTTGATACGGTTAGCCATGTGGCGCCGTCATTACCGCAGGACAAGCCGCGCTATCTGATGGGTGTCGGTACACCGTCGGATCTGCTGGAGTGCGTGTCGCGGGGCGTTGATATGATGGATTGCGTGATGCCAACCCGCAATGCCCGTAATGGCCACATGTTCACCTCTAAAGGTGTGGTGAAGATTCGCAACGCCGTACATAAGCGTGATGACTCGCCCTTGGATGAAAACTGCGACTGTTATACCTGCAGCAACTTCTCGCGCGCCTATTTGCACCATTTAGACAAGTGCAAAGAGATGTTAGGGCCGCAGTTGAGCAGCCTGCATAACTTGCACTATTACTTCGACTTGATGGCGCAGATGCGCGTCGCCATTGAAAAGGGTGAGCTAGATGCCCGTATTAATAGGATCTACGCCGGCTGGGGTGAGACGCGGCCTGTTTGATCGCGTTTGATCGCGTTTGATTTAGTGCCGGTGATTCGGGAGAATACGGCACCTTTGAGTATTAAGCGTTAGAATCATCGATCGGGCGTAGCTTTGAAGGCGCTTGTTGTTGTTTCCTGGCATTTAGCCGCGAACATTTTAGGCGGTTTTTTTAGACGACTATTTTAGACCCGCACGCATCGACAGCAGTTTGTCGCTGAGTGTTTTAAGAACATAAACAAGAACCTAAACAAGAACACTAATATTAACGTTTCAATATGGCCTTTTGGCTAAGAGTTTCTAATTATGATTATGGATTTCTTTATCCCCGCAGCAATGGCTGCAGAAGCAGGTGCAGGCGGCTTTAGCTCATTTATGGGTCCCGATCTGTTCATTATTTTGGCCTTCGGTTTTGTGTTCTATTTCATCATCTGGCGTCCCCAGAGCAAGCGCGCCAAAGAGCATAAAGATTTGGTCGGCGGCATTGGCAAAGGCGACGAGATCGTCACCAACGGTGGCTTGCTTGGCAAGGTAACAAAGGTTGAAGAGCAATACTTGGTAATAGAAGTAGCAGAAGGCGTTGAGTTGAAGCTTCAGAAGCATGCGGTTGCTGCTGCACTGCCTAAAGGTACGATCAAGAAGATCTAACGTGTCGCAGTTCGATGCAAGCACTTAATTCAGCTGAACCACTAAGAAGCCAAACCAAATGTTAAATAAATATCCCTTGTGGAAGAACCTGCTCGTCTTGACGGCGGTTGTATTGGGCGTGATATTTTCACTGCCGAACATTTATCCACCGGACTTTGCTGTTCAGGTGTCGTCGGAAAACAATGGTGAGAGCGTCACAACCGATGCTTTGGATGCGGCCGTTGCCTCAGTTGAAGAGGCCGGTTTTGACTACTTTGATCCAATGATCACCCCTGATGGCAACATTTTAATCCGTTTCAAAACGGATACGGAGCAAAGGCAGGCCAAGTCGGTTATTCAGCGCGCAATGTTTGATGCACCCGGTGAATACGTCGTTGCGTTGAACGCAGCGGCGTCAACGCCAGAATGGTTAAAAGATTTGCGGGCTGAGCCGATGAAGTACGGTTTGGATCTTCGTGGTGGTGTGCATTTCTTAATGGAAGTGGATACCGAATCGGTT
>Ga0209192_10000143_pt1 | contig 84000 bp, 85 predicted proteins | sample ArcticOcean_MG_C_11_FD_187433 | JGI IMG/M metagenome (GOLD analysis project Ga0209192, IMG submission 187433) | Marine microbial communities from western Arctic Ocean - ArcticOcean_MG_CB2_154 (SPAdes) (version 2) | ecosystem: Environmental > Aquatic > Marine > Oceanic | place: Arctic Ocean... | reverse complement strand
GATCTCCTTCGGTTTTTCGTGAGGGACGCGCCGGCGACGTCGGGGGAAGGGCACACGACGTTTAGCTCGGGGACGTGGTGCGCTTCGGTCGTGGCGGTGGTGATACCACCGCTAGCACGAGTATCAGCGCTGCGCGTCACGTCGGAGCTCATACTCTTGCGGGGCACTCCGCGTGGTGCACGTCGTTGTGTGTGTGTCCTTCGGGTCTTCCCAGAAAAGCGTTACGATTTTTTTTGACACGCGTGGATTTTTTCAATGCCGTTTCTCTGGTAGACTGTCGCGCAGCAGAAGCACAAGCCGTACTACTCATTTCCCCTCTCGTTCCACCAGCTCCTCGGACACGAACGCGCGAAGCTCTGCGTGTCTTTTTTTCCAACTCACGGTTTCCTCCTTCGCGGTCGCCGTCTCCGCCTCAGCCACGGCGAGCTTCACACGAAGACTCGCGGCGTCGTCGTCGCCGCCGGTGTCGCCCTTGCGCCGTTTCTTCCCCCCGGTTTCGGTTTCGTTCGTCTTCGTCAGCGCGTTGAGTCCGGAAGTTCCGGAAACACCACCCCGGTACCCGAGCCCCCCCCCGTCCATAACGCCCCCCCTCGATACACCCCGCATCACAACAGGCGCGCCTTCCCAGCTCTCCAGCTTCCCCGCCTTCCCCTTGCTCCCGTTCGTGCCTTCGTTCCCCCTCACCTCCGCGAACCGCGAAAACGGCGCGAGCGGCGCAAGGCGCCGGCGCTCGCCCGCGCCCCCCGCCCCCGTGCCGTCCCCTGCCACTCGAACTCGAGGCGCCACCGCCAGCGCCACGATGGGCGACCCTTTCGCGTGCCTCAACACGTGCGTTGTTTGCCGCGACGCCACGTCCCACACCCGGCACGTGCCATCCTCGGAAGCCGAAACCAATCGCTCGCCGTCGCACGAACACACGATGGCGGTGACGCACCGCTTGTGTCCCTCCAGGATCGCCATCGGTGAGGACGTGTTCCCTGCCGCGTTTGCTTTTCTTTCCCGCCCCCCACCCAAGCCCGCCCCGGAGTTCGCCACCGCGTTCAAAGGAACCTCGAACACCCGGCCATCCACGGCTCCGGCGTACAGCGTGGCTTCGCACGCGTCCAGCGCCACGGCGTTCAGGGCGGCCGGGAGCTCGATTGACCGCAGCAGATGGCCGCCGCCCAGCGTCCACAGCTTACACGTGCGGTCCGCTGAGGCTGACGCGACTAAACCGGCGCCAGCGGCACCGCCGCCAGACCCCCCCCCGACCGCAAGCGACGTCACAGGCAACGCGTGTTCCGCCCACGTGTATTTCGGCACGGGCGGCGCGTGCGTGGTGGCGGGGTCCAACAGTACCGCCAACGCCCACGCGGACACCACGGTGTCCTCCCCCGCGGTGACCAGCACTGACCCGCCACAGGCGAAGGAAACCGCGCTCACGGCTTTGAAGTGCGCATTCCAGGTTCGCTGCAACACCCCGGTGGATACCTCCCACAAATACACCGCACCGGAAAGCGCGCCCGCCGCGAAGTGATTCCCGTCGGGCGACGACGCCACCACGGAAACCGGCTCGCCCACAAAGAAACGATGCAGCGCGGATTCCTTGTCCAAGCCCCACACGTCAAGCGCGTTCTTGGAGACGTGCGCGGCGACTGCGGTGCGTTTAGGTGGGTTTGTGAAGGGTCAATTTAGGGTTTAGGGTTTAGGTTTTAGGGTTGAGAGTCAGTTGACGCGCGCGAGATGCGATTTCGCAATCGAAGAATGCTGGGCGGCGGCGGCGGCGGCAGGTCGAAAAAGAAGCGGACGCACCTAAGTAGTCCTCGCCTAACTGGCACAAGCCGCCGCGTCCACACGCGGTGGTCCTGTGACGGGAGCGGGATGGGGAGGATGAGCACAGGGGAGGGTGGGGAGGTCAGTCACGCGCGTGGGTGGCGGTCGCAGGGAGAAGCATCTGGGAGCGCTGGCCGGTTTTTTTCGTCGGCACCGACGGATGTGTGGACGCACTTGTACGCTTTGATCTGCATGCCCGTTCTTACGTCCCACGCCTGGACGGGCCCGTCCGCGCTGCTAGCACCCAGCACGACCTCATCGAGGAAATCCGAAACCGCCGCCATCGCGGGAGGGACAGGGCGCGCGCGCCTCTCGAGTGGCGTCTCCGAGTTGGCCTTTTCTTCAAGTCATCATCAGGAGCGAATCAGGACGAAAAATGCTGGCGTCAGGTGTATTGCTCCCAAACCCGGTGGAAACGAACTGCGCACGCGGCGCGTACGTGGAGAGAACAGCGAGGGGCCGAGGGCACAGAAGGCATTTTACAAAGCGTCCGGTTTTCTTTCTTTCATTCACAAGTCGAGTGTCTCTCCTCCTAGTCTCCCTTGTCCTTCGCCAAGAATGTTAATCTCCAACTTGCTCCATCATCGCATCAATTGGTCACCGCTCTCAAAGTCCAAGTCCCACGGGGTCTGGTCCGGATTGATTCGCATATGGTCGAAGGTAAGAAAGCGAACGGCGTCGGGCTGCAAAGCCTTCCGTTCGCAATACGCGTTGAAGATCTTCCCGAACTTGGTGAACACTAGCACCCTGAAGTGCACCACCGAGTTATCCGTGTCCTTCACCCCGAGTTCGATCGTGGATCCGCCTCCGCCGCGATGGAGTACAGGCGCCGGCGCCGGCGGTCTCGCCGTCGCCGGCTCCTTGCGCTTCCCCCCCGTCGCCGCACTCGCTCTTCCGACGTCGCTTCGCGCCGGATTGTTCACCGACCGGTGCGTCTCTTCAAATAAGTCGTTCAGCGCCTTGGCTGACTTCGTCGGGTACAGCTTGTCCACGTTCGGGGGCGTCGCGGGGGAAACAATCGCATCCTCGCGCGCCTTCGTGCGGTACACCAGCGCATGCCTCGGGGTAAGCCCCAGGTCCACCGAGTGCGTCGTCGCTACGATTGCGCCGCCCAAAGCGTGCTCGAGTGTTTCGCCGGGAATCACGGCGACGCGCCCGGGTCCCAACACCACGTTCATCCACGACCCGTCGCGCCGACGCACGCGCAGCCCCTCCTTCTTGTCCGACACGATCAAGGTGAGTATGCCCCGGTCGACGTGCGGATCCGCGCCGTCGAGGCGGCCGTCGCCGCGCTCCGTGGCGTCGTAACGCACCGCCATCAACTCGCTGGCGCCGTCCGCGTTGCGAGCAAGAGGAGTGTTGTCCAGCAGGTCATCCAGCACCGTGCTCCTGAACCCCAAGCTACGGCACACGTCCTTCAGCGTGGCACGAGCCATGCTGTCAAAGTCGTCGCAGGCTTTTTTGAAAAAGTGCGGCGCGGGTGAGCAGTTGAAGTTGCGCGACCACGTGACGTGTCGCTTGCGCTCCAGGTGCACCACGTTCGGGAAGTCGCGCATTTGGTTTAGTCGCATCCGTTCCGCGAACACGGAGAGCGCGGTGTGCTGAAATAACATCCCTCGTTCGCCTGTTTCGAGGACGAATACCCCGTCGTCGCAAAGCGAGCTGGCGCACCTTTCCATCACCCCCTGAAACATGTCATCCGCTACGCCGTCTTCGCGGTGAGGGCACGGGTACCGACGCGAGTACGCGGAAGAAGCGTCTTCGCGGAGCGGGGAGTCCTCGCGGAGCGCGTTTCTTGCGTATTGCGCGTATGCGTCCTCCGAAACAGTGTGGTCGTCGTTCGAGTCGAAATTCAAGACGTTTCGCACGCCTCGCGACCCGCCCGGGGTATCGTCGTTTATCGTCGGAACAAGCGCGGTGTCGTCGCCATCCAGCGCCTTGTCCGTCTCAATCGGGTTGTCCGCCAATCGAGGCGCGCGCGCGTCGCCCCCGGTGAGGTGCGCGGGAGCTAAATTCGTCGCGGCGGGAGGAGGAGACGCAGCTTTGGCCGTGTTAGGTTTCGATCGAGATCCAGGTGCTTTGGCCCCAGACGCGAGCGCCTTGGGTTTCGGGGTCTTGGGCTTTACCGTTCCCGGGGTCTTCGCCTTAGTCGCCGGGGTTTTCTTCGCCTTGGTCGCCGGGGGTTTCTTAGCCTTGGTCGTCGGGGTTTTCTGGGCGACACCAACCTTACCGCCCTTGCCTTTCTTGGCGGGACTCCGGTTTTCGCCTTCATAATTCGCGCCTCTTCGGGCTCTTCCTTCGCAATCCACTTTGAGCTGAGCAGTCGCGACGCGAAGGACACGAAACGCGCGGGAGAGAAAACCCCCAAGCCACCCGCGGCCATCGGCCGGTGGACATCGGCGGAGGCCATGTGACTGACACGGTCGCGGCCGGCGTGGCGCGTGTCTCGATGTGGGCTGTGGGCGATTCTCAGATCCACCCAAAAAGTTTCGGGAAAATTTGCCACCTGGCCAGTGGCGAAGAAGGGAGCAGGGAGTCCAAGGGACTCTTCGTCTCCTCCCTTTCAAGACACGAATTCTTTCAGAACCAGCTCAGACTAAATACCACTGCAAGTGCGAAGGGGCAAAAAAACGAGTGAATCTCCTTGAAATTGGCGCGAAAGGTCGAACCGAGTTAAAAAGACACGACTTTACGTCCGCGGCACGTGTGTCCATTCCAACGCGCGCTTCACGCACACGGCCCGCGACGATCTGCGTCCGGCGTCGAGGCGCACACCCACCGCGGGTGCGTGAGCGAGGCCGTTCGTTCCGAGATTCGAGGTACGTCGCGCCGCGATCCACACGCCGGTCTCCGAGTGGCGCGTGTTTCAATTTCGGGGACGCGTGCCACGACGAGGGGAAAAGTCTCACAAACAACGGCAGGATTGGTGTCCGGTGTTCCTTGGCCACCGCGTGTTTCCCGATCGCGTCAGGGGGTTGCTCGGGCCACGAGTAGCAGTGCACAACACGTGTACGCGACGTCCCAGGTCGTGGCGCGTCACGCACGTCGCGTCGCCCGGGCACCGCCCGCGAAGGCGCAGAGATTCGCGACACATTCGAAGAGGGAACACGTGCCGACGACGCGTTTGGTTTGGGCTCTGCTAATTCGTCGTAAATTCATCCTCGAAACCATCTTTCACCACTCGCTAACCCTTCCATCATGATACCCCTCGGCGTCCCTTCCACAGGTCTCACACGAGTTCTTTCCTTAGATCAAAACCAAACCAAAGCGCTTCTTTCGTGAGCTGGTATGATGCTCGGCACTTCCCCCGGCGTCACAGATGCGAGCGCGATGTGGGCGCGCTCCGGCGGCGCGCGAACCCCGTCACAATCCGGGGTTCCCCAATCCGCGCGCGGGTTCCACGTGTTGTCGTCGTCCCCTTCGGAAACCGGGTCGTTCGGGGGCACCCCAGGGTCGTCCCTGACGCACAGCGGCAGCGGACGCAACCGGCGATCGCTGGGCGGCGCCGGACGAGCCTCGCCCTCGCCCGTGCTGTCTCCCACCGTGACCGGGTTCGAGCTTTCCCAATCCACGCAATCAACCGCGCAAGCTTTGGGCGGCGGGTCCGTGGGCAGGGTCTCCACGAAAGTCAGCGCTCTGCGATTCTCGCAAGGCGTTTCGGCTACCAGCGACACGGGACGAGCGTCAGTGGCAACGGCCGCGGTCGCGAGCGATGCGTCGGCGAGCAACGCAGTTGCGTCGGCGACGAAAGTAAACGAACCGCCAACCTCCCCTGGCGGTTTATCCCGAGGGTTGAGCGAGTTGAGGCAAGCCCTGGACCGGTCTTTGGCGTCCCCGACACACGATTCCAAGCCTCCGCGTGTTCCCTCCGTGAGCTCGCCCTCTGGATCGGACGTGTCAACGACCCTCGTTGACGATACCGTGGAGTACTACGCAGGGGCGCGCCGTTTGACCCCGCTGCCTGCCTTAAGCTCGGCGGAACAAAGTTTGTTCGAATCCGCGGCCGTCAAACACCCAGACGTTTTCGCCGCCCAGGAAACACACGACGCGTTCCACCTCGCCGCGACGTCGCTTCGCCAGGTCGACGACCTGCCTGTCCTGTACCGGTCCCTGGCCACCGCGAGCACGCTCGCGGACCTTGGGATGCGCGCAGATGTCATCGCCGCGTCCTTGCTGCACGCCGCCCTAGACGCAAACGCCGTGGACGACGGCGAAGCGTCTGCGCGGTGCGGCGCCGAGGTTTTCGGGTTGGCCCGGGACGCCGCGAGGTTGTCCCGAGTCTCAGAGCTGGCGCGCGCGTCCGCCACGGAGGCGCCATTCAGCGAGGACGACAAGCAGAAGTTCAGAGCCATGCTCATCGCCATGACGGACGCGCGAGTCGTGGTGATGAAACTCGCGCAGCGCGTGGTGGAGCTGGAGGATGACGAATTCTTTGGAGGATTAAACGAAGACGCCCAGGCGCAACTCACGGGTGAAACCCTGGCGACGTACGTCCCGCTGGCGTCCCGGCTTGGAACCTGGTCCCTGAAAGCGCGCCTGGAAGACGCGCGGTTTGCCCGTGTGTCCCCCGATACGTACGCCGATTTGAAAAACGAACTCGAACAGGACGGCCGCCGCGCAAGCGTCGCGGTGGCGGTTGGCGACATCGCGAGCGCGCTGGCGCAGGCGAACGTGCAAACCCAAAAAGTGTACGGCCGCGGGAAATCCGTGTTTGGGGTGTATCGCAAGATGTCCGGTGACAAGGGCGCCGGGCGTGTTTTGCGCGACGTACACGACGTCCGCGCGGTGCGGGTTATCGTGGAAACGGAAGAGCAGTGCTACGCCGCTCTAGATGCCGTGCTGGCCACGAATGGGTACACCGAGGTTGACGGGCGCACCAAGGATTACGTGTCGCACGCGAAGCGCAACGGCTACCGGTCACTGCACTGCGTGGTCGTTGACGCGAACGGCCTCGCGTGCGAGGTGCAGATCCGCACCCCCGAGATGCACAACGCCGCGGAGTACGGCATCGCGAGCCACTGGAGGTACAAGGAGAGCGTTGCTGGGGATGGGGACGAAGTATCCATCGCCGCTGCGATTGACGAACAGGTCAGGTGGGCGCGGTTCGCGCTTTCGTGGCAAGGCCGGCTTTCCTACGACGCGAGGAAGGAAAAGCGCGCCTCGTCCTTCGTCACGGACACCGCCGGTGACGACGACGACGGCGCCGACACTCTTTGCCGAGTCGTGCCGTGCCCGTGTCCCTTCCCGACGCACGCCCCGTCGTGCGCGAACCACGAGGACAACCTTTCCTTCGGCGCGGGGGGCGCGCATTGCTTGGACTCCGGGTTTGACTCAAACCTCGTGTCAGCGGACAGCGCCGGTTTCAGCGAACAACGCGCGTCAAGCGGGTCTTTGCTGCACATGCACCGAACCGCGGTAACGTTTCCGGTAACAATCGTCGCGGTGGTGGACGGGCGGATGCGCGTGCTTGACGTGCCGAACGGCTCGCGGTTGAGTGACCTGGATTTGTTATCACTGGGGGACCCAAATGACCAACGCGCGAGTGACTTTTTCAAACTCAAGTCCATCGTGGTGAACCGCGAGTCCGTCCCGCGCGGCGCCGAGGTCGCGGTGACTCTGCGCACGGGAGACTTGATCGAGGTCACGCGGGAGGTGTTGACCGGCACCTATGGGTCACCGGGAAGCTCAACCCTTTCGAACGTCGCCGCCCTCGGTGTCGCCGCGGCGGAGGAACACCGGCGCCGGGAACTGTTTTCGCCTGGAGAAACGTTTCCCGTGCGTCTCGGCGTGGGGAAAAACAACGTGATTTCGCGAAACGGATTCGCGCCGTGACGCGACGAACCTTTGTATTTTCCGTGTATTTTAGATGAAGGGCGCCTGACTTGATTTGTCGGTAAGAGCGACCTGCTGTACTGTGTTGTAACAAGAAATGTGTTGTACAATGCGGTGTTTCGTACGGGAGCTTTTAGATTATTTCAATCACAGACTCCTCGCGCGTCGCGTCATCCTCAACCCCCGGGAAAAAAACCGCATCCCCGTCAAGGTATCCAAACCTCACGCTCTCCCCACCGCTTTGTAGTGCACGACACTGGAGTTGCATATTTGCACAAACTTCTCCGGATCAAGGCTCGCGCCTCCCACCAGGAACCCGTCCACGTCCGAGAACCGCGCGAGCTCGGCGCAGTTCGTTTCGTTCACCGACCCGCCGTACTGAATCCGCGTGGCTTTTGAAACCTCTTCGCTGACGTTCAGTTTCAGCCATTCCCGGATCGCGGCGTGCACGTCCTGGACCTGGTCGGGGGTCGCAACTTTCCCAGTGCCGATCGCCCAAATCGGCTCGTACGCGATGACGACCTGCGATCCCCAACTGCTGTGCTCGCGGTCGTCGATTTCATCCGCCACGGCTTGCAGCTGCGCGAAAATAACCTCCAGCGTTTTTTCCGATTCCCGCTCCTCCAGCGTTTCGCCGACGCACACAATCACGGAAAGCCCATGAAATCGCGCGTGCGCCACTTTCTTACCAACCATCTTGTTGTCCTCGTTCAAAAGGCTCCGCCGTTCGCTGTGCCCGAGGATCACCCACGGGATCTGCAAATCCTCCAGCATCTCCGCGCTCACTTCGCCCGTGAACGCCCCAGATTCTGAATCGTAGTGATGGGTGGGATCGTCAAGGGTGTACTCCACCCACGCGTTTTGCGCGGCGACTTTGAACTTCGGGTGCAGCGCGCCCATGGCCTGGTCGATGTACAGGAAAGGTGGGGCGACCACTACGTCGACTTTGTCCGCGATGTCCCCCGCGTTCAGCCCTTTAACAAGCGCCTCCACACTCGCCTTGGTGCCATTGCACTTCCAGTTCCCGCCCACGATGAACCGGCCGTTACCCTGGGCCGTGACGTGCAACTTTGAATGGCGCGAAGTGACTGGAACCGGCCGCCCGGGTTTCGGGGCGGAAACCCGGAACCCGCCGGTCTTGCCGGTGAAGAACGCGTTGACGCGGGCGAGCGACGCCATGACGAGTGGTTGCGATAGGATGAAAGACGGCTGTTTTTCGTTCTCCTGAAAGCGGCTCATGGAACGACAGCTTTCGGTCAGTGAGCAGTCAGTCTTCATAATGTGCGCGATGCTGCCAGCTCATCCGGCGTTTCCAAATGGATTGAGAGGCGCGGAGTGGCGCAGGCGGAGAACCACCAATTTCCGTCTTGCTGGAAAGCGCACAGCGCACATTGGCGGTGTTCCCGTTCACTTCCCGCGACGCGTCCATCTCCCGCCGCCACGATGTCCGCTTCTCTCGCGTCGTTCGCCCCCGCCGTGGCGCTCCGCGCGCCTCGCGCCGCGGCGCCCCGCCGCGGCGCCTCCGCGGTGACCCGCGCGTCCGCGCCGTCCCCCTCGGAATCGAAACCCCCCGTGCTCGACCGCCGCCGCGCCGTGCTCGGCGCGGGTGTCGCGGCGGCGATGTCCTTTTGCGTGACTCCCGGCAACGCGGAGGCGAAGGCGGCGAACGGGGTGTATTGGATCTCGCCCAAGGACGGCGCGGTTGTTGAGAAGAAGTTCACGGTCAAGATGGGGGTCATCGGCTTGGAGCTCGCCCCAGCGTCGGAGGGCATGCAGGAAGGCACCGGCCATCACCACGTGGTGGTGGATATCGGTAAAAAAGGGTACGTGGAGAAAGGCGAGGCGATTGCGTTTGATGCGACGCACTTGCACTATGGCAAGGCGCAGAAAGAAGCCGTGGTGGAGCTCACCCCGGGCACACACACGCTGACGCTGCAGTTCGCAAACGCCAAGCACGAGTCGTTCGGTAAAAAATTCGCCAAGACAATCACGGTGACCGTGGCGTGATGTGTTACCTTATTTCTTTAGGAGCGCGAAGAGCGCCCCGGGGTGCTCTTTGCGTTATTGTTATTAATACTATAATTCTATCTCATAAAAGGACTACTCACTACGGTTCCTCAGCCGCTGGTTTCGTCTCCTCCTCCCCATCCTTGATCGATTTAGTATCAAGCGCCGACGCATTGGCGCTCGCCAGCGTCCCGATTTCCGTCACCAACGTCCCGATTTTCACTCGCGCCGCCTCCAGCTCCGCCCTGGTCGATTCCAAATCCAGTTTCAAGGTTTCGCAGTTCGCGCTTAAAACCTGTTCCGCCACAACGAGCGCGCCGTTCCGCATCCCGAGCTCGGCTTCGCGTCGCGCAGATGATGACTCAACCGCCTTGACTTTATCCGCTAACGACGCGTTTTCCATTTTCGCCAATGCAAACTTTTCGGAAACTTCGCTTAACTGTTTTTTGTGCTGCGCCAGCGCCCTCTTCGCCGCCGGCGCGTCCATTTTCAGTTGGGCGACGTCTCTTGCGGAGGCTTGATCAGCCCTTTGTGCGTCGAACGCGCCCGGAACCGACATCCCAAGACCAAGCACCGCGATGCCCGTCAAACCGAACCGTAACGGCATCACCCACCGCGGCATCATTCGTTTCGCCGCGAAGAAACTATCTGCGCCGAGGGCTGTTTTTGCAAAAGAAAAGTGTCAGTCTCGTGTTGGGCGATGTATGGGTGTACTGTATATCGCGATGTATGGACAAACAGTCACCAGCTTCGGTAAAACAGTGCACTTGTGCTGTATTCGTGCGAGTTACCAGTACTGTAAATGTTACTAGTAAACGCAACTGCTACGTACATCACGAGTAGCGCACTGGACCAGGGTCCGTAAACAGTGTGCCTGGATTTGGGAAACGCCCAACACGTACCGGTTACCAACGTCGCGCCGACCCCCACCAGCGCGTACGGCGTGGCGCACATCAGGAAAGGCCACGCGAGCAACGACGGCACGACGGACCAAAGGAACCTTAACGGGCCTGCTAAAAGCAACGCCTGCTTCGCGGCAGAGGAAGTCATCGCTGAGGTGGGTAACCCTCCGCCCGCGTTGGCGAAGGATCCAGACGCGAATCCCCAGTGCATGCCTCCCAGAAAACTAGCGACAACGGCGCCGTACCTGGCCTGCGCGTCCGCTCTCGTGTCAAGCGGGAACACCGACGAAGGGACGTACTCCCCGAACACCGATGCTAATGGCGTCGCGAGGGCTATGAACGGAATCGCGCCTGCCACGCCAAGCACCAGAGGAACCCGCATGAACTGAACCGGGGTCTCACCGAGATGATCGGGGTGGAACCCGGGCGAGGAGGACAACGGTGGTTGAATGGGGGACGACGTGGACGCCGCGCCGCGCGTGGAACGCGCGAAACTCGACCCCGCGCGTCGAGCCGCGTCCCTCAAGAAACGCATGGCCAACCGCGACCGGGGAGGGTTGCGTTCGTGCGCGGACGAGTGAGGGGCTTGGGCGAAGAGAAGACGAAGTTAGCTCATCCTCGGAAAACGACTCGGAGTACTTACTGGAAATCGGGGACACTGATGAACCACACTTCGTGCACGAGCGCTCTCGTGTCGTGCTCCGACGTACGCTTCCGAGGCTACGACACAGCCGTGATGAGTGGATACACCGATGCGATAGTCGCACGTGGCTGGACGTGGAATCTCCACGATACCGTCGTACACGAGACGCGATGGGAGTGAAACGATGCTCGCACGGGAAGGAAAAGAGAAATTGTGCGGCGTGCACCCCTTGCCCTCACGGCAAGCTGAAAGCAACTGCACTGCGTGCACCACCTGCCCTCACGGCAAGCTGAAACGTTTCTGTGCGGAGTGCAAGGGCTGCCCCCACGGCGAGCGGAAACAAAACTGCGCGGAGTGCAAGGAAAGACTCTTCTAAGAGATAGGACTGTGAATCGTCGGTAGCCGCGTCGCGCAAGAAACGCGTTGCGAACCGCGACCGGGGGGTAGTGTTCGTGCGCGGACGTGTGAGAAGCACACGCGGCGGTCGGGCAGGGCGAAGAGAAGTAGAGATGGCCGTTGCCGAGTTTCGTGCTTGCGTAATAATCTCGTCTGATAAAAAAATACCAAATCTACGTACGTCCCCTCGCTCCTTACGCTTCCTTCCTCGCGAACACCACGTACATGGGGTCTGTTTTCCCTGGTTTCGGCGAGATATCCGTCGCCGCTAGCCCGGCGAACCCCCCCGCGAAGTGAAAATAAGACCCCACGATCCAGATGTGGTCCAAGTCCCCCGTGGAGGTCCACACGGAAACGGCTTTCGTGGGAAAGCACCGGTTACTGAAACTCATCACCGCCAACCCCCCGGGTTTCAAAACCCGCTGAACTTCCTTCATCATCTCGAGTGGTTTGGTGAGGTAATCCACGGAAACCGCGTTCGTCACGACGTCGAAGGTGTTGTCCTCGTACGGCAACGTTGCGTCGATGTTCAGGTCACGCACGGCGTAGTCGGTGAGGATGGGGTTTTTTTTCAGCTCGTCTTCGTTCATGCCGAGGCCGGAAATCTTTAGTTTGTCAGAAGCGACGTACTGCGACGGGTAGTGCGATATCCATGACGAGCACACGTCCAAAAACGCGATTTTTTCGTCACCTTCTTTCGGTACCGCGGGGAACACGGTGGCGTAGTACTTCGTCAACGCCCCGATCGCGTCGTCGTCGATGTGTTTCACGAACCGCGGTTGCGCGTAAAACGCGTCGTCGGCGGCTTCGTCGTACCGCTGCATCTCTTTTTCCCCAAACGGGAACACGTCGGGGTACTTCGGGTCTAGCAAAACTTTCGAGATTTCGGATTGCGCGTTTTGCGCTGGTTTCGCGGTGGCGGAGGACGCGTACGTCACCGCGGTGGACGCGGTCGCGAGCCTTAAAAGCGGCGTCATTCCGGATGCCAGGAAAACCGAGCGACGTGGGATTTTGTGGGAACTGCTGGTGGGTGCCTTGGTGCCAACTTGTCCTGAAGCCCTCGTGACACGACCGAGGCTTCTTGTTTGCCTCGAAGCCGCGGAAACGACACGCGAAGATGTCGCGGAAAGGGCGTGCATCTCGGATCTGGGATTGGGAAAGGTGCGTTTGGGGGAAGGTGGGTTTGGTGTCAGTCTCGATCGATCGGCGTTTCCGGGAAAAGGCGGATGGGCGTGTCGTAGCATCCCCACGTGGGGACGAGACCAAATGACTCGGGACCTCGAGAACTCCGAAAGAGGAACGAGAAAAGAGTAACTCCGGACGCAGCGCACCTCGGGTGTTTCCGTGACGCGCTCGGCGCAAGTGCGCTCTCGTTGTGTTCGGGAAGTCGGCGTCGTGTCGCGTGCCAACACGTCGACGACCAGTTTCGCGGGGTGCGTAGCGGGGTCGTAACCAGTGTGACGCAAAAACACATTTTGCTGAAAATCTTCCGGAACATCACTTCGCTCCCATCGTTGTCTCACCCGTGTACAAGGCGCCTCGGCCCCTAGAGACACCCTCGCGAGCAAAAGGTACGTCGTCCCCCAAGTCGGAATCGAACCAACGACCGATGGATAGGCTGTGCTCCTCGTTGTCTCACCCGTGTACAAGGCGTCTCGGCCACTAGGGACACCCTCGCGAGCAAAAGGTACGTCTTCCCCCAAGTCGGAATCGAACCAACGACCGATGGATAGGCTGTGCACGGTAGTTACCGTGATCGGATGTCTCTGATAGTGTCGACAAGTGTAAACTTGCCTCGTTTCAGTTTGTATGCGGACTATGAGATAGATGGTCAGAACGTTGCGTTTCCGAAATGTTCTGACTGCTCTACAGTCCATCGCTCTACCAACTGAGCTACCGGGGGTTGTGGGCGATACCATGCGAAACAGCGTGTTTCGAAGGTGTTGTGCCAGTCATGGGCAAAGCTATTATAATATACCAAAGACGTTTTCGACAAAATAGAAAAAAACGTTGAGAAAACAAGTGCAAGCATGCGTACTTCGCTGTGGCGATCATGCCTGTATAGGCGTCTCATTACAACAATCCTAGTCACGCGTCTTCTTCTCGTCCTCGTCTACCTCCTAAACCTCCCCTCACTCGCTCCATAATTCTTCGTCTTCGTCCTTTTAATCGTACTTCGGACGTTACGGGAGTACGAAATGTGAAAACGTTTCTTCAGGTTTTGAACTTGTTCTCACTATTCGGCGCCGTTCGCCACCGCCCACTCCAGTATGTGCCTACTCGCAGCATCGCGCGTGTTCTCGTCCCACGGGCAGCCGTTCGCGCGTGCCTACTGCATCAACTCGAGGTGTTCGCCCCTTGCCGCCCCCGAGCACGTCCAATCATCCCACGGGCAGCCGTTCGCGCGCGCCCACTGAAGCATGTCGAGGTGCCCGCCCTTCGCTGCGCCACTGCACGTCTCCTCATCCCACGGGCAGCCGTTCGCGCGCGCCCACTGCAGCACCTCGAGGTGTCCGTGCAAAGCCGCCCTCACGTACGTTTGACAGTACCACGGGCAGCCGTTCGCGCGCGCCCACTGTAGCACCTCGAGGTGCCCGCCCAACGCAGCGTTTTCGCACATGTGTTGCTTGTCCAGACGACCTTTCTGGAGCTTGTTCTTAAGCGTATCTAAGAACCCGTTCTGCGCGGCTACCTCTGCCGTCATCTCCTCCACCCGAAGTCCCGTCTCGTCAACCACGTCGCGCATCAAGCGACTCACCGCGCGGAGGCGCGCGAGAACGACGGGGTCAGTGTCAGATCCGAGAATGTGCTGGATGATGACGTGGCTGGGAAGGCCAGAGAAGGCCTCTCTTCTAGACGTCTGGTCAGTCTTCGTAATTTCGTCCTCAAGCACGGTCGTGGCGGACTTGAGGTGCGCTAAAAGTAAAACCTGCACTCCACGCGCGACGGCGGGTTCCGCCGTCTTTTCGAGCTCAAGCACGGCCGCGACGGACTGGAGGAGTGCCAAAGCGAGCGGTACGTCATGTACCTCACGCGCGACGGCGGCCGCCGCCTTCACTTGGAGCTCAAGCACGGCAAATAGAGGAGAACTGGACGACCCTGCGGTTGCCGGTGGGTTAGGTGCGGTCGGGGTTGGGTTTGCCGTGGAAACGTCGTGGTTGGGAAGGAGGCCGCGGAAGGCCTCGCCCGCGTTGTCCTGCAGCGCGGGTGTCGCGGTACCACCTTCCATGGGAGTATCGGATGTATGGGATGCGTTGGAGGCACTCATCGCGGTCGGGGTAGGAGTGTGGTTGGCGTGCGTCGACGGAGGCGCGCGTCGTTGTGTCTCGAGTCAGATCTCTCGGACGTTACGATGTTTCCGAAAGACAGTGGAATTTATTTCCTCTAAGTGGAAGGAATCAGGAAACCTATGTTTTACACATTTACATTGATCGCGTCGCTGTATCTATTTTGCTACCCCGATTGCCCAACGACAACCCTAACACACGTTCCTAGCACGACCCCAGCCCGCTCCGCGCCCATTGCGTTTCGTACTCCCCGAGGGCGAATTCGTACAGCTCGATTTCGCGGTTCGCCAACTGGCGCAGTCGCGACATGACGTTTTCGTCTTTTTTCCAAGCCTCCACCTTCTTTTTCTGCGTCGAACTCAGCCTGTCTTTAATCGCGTTGCCGTGCTCGAGCATCCCAACATCCGCCCCGCCGTAGGTTGCGTTTACGAAGGACGCCGGCGGGGGTTCGTCCAGCCCGCGAAAACCGTCCACGGATTTCGCCAGCCTCTTCACCCCGTCCACGAGCTTGTCCTGCAACAGAAACCGCATGCATCGCGATACCAAATTAGCCTTCGCCTGACTCAACGCGCACCGGCTCGCAGGGTTCGCCCGCGGGGCTAGCAGCTGTATGGAAACATCCACGCCTCCGAATTTCTCGAAGTACGTCGCCGGGTCCAACTCGCACTTGCCCGCTTTTTTCATCGCGTCGCTCCACCCCGCCTTTGCCTCGCTCCCCAAAACGCACGAATACGCGTGCAGCGACAGCAACCGCTCGATCGGCTCGCGCAGCACCGTTACGTACGCACACGGCGAACGCACCACGTCGCACCAACCCATCGCGAGGGAACCTTTGAAAATTTCACGTCGCCCGGCGCGGAACGATCGCGCCGCGCCGCTTGGCGAGGTTTGTTTCGTACCGTCCGGCGTGCCTATTTTCTTTTCCGTCGTGACTAGCTGTCCATTTTTGGCGAACCCGTTCGTGACGTGCGACACGGCGGGGTTCCCAAGAGCAGACTCGTCAATCCACCCGGGGGCAACCCAGTGCTTCGGGACTTTTCCGGAAACTTCCTCTCCGACTCCTCCGCCGGCGCTGTAAAACGCAAACGTTTCTTTAAATTCAGACTCGGTCAAATCCATCACCGGCGCGTACGCGAGGTTCGGGTAGTACGGGTGGTAGATATCGTCGGAGAAAGGCTCGGAGGTATGCCCAATAGTATCTCCGATATCCCCAGCTGGGAACACATCCCCAACACCGCCTCGCTCGCCTCGTTGGCGATTTCGCCATTGCTGCGCGCGGAACAGTTCGGTGAGAAACGACCCCGCGGTTTTCGGGACGTGCACGAACGCCCAGACGTACGGTTCGTCCGGCTGATTTACCCGTGCTTGTTGTTGTAACTCGATGCTTTCCGTGCTTTCCAACAAGGGACCTGGACCCAACCGGCCGGATAAAGGAACCCCAACCTCGCCTGTCAACCCGAACCTCGGCCCGAGTCTCAAATCAAGCTCCGAAAGCGCCTGCGTGAACCGCCGCTTCCCGCAGCCCAGTTTTGGGATCCGGTAAGGCCGCTCCTCCTGGTCCGCCGCGCCGTTGACGCAACGGTAGTACGCCATGATCCACTTTTCCTTCCGAGACAAATCCGAAGACTCTTCTGTTGTGTACGACGGTGATGTCTCCGAAGACTTTGTTGTTTCCGACGTTGCGGCCCTAACTACCCCTCCCGCGGTATCCGCGAAGCGCACGCACGAGTCGACTCTCCAGTTCGTGGTCGCGGAGCACGCGCGTGCGTCTTCGGCGTACGCGACACACGACCCGTCGTCGCCAACTGCTGCGCAGGAGGTGGAGGATACGACGCGTGCGGCTAGTAGTGCCGCATCCACACCCACACTTGTGTCACCACCGACAAACGCGTCTGTCTCACGACCCAGGGACGCGGCCGCGAACGACCACGAGCGAGACGCGGAGATGGCCAAAACCGAGAGCCCCACGACGAGCGCTACGCAAAATCCACCCGTGGTCATCACAAGACGCGACGACCGTCTGTTTTCGCCCCCTGGTCCCACCACCGCCACCAAAGCGGCGGTCTCATCCGCTCGCGACGGCAGCGGCAGCATCTGCCGCCCACCGCACCCCGTAGCGCGGCCGGGACTGAAGGTACGCAGGGTTGATGGGTGGAGACTAAGATTATTTTCTCGGACGGGTGGTAACCACCTTTTTGCTGCCCGCGCTGAACACCCCGTGTCTCAAATGTGGTCGGCAGGCAGCGCGCCTTCCCCTCTGCACTTCGCCGGACGCGACGCGTATCTCATCGCGCCACGATGGTTCGCGTCTCGCGGAGCGCGGAGGCGATCCCGCTGTTGGTGCCGAACGACGCGCTGAGGCGAGATGAAGCGAGGGTCGGGGCGTTACCCACGCGGGGGGGTGGGCGACGAGGCCCACCCGGTTCCGATTCCGGGAAGAATTATCCGCGGAACTACCTCGTCCCTACGTTGTTGCTGTGCGTCGCGGGTGCGATGATGTACGCTGCTAGTTCCAAGCTGTCCGCGGAGGAACGCGCGGACGTGCGGGCGCGGATCGCGGATGCGCGCGTGGTGCGGGTCGCGCTGCTGCCCGATACCCTCCTCGCGACGAACCACGATGACTTGCGTGCGGAGCTCCAAACGATCGCAGAGGAAGGCGACTTAGGGGCGTTCGCGGACCCTACGTTTGATGTGAGCGGTGATGCACACGTTACGGGCGAAATCAGCGACGCACGAACCACAGAAGGCGCGTCCGTGTGTTCCTGTAGATGTTGCGTCGGGTCCGGGTGCGTTTTGGCCGACACCGGGTCGGGGCCTGATGAACCTGAAAACGACGATCGTTCCGAAGATGACGCGACGCAAATCACTCTGCGGTTCGACGCGGCGTCGCCTTTGGAGTGCGACGCGCAAGCGTGTCGCAGCACGTTCACGTCTCAGTGCCCTGCTAAATCAATGGCGGGGGTTGTCACCGCCATGTTCCACGCGGAATCGAAAGGAACGGAAAAACGAACCTTCGAATCCTTCGAAACCTCCACGATTGGCGCCGTGTTTTCCGACCCGCTGGCTGTGGGCGGTACCGATATTTACGCACCGCCTTCCCAGGAAGACATAGACCGCGCCACGACTTGGGCGGAAAAAGCAGCCACTTCCGCGGACGCCGCGGAAACCGCGACCATGCAAGCGCTCGCCTTGGCGACCGAAGAGAGCGGACTCACCGCCGACGAAATCGAAGCGCAAGCCGCCGAGGCGGCGGCGGCGGCGGCCGAGACGCTTGACGTCGCGCAGGCTCCCGAAGAGTCTCCTGGAGATGCTTCCGTCGTTGCGGATGCTCCTGATGAATCGCCCGAGGAGTCTCCAGGTGTCGCGGATGCCCCCGCGGAGTCCCCAAACGCCGCGGACGCTCCCGAGGAGTCTCCCGCGCTCGGACGTCGTGTCAGCAGGTTGGGCCAGGTCGTGGACGAGTCCCTGATACCAACGGAAACTCAGAATAAACAAGTCCCTCACAGCACCGTGGTATGGGATGCGACGCTCGCGGCGAACGACGCGGCGTCACGTTTTGACGGCGTCGCGTTGGGTTCGATCATCGAAAAGCTCGAACTGGATTTAACCTTCGACGTTCCGGTGAGTTTGGAGTCCGGGGAAACCGAACGACGATCGCCGCGGCTGGACGGAGGCGCGCCGCACTACGTCGAACTTGATTCGGACGACACAGAAGGCGCCGCGGAGGAACGGATTCTACCCATAAGGCTAGGCGACGCGAGCGATGATTCGGCGACAAGCCAAGCTTCTGCTTCTGCAATTTCTGGCGACTTGGGTGAGATTCCGGGTCCCCTGGTTCGCAGAGAGTTCGTGCCCCTGCACGCCGAGCCCGACTCGAAACGACCGTGGACCACGCAAGTCGCCGTGGTGGTGGCGCACTACGACGAGTGGGACTCGCTTGCCGAGATGCCGGTTTGGGCGAACAACTCGGTCGACCCGAGTCTCGACGAAAACGCCCCGCTCTGCGCGGGGTACACCGTGGCGCCTATTTACCAGCGCAGACACCCTGATGCCCCAAACTTCGTTCCCAACCACGGGTACGAGGGCGGTGTTTATTTAAAATTCGTGGTGGATCACTACGACAACCTCCCCGACGTCGCCATTTTCCTGCAAGCGGACGCGGACGTCCTGGAGGATCTCCCCTCAAGGTTGAAAAAGGTTGTGGAAAGGCAAGCCACCAGGGGCGACGTTACGTACCTCCCCCTGAACGCGGGGAACGACTTCAACCCGAACCAGGTTTACTTTCACAAACGGGACCCGTACCAGGAGTGGTGGCAAGAGACGTCGCTTCGGGGAATAGAGACGTGCTGGCGCAACGTCGCGTCCTGGTTCGGCACGGAGTGGGGTGAAAACGAAGCCCCCGCGGTTTCCGGGTACTGTTGCAACTACTTCGCCGCGAGCAGGGAGAACATCCGCAAAACGCCTCTGGAGGTTTGGCAAAAGGCGTACCACCAGCTCATCGAGCTCGCGGACTGCGGCGGCGGCCCCGTGAAGGACCGCGCGGAGGACAAGTGGAAAATAGGCATCACTTTGGAGCACATGGCGCACGTGATGTTCGGCGGACACGGCCCGCACTACCCGCGGCACTGCGGTTCGGGCCGAGTCGGTGACGACAGCACCCCCCCCACCGAAACCCCGTTACAAGCCACGCTTCCTGATCAGTGTTGCAGCGGCGACGCTTGCGGCGCGAAGGGGTGGTACTACGCGGAGGACACGGATTGGAACACAGAGCCGCTGGAGGATATGAGACACACCGGGCTCCTCGCCAGGGTCCCCCCGGTTGACCTTGCCGAGGAGCAGTGGAGTTCGTTTGGGTACAGCGCGCAGTCGCGGGAAGCGGCGCTCGTGGGCTTGGCCGCGAACTACGGCCTGATCCCGTACAAAGCGCAGGACCCGGAGGACAAGGTGCGAATGTGGCGCGCGGCGCAGGCGGAGTTGGGAAGTTTCGGAAGCGCGCCTGAGTTGTGGGAAGCCGCGATGGGCGCGGGGCGGTCGTTGCAAGCGGCGGCGAGGGCGTACGCGTCCATGTTGGCGGCGAAGGGCACGCTCACGGGGCTCGGGGTGAACTGGGAAAAATGGGAACACGGCGAGGAGCAGTAGTACTAGTACCTAGGCATGCGCATTTCGCTAACCTTCGTCTTTCTGCGGATACGCATATTCCAGTTTCTTCTTTTCGCGGACACCTTCGTCTTTCCGCGGATGCCGTTCCCGTTTCAAAAACCGCTCAAGGAGGGCCACGCCCCGTGGGGTTTTGATTTCTTGTATGTCACGGTTCCGTTGGCTTGTTCTCGCGTAACCACGGTAGCATGTTGTCGTGTTGATTCCTCTTCGCCTGCGCTTCGCAACGATCCCAAATCCACTCGCAACCGTTCGCGTGCGCCCACTGCAGCACATCAAGTTTCCCGCATCTCGCCGCAAACGCGCACGTATCCTCGTCCCACGGGCAGCCGTTCGACCGCGCCCACTGCAGCACATCGAGGTGCCCGCCCTTCGCCGCCCTCGTGCACGTAGCCGTGTCCCACGGGCTTCCCACGGGCAGCCGTTCGCGCGCGCCCACTGCAACACATCGAGGTGCCCGCCCCCTGCCGCGTTCGCGCACGTCTGTGCGTTCCACGGGCAGCCGTTCGCGCGCGCCCACTGCAGCACCTCGAGGTGCCCGCCCTGCGCCGCGTCAGTGCACGTCAGCTCGTCCAACTGGCAGTCGTTCGCGCGCAACAACTTCAACTTTTCGAGATTTCCAACCCTCGCCGCTACCTGACGCAACGCGCTGAAATATCCGAGCTCCGCGGCACGCTTTTCACCAAGCTCTTTAAACCGAAGCCCCGTCGCCGCCACCGCGTCGCGCATCGTACGGCTCACCGCAGGGAGCCGGGCGAGATCGGCGGGGTCGCCGAAATGCTCAGATCTGAGAACGTGCGTGACGACGATGTCGTCGAGAAGGCCGGGGATCGCGTCTTGCGCGTCGGCAAGGCTTGCGGGAGTAGTGACAGTCGCGATATCACCGCTCGTGTCAGTCATGGCGGTATGCGCTGCGTCGGAGGACATGTGAAGGGTGCGCGTCGTTGTGCGTCGTTTCGGCCGAGGAAGGGTGTGTAAAAAAAAAACCGAGTGGAGCTGAGGAAATCTGTCACTAAAAATAATAATACTTTAAGCCCACGTGAAGCCTATTCCTCACCTCGTTTCCCCAGCCTGCGTCGTTCCAAATCCAGCCGCGTGGCTCGCGGGAAATCCCCTACCCGTTTGTGCGCCGTGGCGAGCTCGTTCATGACACGCAGCGTGTCTCCGTGTTTCGCGCCGCAAACCCGTTTCCGAATCTCCAACGCTCGCTTCAGGTGATCAATCGCGCTCGCGAGTCGAGAAGCGGAACCGGTGGAACCGCCTCTCGACGACGTATCTTTTTCGTGCCCACAGAGCATCGCCTGCGCGAGCTTGGCCAACGCGAAGGCGGCTTCCGGGGGATCCCTCCCTGTTTCGATTGAGGGTGACGCCCCGTACTCTGCAACGCTCTTGTATGACTCGTCGGCGTTCGAGTCAAATTTGATAACTGAATCGTCCCCAGCCCCGGCCGGCCTGACCTCCAATGCAGAAGTATGACCTCGGTCCAAAGAAGCGCCCCTCAAATTAACCAGTTGACGCAACGCGTGTTCGGCTTTGACGAATTTCCCGCGCGCCGCAGACTCGGCGGCGTCTTTTTCTAAACGCGACTTTGAGTTTTGCCAGAAAAGTGTCAGTATTGTATGGTCAAACAGTCTTGGGATTTGGGAAATGCATACTTACCGCGTGCACTTCCAACGCCTTTTGCAAACGCGCGCGCTCACGGGCGCGAACGACACGCGGGTCGTCCCCGGTGCCGAAATCGCCCATATCGGCCATGCCGTCCCACCGGCTGTGGGACGGGCGGCGGCGGTACCGGACGTATTTGGGACGTAAGGATTCAGCGGCGTAAGGAATGTAATTATTTTCAGTCGTGTTGTATTCTTCGTCGCCGTCGCCGTTGCCGTCGGTGTCTTCGTCGCGGTCGAACCTTTCGGAAAACGCGCGCGTGCCATTTTCCACCGATCGTGCGAGGGTATCAGACGTATCGCACTGATAACGCAAACGCCAACCCGCGATTGTCACATCCCCCGCCGCCGCGGCGGCGGCGAGCACGGCGGAGCGCACCGCACTGGCTTTCGTCGGAATCCCTTTTTTAAACTTTCCATTCGCAACCGCGTACACATGTTGCTCATCCGGCACGTCAGGATTTTGTAAACTTCGTAACACGGGTATCGCCGGCAAGGCCGGCGCCGGTCTCAGATCAACGTACCCGTGTTCATCCAAAACCGCCGTGGCAAACGCGCTGACCCGCGCCGCTTCGCGGAGTTGCGCTCTCGTCGTTTTTTTTTGTGTCGCATCGACTCCCGTCAGACACAACCCTTTCCTCGCCGTGTCATCCACTGTTTCGCCGGCTAAACGCTCAGCTTGCGCTGCCAACTCCCTCTCCGCGTCTTGTTTCCGCCGCTCCGCGAGTCCCCGCGAAAGAAAAACTCTCCGCCGCGCGATCAACAAAAGCGTCGCGTCGTTGATTAAACGCTGGCGGCGCAGCATTTGCTGCGCAACCACCAACCGCTGGGTGTGCGGTGGAAGCGACACCATCGAAGGGTTTGATTTGTCTGTGCAAGTTTCTGTTGATTTGCTGCTGGGGTCGGCGTGAAGCGCGAAGGTTTGCGAGGCGGCGTTTTGTGAATTCGCGGGGTATGGTTTTTTTTCGGTCTCGGGTGAGTTTTTTTGTTCCGGCGATGCCATTGGAAACGACGAATTCGGCCCGTCCCCGAACCTCGGGAGAAATCCTCGAACCGCGCCCTGGGCATGCCTCGGAGCAGGCGCGGTGCGGTACCGCAACAAGGCCGGGTCCGTGCCCCAGCTTCTGGGAAAACGAAAGTCGGGAGGGAAGGGTGGGAAGACGGGATGGGATGTCAGAGGACGAATGTGGGAGCGGCGAAGGTCGGCACCCGGAGTGGCGTCTACGGTTTGCGAAACAGCGCTGCGTTCGTTTTCCACCCCTGTGCGCGAATACACGCACCCGGGATGACTCGCGTCGTCATCGCACTCGTGCGCGGCGTACATCGCGCCGCGCAAGGCGAGGACGCCGCGCCCGCGCGCTCTGGGTCCTCGGCAGAAACGAACGCTCGTTGTTGTTTTTTTTCAGCGCGTGACGTGAAAAGAAAAACGAACGGTCAGGTCCAAGTCAAAAAAATCAAACGTCGTGTCACGCCGCACACGTCCTCGCACCCCCCACGCCGCGATGGCGCCCCTCGCCGCGCCCGGAGGTGTTTCCGAACTGGACGCACCAGCAGTGACGAGTCACGACCAGGAACACGGGTACCAGTCAAGGATCGCCCAGGAGTGGAAAGATCAGTTGGAGGCGAACAAAAACACTACTGGAAGCCACGATGAGACTGACATCGACAACCGCGCGTTGTACGGCGAGCAAGCCGTGCACAACTTCCCTGACGTGCACGCTGATTGGGGCGACGCCACTGTTATGGCTGCGCGGTCAAACGCGGCGAAACTGTTGCGCGAGAAAATGGCTGAAAACGGAAGCGCACCGAGCTTCCACGACACAGGGTGGAACACCGAGTACCGGGCTGGTCTGGAGCTGGCGATGGCGACGGTGCGTGATTCGAAACAGACGATGGGTAATATTCGCGCGGTGCGGGCGCTTACGAAGGACATCGAGGACGGGGTAGAGGTTGGGCACTTGAAAGGGAAAACCGCGAAAGAGGCTAGTGTTGAGTGGGAACAGGAACGGTTTGAGCGGTTAGAAGCGGAGGCGAGGAAACGACGTGCCGCGGCCGAGGTCGCGGCGAAAAGCGCGGCGAGGGAAAATAAAAGTCAACAAGACGTCGCCGGGCTCCCCGCGTTGCCCGATTTCCTGAAACCCGCGACGCAGGAAGACAGTACCGCCGCGCTAGCCGCGGCGAGGGCGCGGGGTGCGAAGCACGACGAGTGGATCCAGACCCTGGGGGGGGACCGGGTTGTGGGTACGGCGGAGACGGAGAGCGAAAAAGACGAAGACGCAACACTATCGGAGAGCACCACGCCTTCGAAACATTCGGAAGACCCTAGGGACGAATCAAACGTCGACGAATCAAACGTTGACCCTGACGACGACCCTGATGACTCCTTTTTCGCAAACTTCACCTCCCTCTCCCCCCTGCGCAAAGCCGCGGCTTCCAAGACGGCGAGTGAGAACTTCTGGGGGAAAGAGATGTGGGGCGCCGATGGGGAGAATTTCGAGGAGCGCAATCTGGACGACGCGCTCGCGACCGCGGAGGCCGAGATGGCGGCGCTGTGCGCGCTTGAGATTTCGAAAGCCAGAAAGTTGAGTCTGGGGGAGGAGTAGGGAACTTTATCAGGTCACCTTACGTGTATATTTGTGTATCATCACTTACTATAAATAAGCGCTTCCATCGTTCTAGTCTATCGTCTACCAGGTAGTGTTCCCATCCCATCGTTCTTTCATCGCCTCACATTCACCAGCGTGCTGTACGCCGCCCCCGTTGGCCCCCCGAACTTGGACACCAGCTCCGGTCGTTTCGGCACCGTCGAGGCGACGTACGGTTTCAGCGTGAAGCTCGCGAGGTCAACAGCGGGGGTGATGAAGTTAGGGGCTTTGTGCGCATCCACCACGTAGTTACCCGCCTTGGTGAACCGCCCGGTGGCGATGGCGCCTTTGCCTTTGTAGTAACCCTTGCGCGCGCGTTTCGTGGTGAGTTTCAGGAACCCGGTGCGCTTGGCGGCGCGCGCGAAGAGCACGGCGGAGGGGAACATCGCGGAGGTTTCTTGGTGTTACCGTCCCGAACTCGGAGGGAACCAAGGGACGTCGCGCGAAACACCGGCCGTTCGGGGAGTGCGTGTCGACCGAGACGCGTTGTGATGACGAGCGCGGCGATCCTCTCAAGACGATCCGTCGCAGGTTTTGATGATCGGCGTCGGGACGAAATTTTTCGAAGGTCGCCTTCTCGCCGATAAACTCGAACGTGCCGACCCTGGCGTGGCCAGGCCACACTCGGACTGGCGCCCCCCTTGGTTTGGCGACAGCCAAACACGCACCCCGGTCGTGATGCTTCGCGCGGTCACGGCGCGGTGTCGCAACCTGGCGAGCGCCGGATGTGATGCGCACCGCATGTCGCCCCGGTGGATGACCCCGCATCATCATAATGGGTTCGTCGCCTCCGCACACGAAAGGTCATCTTTTCGTTTCTCCACCGCCGTGGACGGCGGCGTCGCCTCCAACACCACCAAACCGTCCCCGAAGCCGCCGTCGCCCACCCCGGCGTCGCTTCGGCCCGCGATTTTGGTCTGCACGTCGAAGGTTGTGAACAAAGAAACCCGAGGGGACTACGAAGCGTGGTTAGTGGATGGCAAACGTTTGATCGAAGAAGTGCTTTTCGACAAAGACTGCCAAGCCGGTTTGCGCGACAGAGACGCGTCAGCAGAGGTAAACGTCCAGAGCAGGTTCTCGTGGGTACACTTCCCGGCACCGAGTGCGAGTGATTCGGATGCTAATGCTAATTTTAATGCTAATGCACCTAATGCACAGCACCAGACCGAAACCGGTGACGAGCCGTCCTCGCACCGTCACAAACGGCTCACTCGCGCCGGCACCGGCGCGAGCGTTTCGCACGTGCAGCACCGCGGCTCGCCCGCGTGCGAAACCGTGGCCGTGGTGTTTCAGGTACGTACTGTATTGGGCCTTTCTCAGATCCCGCCGACTGTTGTTGCTCATACAAGACTGACACTTTCTTTTATTTATCGTAAGCGGCACGACGACTTGGAGCGGTGGAGGCATAGCAATCGAAGGCAGGCTTGGCTGAAACGCGGCGAACGGTTCGGGGATGACGGCACGCACGGCGTGACCTCACGGGCCACTTCAATCGATACGGATGACGGGTCCCTGGGGGGGTGGCTCCCCGCGGACGCAAACGCGAACTCCCTAAAATCGGAATCAAAAACCTCACCAGAGGCTTGGAAAATCTACCTAACCGTGTTACTAGCGCAGTACCCTTTAGTGGAGTTCAACGCTTTGTTTTTGCTACCCGCGATCGAAGTGGTGGATGTGGGCGGTGTGTTCTTTGGAACCGCGCCGCAGCCGCTGCGACTTTTACTCATTCAAACCTGGACATCCTTCGCGGCGGTTTTCGCGACGCTTCCGTTAGCGCAGTGGGGATTGAGAAAAGGTAAGTATTTCCCACCCAACACATTCCGCCTCCCTGATTGCCCATACGAGACTGACACTTTCGGCTTTTATCGTATCAGGCGGGTTCCTTGATGCGCGACTCGGTGCGCGTGGGTTGCTGTCCGTGTGCGGTGCGTACGCAGCAGTAGTAATGGGCGCGTTTGCAGCGCAGCCGGTGGCGGGGGAATTGGTGGCGAAAATAACCGGCACGGGATAGCCGGGCGTGTTGAAATATTATTTACGATTGGAGACGCCTTTTCTTTTGTCAAAACAACTCACCAGCTCTTCGCGCACTCCCCCGCGAGTAAATCCCCGAACGCGTGGTACTCCTCCTTGGTTGCGCTCGCGTTTTTCACGATTTCCCAAAGCCCGCCGCATTCCTCACGGGCGTGTTTCATGTCACCCACAATGGACGGCGTCACTTTTTCGGTTTCGTTTCCGACAGAACCCGCCTGGGCCAACCTCAGCGCCCGCGCGCAAACGCCGCGGTCCAGCATCACCGCGACAACCAGCGCCCACCGTTCCGGACGCAGCCCCGGCGTGGCGGCGTCGAAAAAAAACGTCCGCAAGAGCTCGCCCAATGATTTTTCAAGTCCCGTGAGTGACGATTGTAATCCCAACAAAGCGCGCACCGACGGAAGCGCCCGGCGCAGTTCAACCGCGGTGGATTCGGACATGGCCTTGGCGTACCCGAACCTTGGCGGGAGCTCTTCTGCTGTGGGATCCGCCCGCGCGGAACTACCTGACTCCGTCTCCATATCGCCGTCTCTGTCTACCACCAAATCCTGTTGCGACGATTTCCGAAGGTCGCTTCTTGAGTCACTCACATCTTCAACACCGTTTACGTGCGCAAACGTCGCCCTCGTCACCCACCCGTCCAGAAGCATCCAGGTCTGGCCGAACTCGGAAACCGCGCCGGAAGGCGCGAGGGCGATACCTGCGGCGTCCGTGTCGTCGTCGTCCGTTTCCTCCGCGTCCGAAACGTCGGCGTCGGTGTCCTGCGTATCGCCGTTGGAAATTCGTTCGCCCCTCACTTTCGTCAGCGTCGCCTTCAGCGCGTGTCTCGCCTTTTCAAGCGCGGCCTCCGCGAGGGCAACCGCGGCGGCGTCACCCGCGGCGCTCGCGATTTCAGCCGCGATCGTCGCCGCCTTGAGCGCCGCGGCGACGGTTTTCTCGTTCGCCGCGTCGCCGGCGTTTTCCGAGTCACCATCGCCATCCAACTCGTCATCAGCCGTTTCATTCGTGTCACCGCCCCCGTGCAGCCCCAAAACTATCGCCGCGGCTTCAGGAATAACACGCGAGATCTGCCCTTCCGAGAACGTTCCCATTAGGTTCCCCGCTTTCGTCGCGTTTTCCGTGCCTTCCCCGAAAACGCTAAAGTAAAACGTGGCGTTTCCGTGCGCGTCGCTGAGATAAAAAAGAAAGTGTCAGTGTCTCGTAACATGTATGAGTAAACAGTCAGGGTGATGGTAATCATACCGATCAGTCGGCAGAGTGTGGTGATTGGGAAAGCCCCGCACCTCGCGGTTTCGTCCGTGCTCAACGAGGAGTCGTCCGGCCCGGCGCGTCTTTCCACGAACGAATCCAGCGCCCGCGGGTTGAGACTCGAGGCGACCATTCCATCGTCGTTCGGAGGTAACCCAGGCGGCGGCTGGTGCTTGGTTTCCTGGCTAGGTGGTTCCGAAACCGGGTGCTTCCTTGGCCCCACCATCGAGGTGTTTTTCGCACCCAACGGCTGTTCGCTCGCCGTGGCGAAGAATACCTGTTGTTTCGTTTTCGTTTTCGTTTTCGTTTTCGTATTTGAACCGGCCCTCGCTTCGCGCGGCACGAACCCCTCCACCGCGGAGGCTGCTTTTTTACCCAAACCTCCCAAGCCTTCAAAATTTGCAGAAGCCGCGCTGGTTGGCGAGTTAACAACCCCGGAAGACACACTTCTCTCCACCACCACAGGGGCCTTTCTCTCGAAAACCCCCGCTTTGACGTGCTTGTTCGCGTCGCTCATCGCCTTGGCCTTTTCTAAATTCGCGGCGGTCATTAAATCGGTTTCGGCGTTTTTGTTTCCGGTTCCGTCGGTATCCTTTTTCGTCGTCGTCGTCGTCGGACTCGGGTCCAGGGAAAGCGCCAAAGAAACCCCCAACGCTTCCGCGGCGGACCGGTGCGTCGCACAGCAGAACATCTCCAGGTCCTCCCGGAGGTACACTTTTCGGTGTAGCGCGTCGATTCGGTAGGTCCCCCGGCCGCCAACAACGGCGCCCGCCGCGCCGTTTTCGCCGCCGATTTTTCGCCGCTCGCGGAACGTACCGCGCACGCTTGTTTCTCTCGAGTCGTTACTGTTACCTAAGAAACCTCCGTTCATCCCTCGCTTCGCGGTTTTCAGGGGCACAGCGCACAACGGCCAGCCGCACTTTCCTGTCAAACAACGCTCCTCGCACGCGCTCATGAACTCCTCTCCGGTTAGGGGTTTCACTAACCGCGCGAGCTTTCGTAGCGCCTCCGCGCTCGTTTCAACAGCATGGTACTCCTCATCACCGCACTCCACCGGCTTGTCCTCCAGCAAGCGGTCCACGACGTTGAGCTTGCCTCGCGCTTCCGTGACCACTACTTTGGCGATCGCCTGCTCAGCAGCGGAGGCGCTTGGGTGGCTCGTTTGGTGCGCAGATGTGGGGGGCGGGAGCTTTACTGATTGGTTCTTCAGACCCGCCGCATCCTTCGACGGATTCGGCTTTGGCCGCTGCGTCGGGCGCTTCTTCGTCGTGACGGGCGAGGCGTCAGGCGCGGTGGACACGCCGCCATTCGTCGGGCCACCCGTTTTGCCCGCAACATCGGATTCACCAATCGCCCACTGCCACTGCGCTCGGGAAACTAGGTCGTCCGCACCGAAGGGAGGCACGATCGCGCTTCCGCGTTCCGACGAAACCGAGGTCGGCACTTTCGATGCAATCTCGGCGGCGGGTCCAACCGGGGCACCGCCCGCATCCAAAACGTCGCCATCCTCCACGGGCGCGCCGTAGTCGAATATTGGGAGCGTCGACATACCCACGCGCGAACGCCGGCGTTCCGGAAAACGACGCGCGACGTGGGAAGTGGAGGCCGCCGCCGCGGTCGACGAAGGAGGAAGGATCTCGAAAACCGACGCAGAAGACGACTGGAACGTGATTTTCACGGATTGAACGAAAAACGTGACCTCAAAGCTTCGACTCCACTGTTCCCGTCGAGGACACAGTGGCGCGCAAAGCGTGACGAGGCGTAAAGTGCACGGAGAAGGAGCGGACCGCGACGGCCGAGTGAGAGTGATGCCAGCGAAGCGGTGCAGGCATGGGAAGCAGAAATGCCAGTGCTCGGAGTGCACCCCTTGCCCTCACGGGAAGGTGAAAAACTCCAGCAAAGACTGCAACCCCTGCCCCCACGGCAAGCTGAAAGGCAGGTGCGCAGACTGCAACCCCTGCCCGCACGGCAAGCTGAAAAGCCACTGCGCGGACTGCAACCCCTACCATTACTGCAAGGTGAAAGACAGCTGCGTGGACTGCAACGCCTGCCCCCACGGCAAGCTGAAAAAGAACTGCTCGCAGTGCAACTCCTGCCCGCACGGCAAGCTGAAAAGCGGCTGCGCGGAGTGCAACCCCTGTCCCCAGAGCAGGGTGAAACGTTTCTGCGCGCAGTGCACCCCCTGCCCTCACGGCAGGGTGAAATGCAACTGTGCGAACTGCAACTCCTGCCCTCACGGGAACGTGAAAAGCAGCTGCACTGTGTGCAACCCCTGCCCTCACGGGAAGCTGAAAAACGGCTGCAAAGAGTGCAACCCCTGCCCTCACGGCAAGCTGAAAAACCATTGCGCGCAGTGCGCGCCCTGCCCCCACGGGAAGGTGAAACTCGACTGTGCAGACTGCAACCCCTGCCCTCACGGCAAGGTGAAACGCTTCTGCGCGGCGTGCAACCCTTGCCCTCACGGCAAACGGAAGACCAGTTGTGCGGCGTGCAAAACGGCACGCGCGGCTCCGCCGAGTTTGAAGCGGGTCAAACGCGAGCCCGAGAGTTCGCCCGAGATCAAACAAGAGCCCGAGATCAAGCAAGGGCCCGAAGTCAAGCAAGAACCCTTCACCATCCGCGGCTACTGCGGCTTGGACAAGTAGGAACGCCGAGGAAGCCGCGTCTGTAGTCTAACTGTTTCACGATGTCTTTTCAATCACACACGATGTTTCTACGCTCTCACGCGACGACCTCGCCCCCCCCGTGCCACGCGTCTTTCCACTTCGAGTCGTCGTCGTCCACGGCGAACACCCGCAGGATATCGGTAGGCGTGAGCACCGCGATCGGTCGGTCGTGTTTGTCCACGACGTACACGTGGTGAATGCTGTGCGTGTTGAAGCGTTGCAGGACGTCACGCAACGTCGTCGTGGGGCGCGCGAAAACCAGCTCAACGAAGGTTCGGTCCGAAATCTCCTGAGACGAGGAGCGACTTTTCGATTTTTCAACTGTTCCCTTTTCGTTCTCCCCAAAAAGCATCCTCGCCTCCGCGAACGGCGCGTCGCAGCGGCCGATGGCGTCGCCTTTCCGTCGTGAGATGAACTCCGCGACGGGCAGGGCGAGCATCCGGAACGAGTTCTGGCCAAGACGCCGTAAATCACTCGCGCTCAGGTTCGCCACGAGCTCGTCGTTCTGGTCCACGATACCAACGGCGGAGACGTTTTTGTCCCGCATCAGCTTGAAACACGTAAGCGCGGACGCGTCCCACGGAGCGGTCACGACGCTCGAGCCGTGTCGGGTGATCGTGGTGCGCGTGGCGGTTAAAGACCGAGTCACGCGTTTACTCGTTTCCGTAACGCATCCGACCGGGACCGTGTTTTGTTCAGAATCACCCGTGGCTCCGGGAGTATTGACAAGAGAAACTTCTTCGTTTTCTTCTTCGTGTATTTTTGAAACCAATCCAAGCTCGCGCAGCGTCGCGTCGGCGAGTGAACTGCCTGTTTCAAATTTCCGCGACAGGAATCGTAAAATGTCGAGTTGCGAAACAATCGCGCACACCCTCATCGTGCCGTCCATCGTGTCGTGATCGAACACCGCGAGTCGGTGACACACCCCCACGGTTCGTACAAACGCTTGCTGTTCAATCGCGGCGGCGACCGCGAAGTCGTCGGGTTGATTTTTCGTCGGCGAGTCTCGCAAGCGTGCTTGCGACGCTTCGACCCGCGCGTCTCTTTGCGCGACCGTCAACGGCGGCGCTGGTTCTATCACACATTCGTGCGTCATGCGGTGTGTGGTGTGGGCACCGCTTTTTGTGTGCTGTGAAGAATCCGAACCGTCGCAGCAGGTGTGAAAAAACCCGTGCGACACCACGTCCAACAGCGTGGCGTCGTTTTCGTGGCCTTTGAACACCAGCTTTCCGTCCGGGGTCAGGTGTATTTTTGTCAGGTGGGAAGAAAGAAAGTCCTCCGCGATTCCGTCCAGCTCGGCCATGCGCTGTTCTCGCGTCAGTCCGTCCGTGTACGATGATCGGCACAACGCCGGGTCGAGGCCGTCGATGAACGCGTGTGTGATGTCGAGACACGACGCGAAGCCGTGGAATTCGCCCGTAGTGTTGTCCACCACGGGGGCGGAGAGTATCCCGTGTCTCCCCAGGACTTTCAACGCCTCGCCGATCGTGCACGTGCGACCGAGGGTAACCACGGTGCTGGGCGGTCGCGTCTCAAGAAAACCGCGCAGAGACCACCCGAAGAGCAGTCTTCGGGCTTGGTCGAGGTCGGGGGTTGCGGAGATGGTGGTGGTGGTGACCGTGGTGGTGGTGGTTTTCGTGGTTTCGTGAGACCCCGCGGTGTGCTCACCCACGGCGCCGTGGTCACTGGCATGGCTGTTGCCCAGGACGTCCGCCATGTCCGCGTCAAAAGCGCTGACGCCGTCGTCACGTTTGCCGCGCAGAATGTCGCCGATAGCGCGCTTCGAGCCGGGCATGCGGGAGATGCGCGAGCGAGTGTGGCTGTCGTGGCTTTTAGGTGGCTTTTCCTTCGTCACGCGTTTGCCGGTCCAAGAAAGAAAGAAAAGCAACGACTGAAGTGACTCTGCACAACTCTTCGCACACCTCACCACCACAGCTCACCCGTCACCACCGACCCCGCCATGGCCACGCTCGAGACCATGCCGCGCGATGCAGCCCAGCACATCTTTCGCCTCGCCTTCTTCCGCGACTACGCGTCGCTTTCGGTTAGACAATTGAATTTTTTGCTGAAGGACAGAGACGTGTCTATCGACGGCGTGGTCGAGAAGCACGAACTCGTCGAATTGGCGCACGCGAGTGACGCCGCGAGCGGGACCGAGAGCGATGTGAACCAGCGCGGAGTGAGAAGAGGAAAAAGCGAATATGGACCTCCGAGTGGGGCCGACCCTAAACTCCCACCGTCAGTCGAGGTGCCACAGTTACCGCGGCCCGAGGTCTATGTCCACAAACGAGACGCCCCCCAAGTGCCTTTTGACCCCGTGCCTGTTGGCGTAACCCTCGGGTTGAACGCGGTGAAGGCTGCAGTTCACATCTCGATGGTTTCAAAGGAACTTGGGGACGTGGTGATGGACGATACGCTGTGGAGCGCGCCGTTGGACGCGCTGGAGGAAGCGTTCGAGGATGGGGAAGACCCCGGAACAGACAAAACAAAACTCGAAGGACTCTTCGCGCCCCCCGGTTCGGACAAATACAGAGACCTGCGGCACAAGGAGTCGTGGGACACGTTGTCCGTCTTCAACCAATACCATGCGCTGCTCAGATACGTCAAGGTGCTGTGCGAGGACTATTTCAAAGCCTGCCACATTGACGTCCGCAGCGTCGCCGAGTCGTACTATATGGCGCAACAAGCGGACGACTATTGGCGAACTGCGGGCGAAAATGGCTCCGGCTTCTATATGCGCGGCGACAAGAAACGGCCGCGAAACTGGTATCAGAACGTTTTCACGGATGCTACGGTCGGGCGGATGGTCTGGAACTCCTTCAGTCCTCGTTTGACTGACGGCGATCAATTTTTCGACTATTGGGAAATTCTCCTTCACAGCGCGAGTGCTTTCGAGCACGAGACCGGTAACGGAGAGAGGTTCAATTGTGATCTCATCCCCGACGAGCTCTTGGCGCAATGATACATAAAGAGTACACCTCGCAAGAAAGCAAAAAACTAAAGATGAAACCTGGTAAGGTTTACCGGGGGAAGAAGGATTTTGAAAAATCGTAGAGACAATCTTGTTACAGCGAGTATACTCGTACACCAGAACCACTCTCTACTGTAGAGATCTAAGCTGGCATTTTATCCTTCAAGTACGCCAAAACCGCGGCCGCCCCCTTGTCCAAGATCGCCCTGCGAATCGACCGAAGCGGGTTCCCCTCTAACTGCAACGACCGCAGGGAACACAACCCGAGGTCCGGGGGAAGTTTCGTGAGAACGTTGTTTCTCAAATCCAGTTCGTCAAGATTTTGCAGATTCGCAATCGCCGGTTGTACGCCCTCGATCTCGTTGTCACTCAACCGCAGAGTTTTCAAACGTTTCATAACGTACACCTCCTTTGGTACCGCGGCCAGGCTCCCTTTCTCCCACCGCAAGTGCTCCAGGGTGCCGATTAACGGAGCTAATAGACCCCCGTCCATATTCGCCGGCGATTTCAGTTTCGACAAATCCAACGACGTCAACGCCGGCACCGACAAAAAGCAACTCGGGTTTGTCAAAAACAAACTCAACTTTGCGTTACCGTCGAGACGCAACGCTCGTAACGATATTTTCGTAACAGGTCCACCTGGTGCATCTGGCACACTCAACGGCCACACCGTTAGGTTGTTGTCATCCAGAAATAAACTCACCAAGTCCGGACACCCGCGGATCGTTTCGGGAAACACTTCAGTCAACGCGTTCGCCCCTAAATCCAACCGCGTGGCGCGCGAGGCCCACGCCTCGGACGGGACGTGTTTCAAACCTTTTCCGCGAAGATTGAGTGAGATTTCGTTACCCTTGCCGCCATTCAAACTAGGGTTAGTTCGTTTAACACCCGTAGCGTCAACCGCGACCGTGCTTTTGTTAATCGCGGCGAGCACGGCTCGTCGCGCGTCTTCCGCGACTTGTGTTTCGTCGCCCCCGCTTCCAAACGCCCCGGCTTCGGTGTCGCCGTCTAAAACCTCCGGCAAACGCGCTTTCAGCAGTTTCAGCAGGTCTTTGACCGGTCCAGTGATGACGCTTTGCCGTATCGACCGTAACGGGTTGCCGTTCAAGTTGCACGACCTCAAATTAACACAGGTTCCTATTTCGGGTGCGACGTTTTGTAAGTCGTTTTCGGCGGCGTCGATCGCGGCGAGTGTTTTTTTTAAATTCGCGAGGCTCGCGGGTAAACCGGTTAACGAATTTCTCGAAACGTCCAGCGTGACTAGTGCGAGGCACCCGTGTCCGATTGCGTCAGGCAGAGAACCACTCAACCGGTTGCTGCCGATATAAAGCTCGTTCAACACCGCGAACCGTTCGATCGCGTTTGGAACGCAAACGATGTGGTTTTCGCGCAGGTTTAATATTCGCAGCGAGTCGCCAGCGCCGGCTAACCCGCCCGGGAACGCGTGTAACCTGTTGCTTGAGATATCCACATCCTGTAAACTCCGCAAGCCACTTAACGTGCCATCGGGTATCGTCTCCAGCTTGTTTTTCGACAAGTCGAGTTCGACTAGCGAAACACACAAACCCAACGAGTCGGGCAGTTTTTGTATGTTACACGCAGGCGCTTCCAGTTGCGCCAGGTTGAAACACTTCCCCAAGTCGTCGGGCAGGCGCCACATGTTTTTGTTGTGCCCGCACTTCAGCACCACAAGGGTTTGCGGCAACGTGTCCGGCAACGCCTGCATGTCGTTGTGGGATACGTCAAGCAAGCGCAGGGGTAGGTTCAACAGGGCGTCGCCGGGAAGCGAACTCAACAAATTACGACTCAGATCCAACTTTTGTAACGCGACGCACTTGGCGATGGATTCGGGAAGCCGGGTGATGCGGTTGCGCGACGCCACGACGCTGGTCAGGTCGTGCGTTTCCCACCAGTTCGGGTCGTTCGCAGCACCCTCGGGTGCGCCGAAATCGATCGTGCTGGTAAACACGCGTCGCTCATCCTCGGTGGTCGGGTCCGACTCCGGGTCGAACGCGCCGGCTGGGAGTTCGCAAAGGCCCCTTCCTCGCACATCGAAAACTCCCGTTTGCTTCGCCACGAGAAGCGCGCGTGCCACGCCTCTGGCGGTGTCATCCCCTCGCGCGTCGAAACCCGCGCTCGCGAACGGGTCGCGTCGCGCACCGCGCGCGACGCCGGGAGACGAACGCATCGCGCGTGGCGAAGTGTGCGTCGGTGCCGAGTCATCAACGGGTAAAATATTCTACGAACCGTCGTCGGAAAAGTCAACAATAATAAAATCCCGGGCGTCTTCACCAAGCAGACCTCGGGGCGCGCCCCCAGCGGTCTCCATGGCGAAGAGTCGCGCGCGGGTCGTCATCTGGTGTCTAGCGATCGTTTCCTTGGTGCTGGAGTTTGTGAAATGGCGACACGGAAAGGGAACGCCGGTTCCGAGCCACGTTGTTCCCGTCGTCGATGTTTCCACGCGCGAAAAAGTCGCGCATCGTCACGACGCACGGCACCGGGGACACCTTCCAAGTGTCATAAGGGATTCGGAGCCTACGAGCAGGAAGGGCGAGGCGGTGCACGTGCAGCAAGCAGAGCCAATACTCGGCACGCAAACCGTATCACGACCGACGGGTGATGGCACGACGAGTGGGACGAGTGTTGTGGTACAGGAGAGACCGACTGATGAAGGAACGAAAGATGAACACGAAAAACTTTTGTGTTCCGGTACCCCGAACGCGGAGTTCGCGGGCGACGTCGTGGAACACGGCTGGGGCTCGGACCCGAAACACCACGCAGTTGACAAACACGAGTGCTGCCAGAGATGCCGCAAATCAAAAGACTGTAACGTCTGGGTGTTTTGCGACCCGGACAACGAAAAGTGCGACGGCGACAAAAAAGGACAGTGCTGGTTAAAGCGACAGACGCTGTGGTTCGGGATTGCGCCGACGACGTCGGCGGAAGGACCTGCAGTGCCGTGGACGTCGGGGTCGGATTTCCGCAAAGGCGCGGGTAGTCTTGCTGTTACAAATACTGAAGAAGAAGAAGAAGAAAATGTTGAGGATTGGTTCAAACCGATCGACGCGACGAACCCGGCGGCGAAATACGGCGACGGCGATGAATACGGCGACGAATCCTCGAGTAGTAACTCGTCACCAAAAGTCTTCTCGGGAAAACTTTCGAAACCCCGTGTTCGCCAGTGCGGCAACCCGGCGAATGACGGGTACGCGAGCGTAAACGTGACGTGCTTGGAGCGCTCGGTGACCGCGACGGACTGGGTGGTGTGGCATGACGAGGAGGTTTTCGCGCTGAAAAAAGAAGAAGGAACAGATGATGAGGCTGTCGCCTCGAAAAAAGAACAAGGAACGGAACCGGTCAAAACGCAAACACAGGTGGCTTGGTACGAAAAGCACGCGTCGTACGACGGGCTCGCCGTGAAGTGGGGCATCGGGTTTAAACAGAAAAGCGCGACTGCTTGCGCCCGCGCTTGTTTGCGCCACGAACCGATCGGCACGCAAAGAGGCGGTCCTTTCGGTGCCTTACCCTGTAACGCCTTCGCGTGGTGCCCAACCGACGTTGTGGGTGGTACTTGTTTCGAACCAGACGCACACACGCACGGCCCGGGGGATTGTTGGCTCAAGTTCACGGAGACGCCCGAGTCGGTGCAGGTGAATCAGCGAGGCGCGAATGACGCGGAGGCTTTCGAGGTTGACGGGAAATCTTACAAACGGCGACACCCACGGGCGCCGCGGCAAACGCAGTGGACCAGCGGCATGGTGTTGCCGGTCGGATGGACGCCCTCAAACGGGACGTTCGGGCCGCGCGCGCGGTGGTAGAGAGGGTAGGTGAGGGAGGGGAGGGAGGGGAGGGAGGGGTGGGACAAACGGCGACACCCACGGGCGCCGCCGCAAACGCAGTGGACCAGCGGCATGGTGTTGCCGGTCGGGTGGACGCCCTCAAACGGGACGTTCGGGCCGCGCGCGCGGTGGTAGAGAGGGTAGCGAAGGGAGGGGAGGGAGGGGTGGGGTATAGGTGGGAAGGTGAAAGGGAAGCAGTATAGCAGGTACAGAGTAGAATGAGATGAGACGTGCGCTTCGTTTTTTCTTCGTATGTATTTTCTCTTGTCTCGCCCTACCACTCTTGTGGACCTCGGGGAGTGTTGATGTCACGCAACAAAGCATTATCGTGTGCACCTTCTGGCTTTCGCTGCGAGGTTTTCTACTCGGCGCACAAGATAATGCTTCAGCGTGATGTCAACAATCCCGCCAATCTACAAAAGCGACCCCACGCGTTGATACGCCTCCAGATCTATCCCTCTCCGCGTCCTTGGACTTCGGGTTTCGAAATCTGCGTATGAGCTGCGCGCAATCTGCACTTTGTACAGCTTCACTAGCAGCTCAGAGCTCAGATTCCGAGCCTAGAAGCTCAAGCACCCGGGCAGGGATGAGAGATAGCAAACATATCGACGCATCAGGTGACGCGAAAACGCTCGTCGCGCCCCACGTCTTTTGTTTTTTCATCCTACGTACATTTCTTACTCGTCTTCCTTTCTTTTTTGGTCTTTCGAAACAGGAGCTACGAACTCCCACAAGCAAACAGTCTGTGCGTGTTGTACCGTCTGGCCAAACACATCAGATCAGCCCCCCCACCTCCCGGTCCGCCATGTCGCGGTTGACGTTGATGTCGGTCGCGAGGAGCTTGCCTGGCAACGAGGTTCTTGTTGACAAGTCGATGGAGCGGCGCGCGGCGTGCGATTCGTCAACGCTCCCGCGGCCGCCGCGCTTGCCGTTATCGACACTCGTTCTTGGCGTACGACTGGCGCTCATGTGTTTGTCGTGGTTGATTTCGCCGTGGTTCAATCGCTCGTCAAGCGACCGGGCGTGGATGTCGTGGTCGCGGTTGTACTTGTCTGGAAGCATTGTTTTGGAAGCGATTGGGAATTTTACGAAAACGGTTCGGGAATCCGCGTCAGATTTTCGCGAAAGTGTCGTAGCATTCGTCGGCCGGAAACGAGTGTTGTGTGCGTCATGTGGCGATTAATTTCGTCGGAAACGCACATGACAACGACGTGTGTTTGTGACTCGAAATGGTGATACACGTCGACGAAACAACGCGCGCGCGTAACGTGGAACTGGTCGACGCGCGCGACAAGCGTGACCGACAGATTCGGGAAGAAAATTCGCGGGAAACAACCAAAACAAGCGCAGTGGAATCTTCACGTACCGTCGTGATGCTGGCTCGCGACGTTACCCATGTTTTCGTGGAGAGAGTGGTGGTAGCTGGAAGTGAGTGCGCGGGTATGCGCCGGTGAGGATGGAGGTCGATGGCACGTGTGCGTCGCGTGTTCCGGGGAATGACGCTTGGCGACGAAGGATGGCACACCTAGGTCGTTGTTTGCCAAAATTGCCACGTGGAAAATATTTTGGCAAAAATCGAATTTTTGCCCACCGCTTGGACCTGCTTCTTTTCGTGTCGGGTTCCATCCATCTCACTGCAGATGGGCTCTCCCCTCCGAGACCTCCTCCTTCCTGATGAGCGAAAGTGACGAAGAATGGGACCCGAAGGTGTCTGAAGGCGACAACTCGGAGGGTTCCGAAAACGGCGACCCCTCCGACGCCCCCGATCTGTTCAAATGGCTCTCCAAAGAAGTTCGCGAGCTCGTGCCTGGCCGCGTGCCGGTGCTGGCAACCCCCCCCACCGCGCTCGAGTTTTCGCGCGATTTCGTGTCAACGAACAGACCGTGTGTGATTCGCGGTGCCTTTGACCACTGGCCCGCGCGTTCGCGTTGGAGTTTGGACTACCTATCCGCCGTGCTTGGGGATACCCAAATCTCGGTAAACGTCACTCCAACCGGGTTGGGTGACGCGTTGTGTGTCACGACGGGATGGGAGGTTAAATACGCGGGGCAGGCGAATGGGAAGACGCCGAACGAAGTGAAACACGTGGGGGATGCCGAGAAACTCGCGGTTCCACGCGAAGGGTTCGCGGTTCCACGCGAAGTGTTCGCGGTTCCAGAGGAGCGCCGGATGCGCTTCCGCGAGTTTGCCGAGATGCTACGTAACGCGTGGGTTTTCGCGAACGCCCCCGTCCCGCGCGCCGCGTCGACCCCGGAGATTCCGTACGTCTCGCACCAAAACGACTCGTTCACGAACGAGTTCTCGGAAAAGCTCGGGGTCGACTTGGGTGGAAACGACGGCTTGGACGGCCTGGGCGGTTTGCGGTTCGCGAACGACGCGTTTGGACACACACCGGATGCGGTCAATTTCTGGGTAGGCGCAGAACACGCGACGACGTCGTTCCACCGCGATCACTACGAAAACGTGTATTGCGTTTTGTCCGGGTCGAAAACGTTTACGTTGCTGCCGCCGTGCGACGCTTGGCGGATGAAGCCCCGAAAAGCGCCGCGCGCGAGGTTCGAGTACCGAGCTGATGCGAGTACCACCGCTGACGGTACCACCGCTGACGGTACCACCGCTGACGGTACTGTCACGAAAGCTTCTATTGCGATTGACGCGCCCGTGACGGAAATATCGTGGCCCTCCGCGACGCCCGAGTCCTTAGCTCAAGACGGCGGGCCTCCGCCGATTGTCGTCACGGTTCGCGCCGGGGAAACCCTGTATTTACCCGCGATGTGGTTTCACCACGTGTCCCAAGCTCGGTGCCCGGACACGAAGGAACCCGCGATGGCGGTTAACTTCTGGCACGACATGACCTTCGACGACCGCTTCGCCGCCGCGAAGTTTTTGGAACAGGCGCACGCGCGGTGGGGGGGGAGCGATTCATAGAGACCACGACGTAGGATTAGGATAAGTAGAGGATAGAGACCAGTAGTAATACACGTGTAGTGGTAGTGGTAGTGGTAGTGATACCAGTAGTAATACCACTGGTACTACCACTGGTACTACCACCGGTATAAATACCAGCTCGCCGTAGCGCGACGGCGTCGAGAAACGACCCTGCCTAAAAATAATACCTAGCCAACCTAAAAGTACTCCAACCCCATCGCTTTCCTGAACTGTTCCACCAATGGCATTTGGATGACCATCACCGGGCCTTGCCGTGCCGCGGCGGGCCAGAACCCGCGGTACAACGCTTTGGGTCCGTTTTGTTGAAGCAACCGAGTCGCGACGGCGATTGCGTTTGGAGGCGTTAAACCTTTTCCCGAAGCGTGCGACTTCGACGAGCTCGCCATGACCAGCGTTTTCAGGGTATCCGCCGGCTGCGTCACCGTCTGCGCCACGATGCCTGATACGAGGGATGCGGTGAAATGTAAAAAAGGGCCCTCTTTGAACTGCAAATCGGGAGAACGTTTCAGCTTTCGCTTCACCGTGTCGTACGTCGCCAGCTGCGCGCCGCTGAGCGTCGCGGCGCGGAGCATGCACACGCCGTACCCGCGCCACAAACCGGCGATGCCTTCTTTTTTCACTATATCACGGAAAGCCCCAAGCGTACTTGTGTACGGGCTACCGCCCTGCATGCGTATCCGCACCACGTCTATCGGGTTGAACACGGCGCTGCCCGCGGCGCCGGTGGCGGCGCCCGCCAAAACTTTCGCGGAAAACGTGTCGCCGTCGCCGAACAGTTTCGAGGCACTGATGGCGTCGCGTACGCTCGGGTACAGGCCTATTCGGAAGCCGGTGTACGAGAAGGCCCGGTACACCGTGGCTTCCAGGCCGGGGTGCCACAGACCCCGCCAAACGCCTTTCTCGGTGATCGCGGTTCGCGCCAGCGCGAAGGTCGACGAAGGTACGGTCGATGTGCCGTTCGCAGCACCACCCATCGCGACTTGCCGCCGGACTTTAAGCACCTCCAGGGGGTTGAACAATGTGTCCGCCACCGCGCACCCCAGGGACGCGGAGAGCCACTCGCGTTGCCATTGTGATACCCACGGCGCGGCGCCGCGCGGCGGCGGCGGCGGCATGACACGCGCGCGATCGAGAGTGACAATCGCGTTCCCGAAAAATCCGCCTCGGAAGGGCCGACCGCCGACGGTTCGTCTACAAAATATTCAACGACATCGCCGGGCGTCCGGCGCACAACCCGACGCGCGTCGTCGGCAACGACTGTCCGACTTCCCGCGCGCACAGCCCCCGCACCCTCCAGCAACGCCGCCGCCATGAATCCCGACGGCAGCGTCTCGATCGAATTACTGACCGCTATGGCCAACGCCTTCGACGTCAAGCCTCCCGATCCAAGCGGCGGCGAGTATCCGCAGGTTCGCTGGTACCTCGAGACTCTGACGACGACTGGGACGAGTCACGCGTGGACCTGAAACTGGCTTTCGTGCAAAACATGGTCGGCCCCTTCGCGCGCCTCAACGGAGCGCTCGCCGTGGTCAACCCCGAGCCCGCCCCCGAACAGTCTGTCGATGGTCTGTCGACGGTTGAGGTTTTCGACGAGCGTGGCTATCACAGTCTTCCAAAGTGACTTTTGTTGCGAAGCGAGAACTTCAGGTTCACCGACCACACCGTACCAGGCGGCGAAAAGGAGGTGGGAAACTGGGTCGCCGCCTCCTTTAACGACACAGCCCTTTGCACACACCGAAGGGTCGCGAGGCTGCAATTCAGTCTGGAGTTTTGCATGCACGACGGCGCCAAGAGTGACAACTGCCGGGAGTTGGCGCAACACATCGTGCGCCTGTTGCGAACCGAAGCCGCGCCGGAGACGGACCTGGCCACGAGCTGCGCCGCGCACGCCCTGCTTCTTTCGTTTCACGGAAGCGTTTTGAGTGACGACTTTTCCCCGACCGGCAACAGACTCATGATCGAAAAAGTACTCGGCGCTGGAGGTCTAGACGCGACCGTTCTCTTCGCGCGCGAGCTCGACAAGCGAGCTTCGGTCTCGGGGGCGTTCGTTTTTCCAACGCGCTGCGCCGGCGCGAACTGCCGCCACGGTCCCGCCATGCAAGGCTTGGAACAAATCGACGCGTTCACACTGGTGCGAGGCTTTTTGAACGGATTCGCGAAAGGACTTCGTCGTCGCAGCGAATCCGCCGATCTCAACACTATCTGCCGCGGACGCGACATTCAAAACACACTGGCCGGTCCCGACGTCAAAGCGGCGCTGCGCAACATTTTAACCAACAAGCGTCCGCTGTTTTGGGAGGAGCGCGACCTCCCGTGGGACGGACTCCCGGGCGGTCTGATGGGAAAGTTAAAAAACGGTCACGCGCTTCTCGCCATCGTCAACGCCGTCCGCGTGCGCTGCAAGGCACAGGGTATCGCCCGCGTCAACCTCGACGACCTGAGCGCGCTCGTCCCTGAGGAGTGGAGATTTCTTGAGAGCAAAATCGAGATCGAGGAGGTACCGCAGCCAAGCATCAGGAAAATACTCATCGAATAGTCGAGGGAAGCCACGAAGTGGTATGTGGTTTCGCTCGAGATGGAGCGAAACCACAAAGCTGCATCGCGCAGACGTGACGTAATCCTTCACTTCTGTTTTTCTGTTTTAATCGCACACACGACTACGTCGCACATTTCTCCGAAGCTACCGCCTTCGCCTCCCCATCGCTTCTTCATGCTAAATAAAGAGGATACCGACCCAGTGAGATACATACCTTATTACTTTCTTTTTGATCAAACGTAGTTTCTAGCCTTACGTCTCTTCTTTCTCACTTCTTCCCTCCAAACTGTTTTTCGATCGCCGCTTTTTCCGCGTCGCTCGCGCCTAAATCCTTCACGTTTTTCAGCGCCGGGTTCCTTCCCGTTAACCGGTCCATGATGGTGAACTGCTTGAACCGCGCGGCTTTCTCCCTGTCCGGGTCCGCTAGGTTATCCCTCGCCGCCCCCGACGCGTTCGGTCCCGCGGGGTTCCGTCCCAATTCTTTGTCCATCACGCTGAACTGATTGACCACGGCTTTCTTTTCAGTCTGCGAGTTTCCGAGCGTGTCAAGTACCTCTTTGGACTTCGCCGCCGGGTTCACCGCGGTGGACTTGTCTTTGTTCTTAGAGGCGTCTATCCAAGCCTGCGCCTCCGCGGCGTTATCCTCCGCGGCGGCTTGTTTGGGAGGGGTGGCGGTTTTCGCTGGAGCGGGTTCCGCGTCGGTCGCGGAGGTGTTCACCTCAGGTGGGGCGACCCCAGCTGTCTCGGCTCTAACGAACTCGCCGGATTTCTCATCGGTGACAAATAAGACGTACGTCTCGTCGGTCGACGACGCGCGGGTCACGACACCGGAAGCGCGACGGGCGGTGCGTTTCGAGACGCGCGCGAAATGACGCGCGCGAACGGTGGGTTGGGTGCGCGCGACCGCGAACATGGGCACGACGAAGTGAGCATGGGATGAGCTGTTTTTGCGGATAACGGTGACTCGGACCGAATCGCTTTTGCGATTTTTTCGAGGCTCCATTTCCGAACACGTGTCGCTCTCCCCGAGGTGCCGTTCCCGGCCGGGCACTCGCGGCGACACGGAGGTGATGGCGTCGCTCCTTTCGTCTTTAAACGCACCCGGTTATCACCATGGTGCCGTTCCAGTGACTCGTCCCCGGGCATCCAGTGCGCGTGTTTCCACTTCGGGGTCGGCGTCCGGGCGGCGCGACACATGTGCACTCGGCACGATCGGCGCCTGCAGCAAATTCGGGGCACGGAAAAAACACGGGTCCGGTTCACGACGACGCGACGGGTTCGTGAGACGCGCGGCGAACGACGATGATTCCACCACCGATGTTGCCAATACAAAACAGGCAAGTGGTGATAAGAGTAACAGGAGTGATGACCGCGTAACCACCACATCCTCATCCCAAACCGAACTCGACAAAGAAAAAGTCGATTACGTCGCCGAGTTCAAAAAAGGCGTGTTGTTCGGGGAAGGCGCGCGGAAGCGGTTCACGGAGGCGCGGATTGATGACAAGGGCTTACCGATCGCGGACGCGCTTGTCGTGACCGCCGTTTCCGTGTTCGTGGCGACCGTGGTTCTGGGGCTAGGCATACCGCGACCGTCCTGGCTGGTTCCCGCGCCGTGGGTCCCAAAGTGGCGGTCGCTTCCGTTTCTGGTACCGGCGCTGTCGCACGGCGCAAAGCTTTCGTGCGCGTGGATCCCCGGTGCGCTTGCGGCGAAGGCGTACGAACGCGATGCGTATGACACCACCGTCAACGAAGCGGTGAAACGCACCGTGAAAGCGGGGTGCTTCGCGGTTGGGATTTTGATACTCGCGACGCAGTTTCAATTGAAGGTTGATTTCTTGTCGCGGGGAATGCCCGTGCCTACGCTGGGTGATTCGCCCGAAACGGACTTGATTCTCAACGGCATCGCCAGCGAGCTCATAGCGGATTCCGTGTTCGAAGCGTTTGGGCTCATCGCGTGGCGAGTCGTTCGGTGTTCGTCGGATATTCCCCCGGACGAAGACGTGCCGGGGAGATGGTTTTGAACAAGGACGGGCGACGCGATTGTTTGTAATTTACAGTCTACCAATTCTTTTTTCTTTTTTTTCTTCAACAATGAGCTAAGGAAGTCGACTAGATCCTAGCCTTTATCAGCCACGTCAGTCAGGAGTTGTTTCCAAAGGGAGGGGGTAGGCGTGCGTGGAAATTATTTTATCGACACAGCATCTCCGATTTTCGTTACCGTCCAGACCAATTGTATCCGGAGTCATCAGAGTAGTAGTCGTAGTTATCGGTGCCGTAGTCGTAGTAGTCGGAGTCGTAGAAAAGGTTGTTCTCGTTCCCGTACTCAGAATCATCGGAGCTTTCGTTGTAGTCATATGTCTCTGGACACCCGTTCGCGCGCAACCATTGCACGATTTCGACATTCGCCGCCAAACGAAACGTCTGTGAGTCCCACGGGCAGCCGTTCTCTCGCGCCCACTGCAGCACCTCTAGGTGCCCGCCCCGAGCCGCCTCCGAGCACGTCAACACGCTCCACGGGAAAGCGTTCGCGCGCGCCCACTGAAGCACCTCGAGGTGCCCACCTGTTGCCGCCGCCGCGCACGTCTCCGTGTCCCACGGACATCCGTTCGCGCGCGCCCACTGCATCACGTTGATGTGCCCGCCCCTTGCCGCCCCAGCACACGTCAAATAGTTCCACGGGGAGCTGTTCTCGCGCTACAGCTTCAACTTCTCGAGATTTCCACCCCTCGCCGCTGCATGACAAAGGCGTCCTTGACGCGACAGGCGACCTCCCCGGTACAGGCGCTGCACCGCGCTTAAACATCCAAGATTTACAGCTTCAAGCTCATCAAGCTCCTCAAACTGAAGCCCCGTCGCCGCCACCGCGTCGCGCATCCCGCGGCTCACCGCTGGGAGCCGTGCGAGATCGGCGGGATCGTCGAAATACTCAGACCTGAGAACGTGCGCGATGACGATGTCGTCGAGAAGGCCCGGGAGCGCGTCTTGCGCGTGGGCAAGGATCGCGGCAGTCATGGCAGTCACGAAAGCACCGTATGCGCGAGTATCGACGTCGTCACGAGTCGCGTTCAAGGACACTACGGAGGTATCGCGTGCGCGTCGTTGTTGTGGCGAGGCTTCCGAGAAAGCTTCAAATGATGATTTCATTATTCAAAAGCAAAAAAATTAGTCTCTCATTCATCGTCGTCGTCCCAAGCGTCCTTCACCTCCGCGACCGGCGCTTTGTTTCTCAAGTGCGGCGGAACGTACCCACCCGCGGAGTTGTACGCCCCAGAGTTGTTGTCCGTCTCGAGTTTTGGGGTAGTTTCTGGTAAAGGCGCCACCACCACCCGCGCCGCCGGCTGGTCGCCGCCGCGTTTCTCAAGCGTGATCGTCCGATCCACCGCCTTTTTCGGAACTACTATGCCGTTTATTTTCGGTTTCGTTTCTTTCCATTCCGTTTCCGAAAACCGCGCGAGTCGTTCCTTTTCCTCCTTCTCTCGTTTGTCTTGCTTCTTCTTGTTCGTCAAAAGACTGCCGCCCTCGAACTCTTTCCGTAGCTTGTCCTTGTACTCCTCGAAGGAACCGTTGAACACGCGGACGTACCCCGGTTCGGGCGGCGATTTCGTCATGTCGCCCTTCTTGACCTGCCAAATCTCATCCACCACCAACGAAATCAAGCGCTCGTCGTGGGACACCAGAACCACGCCGCCTTGGAAGTTGTTCAGGGCCATCGCAAGGGCCTCGATTGTTTCAAGGTCCAAATGGTTGGTTGGCTCGTCAAGAAGCATGATGTGCGGCTGCCTCCACGCCAGCTCCGCGAACGCCAGGCGCGACTTTTGAGATGAAAAGATACCGTGTCAGTCTTGAGTCTCTTGTAATGTGTATGAGGGATTGGGAAGGGTAGACGGAGTGGGTCGGCGTAACAGTTGCCACTACTCAGAGTACTGGTAAATGTTACGTACGCCATACAGTGCAGTAAACAGGGAGGCGGAACGTGTTCAGTGGGAAAGCCCCGCACCTTTTGCCCGCCCGACAAGAACTTCACCGCCTTGGTCGCGAGCTCGCCGGACAAACCGAACTTCCCCAGGTACGCCCTGGAGATAAAAAAGAAAGTGTCAGTCTCGTATGGGCAATCAGTCGGCGGAATGTGGTAAATGGGAAATACTTACCGCGCTTCCTCCAACGGCATTTCCGGGTCCAAGCCCTTCATGTGCGCCACGCAGTCTTGTTCCATGTCCATTGTTTCTAGGTGGTGCTGCGAAAACCGCGCCAGCCGGAGCTTGGTGTGCCGGTTGCACCAGCCCTTGGTGGGCAGAATGTCGCCTTCCAACAGTTTCAAAAACGTGGATTTCCCGGCGCCGTTGGGGCCGACGATGGCCACGCGGCTGTCCATATCCAGCCCAAAATCCAAATTCTCGTAAAGCGTTTCGTACCCCTCATACCCAAAGCTCACGTTCATAACCGAAATGCACGGCGGAGGCAAAGGCGTGGCACTCGGAAAGTTCAGGCGCAGATACGGGTCGTCGAAATCCACGTCAACGGCTTCGTCCTGGAGTTTCGCCAGCATCTTCATCCGGCACTGCGCTTGCTTGACCTGGGAGATAAAAAAGAAATGTCAGTCGTGTATGGGCAATCATCCGGCAGAATGTGTAAATGGGAAATACTTACCATCTTTTGGTGCCCCTGGCCAAACTTCTGGATGAAGTTTTTCAGGTGCCCTTCTCGTTGTTGCTGGTTCGCCCTGACCGAGGTTTCATTCGCCCGGTGTTCGGATCGTACTTTAACAAACGTGTCGTAGTTCCCGCCGTAGTACCGTAGCCGTTTGTTGTGAAGAAACGCGGTGGCGGTGGTGGTGCCGTTGAGGAACCCGCGGTCGTGGCTCACGATGACCACGGTTTTGTCCCACCTCTGTAAAAACTCCTCCAGCCACGTCAACGCGTGGACGTCCAAGTGGTTGGTGGGTTCGTCCAACAGTAACAAATCGGGGGTCATGAACAACGCCTGCGCCAGCGAGATGCGCATGCGCCACCCGCCCGAAAACTCCTTCGTCGCCTTGTGTTGGTCCCGCGCGTCGAACCCGAGGCCGCCCAGAATGGACCCGGCTCTCGCCACTGCGGTGTCGCTGGCGATCGCGTCCAGGCGGTCGTACACCTCGTTCAGGTCGATGCCTTCGTGTGTGTCTTTTATCTTACCGACAGGAGCGCCAGTTGCTGGGTCTATTTCAGCGTCGTCACCAGCTTTTAGTAAGATCTTTTCGATTTTTAGCAAATAGTCGCGCTCCGCATCCGTGTCAAGCACGGTTTGCAAAGCGCTCTTTTCGCTCGGCGCCGCTTCCTGTTCCACGTGGATGATGTGGATGTGTTCAGGCATTGGTATTGTTCGTTCCGCGATGGCGTGTAGTAAGGTGCTTTTCCCCGTACCGTTCCTACCAACAAGCCCGTACTTCGTGCCGTGCACCAGCTTCAGGGTAGCGTCCCGTAGTAGCTCCTGTTTCCCCCCGTACAGCTGGACGTTGTTGATTTGAATGTCCATGTTGGCGTTCGCCCGGCGGTTGGCGTCCGGCCCGGTGCGGATGAAGAAACCCAGGTCCTCCGCGGACATGCGCCCGCCGTTCGCCACGCGTCTCTTTTCCCGTAACTCCAACTCCTGCTTTTCCTTTTTAGCCCGGACCGCCTCTTCCTGTTCCTTTTTGATCGAACGCATCGGTTTCTTTTTCAGCCGCGCAACCGCCTGAGATAAAAGAAAGTGTCAGTCTTATATGGGCAAACAGTCTTGGGATTTGTGAAATAAAATACGTACTTTCGCGGCGAACAGCTTGTGCAGCAGTAGCTTGTAGTGCGCCACGCACACCAGCGGGTCTTGGTTTTTTTTTTCCAGCCCTGGAGAGTGGGAGATGGTCTCCCACCGCACTTGTTCTGTTGCGTGCGCGCCTCGCGGGTTCGCGATCAAGCCAAGGACAAGCGCTTCGCTTTCGTCGGCGGTCCATTCGTTGGTATCATCACCGTTCTCGAGCTCCGCAACCTGCTCAACAACCTCATCGACCCTCGTCGCGAGCTTCACCGCTTTCTCCGCATCCCGCGCCGCCCTTTTCGCCACGAGCTCGGCCTTCTTCGCGATCTTCTCCTCCGCCCTGCGTTCGTTCTCCTCTTCCTTTTCCCGTTCCTTGCGAGTGGACATGGTGCTACGGAAGTGGTGGCTGGCGGTCTTGAAAAGCGCGATCCCAAAAAAAAAAGAAAAAAAGGCGCCGATCAAATCGAAGGGTCCAAGCCGACACCCACGGCTCACCGCTCCCGAGTCTTGGTGGGAAACGCACGTTTCCGTCAAGCGCGACACGGAGACGACCGATTCGCCCGACGGTAGCGGAGGCAGGTCGTGCTGACTGCGAGATGTGTGCAGTCGCACACCGCGCGCCGGTTTGTGGCATTTAAAACCCTCGCCTTTTCCCAGATCCTGCAAAAACCTTGGCCTGGCCTTTTCAAAGTCGTTGCTTATTGTCGGCCTCGTAGACCACGACGCGCGCGCCAGGCAAACCATGTCCGGTCCTTTACCCGAGGTCCCCCCCCAAAAAAAAACGCGAACCGTCGCGGTTCTTCTCGGCAGCGCGGGTGGCGTGTCTGGTGCGGGAAGCGGTGCCCGCCCGTCCAACGACGCCAAGGCGCTTGTGAAGTGGGCGTTGTCAAGAGGCGTCTTATCCCCTCTGCACGACCGCCTCGTGGCGGTACACTGCGTGGAGCTCTCCCCCCTCGTGACGTCCACCGCCAGGGTGGTCACCGAGCCCGTGGTGGGGGGTGTGATCCACCCGCAATGGATGCCCCCCGCGCTCGCGAGCGCGTTCAGCAGGTTCACGAAGAAACAGGGGGGCAAAGGCGCGTCCGCGTTGCGTCTTGAAACCGCGCTTCCAGCGCAAGAAGCGCTGACCAAATTTCTGTCGGGCGACCTGTTCGGCAAGGTCACCGGTACCTTCGACGCGTCACCACCAAACGACTGGAACCTGACTGGCGCGCCCCCCAAGGACGCGGTCGACCTGGTGCTCGTCGGCACCAGAGACGGCGAGGGCTTCGTCAGCGCCGGCGATTTCATCAAGCGCGCCGTGCTAGGCTCGGTGTCTAAGTTCGTGTTAAAAAAGAACCCGGTACCGGTGCTTGTGGTTCGGCAAAAAGACGCGAGACGCGCGTCTGGGTTCGGAAACGACAAAGAGTTTACGCAACCGGGTTCGATCTTTGATAGCATCGCTTCGTCGGTAAGCGATAACGAGTCGATGCAACTTGGGGGTGGCGCTTCTGTCGGACCGAACCTCAAACACGCCACGAGTTTTCCCGGGAACTGGCGCGTCGACGAAAACGTTGACACGGACGCGGACGACGACTCCTTCGACGACGTCTACGGGGACGTTTTACGAGGAAACGCATTACCTACCGACCATGCTTACGGAACCGAAGGCGTAAACACAAAGTCTTTACGAGATGATGTTTTCGGAAACGCTTTACAAGACGATGCTTGCGGAACCGAAGGCGGAAAAAACTCGCTTCCGGACTTGTCGAACCTGTCGCTGCGCCCGACCGACACGTCAGCCGAACTAACGCACACGCACACGGTGCACACCACCACGAAAGCTGTGGTGACGTATCGCAAGATTTTCGGCAACGTCGTGTGCGTGGCGCACGACGGCGGCGAAGACGGGTGCGCGCTGGTGCGGTGGGCCTTGCGGTTCGTCGTGCGGCCCGACGACCGCGCGATCGTCGTCGTACACGTGTGTGGGCGCTCTCCTGACTCGTTGACACTCGAGTTTGAAGGTGACTCGACTTCTGTTTCCAAAGCGCTTCAGCAGTCGGACGATGACGTAACGCACGCGTTCGCGCAGTTCCGCAAGCTCACGCCGGCGCCGACCACCACGCCCGCCTCGTCGGTGATCGTGGTCGGCGACGACGACGTTACGAAGTCGGACTCGTCCTCAAAACTCGGCCCGTACCTACCCCCCGGCTCCAACGATACCATACAAAACAAATGGGGCCTAGGTGCGTTACTGAAAACGTCTTCCGACCGCGGGGCTGACTTGTTGATTCTTGGGTCGCGCGGACACGCGGGGAAAAGCGTCCTTAGGAAAGACACGCCGTTCGCGCCCGCGTTGACGTCGAGCGAATCAGCGAGTTCAATCGCGTCGAACGTGTCAAGCCTGGCGTCGACCGGTGCAGGTGCGGGCCCTCCTGTGAAAACCCACCGACGCGGTGCCGGCGGCGCCGCGAAGACGTGCGCGCGCCTCGCGCCGTGCGCCGTCCTCGCGGTGCCCTCACACGCGCTCCAGGCGTTTCGGAAAGAGAAGTGAGGTCGGCGATGTGCAAATCTGACCGATGACGGCGCCGAAGAAAAGGCGAGTTCGAAAGTGAGGTTTTTTAGACTTTTTCTTTCGTACGTTCGCAGTAGTGCGCTTACAATGTCTCGAATCGTTCATTCATTCACTCGAATCGTATATCTGATACCAGTCAATTTCGCCTTCTTCCGCCCTTCCGCGGTTTACGCATCACCGTCGTCAAAGCCGCAGTAGCCGCGGATGGTGAAGGGTTCTTGTTTGATTTCGGGCTCGAGTTTGATCTCGGGCTCGAGCTTGATCTCCGCCTGACCCGCGCGTGCTGACTTACACTCCGCGCAGAAGCGTTTCAGCCTGCCGTGTGGGCAGGGGTTGCAATCCGCACAGAAGCGTTTGAGCTTCCCGTGCGGGCATGGGTTGCAGTCCTTACAGCTGTATTTCTGCTTGCCGTGAGGGCATCCTTTGCACACCACACATTGCTGTTTCCGCTTGCCGTGAGGGCAGGGGTTGCACGCCGTGCAGTCGTTTTTCAGCTTGCCGTGGGGGCAAGGGGTGCACGCTGAGCAGCTGCGTTTCAGCTTGCCGTGGGGGCAGGGGTTGCACTCCGCGCACATTCGTTTCAGCTTGCCGCGAGGGCAGGGGACGCACGCCGCGCAGTCGTGTTTCACCTTGCCGTGCGGACAGGGGCTGCAGTCCACGCAGCTGCTTTTCACCTTGCCGTGAGGGCAGCAGTTGCACTCCGCACAGTTGCGTTTCAACTTCCCGTGGGGGCAGGGGGTGCACGTCACGCAGTCGTGTTTCCCCTTGCCGTGGGGGCATCGCTTTTTACTCATCGTTCCCGCACGACCACCCCGGCGCGCCGCGTTGTGCGGTCGTTCCCGCGAAGGCGGGACGTCGCTTCAGTTCTGGGAAAGCCGAAAGTCGTTGCTCGTCCATTTTGCCAATTTTCGAGGCGAAGGGGTGCCGCTCGACGACATGCATGAGGTCTTACGCATGACCAGCAGCGCCCAAAAACGCAGACCTGGACACTACACTCGTATTCTAGGATCCGCAAGCGTCCGCGGCGCAAACAAATGAATGTGCGCTCCGGAGCGGCGAACGAGACCAAGGTCAGAATTCTGACCATCAAAAAGTGCGCAACGGGCGACCTTTGTTCTGCGTACTCGTATCTGTCGTCACTGATTTTTTCCCACAGGGTTTCCAAGTAAGCATTGCCGTGCCCCACTCCGGTCGTCACGCGTACCTCGACCGCGCATGTCGTCCTCGGAGAACGTCCACCCGCTGGTGCTCGCGGAGAGTCTGCCTTCGGTGAACCCCGTGAAACTGCTCGGTGCGTTGCGGTCACTCGGTTTTGGTCGTGTTGTTGAGCCCGATGAGATCGCGAATTCTCGAATGCACGCAACGAACGACAGCCATTGTTGCCCTGCTTTTCGCGCCGTCCATCCGCCAAGAGCTCGCTCCCCCCTAACCCTCCCGGTCCCCCCTTTCCCCCCCATGCATCCTTGTGTCACCGCCCACACAGTCTTCTTCGGCCTCTTCGTCGTGTTGAACAACCAGCTACGAGGCTGGTACGCCATGCTCGCCCCGTCGTCCGTGACCAGCTTTCTTCCCGGTACGTATTGGGCCTTTCCCAAATCCCTCCGACTGTTTTCCCATACACAAGACTGACACTTTTCTTTTACAATCACAGGCTCCACGCCGGGCGCCCCCCAGGAGCACGTCTCCGAGTTCAGCGCGCTGTGTGCGACGTTGATTTTCGCCACCGCCCTGGCGTTCAACCTGAACGCTGCGGCGTGGTCCGCGCATAGAAGTAAGTGCAAACTCAACCTGCAAGTCGCGTTTATCAGCGCGGTGGCGGCGTGGACGCACTACGAGATGTGGAAAGGCCGCGATTGGTACGTGGTGTACGGCGGCGCGACGCGCGCGCAGAGCGGGACGGTTTCGTTCAGCGGGCTGCGACAACTGGAGTGGGTGTTCACCACCCCGGTTTTGTTGCTCGTCGTGCAGAACCTCCACGCGTACGCGTTCGCGGCGCTTCCGCGGAAAGATAAAACCGGCGTCGAGAAGGATGAGGAGACGCGCGCGAAGTCGTCTGACCGCGACCGCAAAAAAAGATCAAAAAAATACCAAAAAGCGGAACACCTCACCGGGTACCAGCCCGCGAACCGCAACTTGCTCATCGCGGTTGACTTGCTGATGCTTCTTTGCGGGCTCGTGATGCCGCTTACGATCGGGCTGGAAAGGGGCGTTTTCCTGGCGGTCAGCATCGCGTGCTTTTTCTACGTCATCGGCCACTCCGTCGCGGCGCTTCTTGATATCCTGCGCTTTGCGAAGATGGGCGTGTTCGACAAAGGCCGGCTCGTGGTAATCGCAGTCCTGAAGTGCGTCGCCTGGTCCGGGTACCCCACGATTTACTTCCTCACCGAGTACGGCCGTCTTACGTGTAAACAGCAGCACGACCTGTACCTGTACAACGACGTCTTGACGAAGTTCACGTACTCGCTCGTGATAAGGTGCGGCCGGACGGGGCTTTCCCAAATCAGGCGGCGCGCTGTTTACGGACCCCCTCTTTGAGTGCACTGCCGCTGTAACATTTCCTGGCACCTGTTACAAGTACACACAGCACAAGCGCACTTTTCGGCCCAATTACGCCCGCCTGTTTACTCATACAAGTCACGGTCCCGACTGACACTTTTCCCTCGCGCTCGCAGCGCCGGGTCGCTTCGGTTCATCGAGGCGCTGGACGACCGCAGAGCGAGCTTCGCCGTGCACATGTCCAACGTACAGCGGGCGTTTTTTTTCAACATCACGCACGAGCTGCGCACACCGCTGAACAGTATAATCGGCTTCAACACCCTAGCCATGGAATCCGGCGAGCTCACGGATTTCACGAACTCGTTCATCAAAGCGTCGCTTACCTCGGCGGAGGCGCTGCTCGGTTTGATTAACCAGATTTTGGATTTCGCAAAGTTCGAGGGCGCAAAGGACGGGTCGAGCGGCTCGAGTGACAGCATCGAACTGTCGGAAGACGTGTGGACGATTCGGCAGCTCATCGAACAAGTCACGGACATCTCGCAAAAAGCGAGCTCGAGGGGCGTGGAGCTGTTGATGCTGATAAACCAACCCGAACACTTCAACACCAAGTTCGTGGGGGATTTTTTCCGGTTACGACAGTGCTGCATCAACTTAGTGGACAACGCGATTAAATACAGCTCAAACGTGGACGCGCGTACCGCGGAGGGGAAACAACAAGGACAAGGCGGCGCGACCGCGAAAGACACGCGAACCGCGCTCGTGCAGTTCATCGTGGATATCCGGCCCGTTCCGGACAAGCCCAACACCTCGCAACTTTCGTTCGAGGTCAAGGACAACGGCGTCGGTATCCCCGCGGATAAACAACACGCGCTGTTCGTGCCGTTTTGCCAGGCACGTGTTGCGCGTTTCCCAAATCCGCCACACGCTGTTTTATCTCTCAGCTGGTGACTGTTCGGACCGATTACGGTGACTGTTGTCCATACATCGTCCAATACACGCCCAACACACGACGTTAACCACTTTTCGTTTGCAATCACAGCCCGCGGACCACACCGCCGCGAACGTCAAAGGCACCGGTTTGGGGTTGGTCATCACCAAAGCCATAATCGAGTGCATGGGCGGGAACATCGACTTCGAGTCAATCGAAAATGAGTACACCAGGTTCTTCTTCAAGGTACGGCCTTGCGCGTTTCCCAAATCCTGACACACTGTTGCAAGCCCCTCTTTGACTACTCTAGTCATTAAAAGGAGGTACCCTACATAAATCACAAGTAGACTGTTTGCCCATACAGTACACTCAAGACTGACCCTTTTCCTTCACACTTACAAGTTCGACGCGCCCCACGCCATCAGCACGCCGCGGGTGTCGGTTGACGGGTCTGTAAACGCGGACCACGAGTCGAACGAGAGCGACGATTTCGTAGAGGATACCTGGGACGACGAACAGAACGACCGCCTCCCACCCAATGCGCGGTGCGTGTTCCACCCGTCAGTCAACGACAACACCAGGAAGCACGTGGGGAACATCTTCAAGTGCTTCGGCGCGCGGCCGGGGGTGCACTACGTCACGGCGCAGAGGTTGGTGGACGTGGGGGAGAAAATTACGCAAGCCTCGGGGCTGGGCAGCGCCATCGTGTTGGCCAGCGTAGACGGCGCCGCGCACGCGCTTGAGTTCGTGCGCGCGCAACAGAGTGGCGAGCACCCGGTTGGTTTGTTAGTCGTGGGGCTGCCGTACCAACTCATGGAACTGCACCGGACGATGTACGCAATGTTTTTCCCAAATCACGGTCTCCACGTTTGATGCCCCTGTTTGAGGGCACTACAATTGATGTGTGTAGATCGTGACGTACGGACGCAGTTGCCAGTACTTGTGATGTATGTAGTACTGTGTACTTTTACACTGTACTGCTAGTAACACTACCCGTAACCCTTACTGGCTTACTGGCACCTGTTACAAACCCATCACTCCCGACTGCCCGAGACTGTTTGCCCATACGTCCCTTTGTGAACATTGAAAAAGACTGACACTTTTTTTTCCGCGTCGCAAGACCGGACGAACCAAACGTGCAGTTCGTGTTGAAACCGGTGAAACCTTCGGACCTTTTGAAAGCGGTGACGAAGCTTGCGGTGAAGGGTGGGGCGAACGACCGGTCCCCGGTGTTGTCCTCCGATTCGGGGTGGCTGCACGACAGCCTCGCGAGTGCCTCGGACCACAACGAGCTGCACGAACGTTTGGAAGCCGCCGGAGTCAACGCCGCGGCGAACACCGTGGAGAACTTGGGGCGAAAAAGCGTGGACGACGACCTGCACGCGGTGGTGGATTCCGAACGCAGACGGAACGAGAAACGAAGGGACTCGTTCGAATCAAGGTCCAGCAGCGAGAAACAGGACGACAAGGCGGATTCCGGGGCAGGCGGTGTTATGGGTACGACTGGTACTACCGGTAGCGCGAACACCGGCGGCGCTAACCCTAGCAGCGCTACCACGAGTGGCGCTAAAACATACCCACCCCCCGGCGACCTCGCCGGGATGTCCGTTTTGCTCGTGGAGGACAACCTGATGAATCAGCAGATGGCGAAGTACAGCATCGTGAAAGCGGGCGCGGACATCGACATCGCGAATCATGGGAAAGAAGCCGTGGAGATGGTCATGAAAAGGCTCAACGCGGGCCTGGGGAACTACGACTGCGTTTTGATGGACATGATGATGCCGGTGATGGACGGCGCGGAGGCTACGGTTGCGATTCGCGACTTTGAAAAGACGTTTTACGCCAGCGAGGAAAATTCGGGGAAACGCAGTAGAAAAGCGCACGTCATCGTCGGCCTCAGCGCCAACGTCGGGCCGGAGTACACCGCGAAGGTCAAAGAGGCGGGGATGAACGGCAGCATGTCCAAGCCGTTCTACCCGGCCACGCTGCGACACACGCTGCAGCAGGTGCTTCACAAAACGTACCAGGGGTTCAAACGCGCGTCGGGGGACGCGGACGTAGGGTCGAAACCGGGAAACTAGCGCGAGGCTTTGTGGCAAACATGTTTCTTTACGCTCTAGACCCTAAACCCAGGTGGTAAACAGGTGGTCGTTGCACAGTATCAAGCCACCGCCGAGTACAAACGCAAACACGCGTACGCCGCGATCGCGATCGCGGCGGCGCCCACCAGGGCGTCTTCCGTTCGCAGCGATTTTAACAACCCGGCCGCGGCGAGCTGGCACGACTCGAAAAGCGGAGTCTTCGCACGGAAGAAACGCATCGCGGTCGGGGTTTTCACAAACAAAAGCAAGGACTTGAACAACCCGTTCCTTGCGTGTGTTTCGAGCGTCTAAGATAGATGAAAGAAAGTGTTAGTCGTGTATGGGCAACCAGTGTGCCTGGATTTAGGAAATACAATACGTACCTTCACTGGGTCGGCGTGACACACGTCCGGCGCTAACACGTGCAGGTCCCTGATTGTAAAAAAGAAATGTCAGTCTTGTATATCGCGATGTATGGACAAACAGTCAGAGGGAATAGTCCCTTCTGGTACGAGTATGGGCATTCAGGGAGGCGGAACGTGGTGGGTGGGAAATACTCACCTAAACACCGCCTCGACCTCGCGTTTCAGGGAACTCAACGCCATGACCGTGTCCGCGTGTTCGTCGGGGGTGAAACAGAGGGGGACGCGCGGAACGCGCTGGATAATTCCGTTTTCGTTTCGTACAGCGCGCTCCGCGCCAACCGCCGCCGCGATGCGCGAAACTCGCGCGGCGGCGGCTCGAAACGCGCGCTCCGACGGCCGAGCGCACAACAAACCCGCCGTGGCTTCGCACTTCTGTAACGCAAGAAACGCGTGACGCAGGTCGTCGTGAACGTCACCGTCGCCATCTTTGCGGAGGGTTGGTTTTTCCCGAAAACGTTCGTGTGAACCGATTGGCCGGTCCACGGAGAACCGGACATTCGAGGCGAAGGAACTCTTTTTCGTGGTCGTTTCGGGTTTTCTTTTGCGCGTCGGAGGTTTCTCCGTCTCGCCGAAATCCCCCCCACACTCCTCCCCCCCGCTGCTCGACGTTCCATCGTGTCCGTCCTCTACCTGGGTTTCCAGGGAAGACCCCCCCACTTCACCTCCGAGTGAGTTCGGGCTCGCGAACGCGGATTCCGCGGCCGCCACCGCGCGCACCACCGCGACGTGCGCCGTCCTCGCGGCCAACGCGAAAACCCGCAGCTTTTCAATCGCGACGTTCGGCGATCCGTTCGCGACGTCCATGAACACGAACCTCGGGGAAAACGCGCGGCTGCACGCGGCAACCGCGACCACGGCGCGGTGGTACTCCTCGCACCGGCGTTCCAGGGTCCGGGTGAGTTTCTTCGATTTCAAGCGCCAGCCGGGTCGGGTTTTTTGTTTGAAACCGCCAAACTCTCCCGTTTCCTCCAAATCGGATTCCGGTTCGTTCGCCGCGGTGACCAGCGTCGCGGCGAGCGCCTCCACCGCGTCCATTAAACGCGGCGCGTGGGAAACGCGCGCGCCTCCCGCCAGCGACCTGAGTTGCGTCATCGCCGCCTGCAGGGTTTTCGCGTCGTCTCTTTTTTCGAAAACGCCGTTCGCGGGGAGCAACAAGTACGGGTCAAGCGCCTCGTCGCCGCCCACGAGCACGGCTTTCAGCACCGCGATTTGCGCCCGCGCCGAGGAGGCGTGGCGCCCGGCGCACCCAATGGCGTACGCCCAGTTCCCGTCCGCCATCGTGAGTGCTTTTCGTACGTCGAAGGTTATGCGTCGGTTGTTTCTTTGCCGGGGCATGCGCAGCGCGGAGAGGCCCCTCGCGCGCGCGCGCGGACTCAGCGATGCCAGCGCGCCAACCGCGCCCTCCGCCACGCCAAACGAGTCAAACGACGCGCGCCGTGAGTACTCCGACCCGCTCGCGCTTGTTGAGGATGGGTCGTGTGATACTCTTCGGGGTCTAGCCGCCGACCTGTTGCCCCCGAACTCGTCCTCCCCTGAAGACCCAACAGAACCGTCACTGCGAAAGTCGAAGGAATCGTTCCGGCTGGAGCACGACCGACCGCCGCCAAAACCGTCCCACGAAACGCTCCCCCCGACTGACCCGCTTCCCCTCGTTGACGAGTCATGAACTCCTGGTGTAGTTCCTTCTTCGTCCCTGGCGGCGTACAACCCGGAGCGCATGACGGCTTCGGTGGTTGCTGTTTTTTTCGGAAGCGGGGCGGTAAGCGCCGTCGTGGGTTGCTGTGTGCCACACGTACCGAAACCGCGTTTCTCCAGCTCGTCCGCGAACACACGCAAATCGCGCACCGCCGCCCTCGCCGCCCGCACCGCGTCCTCCGACGCGTTTTCCTCCAGGAGCGCCGCGATGGCGGCTCGTAACGGCGGCGCCCCCAGCCAGTCCGCGGTTTCCGTCAAGTAGTGTGCCTCCACCCGTCGTTCCGAGGAAAGCGTACACCGAGTCGGCGCGTGTTCGCCGTTTAGACCCCGGCCGTCGGTCGCGCCAAAGTCAATCGCCAACGCGAACTTTTCGCTCGCCGTCAGGAAACGCCGCAACATCGTCCCCGCAAACGAAGCGTCCCCGTCCAGGGCGGCGACCGTGGAGGGGAAGTTCATGGGGGTCTCGCCTCCTTGTGTGTGCGTTTGTGTTTTGTTTTGTTTGGTTTCAGTGGTGTCCCATTTTTCGGCAGTTTCGGCGGAGGCTCGTGTTTCGCTAAGTGTTTCCTCACGCGTTTCCTTTGGTTTTTGTGTGGAATCTTGTTGTTTTGGTGTTTCCGTAGGTGGTGTTTCCTGATGTGTTTCCTTTGGTTTTGTTGAGGAAACGCATCGTTCGACGAACCCCTCAACCGCCGCGCGTTCGTTCGCCGCGTCGAACACGAAACCCCCCAGTCGCCGCGCGCTCTGGTCGACCAACTCGAAATGCGAAAATTGTTTGAACGATTCATCAGCGTCAGACGCACCTTTTCTGTCCGTGTGTGTTTCCGTCGCGATGCGACCTTTCACCACGTCTAAAAAGACAAAAACGCCCTCCCGCGAAACAACCGCCGCGGCGTCGAAGGCTACGTTCGAGGCGCACCGCCTGAGTTCCACGACCGCGTCGGCGGTTTGCGTGTGTTTCGTTTCGTTACTAACAGAGCCGTCATCACAGTCGTCACTCACCGAAAACACCAGCCCAACGAATTCGCGCACCGCGTCAACAAGCGCCCGCGCGCCAACCGAGCTCGCGTCCTTTGTGATGGTTTCACAACGTTCGCGAACCGCCGCGCACTCGCCCGATTCGCGCTTCAAAGCATTCGGCGTCAAAGAACTCCGCGCCGCCGCGACGATTGAAAACAACGCCGCGCTCGTGACCAGCGAAACCGCGTCGCCCGCGAGCCTTGTTAACGTATGGAACATCGCGTCGCCTAGCGTTTCGCTAGCGTGCGCCACGTCCACGTCCACGACGAATGCCAGATCCGCGACGTCGCGTTCCAGCTCGGCGAGCCGGTCGGAAACCGCTTGCGTCAGATTGACGAATGCGATTTTTTCGTGCGCAGCGTCGACATTCCCTCGTCGCCTCGCAAACTTCGCGGTCTGCTCCAGCACGTGACAAGCTTCACTCAGTTGGTTGGCGTGTAGTGTGGCGGCGCTGCCTTTCATGGAGTGGGCGTCGAAGGCGATTTGTGACAACACTTCCGTGAGGTTTGTTTGTTCCGCTTCAGACATGGAAGTGGAAGTGGAAGTGCCCGACGTGCAACACGCATCACACGCATCCGCGACTAGAGAGTTTTCAGCACACCGGCCAACCGTGCCCCAGGCTTTGCAAAGGAACTCGTCCCGCATCACGGCCATGACGAAGTCGTAGTCGCCGCCTACCTGTGTTAGCGCCGCGGCGACGTCGATGGCCTTGTCGCGTGGGGCGGGGAGCCGCAGAGAGACGCGAGGGGACGACATCGTCACCGCCAAGAATGTGCGGTGCCCTCTGTTGATTGACCAGATGCTATGTTTCCGTCAGTAAATCGTTGCTATGTGGTCCAGCCAGTGGTAGTCACCCAGGGTCCCACCCCGGGTCTTCCGTTCACACGCGCCTCGGACGATGTCTACGTCGCGTACACAACGGATCAAGACGAACCGCGTGCGCCCGTCGCGCACCGGGGTCTGGGGGAGCGGCGGGGCGCGGCGCGAGGTGAACGTGGCGGACACCACGACAACTCATCGAAATTTTATTGCTTTCCACGTCGTCATCATTTGCGAACGACTCGTGGTTCCCAATCTGGCGGGCAACGCATCGCACGATCGTGGTTCACTCCCGTTCGCGCGCCATCGGCCGGCGCTCGATGCAGCACTCGCTGGGTGCGGGCATCCGTTTGGTGGTGCCGCACGAGTTCTCGCGGACCCCGCCCAACAACGTGCCTCGCGTCGACGAGGAACCCTCCGGGGTGGACGAAACAATCTCGGCGTTTGAGTTGAAGTTCGACGTACGGTTGGAACGGCGGGTGCTTGAGACGGGCGGGACGGGTATAGATATAGGGACAGAAGGGGGTGATGGTGTGGGGCCAACTGGTGGTGATACAAACAACACAGCTGGCACAGCTGGCGATTTACAGACCGACCCGACGTCCCTCGAGTCCACGGTGAAACGTCTGACCTCCGACCCCGAGTCCGTGGACCAACAAAAATACACAAAATTGGGATACTCGAAACAAAGCGTGGCGTACGCGCTTTGCGTGTGGGGCGACGACGAGGGGAAGGTGATCGATTTCGTGGAAGCGTTCGGGAAAGGTTTGGAGATGGGAATCGAGGCGACAATACTAGCGGGGGCGCTGGCGCAGTGCGACAACGAGTTGGAACGGGCGGTGGCGAGCGTGATGTAGACGCGATGGCAAAGAAAACAAAACACTTTTTACATTTTTTTCGCGAACAACGCCATGATGTACCCTTTCCCTTCCTCGTCGCCATCCCGTCCAACGTTCTTCTTGCGTCGCTTCCCGGTATTTCCCGGGTTCGCGGTTTGTCCGTCCCTACTGGTAGGGTTCGGCCGGAAATGCTGTGGCGCGTGCGTCTCCTTTGCCAAGTCGAACGCGACGTGTTCGTCCAAGTGCGACTGGTGTTCCTGTCCGGCGGCGGTCAATACGCCGCAGCGAGGACACTGCACGGAGCCGAACGCGGAAGTTGTTTGGGTGTCATCCTTTGGTAGTTCCGGTTCCGTATCCGCAAGAATCGAGCGAACTTTTTCGTCCAGGCGCGAGGTATCGCGCGACGCGTCGGCAATCGCGGCGGTTTTTTTTTTTTTTGAATCGTCGCCGGACACGTCCCGCGCCTCGGCTTTCTTGAAAAACATACCCAAACCGCCTTTCTTCGGTTCTTTGGCGCGCAAAGAGACGGGTGAGTTAGGCGCGGTGGCAGGCAAACTACCAGTACTGGTAGGCACACCGGGAGGCAAAATACCCGCTGCAAAAAACCGGTCGATCCCCGCGCCAATCACGGGCGCGGCGACGAAATCGCACGCCGCGAGCCCGACTCGCGTACACGGCATCGTGTGTTGCTCTCCGATTTGGCAAAAAAGCGTCACCGCCGCGTGTGTCAGCGCTTCGCCCGCGCCTAGGCAATCGCCACACGCCAACGCAACAGCACACGCGTCGGGAACTTTGAAAGTTTTTGACTTGGTTTCAACTGTTAATCGCGGCGGTTGGCAGTTCAAATTCGCCTCCGCGCGGTACTCCATCCGCACCGCCCTCGGCGTTCGGCGTAACCGCGTTCGGTCCTCCACCAGCCGGACCGCGAGTTCGTGGGACAAAACTGTCAGCCACTTGTGCACGCCCTCTTTCGCGTGCAGCACTTTGAACGACTTGAACGCGGTGACGCTTTTCACGCCGGACCGCACGTTCGGGGTCACAGCGAGTGCGCACTCGCCACGCGAAACGCACCGCAGCCAAACCAAAGTCTTGGCGTCCAGGGACACGGCGTGGACGTTGACGTTGCTCGCGTTACCAAAACCGCCCGTACCCTTCGTTTCGTCGGTGAACAACAAATTCAACGACTCCGCGGTGAACCCTCCTTCGTATGCAGACCCGGTTCCTGTACCCGATTTTGCCCTCGACTCCGCGTGTTTTCCATCCACGGCGCTCACGCGTGTTGCCAATGCAATCAAAACAGACTCAACCTTCTCCCCGAGCTTCCCTCCCAGGCCTGGAATGGACCGCATCGGTAACGAGGCCCACATTTCAGTTACGGAGCTGACGGAAACCACGGTTTGCTTGTTGGGCTTGTTCTTCGCGGACGCTAGCTTCGCCAGCATCTTGTTATGCGCGACGCCGCCGGACATGGTGTACTTGGTTTTTTCAAACACGGCGGCGCGCGCTTTCGCGCAGAAAAACGCACCGAGCGCGAGCCGCCGATCGGACGTTCTACCGTTTGGGTCCAGGGGACGTACCGTTCCGCTCAACGCCAGTGCTTTTGTGATCTGTCCGTTCACGTCCCAATGTTCTCCCTTTTCTTCCCCCAACAACAAAGAGTCGACCTCGGAGGTCACGTCTACGTACGCCTCGTCCACGCTCGCGCGTTCCACCGGTGAGTTGGGAAACGCATCGTCAAGCGCGGCCATGACTTGCCACGACGCGTTGCGGTACCTCGACAGGGATACTTTTCGCGTTTCGCGGTCCGGAGGTGCGCTTGACGTCGGCGGCGCTTTCGGTTCGTCGGTCGGTACGTACCTCGACCTTTTCGGCGGTTCCTCTTTGTCCTCTTTGCTTTTGTCTGTTTCCGTTTCCGCTTCGCCGTCATCCACGCCTTCAACAACCGGTACGTCCCCAATCGTCTCTACGTGTACGAACGTAATACCAGGACACAGCTGTTTCGCTTCCTCCACGGTGTTGTGTCGCTTCACCCCGAAGGACCGGGCGGGGTAGTTCACCGCGATGATGCCGTGCCACTGCTGCACCGCGACCTGGCCCGATAAAAACGAAAGTGTCAGTCTCGTATGGGCAATCAGGGAGGCGGAACGTGGTGATTGGGAAAGGCCCTTACCGGGATGGCCGGATCCAACCCGAGCCGCACGGTTTCGACCTGCGCGTAAAACGCATCCAAGTCGAGGTGGATGATGACACGGCCATCCACGGCGGAGGTGTGCGTGGCAGGGGCGCCCATGGAAGCCCTCTCTTATTTTCCCTCGGGAAGCGTCTAGCCTGCTCGTATCTTCCCTCGGGAAGCGTCTTCGTATCACTTGGTCACTTCGTGCGCAACCGAATTATTCTCCGGACAGATTGAGATTCGCCGTCCCCGAAACGAAGCATCCACAAGACGGACGCGAATATCGTGCCTACTAAACCGGAAATATGCGCGTCGGTATCCGCCTCGGTTGGTTCAGGCACGGCCACCACCCCGTCGTCCCTCGACTGACCTTGACCGCCGCCTCCCATGGGCGAAGCGCGTCCTGGACGCGCTACTGGAGAGTCACGAAAAACAAAAGCAAGCCACGACGAGAATCTCGGGAGTGCCGTGTGGCCGGTCGGTCGACTCGAATTTGCGGTGAAAAAGTGAATTTGGTGACTTGGTGACTCGACCGTTTATCCACTTCCCCTGATGTCATCTCGAAGGCACACCCCCTCGCGCACCACGGGTTACCCGTGGTACATCTTTCACGATGTCCGCGATGACGACGGCCGCGCCCGCGGCTAGGCTCGCGGCGAACGCGTCACGCGTCACGGTGCGTTTTCGTTTGCGGAGTTTGGTGACTGGCGTGCGCACGACACCCGTCCGTCCACGATCTGCCGGAACGCCTTTTCGCGACCAACGTCTATTCGTTCCTCTCGGAACGTTCCGATGTGATGGACCGCGGCCGCGGTGGTTCTTGAGATTCAAACTAACCGTCCCTTCCTTGCATCACACGAAACCCCCTTGTAACCCCATCCCTGTCGCAGGCGAGTTCCCGCACCAAGCGCGCGCTCGCGCCCCGGCGCGTCTCGCGCCCTTTTCCATCCCCGGACACCATCAAGGGACGGAACCCGGTTCCGTTGCGAGCCATCGGGGTTGAGGCGGATGCCGAGGCGGATGCCGAGGACCTTAAAGCCATGCTCGCGGCAACGCAAACCAAGGTCGCCGCGGCTGCGGTGGGCACGAGCCTCGCGGATACCGCTGCGTTGCTGGAAAGCCTCACTAAGGACCCCGAAGCGGAAGCCAAGGCGCTTGCCAAGGCGGAGGCGAAGAAAGCCGCGGACGACGCCGCCGCGATTGAAGCGGCGAAGCCGCCGTTGACGTACTGGGAAAAAGTCCCGCACCCCCCGTCGCGGCCGCCCGTTACGGTAACCTTCCACATCTCCATGGAAACCAACTTTGGGGACCACCTTTGTATTGTGGGAGGGCACGACCTACTCGGCGACTGGGTCCCCGCGAAAGGCGTGGAGATGGACTGGGTCAAGGGAAACGACTGGAAAGTCAGCGTCGCGCTCCCCGCGCACTCGCTTCTGCAGTACAAGTACGTCATCAGGAGCGGGTGGGCGGACGACGGGACGTGCACGTGGCAGGGCGGTCCTGACGGTTTGATCGCCACCGGCGCCGCGCACTCAAGCCAGGTCATTCAGGACCGCTGGGTGCACGGGAACTGGCAGGCGGACAACCCAAATGTCGCCGCGATTCCGGCGGCGGTTTTGGCGCACCAAGCCGTGAAGACCCCCGAGGTTTGGGAGTTCAGCAACAAAGCCAACACTTCGTACCTCCCCGATTGGGCCAACGACGCGGTTTTTTACCAGATATTTCCCCTCGGGTATTTCGGTGCGCCGACCGTGAATGATCAGAAAAGCGCCGTGGTCCCGCGGCTGAAGCAAATCAGGGAACACTACAAGCACTTCCAAGAACTCGGCATCGACGCCGTCTACTTCTCGCCCCTTTTCGAATCCGGCACGCACGGGTACGACACCTTCGACTACTTCGAAATCGACCGAAGACTTGGTGATGTTAAGCTGTTTAAACAGATCGTGAAGGAGCTTCACGAAATCGGCATCAAAGTCGTGCTGGACGGCGTGTTCAACCACACCGGGAAAGGCCACTTCGCGTTTCAGGATTTGATGGTGCGTGGTTGTTTGTCTTTCCCAAATCCGACACACACCGTTTTATCTCTCAGCTGGTGACTGCTTGTCCAGACATCGCGATATACAAGACTGACACTTTTCTTTTATTCGTCTTAAGAAAAACGGCGCGAGCGACTCGGAGTTCGCGAACTGGTACCACGTCGGGGTTCGCAGGTGGGACCACGAGGGGTGGTGCGACGCAAAAACGGGCTCGTCGTTTTCCTACGACTGCTGGGAAGGCCACCCCGTGTTACCGCGGCTAAACCTGGCGGAACCGGCGGTGAGAAACCACATCTTCGACATCGCCAAGTTTTGGCTGGAAGAAGTCGGCGTGGACGGCTGGCGCCTTGACGTGGCGCACGAGATCGAACCCGATTTCTGGAGGGAGTTCCGTAGGGTCTGCGACAGCGTGGATAAGGACTGTTTGCTTGTCGGCGAGCTGATTCACGGCAACTACAACGACTGGTGCGGGCACGACCGGCTGCACACCGGTACGAACTACCAGCTTTCGCACGCCACCTGGCACTCCCTAAACGAACACAACTACGAGTACTTCTACAACAGCCTGAGACGAGAAAACAACCTTTTCAAGGGCCTGAACCTTGTTAACTTCCTCGGGAACCACGACGTGAAGCGGATCGCGAGCAACCTGGATAACCCGGCGCACTACACGCACGCCATGGTCGCGCTGTTGCTGATGAAGGGTATTCCGTGTTTGTACTACGGGGACGAGTTCGGGATGGAGGGGACGCCGGATGACGGCACGGATGAGCACTCGGGCGGGGACGACGCCATGCGACGGCCGATGCCGGACTGCTCCGCGCCCAACACGTGGCCGCAAATCGGCGTCTCGCGCCTCGCCTTGAACAAGAAGCTGATCAAAATCAGAAATGACCACCCCGTGTTCGCGCAGGCGGGGAGCCAGGACATGGTACGTATTTTTTTGTATTTCCCAAATCCAGGCACACTGTTTGCCCGTACAAGACGTTAACCACTTTTCTTTTTACACCCAGAAAAACATCAAGCTCGTCGCGACCGAGTGGCCGTTCGAGCAAATCACGGTCGTACGGGAAACGGAAGACGAGGTCGGCGTCCTCGTGTTCAACTGCGCCGATCACGAAGTCAACCCGTGGCCTGAAGTGCAGCTCCCGAAAGGGTGCATCGCGAAGACGGGGAGCAAGTTTGTGGATCTTCTGGCGCCGACGCCGGAGACGTTTTTAGTAAACGACGGCGGGAAGATCTACGCCGGGCCGTGCGGGCCGAACAGGTACGTGTTGGGGCTTTCCCAAATCCAGGCACTGTGCAGGCGCGATTACGGGTGACTGTTTGCCGAGTATCCGCCCGTACACTGTTTTATCTCTCAGCTGGTGACTGTTGTCCACACGGCGCGATATACTCGTCCTGCGAAGGGACGTCTTACCTCTGCCCTGACTGTTCGTCCGTACATCGCGATATACAAGACGTTAACCACTTTTCGTTCACAATCACAGCGTCAAGGTTTTGTTGTTCCAGAAAGTGAAAACCAAACCCCCGCCGTTAGCGCGGAAAGTACCGGTGATCGCGGACCCGTACTCCACGCCGCCCACCGCGCCGTCCGGGCTTGGAACGGCCACGCCGGTCACGCCGGTCGCGAATGACCCGGCGTACGACCCGTACGCCACGCCTCCCCCCGCGCCGAAAGAGGTTCCCGCGTACGACCCATACGCAGCCCCTCCGCCGGCGCCCGCCGCGGCGCCCGCCCTGGATGACCCGTACGCCGCCCCCCCCCCCGCGCCCCCCCCCTCGTACCTGGACCAGTGGAAGTCGCAGAACCGAGGGGCGACGGGACAGTGAATTTTGAAGGACCGAGGTTGTGAGGATGTGATGTCCGAGACGTACTGACTGGAATGGCGAGATATCCTTTAATGCTGTTAGTCACGAGGTCCTACCCCTACCAGAACACGCAGCAAGCACCACGTGGTTTACCAACGGAGAGTCTCGTGCGTACCCGTAGCGCTCGTACGCGCGTAGTACGAATTACACTCAACACAGATACACTCGACACACCAACGGCGCGAGTTGTGACCTCGTCCCACGCGAATTACACTCAACACAGATACACACCAACGGCGCGAGTTATTACCTCGTCCCACACAAATATTCACACGCGACACCTAAAACCTCGAGGTATCTCGTCCCCAGACGATTTTTTTAAACCAGTCCCCCGCGACGAGAAACTTGTTCCGCCACGAAACGCAGTTGCTCATGTACACGCCGTACCAGAGCATCATGGTGCCGAACCCGGTTGAGATGAAATCCCCCGGTAACTCCATCACGGCTTGTTCGCTCCCCAGGGTGGCGAAAGACCCGAGGTGGGTATATTTGAAAGGCTTACCCGGATGGAGGGCCTTGCCATCATCCGAGGTGAGGCTCGATTCCTGGGAGGTTTGGGAGGTTTTATTTTTCCTTTCCAACGCCACCGCGTTCAGCGTCTTGGCGATATACTCGCCTTGCTGGTTCGCGACTTGCGCGGTTGCGGGGTGCGACGTTAACCGGCTATCCGCCTCCGCCATGGCTTTCGTGAACTCCTTCAAGGAAAGCGTCCCGGTTTTGGAGTCGTCGAACTTGTCCATGATGTCTTGCAAGTGCGAGTCGCCCTTTATGGAAGAAGAGCTCGCCGCTTCCGACGCAATCGGAAGCAGCGTTTTGATCTGGGGATACCGCAACGCCAGTTTCTTGAGTATCACCTCAAACTCCGCTTTATCAACGCCTCCCGATTTATCAACATCCGCTTCCTTGAACAAAGCCGTGGCCCTGTCAACGAGCTCAAGGTCACCACCTTCGCCGCCGGACTTGACATCCGCGCAGTCCCCTATGGCGTACATGGAATTTGCGGGTACGGTTTCGTCGTCGCTCCGTACGCGTAAACGCGAATCAACACTCAGCGCGCGTCGCCGCAAGTTCTGCCCGACTTGGGTTTGCAAATGCGCGGTGAACGGGTGCTTCCCCAAGCCGGTGCTCCAAATACAAACCCCTGAACTTTTTTCCGTTTTCTTTTTACTCCGCTTATCCATCACGACCACGGAGTTCTTCTTCACCTCCAACACCCTCGCACCGGTAATGACGTCGATGCCGTCCCGTGCGAACTTCTCTGTGATTGTGTCAAAGAAAACTGTCAGTATCGTATGGGCAAACAGTGTGTTGACGGATTTGGAAAACACAACACGTACCCGCGGCGTACTTCGAAATCCGCGCGTCGTACGTGTTCAGAATACTGCGATTGTTACACGAAAAGTGTCAGTCGTGTACATCGCGATGTATGGACAAACAGTCACCAGCTGAGAGATGAAACAGTGTTTGGATTTGGGAAACGCGCAATACGTACTGGTCCGCGGATTGGATGATTGTTATGCTCACGAAATCTTTTACCGAGGGATACAGTTTCGGGACGTCTTCCTTTAAAAAATCGTGTACCTCCGCAGCGAACTCCACGCCGGTTGGGCCGCCGCCGACCACCAATATGGAGAGCATGTTTCTTTTCTCGTCGTCGCAAACGCCGGGAAGCGACGCCGTTTCCAGCAAATCCGCGATTGACGCTCGCACCTTCAGCGCATCGTCGATTTCCTTTAAAAAAACCGCGTGTTGCCGTACGCCTGGGGTGCCAAAAGTGTTGCACGGGGAGCCCACCGCGACGACTAGTTTGTCGTAACTAAGCGTGAAGGAAGGATCGGCCGCGGTGATTCCGGATTCGTCCCTGCATGTGACTGTTTTTTTCTTCGCGTCCACCGAAACCGCCGCGGCTTCGAAAAAATGCGACTCCCCCGGTTTCCCGGGAAGCAGCCTGCGTGTCGGTTCGATTAAACTCCTGGCTTCAACCGTCCCCACGGTGACGCCTGGTAAGAGCGGGGTGTTCAGGAAGTAGTTCCGCGGAGACACCACGGATACGTCGTACAGACTCGCGTCTATGGACTTCAAACACGCCACGGCACCCCAACCACTTCCTAAAATGAGTAACTTCTCCTTGTTCGTGGCAGGCGCATCACTCAACGCGAAGGACGACGGTGCCACCAACGGAAGCGCGGCGGGGACGCCAATCGCACAAACCGCGACGCAAAACGCCCGCCGCGAGTGCGGGGATGAGAAAAACGCTTGGCGGAAAGACGCCATGCCGCCCGGACGCGGTGGTGCGTGTCGTTGAGTTCTGAATTCGGCAAAATTGGCAATTCGCACAAAATAAAGAAACGAGCCACGAAATTCGCTTCCATCAGTCGTGGGCTCGCTGCCTCGCTCGGGGCACACGGCGTGCCCCTGCGATGCCTCCCCCGAGCGATTTTGAGCTGCTTCGAGGCAAGGACGCACGCCGAGGTGTGAGCGGGGAGACCAAGCATGAGCTTTTGGCCAGGGCCAGTCTTGAAAGACAGGTAAGAGCAGATGCGCGTCGCAAAAAACACGGCGCGCTGACGGTGCAGCGCATCTGGCGTGGCCGACGCGTCGCGGCGTCGGTACGCGCTTCGGTGCTGGCTTCGTGGGATTTGGAGTACGGGAGCTCGCGTGTGACCCCGTCCTTGATTGAATTGTTAGACAAGCTGTTGCCTCCCCTGCTTATGGTGGGCGCGCAAAACGCGGGTGCGCAACGCACGCTTCGCGGGTTAGCGCTGGCGCTCGGGACGTGCAATGCCGAGATGGGCACGACGGACGGGCGACAAAAAGTGCAGCACTGGACCCAACGCGCGCGTCGTTTAAGTGCGTTCGCGCTTGATGTGTTGTGTACCGCGTCGCGTACGAGTGCAGAAGACCCATGTGTGGCGAGTCTTGCGAACGCATCGCGCGAGTGCGCGGTGCGACTCCTCACCGCGTTGCACGGGGATGGCGTTTTGGTGAGACTGGACGACCCACTTGGTTCGAAACACCATTTGACAATGTGCGACGTCGCGGCGTCGCTGGCGCGGGAAGGGGATCGGGCGAACGCACAGTCACTGGTACGAATAACACTCAACACTATGGATACTTGGGAACCTGCAGAACCTACAGAAACTTCCGACTGCACACCGCTGGGCTTGCGACACGTCGCGCTCCGGTTCGTCGCGGCGGTTCCATCTTTACACAAGGCGGTTGACGTCCACGTCTTCGCGAAGGTTATGTCGTCCCGGGCAAAAGTAAAAGCGTTCCTCAAAGCTTTTTATATGGGTACCGAGGAAAGCGCGGTACCTGGTACGGAAAGCACTCGGAGTAGTGATTTATCAAGCCATTTCGACCCCGTCACGGCCGCGGATAACTTGGTCTGGCTTGTCACGGGGTGGCACGTCGGTTGCAACGGTCACACGCAAATAACACAAGCGCGACAAAAACTGGTTGCGCTGGACGACGAAACCCTCGTCGTGTTTCTCGAGGTTTTAACCTCGTTGACACAGACGTCAAACACAGCGTCCACACCCAACTCCCTTCGCGAAGTGTGGTTCGTGATGGGCGTGTTCCGCGAGGGAAACGAGCCGGCGATTGACGCGCTCGCGAAGTTGTTCTGGGCCGCCGCGAGTACTGGTACTTCGAGTTCGTCGATTGATCATAACAAGGATCGCCGGCGTATTCTAGGCGCCGTCGCGTTCGCACCAGGTGTGCTTCTACAAATGTGGCGCAGGCTCGCGGTGCGGTTACCGGTGGCGGTGAGTATTAGCGATTCTCCAGGGGGTGCCGATGGGTCCGGGCTGTGGTGTTCGCCGACGCTCGCGCTCGGGGCGGTCTCCGTGTCGGCAACGGACGTTCCGTTGCTAGGGCTGTTCTCCCTGGCGTACGGCCACCTGTTGTCCGTGCTGGACGACGACGAATTTTTCAAAACGCAAAACACGTTCACGCTACACACACAAATCGCAATAGCGGCGTGCGCTAATACGCTGGTGGTGCGAGAACGGTTACGACGGAGCAGTGCTGGGACCCGTGGTAGTTCGAGCGCTACCCAAAACCACGACCACGCGCGTCTCACCGCCGCGGTCGTGTCGTTGCTTAAAGGGTTAGTCACCCGGGACGCTCGACGAAAGTTCACCCCGCCAAAGTTCTGGCTCGCCCCCGCGGACGCCACGCAAATCGACAAACAACGCGTGACGCGCGAAATAATGAAGCCCCTACCCCCCGAAGCCGCCGCGTCTGCGCTGATGGGGTTGGAAGCGACGACTCGCTCGGGTAAACAATCATCCGCCACCAACGGTACCGGCGGGTACACGAATTTCCTGGCGGATTGCCCGCACGCACTTCCTTTCGAAACCCGCGTCAAAATCTTCCGGCTTTTGGTCAACGCGGACCGCGCGCACCTTAAAATCGGCGCGCAGAGCGGTGGCGTGGACGCGGACCGCACGAACCAAGGCCAAAGGGTGGTGCCGGTGGCCAAGATCACGTACGTATGTCAGGCTTTCCCAAATCAGGCGGCGCACTGTTTTACCGATTTTCCAGAGTCTGTAATTACTCATCATACACATCACGAAAGACGTTAACCACTTTTCCTTCACAATCGCAGGATTCGCAGGGGGTTCGTTTTAGAAGACGCGCTGGCACAAATTCTACCCCTTGGAAGCGCGGCGAAAGGGCGGTTACAGGTTAGCTTTGTGAATTCCGCGGGTGAGCAAGAAGCCGGGATCGACGCCGGAGGGCTGTTCAAGGAGCTTTTATCGGTGGTCCTCGAAAAAGCCCTCGATCCGAACCGCGGGTTGTTTCTGTCCACGACAAACCGCGACCGCGACGGCGGCGGCGCTGTCGGGGGTAACACCTGTTACCCGAACCCTTCCACAGGCGACAGCTCCGAGCACCTAGCGCTGCTTACCCTGAGCGGTGTGTTGATGGGCAAAGCGATGTACGAGGGAATTCTGGTTTCCGAGTTTAAGCTATCCGATTTTTTTGTCAAGAAACTGCTGGTAAGTATTCCCCAACCCAAATCCCAAGACTGCTTGCCCATACAAGATTGACACTTTCTTTTATTCATCTCAGGGCGAACACCTCAGTTTGGACGATTTGCCATCACTGGACTTCGACACGCACCGCGCGATTTCGCAAATCCTAACCTACTCGCGACAACCAAGACACGACGTCGCCGATTTGTCCCTGGACTGGTTTGTCCGGGAAGAGGTGTTTGGGGAAATCGTGTCGAGGAACTTGCGTCCTGGTGAGAAAACGGAGGATGACGTCGTGGAGCAACACGACGTTTTGTCCTACTGCCTCGCCGTGGCGGAGCATCACTTGATTAAACGAAGAAAGGTTTGCGACGAGGCTTTTTTTGACGGCGTCCGGGCGATACTAAACCCGCGGTGGCTGAGGCTTTTCAATTCAAGCGAATTAACCCGGCTGACTTGCGGGGAACACGACGAGACCTTCGACGTGGAGGATATGCGGAAACACACCTTGTTACAAGGCGGGTACGACGAGGGGAGTAAAACGATCAAGATGTTCTGGAACGTGGTGAGTATTTCCCATATTCACCACATTCCGCCGACTGATTACTGCTCTGTATGGAGTACAGTCGGAAAGCACTACCCACTCCTATACCCTTCCCAATCCCTCATACACATGGCCCGAGAGACTGACACTTTCTTTTTATCTCCAGGTGCGCGAGCTTTCCCCCGAGAACAAAAAAAAGTTCCTTCGGTTTGTCACGTCGTCGTCCTCGCCCCCCGTGCAGGGGTTCGCGCACCTGCACCCGCCGTTCACGGTGTATAAAGTCAGGTGTGGACCTGACGTGGTGGGGGGAACTAGCCTGGTGGGTGGGGGTGGGTTTTTTGCCGCAACACTGATTGGTTTGGGGATGGCGAAGGACGTGCAACGGCTGCCCACCGCGTCCACTTGTTTCAACACCCTGAAGCTCCCAAACTTCAAAACGGCGCAAGGTATGCGCGAAAAACTCCTCACCGCGATCAACAGCGGGGCGGGGTTCGAGTTGTCGTAGAGGGTGTCACGAAACAGCTGTCGCGTGTAATTCGTGTTAGCGTTAATAGCGATACCGCGCACAATAACTGAAGCGCCTTACGCTCGGCGCGGTGGTGGAATATCGATAGAGTAGACAGTCTCGACACCTTTCGCTTTCGTCAATGCCGATAATACGGGCGGAGGCGGCGGCGGCGAACGGTGGTGTAGCGTAGAATGAAAACAACGCTCCTGGTAGTCTCTTTTTTTACCCTCTTTTTACTCGCCGTCGTCAAACCCGAAGTAGCCGCGAATGGTGAACGGTTCTTGCTTGACCTCGGGCTCGAGTTTGATTTCGGGCGAACTCGACCGCTCTGCACGGGATGACTTACACGCCACGCAGTCGCGTTTCCGCTTGCCGTGACGGCAACCAGTGCACGCCATGCAGTCGCGTTTCCGCTTGCCGTGAGGGCAGGGGTTGCACGCCACGCAGTCACTTTTCCGCTTGCCGTGAGGGCAGGGGTTGCACGCCACGCAGAAGCGTTTCACCTTGCTGTGAGGGCAGAGGCTGCACTTCACGCAGGCGTATTTCACCTTGCCGTGCGGACGGGGCTTGCACTTTGCGCAGTTGCTTTTCCGCTTGCCGTGCGGGCAGGGTTTGCAATCTGCACAGTCGAGTTTCACCTTCCCGTGGGGGCAGGGGCTGCATTCTGCGCACCTGCCTTTCAGCTTGCCGTGGGGGCAGGGGTTGCAGTCTTTGCAGGAGTTTTTCAGCTTCCCGTGAGCGATTCAGAGTCGGTTGCGCCTCTCGGTGCGGCCCGGTTGCATCGCCACTGGTCCACTTGCGATGCCCGTTGACGGCTCGGCTTCCTTGCGACAACTCAAGCCTCCGTCGCGAAGTGGCGGCCACGGGTCGTTGTACGGCAGCACGAAAACGCGAAGGAAACAGATCCGCCGGTGTGTCATCTTTCCGTGCGTCGCAATCACGGTTGCAGCGTTCGTGTACTGCCAAACCTCGGTGCTCGGCGAGACCGCGGCGGTGGGGTTGTCACGAGCCGTGACACACGGACAGGTTTCACCTCCAGGGGTAGGGTTGAGGGAAGATGCATCAACGCATCAATCGTTTCGCACAAACGACTGGTCTGTTCACGAAGAAACCGAAACCGATGATGCCAAAAAAACAACCCTTGACGACGATGAGGGAACCCCCGAGCAGTGGAAGCTCGCGGCTGAGGAGCTTGTGGACAGGATTAGGTGGAACCTACCGCAAGAACCGCCGGCGCCGCCGGTGAGACTGACCTCGGGCGATGGCGATTTTCCGCGGCCGACGAACACGGCGCACGCGAAAAGAACAATGCCCGGCGGCGACCACGCCAGGTCCGGTGCCGTGCCTGACGGAGGCTGGAAGGATTTAGCAGCGGACACCGAAAAGCGAGAGCACGTCAAGAAATCAATGGTCGACGCGTACGACGCGTACGAGAAATACGCGTTCGGGTGGGACGAGTTGCGGCCGTTGAGCAAGCGCGGAAAGAACGCGTTCGGCGGGCTGGGCGCGACTATCATCGACTCGCTTGATACGCTGTGGATCATGGGCCTTAGCAATCACTACAGCCGAGCCCGGAACTGGGTGGACGAGTTTCTGTTTTTCGACCGGGACTGGGAGGCTAGTTTGTTTGAAACAACAATTCGCGTCCTAGGTGGTTTGCTAAGCGCGTACGACCTATCGGGCGACGAGATGTACCTGCGCAAGTGTTTGGAGCTCGCGGACAAATTGGAACCTGCGTTCGGCACGAAAACCGGAGTCCCGTTGAACATAGTCAACCTGAAAACCGGCGAAACGAAAACCCCGCCGTGGACGGGCGGGCCGAGCGCGGTCGTGCTTTCCGAGTTCGGGTCGCTCGCCATGGAGTTCGGGGCGCTTTCGGAACGTGTCGGGGACAAGAAGTGGGTTACCTTGGCGGAGACGCCGGTGAAAGTCGCGATTGCGCATTCGTCCAAAAGAAACCTTCCCAAAAACGTACGGCCGTAGGGCGTTTCACAAATCCAACGGCCACTGTTTTACCTCTAACGCGCCTGTGACTGTTCATACCGATTACGGTGACTTTTGACCAGGCCATCGTCCAATACACGACCAATACAACACGTTAACCACGTTTCGTGTAACAATTGCAGGTACCGGAAGGTTTGTACCCGCTTTTCTTCGACAGCGCCGCGCCGCGGTGGACGAACGCGAAAGTCTCAATAGGCGCGATGGGGGATAGCTGGTACGAGTACCTTTTGAAGGTCTGGGTACAGGTACGTATTGTATCGCACCAAATCCTGGACGACTGTTTTACCGAAGCTGGTGACTGTTTGTCCATACATCGCGATATACAAGACTGACACTTTTGTTCTACAATCACAGGGAGGCCGGACTGCGCAAATGGCCGGGTGGTACGGCGCGTGGGAGAAAACAGGTGGGTATTTATATTTCCCAAATCCGGACGCGAGACTGTTTGCTCATACAACACTGACACTTTTCTTTGGCCCAATCCCAGCGCGAGCGATTCTTGATAACCTCGTGGTGTTTTCCCCGGACGACCCGTCCGTCGCGTTCGTGGTAAGTATTTCCCATTTACCACATTCCACTGACTGATTGCCCATACGATACTGACATTTCTTTTTTTACAATCAGGGGAGCTGGAACGGCGGCGCGGTGGTGCACGAGATGGACCACCTTTCCTGCTTTGCGGGCGGGATGTTCGCCCTCGGTAGTGGCGCTGGGGTGACGAGTTTGGAAAAGGAGTACCTAACGGCTGCCAAGAAAATCACGAAAGCGTGTTATAAGATGTACAAAGGTACGTCGTAGGGGCTTTCCCAAATCCAGGACGACGGTTTACCGTTCCTCTTTGACTGTTTGAGTGCACTACCGCCCGTGACTACCGTGACAACTACATACAGCACACGTGCACTGTTCGGCCCGATTACTCTAAGTGCACCGTTAGGCCCGATTACTCTACCCAATCCCCCATACAGTACACCTATACTCAAAACTGACCCTTTTCGTTCACAACCAAAGACTCGCCAACCGGGATCGCGCCCGAAACAATCGGGTTCCGGGGAGGCACCGCGCACGTCGCGAGCCGGGAGAACATCCAGCGACCCGAGGCTATTGAGTCGCTATTTTACCTGTACCGAAAAACAGGCGACCAGATGTACCGGGATTGGGCTTGGGAGATTTTCACCGCGATGGAGAAGGTGCGGGGCTTTTCCAATCACCACGTTCCGCCTCTGCGATTGCCCATAAGACGAGACTGACACTTTCGGCGTTAATCGTATCAGGCGTACAAAACCGAAACCGGGTGGAGCGGGGTTAAAGACGTCAAGAAAAACCCGCCGGAAAAAGGTACGCGTCGGGGGTTTCACCAAATCCCAATGCTTGCCGGTACTTATACAAGACTGACACTGCTCTTTTTCAATCAAAGATGACCTCACGCAGAGCTTCTTCTTCGCCGAAACCATGAAATACTTCTACCTCATCTTTTCCGACTCAAACGTGGTGCACCTGGACGAGTGGGTGTTCAACACCGAGGCGCACCCGGTGCGGGTCATGGCGAGGACGGCGACGATGGTGGGGTAGGGTTTACGAACCACGGTACAGTGACTCTATTGTTCCAGGGAACGCGTGTTAGCGCTTTGAGTGTTTTTAAAACAGCCGGATTTTTATTCCGTGTTTCGGCTCGTCCCAGATACGTGCGTTTTCGAGCATCGGTCTTTCAATCACAACGCCACGCAGTGTCACTCGCCGGCGCGCTCGGCCGCCTCATCCGACGCGTCGCCCTTTGTCCCCGCGTATCGTACCGCGTGGTTCCGTCGGTCCTAAGGATAGACGAGACGCGTGCGCTTCACGGCTTTAACGCGTGGCTCACGCGCGCTTGAACAGTCGTGAGAACCTGTTCAAGTCGACACTGTTCAAGTCCCTCACGCCTCGCTTTTGAGTGCCACGCCGCCGCGGATGATGACAAAGTCATCGCACCATGCACGCGTTCACGATGCACACCGACCATCGACCGACGAGTCGGCGTTGTCTCCAGGTACGAAAGGTTTCGCACCGGCGCGACGCGCGCCGGTGCGAAGCCGTGAGCCTTCGCCACGACCACAGATCTGAGACGATTTCGTTTCGGCGCTCGTCCATCGCGTCTTCCGAGAAAAAACGCATTTATCGGGCTCGCCCAACCCACCACGACGACCGACTGACACGACCCCATCCCGTATTTCCTCGCGGACGCGTACCGCGCGGTGAAGGAAACGCTCTAGGCGCGTCATTCACGGACGATACGGTCTGGCCGCCCCCGGCGAACACCCCCCCGGCGAAGGTACGTTTTCGAAAGCCAACATTCTTTGGGCCACGTTTCGCGCCAGTGCCAGCTCAGCCCACGATTGCTTTTTTTTTCACAAAAAAAAAAACGTCTCTATCAAAGCCTCGCCTCACCTTTTCCCCTCGGTCCAATCACGCATTCGCAGTCCGCCGCGTCCGCGTCGTCAACGGACGTGTCCAACGCGTCGGTTGAGACCCAGCGGTGCGACAGCGGCGAAAACGCTTCTTTCAAAGGGCCGACTCCGTGCCGAGGTTGGCGTATCGGCGGTATCGGCGCAGGGGGTGACGAAAAAGTGTTCCCGTCTCCGCCCGTGTTGCCGCCGTGCACGCTGAGCTCGGTACGGAACTTTCCCATTGAACACATTCCGCCTCCCTGATTGCTTATACAACACTTTCTGACACTTTCTTTTTTATCGTATCAAGTACATCAGCGGTTCGCCAACTGGCGCGTTCCCCCAGCAGGCCGCGTCCCTCAACACCCAGGAAGGAGGACACTACCCCAGAGACGTGACCCCGAAACGAGTCACCGAAACGTCATGGCCCCCGCCGACGTACGCACCGCCCAACCCGCAACAACCGCCGACGTTTGTACCGCCCATGCAGTTAACCCAGGTATCATCCACGACGTACGCGTTTGGCAACCAGGAAAGCGGGTACTTCTTCATCCCCGCGTCCGCGTTGGCGCCCACGAATACGCAAGTTGGCGATTCGCAATCGAAGAATGTCGACGGTACCGCCCCTGACAACGTGCACGCCGTTACCATCGACGAAGGCCGGCACCGGCTGGCGGGCCTCGTGCCCGCGGCGGTGCTCGAAGCCGCCGCCGCTGCGGTCGCGGCAGCGGGCGCGCTTCCGGAGGCGACCAGTACGTACGCCGCGCATTCCACGGACAACAAAGACGCCGCCAATAACGCAACGTCCTCGCCGTTCAACCCCGCTTCACCGGCCCCGTTCTCGCCGTTCGTCCCGCCGTCGCCCGGGCCGTACCTGCCGATGCAAAGCGACCGCCAAAGCGCGAATTTGTTTCGCGGAACCGCCGGGTCGCGCGACCTCGTGTACGCCGGGAACGGCTCAAACACGACTCACACCGGGTTCCACACCCCGCCGCGCACGCCGCCTGTTGCTGGTACCGGCGACCTCCAAAGTAAGTTCGACCCGAGCCAGTACAAATCAAGCGCCGGGGTACCGGGAACGAGTACTGCTGGGTCTGGGTCGAGTTTCCTGAGTTACGCTGCGAACGCGATGGCGAGGACGAGGGGGGGTGAGAAAAAAACGAGCGTCGCGGCGGAGGAACGAGAAGCGTTTGAAGGACGACCGGGGGACGCGACGGTTGGAACTGAGGGTACAAAAAAGGAATCCACCCTGGGCGACTACAGCGCCAACCTCCCCGCGTCCCTAAGCGCGTCCCCCCAAATCGCCCGCGCCGCCGCGCACGGTACGTATATGGCCTTTCCCAAATCAAGGCACACTGTTTGCCCATACGACGCTGACACTTTTCGTTAACAATCAGCGTATAAAGTCGAGTACTTAAACGCCATGCGGGCGTGGACTGCGGCGAACCCCGACGCGGCGGCGTTGTCCTTTGCCCGGTTCGGGTCGCCGGGTGGGTCACCCGGTGCGTTCGCGCCGCCGTCGCCGGGGGCGCAGGTGCTGCAGTCGCCGGGCGGGTCACCCGGGGTACTGCAGTCGCGGTACGGCGGAAGCCTCGGGAGCACTCCGGTTAGTGCGTCACCATTGGGTGGGTCAACGCCGGGGTCACCGCTCGGGCCCGCGTACCCCCCGAATCCGCACCGCTACGACCAGTACTCGCGCGCGCACTCGCCGCCTTGGTCGCCGACAAGCGCGGGGGGTTTCGTGTCAGGACCGGGGGGGTTCGTGAGCTCCCACCACTTCCCCTCGCCCACGCGCTTCGGGCCGCTGATTCAAACGCATTACCCGCGTGCGAGTCGGTACTCGCCCGTCGCCGCACCGCCACCGCAAACGCAAACGCAAACGCAAACGCAAAACGCGCACGCCGCGGGGCGCGCGCTTTCGGCGCGCGCGTCCGTCCGGGACCACGCCGTCGTCGGCGGGCTTGGCGTCGGGGAGACGTTCCGGGAACCCCATCCCGGTTCCCCGTTTTCGCTGCTCAAGCCGGGCGTTCCCGCCACCACCCGGGGTGAGACCAAAGGCCACCAGTTCGCGGTAAGTATTTCCCACCCAACACATTCCACTGACTGATTGCCCATACGAGACTGACATTTATTTTATTTCAATCAGGAACGCTCCGGCCTCGGGTCCAACACGGGCGCGGTGTTAGTGGGATCTGGGGGGGACGGGTTAGGGGAGGCGACGCGGGGACCGAGAGCAGCTCGCGCCGCCGCCAACGCGGCGAGTGATTTCGTCGAGACATACGTCTATGGGCAAACAGTCGGTGAGGAAAAGACAATCGACCCCGGGGCTGGGTTTGGAACCGGCGCTTCGCGCGACTCCGTTTCGAACTCGCAACCACCAACCGGTAGTCACCAAAACCCCCAAAAGGCGGGGGACTTCCCCCCGTTTTTAAGCAAGCACCCTTCCGAGTGGAAGCGGAGCCTCCGCAAGGAAAGACTGGGGGTCGCCGCGGACCCCGAGTTCAGGGAAAGCGTGTGGCGGTTCGCGGCGCTCGCGGTGGTCGAAGAAGTCGGTACGACGCGCACGCGCGATTTGGGGGGGTCGCTGGATTCGAAAAAGAGTCTTCCCGCTTTGTCCGGGAACGGCCAAGGTACTGATGGCGGTCAAACCGATTTTGGCGCGGTTACGAGTACCACCGCAGCCGCAACAAGTACTACCACCTCCACTGCAACGACATCGACCACCGCGCCGCCGTTAGCGTTGGACCTGGCGAACCCCGCGAGCCTTGACGACTTGCTCCGAGGCGACCCAAACGCCACGCGCTTCTTCGTGATCAAGAGTTACACGGAGGACGACGTGCACAAATCAATCAAGTACGGGTGCTGGACGAGCACGAACTCGGGGAACCGGAAGCTTGACGCGGCGTTTTGCGGAATGGCGTATCCTCCGGCTGATGAGGGCGGTGTTTCGTCAACCGACGACGACCTTTTCGCGGAAGTCACGCGACGCGCGGAACGGGCGATGGAAAGACGCCTGGGAACGGGGACGGGGGACGGGGACGAGCGCGACGACGAAACCCCGGGTGGCGTTGACGGAAACGAAAAAGAAAAAGAAGAAACGCTCACCTCCGCCTTTCCCGAAAAGGACTTTGCCAAAACGACCCCAGGTGAGGTCACGGACGACGCGACCCCGAAGGTCTCACCCGAAACCTCCCCGTGCCGCGTCCTGCTGCTGTTCAGCGTCAACAGCAGCGGGCACTTCTGCGGCGTCGCGGAGATGATTTCCAAGGTGGATTTTGAGGTACGTGATGGGCCTTCCCCAAATCCAGGCACCGGCCGTTTGCCGGTTGTCCGCCCGTAATTACGGTTCACTACATACATCACAAGCGCACTGTTTTATCTCTCAGCTGGTTACTGTTCAGACCGATTACCCTGACTGTTGTCCATACATCGTCCAATACATCGCGACGTACATGGCACTTGGTGCCACTCAAGACTGACACTTTCTTTTACCAATCGCAAGACGCGCGAGGATTTCTGGCAACGCGACAAGTGGCCGGGGTGTTTCAAAGTCCGGTGGTTGGTGGTCAAGGACGTGCATAACGCCAGTTTACGGCACATCCGTCTCACGGAGCAGGACAAGAAGCCGGTGACGAACGCCCGGGATACCCAGGAAGTGGACGCGCACCAGGGCCGACTTGTGCTGAACGTTTTCCAGCAGTACAAAAGCGCCACGTCGCTTCTTGACGATTTCGACTTTTACGCCAAGCGCGAGCTCGTAAGGGCGAACGTGCGCGTGGCGAAGACCTTGGCGAGGACGAAGCCGACCGTAACGTACGGTAACAACGGCGGGGGACACGAGTACCGGAACGACGCGTGTTTGGGTGGTGGCAGGGGTGTGAGCAACTACCCCGAGGGGAGCGCGAACTACCTCGGGAACGCCTACCACGGCAACACCCGCGGGAACCCCCACTCCGTTCACCCCAACTCTCACAACCCGCGGTACCCAAAATTCACCCCGTCGCGTGTCTACCCGTGGCCGCCGTTGTTCCGCGGGGTCCCGGTGCCGGGCGAGTTTGGAGTGGGAGGTCCCGGAAGCTCTTCGGTCCCAGACTGTTTGCCCATACGCCCTCCCGGCGTCGCGTCGGCGCAACCGCGGGCGATGCGCGCCTCGGCGGCTTCCTTCGCGCCGACCGCGGCGAGGACAAACGACAAAAACGCAGGCGGTAACGACTACCGCGACGTCGCGACTAAAAATGCGCATCCGGGGGTGGGTGTTGGTGCGACAGTTGGGGGCGGGGAAACCGCGAGCGCGACGGGGTGAAGCGGCGTGGGAAGGCGCGGGAAGGCGCGGGACACCAAAGACAACGAGATTTTTGATGAAAATTGCTTTTTTTGAGTCCTGCGCAGCGTTTTTTTCGCACGTCTCCTTCCGCCTCTCATCACTTCGCCCGCGCGTTCCCCGCGCGCATGGGTCGTCACGGCGGCGGCGGCCGCGGCGGTGGCGGTAGGGGTGGAGGAGGCCGAGGGAATCCCGGTGATGACCGCCCCACGCTGCCTCGAGGTATGCGCGAGGAAATCGAAACCGCGACGACGCAGAAGCGCGCGTCCGGATTCGAAGACAGCGATCTCGGAGAGAGGCGCGGTGCTGGCGGCGAGCCCATGCGGGGCGGCGACGGCGGCGGCCGGGGCGGTGCAGGCGGCAGAGGCACCACCCTGGACCGCAAGGCACAGCGCAAGCTCGCGAAGGACCGAGAAAAGACCCAGCGGCAGCAGTGGAGTGACCGGAAGAGCCGGGTCAAGGCCAGGGACACTCCGGGCGGCGGCGGCGGTGGCGTTGCGAAAGGAGATGGAAAAGCCACGAGTAGGGACTCGGGAAACGGAAAGCGAGATACGCGCGGTGATGACAAAGACGAGGACACTAAAGTGACCAAGAAACAAAAGAAGGCCACTGCGGCAGGGGTCGCGGTCGGGGACGGGGCGCGTGGCCCGACCGCATCGAAGAAATCGCTATCTCGCGAAACGCAAAAAACAACAACCGAAACAACCCCCGCAAAAAAACCCACAAAGCTCGCCCCCGAACTGCGCATGAACAAAGGCATGCTAGAAGCGTTTCGGCGGGACGAGGCGGACCAGAAACGGCTGTTGAAACGTTTAAAAGGACGGCAAAAAGGCCCGGACGACGGCTTGGGGGATTTCTTCGAGAACTTGCCGGGGATGGAGCTTTTGGCGGACGACGACGACGACGACGACGACGATAAACAAAAAAAACAATCAAAGCAATCGGCGCTCGGCGTCGCGGCCGCGAACGCGTCGCGACGCAAAAAGGTGTCACTGGAAAGCGATAGCGACTCGGCGGACGACGATGGGGACCCATTCGGGTTCGGGGGGGAGGAGGATGAGGATGGTGAGATGGAAGATGATGATGATGATTCAATGGAAGATGACGATGACGTGGAAGATGACCAAGACGAAGACTCCGACGAAGACGAAGCCGAAGAAACCGTGGCGGACGAACACGTCCAACCCGCTTCAGGTGGTAAGTACGTCCCTCCCGCGCTTCGCGCTGCGATGGCCGGTTCTTCCGCGAAGGCGTGTAGCGGCGCGTCGGTTTCCGAGCAAAAAACGCAATCGCAGGCTCTCTCCGCAGCCAGGCTCGTTCGCGGCCTAATAAACCGCATGGGCGAGTCCAACGTTCCGTCAATCGTGGCGGGGGTCGCGGCGCTTGCGAGCGACTTACCCCGACGCACCGTAGGGGACGCGGCGACAAACGAAACCATAAAGGCGCTCACCGAAGGCCCAAGGGTGAGCTCGCAGTACGCCGCCGCGGTCGCCGCGTTTATCGGCGGGCTAGCGGGCGCGCTGGGTCCTGAAGTCGGCGCGCGGTTCGGGGTGGAGGTTGTGCGGTGTTTGAACGCGGCGCGAGGAATCGGCGGTGCCGGTGTCGCGGACGGTAACGACGCTTCAACGGACGGACCCGACGACTCTTCAAGCGTGCGAGCCGCTTCCAACGCCGCCGCCGTGTTTTCCCGACTGTTCATCAGCGGTTTGTTCCCGTCCGCGACGCTGTGGGGTTTCCTGGAGGACGCCACGGTGAGGTTGTCGGAACTGGATGTCACGCTGATGCTCGGGGTGTTGCGGGTGGCGGGCGCAAAACTGCGGAGCGAGGACCCGGTCGGCATGAAACGGTTCATCGAGGTGCTTCAGGGACGGGTCGCGGAGGAGGCGGCGGGTGGTGGTGAAATCCTGAACCCTGGGGGTATAAACCCTAAGG